>JAEEGH010001109.1_pt1 | contig 80098 bp, 62 predicted proteins | sample 9134181 | NCBI WGS metagenome assembly JAEEGH01 (sample SAMN16246544, study PRJNA631951) | gut metagenome | biome: gut microbiome; feature: rumen; material: DP-attached | host: Bos | place: Iran: Karaj | collected 2018-10 | reverse complement strand
GACGATGACCAGCAGGCGCGCCCGCCGGATGTGCAGCCCGAGGTTGGAGGCATAGCGGTCGCCAAGCAGCAAGAGGTTCATCGGTTTCACCAGCAGACAAGCCAGCGGCAGCAGCACACACATCAGCACGACGAAGAGCACCATCTCGTCGCCGGAGACGCGGCTGAACGAGCCCAGTCCCCACACGACGAACGACTTTACGTCCTCCTCGGGTGCCAGGAACTTCAGCACGCCGATGATGGCATTGGCCAAGTAGCCTATCATCACACCGATTATCAATAGCGTGACGTTACCCTTCACTTTCTGCGACAGCCACATGATCAGCACCAACACAGCCAGCGCGCCGACGATGGCAGCCACAGACATGGCGGCATCGCCGAGATAGCCGAGACGGCTCAGCGCCACACCACCGATCTTGCCCGACAGCAGCACCACGAAAGCGACGCCCAGTGCCGAGCCGTTGGAGATGCCCAGCACCGAAGGGCCTGCCAAGGGGTTGCGGAACACCGTCTGCATCTGCAGACCGCTCACCGCCAGTCCCGCTCCGGCCATGATGGCCGTTAGGGCCTGTGGCAGTCGCGACTTCCAGACGATGTTCGTCCAAATTTCGTTCGAGCCGTCGCCCATCAGGATGCTGCACACATCGCCCAAGGGAATCTTCACCGAGCCTAACAGCAGATTGACCACCGTCAGGACAACGATGGCCACCAGGAGGACGATAATCTTTGATACTCTCATTGTATTTTTTCTTTCAACCACGAATTTCACGAAGGTATAGCTCGACGGCCCCGTAGGGGGAAAGTCAATTTCTCGAATTAAGCTGCGCCATATTAATTCGTTTAATTCGTGTAATTCGTGGTTTTATTTCTCCAACAGTTTGTAGAATTTTGGTTCGTAGTCCTTCTCCACCAACTCCGGGTGGAAGATGGCGACGAAGTCCTTCAGCAGCACGTCGGGCTCCACGGGTGCTATCTCGTAGTACGGTGTCTGCTTCATGTTACAGTAGATGACCTTCCGCTCCTTGAACGCCTTGAACAGCTCGTTGCGGGGCTCGCTGGCTTTCAGCGCCTCGTACGAGAACTCGCCGGGGTAGCTGTTCAGGATGCGCCAGTAGTCGGCATTGGCCGCCAGCGCGTACATCTTCTCGAACTCCAGGTTCTCGCCGCTAGTCTCCTCGTCGTCGATGACATAGCGGGCACCGGCATCGCGGAAAATCTGCGCCAGGTAGTTACGGCCGCCAACGGCGTGCCACGTGCCGTAGTGCATCTCGCCGCTAAATACCGTGGGCTGTCCTCCTTCTCCCCCCGGGGAGTCGGAGGGGGCTTGGGCTTTCTTCTTGAGCTCGTTGTAACGACTTTCTATGCCTGCGAAAGTCTCGTTGGCCTCCTTCTCCTTGCCGATGAACATTCCCACGAACTTCACCCACTCCGCCTGTCCCAGCGGGTCGAGCTCCTGATAGCCCAGGTGGGGTACCAGCGTGATGCCCATCTCGCGGATGGCATCGTAGCCGCCACGCTTCGACGGCGAGATGAAGATGACCTGCGGATTGGCGGCCAGGACAAGCTCCGTGTCGAAGTTGCCCTCCATGCCGATTTTCACAATACGGCCGTCCTTCACGCGGGCCAGGATATCCTTGTTGAAGAGGTTCTTCGTACCTGTGATGCCACGCACCACGTCGTGGGCGTCGAGCACCGTGAAGTTCGACAGCTGCAGGGCTGTCATCACGATGGCGCGATCTATGGGCACCCGGATCTTCGTGTAGCCGTCGGGCACCTGGGTCTCATCGTTGCGCACCAGCGCAAAACGGTATTCACTACCCCTGCCCTTCATTTTCCCCTCGCCTTTGGAAGAGGGGTTATAGGTGATGCTCACCAACCGGACGTCGGCCGAGTCGCGCACACTGACGCCCGTAGCATACTTAAAGACAATCCCCTGAAGCGAATCCTGCGCCGCAGCGTCGCCAGCGGCAGCCGCCGACTGCCCGTTCCTCGAACTGCAGGCACAGAACATGGCGGTGAGCGCCGTCAAGACAGAAAAAACAACTCCTTTTCTCATGCTTAAGTGACCTTTTTCGGTGCAAAGATACAAAATTTTCCACTTTTTGACCTGTCGATAGAAAAAAAAACGTAACTTTGCACCCGAAATGGCAATCAGGTGCCAGCGCGACACCTTGATGTAAGGGAATCCGGTGAGAGTCCGGAACTGTTCCTGCAGCTGTAATCCCTGTTAAAGGGGTCTGCTTGTATAACGCCACTGATGCTGAGAATTCTAAAATTGAAAAACTGAAGAATTGAAATTGTCGGGAAGGTAAAGCAGACTGGGGAGAGTCAGAAGACCTGCCATTAGCGAGAGCAGAGCGAAGCTTGCTTCAGCTATGCCGAGCGTCGCAGAGCTCGACCGAAGGTCAAGCCTGCCATATAAATGATGACGACCGCTCAGGAGTTAGCGGTGCGGAAAAGGAAGAAAAATGGATGAACCATCATGGCTATGGCATTGCTGTGGCCAGCACCTGAGGGTATCAGCATGCCGCTCAGGGCTACCTCGTGGAGGAAAACCTTTTATTATATAGTTGTTTTGCTGTTGCCCTCCTGTCTTGTGGCCGACGTAGCGCGCCAGAACCACAGACAGCGGGCGACAGCCTTGCTTTTCGGTAGACACACACAATTTTTGTAGAAAAATGTGATTTTTTCCAAAAATATCCGTATCTTTGCAGCAATTTATTAACTGAACATGAAACGGATATGTGATTTTATAGCCCACTGGATAGGGGCATTGGTGCTGATAGTGGCTGTGGTGAGCCTGGTCGTGCCGGCATCGTTCGTATGGATGGACACGTGGCTCATCAACCCCATGCTTGGCGCCATCATGTTCGGCATGGGACTGACACTCTCGCCACAGGACTTCAAGATTGTGCTGAGCCGTCCGAAGGATATCCTCCTCGGCTGTCTCGCGCAGTACACCGTCATGCCGCTGCTGGCGCTGGCGCTGACGTGGGCCTTCGCCCTGCCCAAGGAGCTGGCCATCGGCGTCATCCTCGTGGGCTGCTGTCCGGGCGGCACGGCGTCGAACGTCATCACCTACCTGGCCAAGGGCGACCTGGCGCTGTCCGTGGGCATGACCGCCGCCTCGACGTTGCTGGCACCGCTGCTGACGCCGCTGCTGGTGTGGGCATTGGCCGGCACGATGGTTGATGTCGATACCGTGGGGATGATCCTGAGCATCGTCTACGTGGTCATCGCGCCCATCGTGTGCGGACTGCTCTGCCAACGCTTCCTGCCCAGTCTCACCCGTCGTCTGACGCCCTATCTGCCGGCATTCTCGTCCATTGTGATAGCGCTGGTGGTGGGCATCGTCGTCTCCCATAATGCCGACCGCCTGCTGACCGCTGGCCTGCTGGTGGTGGCCGTCGTCATGATCCATAACCTGCTCGGCCTGGCCATCGGCTACACCGTCGGTCAACTGTTGAAGCTCCAGAAGCCCAAGTGCGTGGCGCTCAGCATCGAGGTGGGTATGCAGAACTCCGGCCTCGCCTCGTCGCTGGCCGTGCTCCACTTCGCCGCCTACCCGCTGGCCACCATCCCCGGTGCCGTCTTCAGCGTCTGGCACAACATCAGCGGCGCGCTGGCGGCCCGCTTCTACTCCCCGAAAATCGAAAACAAACAATCTATAAAACAGAACTAATATCTATTTGTTATGAACAAAACGACGAAATGGGTGCTCGCCGCCATCCTGACCATCTGCGGCAGCATGAACGTGCAGGCAGAGACGCTGCGCGGCACCGTGAAAGACGCTATTACCGGCGAGGCGCTGATGGGCGCAACGGTAAGAATCCTGGAACTGGACAATGCGGCCGCCGTGGCCGACATCGACGGTAACTACCGCATCACCCTGAACAAGGGCGGCCGATACACCATCGAGACCAACTACATCGGCTACGAGCCGAGCGTGATGAAGGAAATCCTGATCTCCGGTGCCAAGGAGGTCGTGGTCGACATCGAGCTGCGCGAGAACAACACCGAGCTGAAGGAGGTGGTGGTCAAGCCCCGCGTCAACAAGGAGGCCACCGTCAACCCCGCCGTGCTGACAGGCGGTGTAATGCTCTCCATGGAGGAGGCCAGCCGTTTTGCCGGCGGCTACAACGACCCTGCCCGTCTGGTCGCATCGTTTGCCGGTGTGTCGGGCGATGCTGGCGGTAGCGGACTCTCGATTCATGGTAATGCACCCGAGCGTATGCAGTACCGTATCGAAGGCGTCGAGGTGTTTACACCTAACCACTTCAACGACATGTGGGATGCCGGCTACGGACTGGTAAGTGCGCTGAACTCGAACGTCATCGGCAACAGCGACTTCTTTACCTCAACCTTTAACGCCAACTACAACAACGCCCTGAGTGGTGTGTTCGACGTGAAGATGCGCGCTGGTAACAACTCCAAGCACGAGAACATCCTGCAGGTGGGTACCGTATCCGAGGAGTTGACACTCGAAGGCCCTATCTCGCGCAAGAACAACAGCAGCTATATCATCAACTACCGCTATGGATTCACATCGCTGATTGATAAGCTCAACCTGGTTGACACAGAGGGCTCGCATATGAGCTTCCAGGACTTCTCGTTCAAACTGCTCTTCCCCACCAAGAAAGCAGGCACATTCTCACTCTTCGGACTGCTGCTGCACGACACCAACTACGACGATCCCTTGAAGCTGGAAGACGTGCACTCGGTTTACGATGCCTCGAACAACGACAGTAAGCTGACACAGATACTGGCAGGTGCCTCGCACAAAATCCACTTCGGCAATAAGTGGACCTGGCGTACTACAGCTGCCTATAACATGCAGCACCTGAAGGCCAACATGCATTACTATGGATTTGCACGCAACGCCGACGGTGTGCTCAACACCCCACTGGCATTCGAGAATCCCGACGATCCCAAGAGCAAGATGTACCCCTTCAGTCAGCAGCAGATGAACGAGGACCGTTTGATTATCAACACCGAATTCTCGAAGCAGGTCACCAGCAAGTGGCTCACACAGTTTGGTGGTGAATACTCGCACCGCTTCTTCAACCTCTACTATCGTTCACACGACAAGCTCTACGATACAGTGAACCCCATGACAGAATATACCAAGATGAAGGACAACACCGGACTGGCCAACCTGTTCTGGCATAACATCATCAACGTGAGCGATAAGTTCAGTCTCTCGGCAGGTATCTCTGGCAACTACTTCCTGCTGTCGAAAGACCTCTCGATAGAGCCACGCGTGAGCTTTAAGTGGGAGCCAAACGAGAAGAACAACTTCTCGATGGGTTACGGTCTGCACTCAATGATTGAGAAGCTCGACGCCTACTTCTATCGCGACGACAACGACCGTCTGGTCAACAAGGATCTGGGACTGACCAAGGCTCACCACCTGCATGCCACCTATATGCACAAGTTCAACAGCAACCTGACACTGCGCATCAATGCCTTCTACGAGTACGGATTCGACATACCTGTGGGCATCAACGGCAGCACCTACTGCGTGACCAACCGCTTATATGCCTACACCGACGAGCCACTGGTGAACAAAGGTAACACCCGCAACTATGGCGGCGACATCACCCTGGAGCACTACATGAGTCATGGTTTCTTCGGACAGACCAACTTCTCACTCTATAAGTCGGAGTATCGCGGACAGGACAAGGTATGGCGCAATCAGCTGTACGACCGTGGTTTCATGTTCAAGATCCTGGCCGGTAAGGAGTGGATGATTGGTAAGAACGTGTTCAACATCAGTGCTAAGTACAGCATCCAGGGCGGTCTGCGCTATACACCAGTGGATGTTGATCAGATGCGCGCCAATGTGGCAAAGGGTATCATCGACGACAACCCCGTCTATAAGGACAACGAGGCCTTCTCCGAGCGCTTCGACCCGACGGGCATCGTCGACCTCACCGTGAGCTACAAGATCAACCGCCGCCGCGTGAGCCACACCTTCGCCTTTGAGGGCGTGAACGTCCTGGGCACGAAGGCACCGCAGTATCAGCGCTTCGACCTGGGCACCCGCGACGTGCGCACCGACGAGTCAGGCATCTCGCTGCCAAACATCTTCTACCGCCTGGACTTCTGATAATGTAATAATTAGAAAATGTAATAATTAGAAAATGTAATAATTAAAAAGTCAAAAGACAATGAAAAAGTATATGCAATGGATGCTCGCCGCCATCCTGCTCTGCGGCGCCAGCGTGATGACATCGTGCAAGGAGGCGAAAGCGCAAGACGACGCCCCCGCACAAGAGGAAACCGCAGCCAAGAAGGTGGAGAGCACCGAGCTCATCCGCACCAGCCAGAGCTGGGACGGCGTCGAGCTGCCCGACTACTTCCAGGGCCGTCCCGAACTGGTGGCCGTGAAGTACGTCTTCCCCGCCGGTCAGAAGCTCGGCTGGCACCACCACGTCGCCATGAACTACGGCGTGCTGGTGCAGGGCGAACTGACCATCATCGGACTGGACGGCAAGACGAAGGTCGTCCATGAGGGCGAGGCCGTCGTCGAGATGGTCGGCACCATCCACCACGGCGAGAACCGCGGCACCAAGGACTGCATCCTCTATATGTTCTACCTCTCGCAGAAGGATCTCCCCCTCGCCGTCCAACACCCGGAAATCACGGAGCTGTAAAATGAATCGCTCAGGGGGACAGACCCCCTGAGCGATAACGGAAAAGTGATGAGATATTATCGTTTAATAATTACAGGATTGCTGCTGTCAGTGACTACACTGACAGCCATCGCCCAAGAGGGCCTTTCGAAGCAGGGATGCCGTCGCGGCACACCACGTCCGCAGAGTGTTCACCTGCGCCGTGGAGGCAGCGATGGCCGGACGCCTGGTGGCGACTTCTATCACGGTGAGCGTCACCAGTTGACCGTACTGGTGGCGTTCAACAACCGCTCGTTCGCTGGCGGAGAGGCTGCTACACTGGAGCTATGGAACAACATTTTCAATACCGAGCATTTCACGGACGGGCCTTTCCAAGGTTCCGTCCGCGACTATTTCGCGGCTCAGAGCTATGGTGCCTTCAACGTCGTCTTCGACTTGGTATACGTGCAGGTCAGCGGCGATGCGAAGAAGTATGCCAGCACGGACGAAGATGACGAGAACTCGCAGTACCTAGTCGAGGACATCGTGGACAAGCTGAAGACACTCGACATCGACTGGGGCAAATACGACTGGAACGGCGACGGGAAAGTCAACCAGCTGCTCATCGTCTATGCCGGTCACGGTATGCACGACAGTACAGGTTCCGACCTGATTTGGCCGCACCAGTGGTGGATGAGCGAGCACCTGAAAGATCGTCTACAGGACGTCTACTGCGACCCCATTACCGTTTCTGCTGACGGCAAGGACTATCTGGTTGACTGCTACTGTGCCTTGAACGAGCTGTCAAAGAATGGTGACTACGGCGTTTTCGGCACCATCTGTCACGAATATTCCCACTGCTTCGGATTCCCCGACTATTACTATGGCTACTCTACAACGGTATTGCACAACTGGGACCTCATGGACAATGGCAACTACAACAGCGGGGGCTTCCTGCCTGCCGGCTACTCTGCCCACGAGCGCTGGCTGATGGGATGGCTCACGCCTATAGAACTGACGAGCACGACGTCCGTTGTCAACATGCCGGCCTTGGCGGACGAAGGTACAGCATACCTTATACGCAACGACGGATGGGAGAACGAGTACTACATCGTGGAGAACCGCCAGCCAAGGGGATGGGACGCCGACCTTCCCGGCAGCGGCATCCTGATCTTCCACATCGACTACGACCCCGCTATATGGACGAGCACGGAGGAAGAAACCAACTCAGCTAAACAAAAGCGTTATACCGTGTTCCATGCCAACAACAAGACCAGCATAACCTATGAGGACGGATGGCCCTATCCTTATCAGGAGAACAGCTCGCTGACCAACACGTCGAAACCTGCAGCCAATTTGAATCGTGAGAACAGCGACGGCACCAAGTTCATGAACAAACCGATAACGAACATGACGGTCAACGGTGGCCTGGCATCGTTCGACGTCACCATAACCACTACGGGAATGAACGGCGTGACAACGGCGCCCACCCAGTTGCTCTACCGCTTTGGTGTGGTAGACATCGTACGCGACAGCAAGGGAAACATCCGAAAGATCATTCGTGAATAGAAGATCCGTTCTTCAAGGAATGAATAACCATAAATTGCAAACAATTCAGGTAACATACAGACGGACAAGCCGACTGTCGATGCGCATCGTGAAGAATGGCGATGTTCATGTGTCGGCACCCTTCGGTATGCCTCGCAATAAGGTGACGGCATTCATCGAGGAGCACCGTGACTGGATTGACCAGGCAAGGAAGAAGACCTCTGAGCGTCAGAAACAGCGGGCAGCGTTCTTCAACAAACTACCTTTGGCCACTCGCGCCCAAGCCGACGAAGCATTGAAACGACTGAAGGCCCTGGTGGAGCCGATGGTGGAACGCCATGCCAAGGAGATGGGCGTTCAGCCAAGCATCGTCTATTACAAGCCCACCATCTCGCGCTGGGGCCAGTGCAACGTCCGCGACCGCAGCATCTGCATCTCGGCCTACGTCCTGCTATTGCCCGAATGGTGCGTAGAACACGTCGTGGTCCACGAGCTGTGCCACCTCCTGGAGCCAAGCCACAACGCCCGCTTCCACGCCCTCATGGACAAATATTTCCCCCGCTGGCGCGAGGCCCGCCGAGAGACCCACAGGATATGCCGGATGGAAGAAGCCGATGGTTAGAACCAATCGTCCGATGGTGAGTACCAATCGTCCGATGGTGAGTCACCTGTCCCTCTGCCATTTTCTGATTGACATGATTTGACTGATTGGCACTGATTATGAAAGAGGGACTGGAGTTGAAACGCCAGCCCCTTTTTCTTCTCTGTCACAGATTTTTCTGTTTTGTCACTACCTGTTCAGTATTATGATTCAGCAGAAGCTCTGTTTGATGATTATAGTAATATGCTCTTTTTACTATTAGTGTCAGTAGAAATAGGAGCCCTGTTATGATCCAAAAATCCCGAAACTCTTCAAATCGCTTACGATTTTGCCTCAAAACTTCCTCTGGAAGCTCAGGGCTGGAATCTTTTCTTTTGCTATACAGTTTACTAGCTATGTAGACGGATGTTCCAACGCCTGGTAGCAGAGAGGCTAATGGCAGCCCCCAAAGTTCTCGTATTTTCATAATTCTTTGTATCAAAATATTAATAATTTATCTCCTCTAAACCGTAATGCCTAAGGGTCGCCGTACCAATTTCCTTGAATCTCCTCGGGTTTTGATTTGCCAAATATTCGAGTTCTGAATCGTTGAGATCCGGAACCAATACATCTTTACGATTTGCCCAATTTTTATCAATCTTTTCCATAATCAATTTATATTTGTTATACATATTGAATTCTCAAATCAATGGGAGCCGCAAGCAAGCTGCAAGAACGTGTCTCACGGTCACGGCTCCCATATAAAGTTTTAGTCATCGTCAGGATTGCCGTCCGGAAACATCAGATCATTATAGTAATCGTTGGTGTTCCCGCTGATTTCTGCCAAGCGATCTGGATCGTTTTCTTCCAAGTAGTCGTACTCCTCGTCTGTGAGGTCATCCAAGATGATATCGTCATCATCGTAGATGTGGTCAAGATTAATGTCTTTTTCGTCCATATTTCTTTGTATTTAAATGTTAATATTATTTCTAATCCAGCTTGTTAATTCGTAACCGTGCAAGATTGTTAAAGATTTTCCACAACGTATCGGTAAACCCCATGAGTGCGGATTCACCAAAACGATGTCATCTTTGACAGTTTTTTTTACGTCAATTCTGAGTACGAGGTGCGAGTCGAGAAGGAGCCAGTGGTACGAGAGTGACTGCAGGAAGTATTTTTGGTTCTGGGTCCACGCCCTCGCTATGTTATAGAAGAGCGTGCTCTCAATGCGGTCCCTCGAGTACAGCGATGGGTACAAAAGGGAAAATTGATCTTCGAGAGCGGTCGGCTTTCGAGTGGAATCGGAGATACCCAAAAACAAACTGCCCTCCCCTTGTGTGTTATAGAAGCCAGCTAACTCGCTGAAAATCAGCTTGATGCCTCCGCTTACTATGCGTGAGTATGAACTTCCGGGCACAGCTTTGATTCCTGCTTTAAATTCGACCATAGGGCCCTCCTCAGCTGGGATTGGAGAGACATCCGCAATGTCAAGTTTCTTTCGCAGGATGGAGGCTCTCGCCTGCACGTCATTTATACGCGCAAGAATCTGCCAGAGGCTCTGCTCAATTTGGTCAGACCTCTGCATGGCCAGCTCAAAGACCTGTTCATCATTTAGTACGCACTCTTGAAGACCCTGCTTTAGAGCCTCGGCGTTACTCACTGTTTGATGTGGTGCGCTACTGTATCTCCGATACTGCTGCGCTGGTGAATAGTTAGTATTCATTTTGTATTATTTAATATAAAAAAATAGCGGAACAGATTCTTTCTGATTCCGCTTGCAAAGGTACAAATTTGCCCCAAAAGGAGCAGTCCTAATCGGTAATGTCAGGTAATGTTGTTATTAAAAGAGTTTAAGAATCTCCGAAAAAATAGTTTTGTATTCTGTTACAGTCAGGTCTTCTATCTTTGACTTTTCTTTTGAAAGTACATTGCCCTTAAGATTAGCAAACAGTATCCCGTTTTGATTTCTAAAGATTTTATTATATTTGCTAAAAGGTATCCGTCCCGATTTAATCAAATCTAATCTTTTTGATAGTTCAAGAATAAAGCAAGATAAGTCGGAAACGCCCCACTTAGTCAATTGGAAAGTTCCATCTTCAAGACACTTTACTCCACCACATTCTATCATTCTTTTCATTAAAGTAAAGTAGAGCCTTTTCTTTTGTGGGTCGGGGATAGAATTCACTATAATGTTATCTCTGCTTTTTCTTTTACTTGCAATGATAATATGTGTCTTTGCACACGACCACACCCATGGTTCTTCGTACATTAGATCTTCACCACAAGCATAATAGCTCTCAACATCTTTTCTGATTTCCTCAAGCATAATCAATCGGTCATCATCATTATCTGTAGCATCATACAGCAATTCAACTAAAGGCATATACAAATAGCCAGTGACATCGTAGGGTGTATAGTCCGTTTTGCCCCATTGCCCATAAGGCAAATACGAAACAGCAAATAATTCTCTTTCGCTTTTCTTGCCATTTGGGGTTGGTCCATTACTGGGTATTTTGTGCGGAATCTCATGAGCCAAATCAAGGACATTTTGCCAGTCATAATAACGAGAAGGAGGATTGACACCTTCATAGTTGCCTATTTGAACCCTATCCAGGTGTATTATTTCCTTACATGCTACCCATAAAGCGTCATTGTAAAGCCTTAATGTTTGGTATGCAGCCTTAGCTTCTCCTTGTTCCTTTTCTAATAACCTATTATAGAAATCACGGCATAGGGACAATTCCAATGCCTCGTCAAGAGAGTCTCGTTCTCTGAACACCAGACTCTTTAGTTTATCGTCAGTATTTATTATACTCATTCGTATCAATTCGTTAGTTATTACAGCAGTCCCATTTCTTTAGCGGCATTATAAAGGTTCAAGAAAATTTTAAGACCATCATCTGTAGAATCCCATGCAATCCATCCATTATCTGTTTTGAAATCTCCTATGCCTGCTCTCTTTAGCAGGTTTTCTGCAAACGAGTCCTGATCAGCCCCTTTTTCGTCTGAGCCGCATTTTAATCCCCAATATGGACGGTATTGTTCATCTTCTGAATCATAGCCATCCCAAACGCCTAACATAACCTGATTTTTGAGCTTAATACCAAAAGAGTTATCTTCTTCGGTAAGTTTAAACCCTAACCGTTGCTCAGCCTGAGACTGCCATTCACGCATTTTCTTATGTGACAGCTCTTTCGTAATTTCTACCTTCAGATTTTGAATGGTATTGTCCAGCTCCTTTGTTTTGTCTTCCTGGATTTCGAGAGCCTGAATTTGGTCTTCTAAAGAACTGTTTTCAACGTGGAGTTCTTTTAAAATAATTTTTCTGAGTTCTATATTCATTTTTTTGTCTAATTGGGAGGTGTGAAACATATTTTCAAGATAATCAATATATTGGTCAAGGGCACTGCTAATATGAGGTTCGCCATTTATGGAAATATTCCGCAGCCAGTCCGTGATGTCATATTTATATGATCGCACTATGAAATGGTCGCTTCCTAATTCTTCAAAGACATTGTTCGCATTTCTTTCGTCGCAAAGGGAGAACATGGAGGGTAAGTCTCTATTCGTTGGATTTAAGTATACTACATAGATTTGAGAAAGACAATACCTGTATTTCTCGACACCAATCTCATGTACATATCTGTATATCTGACTTTTTTGCTCTTTTGCACCATTCACTTTATTCTCTAAGATGATGAATAGTCCTTGTCCTCTCAAAGCGACATCTACTCTGTCAGCTTCGGCTGTTACTTCCATATAGTCGTGATCTATTCCAAGAAAGTTCTTTAAGAAGGATAATTGAATTGCAGGGTGCCTAAGCATATCTGCCAGCACAAGACTATGACCAGGTTCCTTTAATTTGCCACGACATGCTGCCTCAATGACATTAAGATGAAACGGACGTGCAGACAAATATCTGGCAATAACTTCAGTTACTTGCTTGGAAAGATTTATCGTGACTTTCATCCCGTTCGTCTTGTACTGAAACAGATATTGTGATAGTTCAATAGTTTTTATCATAAGTTTTTCGCAATTTGCTAATTCGGTTCTTAGTCATCGTTTGTAATATTTTCCTTAAAATCTGAGAATATACTCGTCCTCTTCCTTGACGGCATTGCAGCGCTCTATGTAGCACGCATTTGCTCAGAGTGCAAAGATAGTAAAATTATCCAAAAGGTGTTTTGTTTTATAGTTTTTTTTTTAAGGCGTTATTTTCCAAATGGAACAGCAGGATATCCTGCAACAATAAGAGGGGCTGAAGATGTCATATTGAGACGAAAAAAGAAATAGCATTGGCGCTGATTTAATAAACATCGGCGCAGTTTTATCAAACGACGTCGTTGTTTTATCAAACGACGTCGTTGTTTTATCAAACGTTGACGCAGTTTTAACTTTAGGGCGTACCTTGCTGGTCTTTAGTCTGTACTTCCAGACTTTTAGGATGGTGTTGACAAGGAACTGGTACTGTCATATCCGCGCTTAGAATAGGCAAACGGAAAAAGAAGTCGCTTATCCCGCTTATCTCGCAATGGTGGTGCTGCGGGATAAGCGGGATAGTTGTGAGATAGTGCTGGTTCGGGTGTGGGATAAATGACGGATCCTGCACCTGAACCCTCGACTTTTTGGGCTTTTAGCGGCTTTTAACACACGCGTACACGCGCGCACGCATATTATATAGGGAAAGCGGAAATTATCCCGCTTATCCCGCTTATCCCACACCTAATGCAATGCTCAATGTATAATGCTTAATGCTTAATGATATACCCGTAGGTGTGGGATAAGCGGGATAAGCGGGTTATTTTCTTGTTTCAGTACTATATTACGCGCGAGGAGCTCGTGGAAACGAATGAGACGTTTTTCGAGGAAACGAATGGGATGGTTTTCTGGAAACTATTGCTATTCATGACCCTGGCTCCGGAAAAGGTGACCTTTAGCGACGAAAGGATGACCTTTACGATTCTAAAGGTGACCTTTAGCGCGCTAAAGGTCATCTTATTACACATAAATATGCGGATAAATATACATTGTCATGGCGGATGAAGATTGGTTGTCTTTGCGGATGAAGATCCGTTGTCGTTCGACAATTTTTTGGTGATTCTTTTTGGTAATTGGGACAAAAGCAGTATCTTTGCAACATGGTACAGAACCCACCAGACTACAGACACGATACGGTGCTGCCACTTCCGCTGGAGGTGACGGCCGACGCGTGGGCCGTGGACGCAGCGTGCTCGGGGAACCCCGGACCGATGGAGTACCAGGCCATCGACCTTCAGACGGGTGCCCGTGTGTTCCACTTCGGACCGATGAAGGGCACGAACAACATCGGCGAGTTCCTGGCCATCGTCCATGCGCTGGCGCTCTGCTGGCAGCAGGGCCTGCACCAGAAAACCATCTACTCGGACTCCTACAACGCCATCCTGTGGGTGAAGAAGCGCCAGTGTAAGACGAAATTAGAGCGCACCGCGGAGACGGAGCCGCTCTACCAGATTATCCAGCGTGCTGAGAACTGGCTGCGCACGCACGACTACCGTAACCCTATCGTGAAGTGGGAGACGGGGAAGTGGGGCGAGGTGCCGGCGGACTTCGGGCGGAAATAGTGCGTTGGAAACAAATCGTTTTTCGTTTCCAGAAAAAGAGTTATTCGGTTCTTGAGAAGACGGTCAGGGTGTTGGTGCCGAAGGTATTCGTTTCGCGCACCACGGCGTTGGCGGGCAGCAGCGGGGCACGGGTGCCGCCGGTGACCGTCAGGCTGAGGTTCGTCTCCAAGCGCAGCTCGTCCCAGAGGTTCTGTACGAGGAACGACTGGAGGGTCTTCGTGCCGCCCTCGACGATGAGCGACTGCACGCCGTGGGCGTGTAGGCTGTCGAGGTTCAGCGGGTGCGTACGGTCCACGACGAGCCGCTTGGGGTCGGGGCCGTACCAGTGGCGGACGGTCAGCTGCGGGTGCTCGCGCTCGTCGGTGACGCGTCCCACGAGGATGGCGTCCTCCTCGGCACGTAGCTTGTGACTGAGCATCCTGGTAAAGGGCGTTGAAATCTGCAGCGCCCGTCCGTTGTCGTCAATGAAGCCGTTGGCCGTCTGCGCCCATTTTAATATAATGTACGGGCGACGGAGGCGGTGGAAGGTGAAGAAGCGGCGGTTCAGCGCGCGGCACTCCTCCTCGAGGACGCCGACGGTGACGTCGATGCCCGCATCGCGCAGCTTCTGGATACCCCTACCCTGCACCTCGGCAAACTCGTCGACACAGCCGACGACGACGCGGCGCACGCCCTTGCGGACGATCAAGTCGGCACAGGGCGGTGTCTTGCCGTAGTGCGAACAGGGCTCGAGCGAGACGTACATCGTCGACTCGCGCAGCAGCCCCTCGTCCTCGGGACGTACCGAGGCGAACGCGTTCACCTCGGCATGTCCCTGTCCACAGCGCACGTGGTAGCCCTCGCCGATAATTTTAAGGGGCAAGGGGCAAGGGGCATGGGGCGAGGAGCATGGGGCAACGATGACGGCGCCCACCATGGGGTTCGGCTTCGCGTTCTGCACGCCGTTGCGCGCCAGCTGCAGACAGCGGCGCATATATCTCTCGTCGGTGGTCATAGGCCTATATGCTTATCTTTTACTGTTATGACTTTAACTCGGCAAAGGTACGAAGAATCAGACAAATAAACGAAAGAAGATGAAATTATCTTCAATTTCTCATTTTCACCTTTTTACCTTTTTACTTTTTCACCTTGAGGTAGGTGAGCCACGCGGTGAGGTCGCTGAGCAGCTGGTCGTGGTAACGGAACGTGGAGCGGAAGCCGAAGCCATGGCCACCCGATGGATAGGCATGGAAGGCGCAGGGAACGGCCGCACGGCAGAGGGCCTCGTAGTAGGCAACACCGTTGGTGAGTGGCGGCACGGCGCGGTCGTCGTTGGCCAGGAGGATGATGGCGGGCGGCGTCTCACCGGCACGCACGGCGTTCTGGTTCGAGAACTCGCGGACGAGCAGGGAGTCCTTCTGTCCCTCGGCACCGAGGAAGTTCTGGCACGACCCCTTGTGGGTGACGCGCTCGTCCATGGAGATGACGGGATAGAAGAGGATGGAGAAGTCGGGACGACAGTCGTACTCGCTGTGGGTGCTGACCGTCGAGGCGAGGTGGCCACCGGCCGAGAAGCCCATGATGCCCACGTCGCGGGGGTTGACGGCCCACGCCGCGGCGGAGTCGCGGACCAGGCGGATGGCTGTCTGGGCATCGCTGACGGGCAGCGTGCGGTCGCCGCCGGGCATACGGTAGGTGACGACGAAGTAGGCGATGCCCAGATTGTTGAAGAAGGCGGCCCAGTCGTGGCCCTCGTTCTCCATGGACAGGTGGCTGTAGCCGCCACCCGGGAGGTCGACGATGGCGCGGCCCGTAGGCTGCGCCGGCAGGTAGCCCACCATGTTGGCCTTGCCGTCGGGGGTGATGTTTACGGTCAGCCGCCGGGCCGTCGGGGATGATTGTGTCGGGGCGGTCTGTGCTGGTAGTGTCACGGTGAGCAGTGTGGCCACTGTCGCCATGAGGATGCGTTTCATGCTGTTGTGTTTCATATGATAAGTTTGTTGTTGTTTATTCACACCGTTCGGTAACGTCTATCTCGACGATGCGCAGCTCACTCTTCGTGTCGCCGCCGTTCTTCGCCTTGAAGAGGTCGAGCTCGCCAGCAACGGGAGCGGCCAGCTCCGTGATGCCGCCGAAGGCGTCCTTGTCCTTACCGGCACCCTTCAAGCGGATGGTGACCTCGTCGGCCTTCACACGACGAGTAGGCGTCAGGTGGATGTAGCCCAGGCTGCGCTCCGTCTCACCGCTCCAGATGAGTGTCTTGCCGGCATAGACCTCGAGGGGATAGCTGCGCAGGCGCCAGCCGGTGAGCTTCATGGAGATGTCGTCGACGTAGGCTTTCCGCTCCAGACGGTAGGTGATCCAGGCGGTGGAGAGGCGTCCGTCATTCTTCCACTCCGACAGCTCGTTGTCGTCGAAGCTGCGCGAGGCGTGGTCGGTGTCGTAGCCAGCGCGGGCCGAGACAATGTTCACGCCACGGGCCTGATCGGTATAGGAGGGTGTCAGGGGCGTGGGGCCTTTGGCTAATTGACAATGAATAATTGATAATTGATAATTGTTTTTTTCCTCACTTCTCACAGAGACATACGCTGGCTTGAGGCCCTCGGCGTAGGCGGAGAGGTTGATGTCGCCGGCGTTGGTGGTGGTACGGACGAGGACGCGGTTGACACCACACTCGACGGGGAGGTTCATGCTGTTGCTCTCGATGCCACCAATCCATCGTCCCTCGCCCCAGAGTTCGAAGTGAATCATACGGTCGTCCAGCGGACAGCGGCGGCCCTCCTTGTCGAGCACCTCCACCTGGAAGAGCACCATGTCGGCACCGTCGGCCTTCGTGCCCTGAGGATTCTCAATGGCGGTGAGTTTCAGCTGGTAGGGTTCGCCCGCTGTCTCCAGCTTGTAACGACTGCCATCGGAACCGACAGCCTCCAGCGTGCCCGGCTCAAAGGGCACGTTGTCGAAGGTGAAGAGGTAGCGATAGCTCTGTCGGCCCTTACCCAACGACCGGCCATTGAGGAACAGCTCCACGCTGTCGGCGGTGGAAACGACGTAAACGGGCTTTTTAAGTGAAGAGTGAAGAGTGAAGAGTGAAGAATCGACTTGCGCCGTGTATGACCAATGACCTATAATGTAAGTTCGAGGGAATTCGGGTTCCACCCAGCCATTCCACATCACCTGATGGACGAAGAAGGCGTCCTTGGGGATACGCATGGCATCGACGACGCCGCTGGTACGATAGTTCGACTCACCGCGGTGGTGGGTGTTCGTGTCGCTGAAGACGATTTTTACACCACCGCTGGAGACGCGGGTGCCTGTGCCGGGACGCTCACGCCAGTAGTCGTACCAACGGCGCACCATCTCAACGGCAAACTGGTCCATGTTGTGGTTGTATTCCAAGGCCGGGTTGCCTCGATAGAGCGGGCCGTCGCCCTCCTTGTGGTAGGGGTAGCTCTGCTCGTCCCAGTACTTGCGCAGGCCCTCGTCGCGACAGTACTCCATCGCCCACATCGGGTGCTTTTTGCTTTTGTTGATATAGAGCATCTCGCCGCCATACTCTGCCTCGTCGATGTCGAGCATCTCACGGCTGCCGATGGCACGGCCGCCACAGGGGTCATACTGGTCGCGGATGGCCTTCATCTCGAGCATATGCTCGCGGCTGATGCTCTCGTTGCCACTCTCGTAGAAGAGTATCGAGGGGTTGTTGCGGTTGTAGACGATGGCATCACGCATCAGCTCCGTGCGCTGCTGCCAGCGGGCACCCTCGACGTCCTTCTCGGCATCGCCGGCGGGCATGGCCTGCGGCAGTCCGACACGGTCGCACGACTCGACGTCCTGCTTCCACGGCGTGACGTGCATCCAGCGCACCATATTTCCACCCGACTCTACCATCAGCCCGTTCGAATAGTCGCTGAGCCAAGCAGGCACGCTGATGCCCACCCCCGGCCACTCGTTGCTGGTGCGCTGGGCATAGCCGTGGACCATCATTACGCGGTCGTTGAGCCATATCTTACCGTCCTTGAAAGCCGTCTTGCGGAAGCCGGTACGGGTGGCAACTTCGTCGACGGCAGAACCATCGGCCACGAGACTTGTCTCCACTGTATATAGGTAGCCATAGCCCCAGGACCAGAAGTGGAGATTCGCTACCTGCGCAGCGGCCTTGACAAGCACCGTCTGACCGGGAGACAGCAGCTCGTCGGCGCCATAGAAGCGGGCGACCTCCTGGCCGTCGACATCCTTCACCACCACCTGCAGACGGAAGGCGTGGGCCCGGTTGTCATCGTTCTTCACCTGCGACTCCACGCAGATCATGGCCTTGCGACCGGGGATGTCGAAGTTGGTGGCGTAGACGTAGACGCCCGTGGTGCCGAGGTTCGAGTAGAGGGGCAGCGTCTGGTAGAGCTTGCCGGTGACGTGCAGCCACACGTTCTTAGGCAGACCGCCGTAGTTGGCGTTGAAATTCTTGTCGTTCCACTGGTAGCGGCTGTTGTGTATGCGGTCGCGATATGTCCAGCTGTTATCGCAGCGCACGGCAATGACGTTCTCGCCCTCCTTGACAAACGGTGTGATATCAAAGCCGAAGGCCATCACGCCATTGTCCGAGAACCCCACCTTCTGGCCATTCACCCACACGTCGGCACCCTGGCGGGCCCCCTCGAACTCAATGAAGAACTTAGAACTGAGAGTTGAGCGCTCGAGCTCTGCTCGCTTGCTACCGAAGGGACGCAAGAACTGAGAGGTATGATTACTTCTATCGGCAGAACCAGCGCTTGTTTGGTTATCATACCTCTCAGTTCTCAGTTCTCCGTTCTCAGTTAAGAAAAAGGTCTTTCGGTACCAGCAGACGGTATCCGTCAGGTCGACGATGTCCTTACGGAACGCCTCGTCGCCATTGAAGGCGTAGGGTAGCGTCACCCGCTGCCACGAAGCCCCCTCCAAACCTCCCCCCATAGGGGAGGCTATGTCGCCGATATGCAATTGCCAGTCGCCATTGAAATTGAGTTTCTGACGCGCAGATGCATGGGTCGTCATCAAGGCCAGCAGGCCTACGATACATATAAGTAATTGTTTCATAGCAGTGTTAGTAATATCTCCATTGATCAATAACGATGTGCGCATCCAAGGCGCGGATGGTGACGATATGGGCACTGGCAGAAAGATGCACCTGCTGCTCACGAAGGGCTTGCCCACGAAGCACATTCCGCTTCCACTCTTCCGAGCGGAAAAGTTCCTTCAGGTTGTGTACCACCAGCTCGCCCCCGTCAATACTGACACTATAGCGCAGATTGCCGTTGTCATTCGCTTGCGTCGGAATAAGGGCTGTCTGTAGCACATAGTCACCGTCCCTCGCTACGTCGAAGCGATAAGTCAGCTCTCCACCCTTCGGCAGCGCCACGGCATTCATGGAGTGCCCCAGCATCTGAATCGTTTTCACACCCTCCGAAGCCTCAGCATAATTGCAAGCGTTGCAAGTGTAGACGGCATCAAGCATCTCGCCCGTCAACTCGGCACGTACATCATCGAACACGGGCAACTTGCGTGGCGCTGCATCCATCAGATGGCGCCACTTGCCACCGTTCATCTCGTTATATTGCCGAGTCAGCGCAACAATCTCCTCGTATGCCTGATGGCTGTCAAGGGAGTCGCTGAGTATCTTGCGGTTCATGGCAGCAGCGGCAAAGACGGGGTACTCGACGGCAGCAAAGAAGGCATCACCTAATGCTGGCCGGACGTATGCGCGACAATCCTTGACGATAGCCTTGATGCGCTCGAAGGCTGCTATTCGCTCTGCAGCCTGTTCATGGGTCAGCGGCACCTGGGTTACCGTTGAAAGCCCACGAGGATAACGTTTCTTGTCAAGCTCCACCTGTGTCCATCCCATGAACTCCGGACGGCGCTCACCACAGAGGCGGTAGTATTCGTGCATGGCAGGGAAGAGCCGCTCGCCCGCCTCTTGTCCGAACTGACGGCAGAGCCACGCTTTCATGTGGTCGTTCAGCGTCGCGCCACTGACACAGTCGATATTCCACGCCATATCCAGGAAGAGTTCGAGATCATAGCCCGCCACCTTCGGGTCGTGGACGTTGGCAATCCATAGCCGGCGACAGTTATGGTCGTAAGCCTCGCGCATTTCGTTGTATATCAGTCCAGGCTGGGTGGTCGTCAGCCAGAGATAGTCGTGCGGACGACCCCAGTAGGAAAGGTGATAGTACACACCCGCGCCGCCCTGTCGCCGTTGTTCCTCAGCATCCGACAGCCGGGTCATATAGCCATAGTTGTCGTCGCACCACATCAGCGTCACATAGTCGGGCACTTTCAGGCCTTTTTGATACAGTTCCAACACCTCTTTATAAGGCACAAACACCTGCATCTGCTTCTCGGGAGCACCAATATATTGACGGAGCAGTGCCTGCTGGTCGTCAATCACCTGCTGCAGGCCCTCCAGTTTCTCCTGAGTGGTATTATAACCCTCCATCGACCCGTCGTGGATGCCCCGCATGCCGATAGTAAACATATTATCCTTAGAATGTTTCACTTCCTGCAAACGCTCAATCCAGTACTGCTGCACCTGCTCGCGATTGGTCTTATAGTTAAAGGCCCCCCGCTGTTTCACGTCCCACTCATCCACATTGTTACGTAACAGCGGCTCACAGTGCGAGGTGCCGATGACAATGCCGCAACTGTCGGCCATCGCCTTCGCTCCGGGAATTTTGAAGAAAGCCGTTGTCCCCGTATGCATGGCGGGCCAGATGGCGTTGGCCCTCAGTCGCAGCAGCAACTGGAAGATTCTTTTATAGGTCTTAGTACCGATATGCCCGACGTCAGAAGGTTCATAGTTACGAGAGCTCCACGGGCGCAGGCTCCAGTCCTCATCATTAAGGAAAATGCCGCGATATGCCACACTCGGACTTTGTTCCGTCACGAAATCCTCATCCATCGTCAGCCTCGCTTTCTTCTCCGGCGTCACGTCACCCCACCATATCCAAGGCGATACACCTGCCAGGCGTGACAGCTCCAACAGGCCGTAGGCCATGCCGCGGCCGTTACTGCCATCAATAATTATCTGCCCGCCTTTTACAGATATCCGGAAACCGTCGGCCGGTAAATCGCTTGACTGTGTCACGATTACTTTCGCCTTACCTGCAGCCGGCACGGGCTCCATTCCCGTCACCTGTCGCATATCGTCCTTCCACATCTCCAGGGCAATCTTCACCACCGGCTCCACCTTCTTCGGAAGACTATAGGTAACAGGATGCTGCCCATCGAACCACACCACCTCAGCGGAGGATGGGCCGGGGATGGGCCGACACTTGGCGTCGGCATAGAGGGACGGGGCGGTCTGTGCGATGGCTGCCGCGCTCATAGCAGCAGCCATGACCATTGCGGTTAGTTTATAGTACATTCGTTTTAAGTAGCAGTTTGTTTTCGGGTGCAAAGATACGGCGTTTTCCGTTACGACACCATCAATCCGCGATGTACTTCCTATAAAAATTGACCGTTACTCAGATTTCAGACGCTTCGTGGTACTAGCACCCTGGCGCTGGATGTAGACGCCCCGAGGGAGTGGGCTGGTAGTGATTCTGCGGCCGCTGAGGTCGTAGAGGCCTTCAGATAAATCTGAGGGAGTGGAGGTGGAAGGATCCTCGCCAGCGGACGATGAGCCGACACTGGGTGTCGGCATAGTGATGGCCGTGGCGTCCTGAGACAGCGGGGTGTACATGAGCCGCACTTCGGAGCAGCGAAACTCAGTATGGCGGTTGCGGCCATCCATCTGCCAGCCGAGAATAACTTCCTGCTCTTCGGTGAGCTTGAACTCCAAACCATAGAACTGGTCGCCGGCGGAGGCGGTACGAAGGGTGCTCCAAGCCAGTGCCTTGGCTTCGACGGAGGTAGTGGGAAGCACCTCGGAGGCGACAAAGAGATAGGCATGGTTGCCGACGTTGGTATTCTCGAGAGAGTGGTACTTGGCGCCGAAGTAATATTGGCCTGCTGGCAGGGTGACGCGCTGGTAGAGGCGTGAGTTGGCGTGGTCGGCGAGGGTCATCTGGTTGTCAGCCTCTTCCCAACGTCCGAGCTGCAGGCAGTTATAGCCTGGGTAGTTGTCCAGTCCCTCCTTCACGCCACTGGTACCACAGTCAATCTTGTAGTTCTCGACAGTCCAGCTGGAGGGGGCACCGAAGCGTTTTGAGCCCGACTTACTGTCACGGGCGAAGGACTTGGCAGCCCCAAGGTATTTCGTGGTGACGTTCGTGCCGCTGCCACTGGGCTGGATGGCATCGCCCTTGGTGAACTCCTGCTTGTTACGGCCCACAGTCTGGAGGGCAGAGAAAGCGTCGGCGAGGGCGATGTAGGCGGCGAGGCCTTCAGATAAATCTGAGGGAGTGGAGGAGGAGCCGACACTCGGTGTCGACATGGAGAGAAGGGAGGCTTGGTCGAGGGCGTCGGCGAGAGCGGTGACCAGCGGTTCCTTGTACTGACCGGGCTCGGTGCCCATATTGGCCTGGGCGGTCTTCAGGAGGGCAGCTGCCGCAGTCTTCAGGGTTTCCAGCATGGAGAGGTCGAAGGGTACGATATCCATGGTGAAGCCGCCTTGGGAGAGGCAGGGGATGGAGAGCTGATCGGTGGTGGACGATGGGCCGACACTCGGTGTCGGCATAGAGGAACGGGAGGAGGTGGAGCCATCACTTGGTGTCGGCACAGAGGGACTGATGGCGTAGTGGGTGATGGAGAAGGTCTTCTCGTCGGCGCCGTCGGCGTAGAGGGTGAGCAGGAGGGGGGTGGTGGCCGAGAGGAAGTCGAAGGAGAGGTCGAAGGTCTTGGCTTTCTTCTCGCCGTTGAGTCCGCCGATGCACCAGTGGTCGCCGCTGCGTCGGGCGACGACGAAGTCTTTGCCGGGATAGCCTGTCAGGAAGCGGGTCTCGTCCCAGGCCACTGGCACCTGCATCATATGCCACTGTGCCTCGTCGGGCAGGGCGTAGAAGCCCTCGGGACGGTCAGCCCAATGCTGGATGCCCGATTCGAAAGCTACCGATAGGGCGAGTTCATGGGCGAAGGTCGTCATGTGGGGATGCTGGGAGTTGGTGAAGGCGACGGGGGTGTAGTCCATAGGCCCGATGACATTGCGGGTGTAGGGCAGCAGACAGTTGATGCGGGCACCGTTGCTGGTCATGTAGTCGCCGTTGTTATACTGCTCGGCACCGTAGACAGCCTCCATCGATATGAGGTGCGGCCAGGTGCGGCTCCAACCACGGGGCACGGTGCTGCCGTGGAAGTTGACGAGCATCTTCACGTCGGCGGCATCTTTCAGGATGTCGAGGTAGTAGGCCATCATCGACTGCTTGTCACTCTCGAAGAAGTCGATCTTCACACCCACGACGCCGAGCTTCTTTAGCCAGGCAAACTCCTTGACACGGTTCTCGTGGGTGAGCATACGGTCGCGCGGTGTGGCACCAACCTGATTATGAGGACCTCCGGAGTTGTACCACATCAGCACCTTGATGCCTTTCTTCTTGGCGTAGGCCACGGCATCCTCGAGTTTGCCGCCGTTGGTCATGGCGTCCCACTCCCAGTCGAAGAGCACATACTCCCACCCCATCTTCACGGCGAGGTCAACATACTGACAACAGATCTTATAGTCCTTTGTGCCGTGGTTGTACGCCCAGTAGATCCACGCGGCACGTCCGGGCTCTATCCAGTCGGTGTCGGTCATCGTCGTGGCATCGCTGACATCCTCGACGAGTGTCGACTCCACGACATCCTTCAGGTCGCCGATGATGGCCAAGCGCCAGGGTGATACCCAGTTCTCGCCGCTCCATGTGGGGTTGACGTCGCCCTGGCTGTTGCCTTCCCACGAGTAGGGATAGGCAACCTTATAGCTAGAAGAGCTGGATGAGTTGTCGAGATGGGTGGAACAGTACATCCTGCTGGCGTTGGCCTCGGTGATGAGCATAAAGGTGTTCTTGACCTCGAACAGGGCGGGATAGCCCCACGCACCCTGTTTCCCGCCAGAGGCCTGATAGGGGAAGTCGCCCTCATAGCTCGTTACGAACTGCTGCAGCCAGCGGTGCGCCGTCTGGGGAATGGTGTAAGCGGTGGCCTCGCTGGTGAACTTGATGGTCTGCTTCTCGGCATTGGGAAGCATATAACGGAAAGCGACACCGTCGTTGTAGGCCCGCAGCTCGATGTCCATCGGCTGCTCCTTGGCATTCACGTAATGGGCCACAAGACGGTTCGCCTCGGCCGTCACGTGTAGCTGCTTGCCGTGGCGGTTCTCGTAGGTCTCGCTGATCTTCTCAAGGTCTGTGGCCGACAGCAGTACGAGGTTGCTCGTAAAGTTGCCTATCGAGGTGTTGAGACCTAGCTGTGTCTTCACCATCTGGGTGTTGTCAGCGCGATAAATGGTCAGATAGGTTCGGGTTGATGCCTGTGTCAACTCCGCCCGGAGACGACTGTCGGGACTGGTTATGCGGACAGTATCCTGGGCCCATGTCACACTACTGATCAAACAAACACTAAGAAAAAGACTGGTCTTGAGAAAAATGGCTTTCATATTGATGATTCTGATTGATGTCGCAAAGATATGAAAAGCCGACGAGAATCTGAGACTCCGAAGTGTTAATCTTTTCTAACAAACGACCTGCGTATTTTACTTCTGTTGACAAAAGGCGTCAAAGATTGAAGAATTGAGAGATTATCAACCTAACACAATATTAAAATACAAAACCTATGAAAAAAATCTTTCTTTCATTGCTGGCTCTCACGAGCCTCACGGCATCAGCACAGTTCGGTGCCAGAGAAAACCCCACCGTCCCCTCAGTAACCGAAAACGTGACCGAGGACTTCAAACCGGCTTCTACCAACCAGGAGAACAAGCAGTTCCCCGCAGTCAACTCACAGCGCATGGTACGTGCACAAATCGTGGCGCCCAATGCCACCACCGTGAAGCTTGACATCAGCGGCACGAAGTACCTGATGGTGAAAGATGCCGACGGCAAGTGGACCGGTACGTCGGCACCTCAGGACGAGGGCTTCCACTACTATCAACTGGAGATTGACGGCGCCTCAGTGCCCGATCCGAACAGCCTCTACTACTATGGCGCCAGCCGTTGGGGCAGCGGTATCGAGATTCCTTCCGATGACCAGGATTTCTGGCAGGTGAAGAACGTACCGCAGGGCTCTGTGAGCGAGGTGTTCTACTGGTCTACCTACACCGAAAAGATGCGTCGCTGCCATGTCTATTTGCCCGCAGAATACTTCACCAACCCCACCAAGAAATTCCCAGTGCTGTATCTCCAGCATGGTATGGGCGAGAACGAATACGGATGGGCACAGCAGGGCCATACCGCTCAGATCATGGATAACCTGATTGCCGAGGGCAAGGCCGTTCCTTGCATCATCGTCATGGACAATGGTCTGAACGCTTACCGTCCAGGTGAAGCCGGCGGTTTCGGCGGTTTTGGCGGTCAGCGCCCGCAGGGTCAGCGTCCGCAGGGTGCTCCCGGACAAGGCGGCCAGCGTCCGCAAGGTGCTCCCGGACAGGGTGGCCAGCGTCCGCAGGGTGCTCCCGGACAGGGCGGTCAGCGTCGTGGCGGTTTCGGTGGCTTCGGCGGTTTCTCTGAGGGCTTCAAGAACGTACTCTTCAATGACATCATCCCGATGGTCGAGAAGAACTACCGCGTGATTGCTGATCCGCAGCACCGTGCCTATGCCGGTCTCTCCATGGGTGGTATGCAGGCACGCGAGATTACGCTCGCCAACCCTGAGAAGTTCGCTTATGTAGGTTCCTTCAGCAGCGGCGCATGGAGCGTTGATCAGGTGAAGGCTTCAGAAGGCTTTGCCAAGAATGTTAAACTGCTCTTCATGAGTGGTGGCGGCAAGGAGAACATGGGATGTGTCAACGCTGCCAAGAACATCAAGGAACAGCTCGGCATGAACGCCGTGGGTTACGAGTCGCCGGGCACCGCCCATGAGTGGCACACCTGGCGCCGCAGCCTCCACGAGTTTGCGCAGCTGATCTTTAAATAGAGGTAAAAGATTAGAGATAAGAGATAAAAAAAGCCGAAAGTTTTGCACTTTCGGCTTTTTTGTTTATTTTTGCAGGAAAAAGCAACAATGTATAGAAATCTGTGGCAACCGTTGACGGCGTTATACGATGAGGGAGAGGCGAAAGCCATCGTCCGCTGGGTGCTCGAGGTGCGCTTCGGCCTGACGTGGACGGACATCATCTGCGGAAAGGTCGAGGAGCTGTCACCCGACGACCAGACGACGCTAGAGACCATCTTGCGGCGACTGGCGGCTGGGGAGCCCGTGCAGTATGTCGTGGGACTGGCGGACTTCGGTCCTCGGCTGTTCCATGTCGCACCAGGTGTCCTCATACCCCGGCCGGAAACCTACGAGCTCTGCCAGTGGATTGTTTTGAAGAGGAAAGAGGAAAGAGGAGAGAGGAGAGAGGACAGTCAAAGGGCGGAGGCTTTGAAGATTCTCGACATTGGGACGGGGAGCGGATGCATCGCATGTACGCTGGCGGCAGAGATAGCGGGAGCCGAGGTGACGGCATGGGACATCAGCGAAGAGGCACTTACAATAGCCCGTGAAAACGCCAAACGTACCCATATTCACGTGTCGTTTGAACGGGTTGATGTTTTAAAGAGGAGGGAGGATTCCTTTCGAGGAACGAGGAACGAGGAAGGAGGAAGAAGGAGAGAGGATATCTGGGACCTCATCGTCAGCAACCCGCCGTACATTTGTGAGAAAGAACGGACGGAGATGGAGCGGAACGTTCTGGAACACGAGCCGGAGACAGCACTCTTCGTGCCCGATGACGACCCGCTGCTCTTCTACCGCACCATCGCCGAATACGGTCGTGAAACACTGAAACCTGACGGATGGCTGTACTTCGAAATCAACCCGCTGTACCTCAGCGATTTGCAAGAACTGTTACACGTGATGGGATACCATGCCATCGAAGGCAAAGAAGACCAGTACGGAAAAACGAGAATGATAAGAGCTCAAAAGAGATAAGAGATAAGATATTTTCGAGGAACGAGGAATGAAAGAAGTGACTGAACAAGGGGCATACCTGCAGCTGGCACAGCTGTGTGCCCGCGCTGAGCACTGCCAGCACGAGATGCTGGAGAAGATGCGGCGGTGGGAAATGAGCGACGAGGCACAGGCACGTGTCATGGCCAGACTGGTCAAGGAGCGCTATGTCGACGACGAACGCTATGCCAGAGCCTTCGTGCGTGACAAGATACGCTATAACAAATGGGGACGCAGGAAGGTGGAACAGGCGCTGTGGCAGAAACGTATTGACGAGGATATCCGCCAACAGGTGCTCGACGAGGTCGACGACGAGGAGTACCTCAGTGTGCTGCGCCCCCTGCTGAAACAGAAACGCCGCAGCACCAAGGCAGCAAGCGACTACGAACTGAACCAGAAACTTGTCCGCTTCGCCCTCGGCCGTGGCTTTACGTACGACATCATCCGCCAGTGTCTGGACATCGATGAGGAGGACTGCGACGAGTCAGAGATGTAAAAATGGGGATGGCGGCAGCAAATTCTTCACGCTTCACTCTTCACTCTTCACTTTTTTTCGTACCTTTGCACGCAAAATATAGAAGGAAACAGTAAAAAGGCAAAAAACAAAACGAAATGATACAATCCATGACTGGCTACGGCAAAGCCGTCGTAGCCTACAAAGACAAGAAAATCAATGTTGAGGTAAAGTCACTGAACTCGAAGCAGCTGGACCTGCAGACGCGCATCGCACCACTCTACCGTGAAAAGGAGATGGAGATACGTCAGATGGTAGCTGCTGCCGTCATCCGCGGCAAGGTAGACCTGAGCCTTTGGATAGAGAAGGACACCGTCGTCGATGCCACACCCATCAACGGAGCGCTGGTGGAGAACTACTACCGTCAGATCATGGCCATCGCCGAGAAAACGGGCATCGCCGCCCCTGCCGACCCCTTCTACACCTTGCTGCGTATGCCCGACGTGTTGACGAAGACTGAGACAGAGGTGCTCAGCGACGAGGAGTGGGCCGTGGCACGCAAGGCCGTCAGCGAGGCTCTCGACAAGCTAGTGGACTTCCGCTGCCAGGAAGGTGCCGCCTTGGAAAAGAAATTTGCTGAGAAGATTGACAACATCGAGATGCTCCTGGCCAGCATCGACCCCTATGAGAAGGCCCGTGTGGAGAAAATCCGCCAGCGTATCACCGAGGGGCTGCAGCAGATTCCCGGCGTGGAGTACGACAAGAACCGGCTGGAGCAGGAGCTCATCTACTACATCGAGAAGCTGGACATCAGCGAAGAGAAGCAGCGCCTCAGCAACCACCTGAAATACTTCCGCGAGACCATGGCCGAGCCTGCCGGACAGGGAAAGAAGCTGGGCTTCATCGCCCAAGAGATGGGACGCGAGATCAACACCACCGGCTCGAAGTCGAACCAGGCGGAGATGCAGAACATCGTCGTCAAGATGAAAGACGAACTGGAACAAATCAAAGAACAGGTGCTCAACGCACTATAATAGAAACCACGATTTTCACGAATAATACGAATTATGAAAGGGAAGCTGATTATTGTGAGTGCGCCGAGCGGCAGCGGGAAGAGCACCATCGTGAACTGGCTGATGCAGGAGCATCCAGAGTTGAAACTCTACTTCAGTATCAGCTGTACAAGTCGGGCCCCACGTGGCACGGAACAGAACGGCGTGGAGTACTTCTTCCTGACACCCGAGGAATTCAAGGCAAAGATTCAGAACGACGAGTTCCTGGAGTATGAGGAGGTCTATGAGAACCGCTTCTACGGCACGCTCAAAGCCCAGGTAGAGCGTCAGCGCGAAGAGGGTCAGAACGTGGTCTTCGACGTCGACGTCAAAGGTGGCGTGAACATCAAGAAATACTATGGCGACGAGGCGCTGAGCCTCTTCATCCAGCCCCCGTCGGTAAAGGAACTGCGCCGCCGTCTGGAAGGGCGTGGTACCGATAGCCCCGAGGCCATCGCTGAGCGTCTGGCAAAGGCAGAGTACGAACTGACCTTTGCCCCACAGTTCGACCGTGTCATCGTCAACGATGACTTAGAGACAGCCAAGCAGGAGACGCTGGAAGCCGTGGCTGAAAAGATAAGAGATAAGAGATAAGAGATAAAAGATAAGAGATAAGATTGAGGCGGATAGGAATCTTCGGCGGTTCGTTCAACCCCATTCATAACGGACACATCGCACTGGCGAGGTATCTGCGGCAGACAGCAGGGCTTGACGAGGTATGGCTGATGGTGTCGCCGTTGAACCCGCTGAAACGCCAGAGTGACCTGCTCGACGACGAACAGAGGATGAGGCTGGCACAGACAGCTCTCGAAGATGTCGAGGGCATCGAGGCCTCGGACTACGAGATGCATCTGCCACGACCGTCGTATACATGGCACACGCTGCAGGCCTTGTCGAAGGACTACCCCGACAGCGAGTTCGTGCTCCTCATCGGCGGCGACAACTGGGCACACTTCGAACGATGGTACCACTGGAAGGACATCCTGCGCCACTACCGTATCGTCGTCTATCCCCGCGAGGACACCACCGGCACCGTCGCCGCTCCGCTACTGGACGTCAGCAGCACCGACATCCGCCGTCGCGTCCGTGCAGGAGAGTCCATCGACGATCTCGTTCCTGACAGTATCGTGAGACAAGTGGAAGAATTGTACAAACAGAAAACGATATAGATGAAGAAACTACTGATAGAGACTTACGGATGCCAGATGAACGTGGCAGACTCGGAGGTGGTGGCCTCGGTGATGAAGATGGCCGGTTACGACACCACGGACAAGATAGAAGAGGCAGATGCCGTCTTCCTGAACACCTGCTCCGTACGCGACAATGCCGAACAGAAGATTATACACCGTCTGGAGGCGCTGAATGCGATGAAGAAAAGAGGAGAGAGGAGAGAGGAGAGAGGAGAAAATAAGAGCCTCATCATCGGCGTGCTGGGCTGTATGGCCGAGCGCGTGCAACAGGACCTGTTGGAGAAGTACGGTGCCGACCTCGTGGCCGGCCCCGACGCCTATATGAGCCTTCCCGACCTCATTGCCCAAGCCGAACTGGGCCATAAGGCCATGAACATCGAACTGTCGACGACAGAGACCTACCGCGACGTAGTGCCACAACGCATTGGGCTGGGCCACAAGATCGGTGGCTTCGTGAGCATCATGCGTGGCTGTAACAACTTCTGCCATTACTGCATCGTACCCTATACCCGCGGTCGGGAGCGTAGCCGCGACATGGAGAGCATCCTGCGTGAGGTACGCGACCTGCGTGACCGCGGCTTCAAGGAGGTGACGCTGCTGGGGCAGAACGTCAATTCTTATCAATTCACAATTCACAATTCACAATTCACAATTGATTTCCCGCAGTTATTACGGAAAGTGGCCGAGGAGGCGCCGGAGATGCGGGTACGCTTCACGACAAGTCACCCGAAGGACATGAGCGACGAGACGCTTCAGGTCATCGCCGATATGCCGAATGTCTGCAAGCATATCCACTTGCCGGTACAAAGTGGCTCGGACCGTATCCTGAAACTCATGAATCGTAAGTACACCCGTGAGTGGTACCTGGACCGCGTGGCCGCCATTCGCCGTATCATCCCCGACTGCGGACTGTCGACCGACATCTTTGTGGGCTACTGTTCGGAGACGGAAGAGGACCACCAGCTGTCGCTCGACCTGATGCGTGAGGTGCAGTACGATTCCGCCTTTATGTTCAAGTACTCGGAGCGTCCGGGCACCTACGCCTCGAAACACCTTCCCGACGACGTGCCCGAGGACATGAAGATACGCCGACTGAACGAGCTCATCGCCCTACAGACGGAGATCTCCGCCCAGCAGAACAAGAAAGACGAGGGCAAGGAGTTCGACGTTCTCGTCGAGGGCTTCAGCAAACGTAGCCGTGAGCAGCTCTGCGGACGTACGGAGCAAAACAAGATGGTCGTCTTCAACAAGGCAGGCCACCATATCGGCGAGACCGTCCGCGTGCGCATCACCGGCTCGACGAGTGCAACACTCCTGGGCGAGGCTGTTGACGAGGCTGCGCCTCTAATTGATAATTGATAATTGACAATGAAGGAGTTCCTGAATGTGCTGAGGCGCTTCGTGCCGCCTTACAAGAAATACCTGGTGTTGTCGGTCATCTTCAACATCCTCTCAGCCGTACTGAATATTTTCTCGTTTGCTGCCCTCATACCCATCCTGCAAATCCTTTTCCAGACTGGCGATGCAGAGGCGGCAACAGGCTATATGGCTTGGGACTGGAGTGATGTGCAGACGGTGCTGATGAACAACCTGAACTACTTTGTTACAGGACTGATAGCCGACTACGGACAGACGACGACGCTGCTGTTCATCGGGTTGTTCCTGGCCTTCACCACCGCCCTGAAGACGGGCGCCTACTTCGCCTCATCGGCCACTATCATACCCATCAGGACGGGCGTGGTGCGCGACATCCGCAACCAGCTCTACCAGAAGATAACAGCACTGCCTTTAGGCTTCTTCAGCGAGGAGCGTAAGGGTGACATCATTGCCCGTATGAGTGGCGACGTACAGGAGGTGGAGTCGAGCATCATGTCGAGCCTCGATATGCTCTTCAAGAACCCCATACTGATTGTCGTCTACTTCTCCACCCTACTGTTCGTCTCGTGGCAGCTTACGCTGTTCACCATCTTCTTCGTGCCCATCTTCGGCTGGTTCATGGGACTGGTGGGACGCAAGCTGAAGCGCAAGAGCATTGCCGCACAGGCCCTGTGGAGCGACACGATGAGCCAGGTGGAGGAGACGCTTGGCGGCCTGCGCATCATCAAGGCCTTCTGTGCCGAGGATAAGATGAACGCCCGCTTCGACCGCGTGAACTCCGCCTATCGCAACGACATCATGCGCGTGAACATCCGTCAGTCGATGGCTCACCCGATGAGCGAGTTCCTGGGCACGGTGATGATTATTATCGTGCTGTGGTTCGGTGGTATTCTGGTGCTCAACAACCAAACTATCACGGGCCCGACGTTCATCTACTACATGGTCATTCTCTACTCCATCATCCAGCCGTTGAAGGACTTTTCCAAGGCAGGCTACAACATCCCCAAAGGTCTGGCGTCGATGGAACGTATCGACAAGATACTGAAAGCCGAGAACACCATTAAGGAGGTGGCACAGCCCAAGCACATCACTTCGTTCGAACACCAGATAGAGTTCCGTCACGTCTCGTTCCGCTATGGCGAACAGTGGGTGCTGAAGGACATCAACCTCACCATTCCCAAGGGCAAGACCATCGCCCTCGTGGGACAGAGCGGTAGCGGCAAGTCGACGATGGTCGACCTCATTCCGCGCTACTACGACGTGCAGGAGGGCGAGGTGCTCATCGACGGCATCAACGTCAAGGACCTTGGCATCCACGACCTGCGCCAGCTCATCGGCAACGTGAACCAGGAGGCCATTCTCTTCAATGACTCCTTCCGCAACAACATCTCCTTCGGCGTCGACAACGCCATACAGCAGCAGATAGAGGAGGCGGCAAAGATTGCCAATGCCTACGACTTCATCATGGCCTCGGAACAAGGCTTCGACACCAATATCGGCGACCGTGGTGGACGCCTCTCGGGTGGCCAGCGCCAACGTGTTTCAATAGCCCGTGCCATTCTGAAGAACCCGCCCATCCTCATTCTTGACGAAGCCACCTCAGCCCTCGACACCGAGAGTGAGCGACTGGTGCAGGACGCCCTGGAGCGACTGATGAAGACACGTACCACCGTCGCCATCGCCCACCGTCTGTCGACCATCAAGAATGCAGACGAGATTTGCGTGCTCCACGACGGTAAGATTGTGGAGCGTGGCACGCACGACGAACTATTGAATATTGACGGCTATTACAAGAAGCTCCATGAGATGCAGAGCTGAAGAAAAGGTATAAAAGTAAAAAGGTAAAAAAGGAAAGGGGTGAAGAATCGACTGTTCTATCTGGCTAAGACCTACCTGCTGACAGTCCTGCTGTTTGTCATGGCAAAGGTGGCCTTCATGCTGTTAAACCATGAAGGACATCCCTTTACTGTAGCAGACATGACAGAGGTCGTCTGGCACGGCCTTTCGCTGGATTTGTCGACCGCCCTGTACTTCCTCATCGTGCCCTTCCTGCTGACTGCCGCCTCCCTGTGGGTCAATGTCCCCAGATGGGTGTTCCGGACTTACTATGCCATCATCGCCGTAGCGTTCGCCCTGGCCTTCGTGGCCGACACAAGTCTCTATCCCTTCTGGGGCTTCAAGCTCGATGCCTCCTGTCTCAGCTACTTGGAGACGCCGACAGAAGCCATGGCCAGCGTCAGCACGGGTTATCTTCTGGTAAGGCTGGTCATGCTGATGGGCATCGCCGCCTTGATTTTCCTGGCTTATTCCCGTCTCTCGCACCCTGCTCCCCCTACCCCGAAAAAGTTTTTAGCGTCCGTGCTCTTCCTGCTGCTGATACCCCTAATGGTTATTGGTATCCGTGGCGGCTTTGGCGAGTCGACGACAAACATCGGACAGGTGTACTACTCGCAGAACCAGTTCCTGAACCATTCGGCCGTCAACCCCGTCTTCTCGTTCCTCTACTCGCTGAGTCACACGATGGGAGACGTAGATCAGTACCAATTCATGGAAGATGACGAGAGCATGGCCCTGACAGAACCTGTCTATACGACGGAGAGTGTCCAGACAGACACACTGCTGAACACAAACCGTCCGAACGTGGTTGTCATCCTGCTGGAGAGTGCCGGCGAACAGTTTGCGAGTGCCATGCCCTATCTGCAACGGCTGAAGAAGGAGGGCATCTGGTTTACCAACTGCTACGCCAACTCCTGGCGCACCGACCGCGGAACCCTCTGCACCCTGAGCGGCTACCCGTCGTTCCCCTCGTTGTCGGTCATGAAAATGCCTGAGAAGAGCCGTACCCTGCCCAGCATCGCCAGCTCGCTGCAGCAGGAGGGCTACAAGACCAGCTATCTCTATGGCGGCGACATCAACTTCACCAATATGCGCAGCTACCTGGTTTCTACTGGCTGGGAACGGCTGGTCAGCATGGATGACTTCACGGCTCTGGAGCGACGTTCGGCGAAATGGGGCGTACGCGACGACATCACCTTTGAGCGTCTCAACGACATGATACAGAAGAGCGGTGACGACAGCCGCTTCCTCATCGGCTACTCCACGCTGAGCAGCCACGAACCCTGGGATGTGCCCATCAAGCAGCATCCCGACGAGAAGCTGAACGCCTTTGCCTATCTCGACCATTGCCTGCGTAACTTCATTGAACCGCTGAAACAGACTGCCGCATGGCAGAACATACTTATCGTCATGCTGGCCGACCACGGCATCAACAACCGCGATATCGACCAGTCGAAACCGCTACAGAAGAACCACATACCGATGCTGTGGGTTGGCGGTGCCGTGAAAGAGCCACGGCGCATCGAGACGCTCTGCAACCAGAGCGACCTGGCGGCGACACTTCTGGGACAGCTGCAGCTGCAGCATGACGAGTTCACCTTTAGCCGTGACGTGCTCTCGAAGAGCTACCGTTATCCGACGGCTGTTCATAACTACAACAACGCCCAGCTGCTCATCGACAGCACAGGACATATCCTCTATGACTTCGATGCCAGGCACCTCACCATTAGTGAGAGCGCTGACAGCAGCCGTCTGCAACGTCTCAACAAGGCCATTCTGCAACAAACAGTTAACGATCTCAAGAAACGATAATCATGAAACGATTCACCTACTATCTTCTCTACGGACTGGTCTACGCCCTGTCGCTGCTGCCGTTCTGGCTGCTCTATCTCATCAGCGACGCGTTGTTCCTGCTTGTCTACCACATCGTGAGGTATAGGCGTAAGATTGTCTGGAAGAATCTTTCGGCATCATTCCCCGATAAAAGCCATGCAGAGCTGAAGACGATTGAACGACAGTTCTACCACTGGTTCTGTGACTATATCTTTGAGACGTTCAAACTGCTCAGTATAAGTGACAAGAAACTGCTGAGGCACGTAGAATACCGTAATGTGGAAGAGGTAGAGAAGTTTTTCGACGAGGGGCGCAACTGTTCTGCCATCTCTGGCCACTATTGTAACTGGGAGTGGTTTTGCGGTCTGCCACCCGTTATCAAGCGCCATCCTGAAGCAGCAATTGGCTTCATCTACCATCCACTCTACAACAAAGCTGTCGACCGTCTCTTCATTGATATCCGTTCAGCTCATGGAGGTGTCTGCGTACCCAAGAAAGACATCCTCCGCCGTTTGGTAACTTACAAGAAAGAAGGACTCTGCTCGTTGATTGGCTATGTCAGCGACCAAGCGCCCAAGTGGGAGAACATGCACCTGTGGGTCGACTTCCTCCATCACGACACACCGGTGTTTACTGGTGGCGAACGTATCATGCGCAAGATGAACGATGCCGTCTTCTTTGTCGACATCAAGCGTCCTCGTCGTGGCCGCTATGTGTTCACCTTTAAGCTCATTACCGCTGAGGCCGCCAAGGAGGAAGAGTTTGTCATCACACGCCGCTTTTTCCAGATGCTGGAAGAGAACATCTGCCACGCACCCGCCTACTACCTCTGGACACACAACCGCTGGAAGCGTGGCCGTGAGGAGTTCAACCGCAAATACGATGTGATTGACGGGAAGATTATAAGAAAAGAAGAATACAAATAAGTGCTGTCATCTATGAACACTCCTTACAGACTCTGCTATATCTCCAGGAACTATCGTGGCACCGGCTCTGCCGGCAATAAAGCCAAGACCGATAATGAAGACACGCTCATGGCTGCCGGCGCCGTCAACCTGGGGTTGCATCGAACGTTCCACCGCAGTAAGGTCGTGACATTCTTCCTTGACTTGGCCGGTATCATGAAGTATGTCTTCTCCGTGCGACGTGACGACGTGCTACTGCTACAGTATCCTGTCAAGAAATACTTCTCGTTCATCTGTACTGTGGCACGCCTGCGAGGAGCCAAGACTATAGCGCTCATCCACGACCTGGGCTCTTTCAGACGAAAGAAGCTGACTGTCAACAAGGAGATGACGCGCCTGATGCACGCAGACTATGTGATTGCCTCGAACAGTGTGATGCGTCAGTGGCTCCTTGATCAAGGCTACTCACATCCCATTGGCCAGTTAGGGCTCTTCGACTATCGCTCACCTGAATGGAATAACAACGAGTCGCCCTCACAGCCTGTCAGCCTGGTCTATGCTGGCGGTTTGGCTATGCGTAAGAATGCTTTCCTGTTGCAGATGGCACAGAAAGACCTACCTTATATGTTACATATTTATGGCAACCGCGACGGACTGCCAGGCATGAAAGACAATGAGAAGATGGTATTCCATCCCTTTATGCCCGCCGACGAGTTCATCCGGACCATTGACGCTCACTACGGATTGGTGTGGGATGGAGACACCACGGACAGTTGTACCGGCGACTTTGGTGAATACCTGCGTTATAACAGTCCCCACAAGGCATCGTTCTATTTGCGGGCAGGGCTGCCTCTCGTCATCTGGCGAGAAGCCGCCGTCGCCCCCATTGTGGAGCATGAAGGGATTGGTTTGTGTATTGATTCGCTTGAGAATCTGGACGAACAGCTTCGTCATGTCACGCCGTCGCAATATGCCACTATGCGTAGCCATGCCCAGCGTATGGCTCAACGCCTCAACAGCGGTAGTTTCCTGATGGAGGCTATCGACCATGCGATAGATGAAGTCAAACGAAAAAACTGAAGATTGCCAAATGATGAAATTAGGAGTGCTGCTACCCCATACCAAGCTCTACGGAGGTGTGAAACGTTTTCTTGAACTCGGTAACATCTTCGTGGAGAAGGGTCACGACTTCTGTGTCTACACCCCCGATGCCAAGGCCCCAGACTGGTTTCCCTACAAAGGGCGCATGGCAACCTTTGAACAGGCTGCCACCGACAAGTTGGATGCTGTCTGGACCACTACTACCGCCTTTGTGCCCAAGATGGCGGCCATGGATGCCCGTCACAAGATTTTTTATCATGTACGCGTCAAGGAAGACCTTCGCGACATCCTGCGTTACCCTGACGTAGAAATCTTCGCCTGCTCGTCGAATGTCTACGACCATGACGTACGCCGCTACCACAGGAAGCCGTTCCTCGCCGTGGGAGGTGTGACCATGGCCAACTACCAGGCCAAGAGCGACTACGCCTTTGACCCTCAGCGGCCATTTGTCGTGATGGGCTACGGACGCATTGCCGAGCGTGTGAAAGGAACGAAATATGTCGTAAAGGCCTGTGAGAGGCTCTACCGCAAAGGCTTTAACATCCGCTTGTTGCTTTTCGACACCGCCCTTAGCCCGCAGTGGCAGCAAAAGCTGGACGCTTTCACCTGTAAGTGTCCCTTTGACTTTGTGCAGAACCACCCGTTCGAACGCAACTCAGAGCTCTTCAACCGTGCCGATTGCTTTGTCTCGGCAGAGAACCCTCGCTATTCCGGATGGAACAACACCGTCGCTGAGGCCATGGCCTGCGGCTTACCCGTTGTCTCCACTTGCGCCGGCACGAAGGACCTGCTCACCGATGGTGTCAACGGTATACTCTCAGCACGTTGGGTGTTTTGCTTCCAGCGCCATATCGCCCGGCTATACCGCGACGAAGAACTGAGACGGCGCCTTGGTACTGCCGCCCGCCAACACGTGAAGCGGTTTGACTGGAACATCCTGGCCGACCGTATATTGAATCACATAGAACAATCATAAAAGATGAAGCAATTTTCTATCCTCATTCCTTCATGGAACAACCTGCCGTTCCTGAAACTCTGCATTGAGAGCATTAGGAAACATTCTGCATGTGATCACCAAATCATAGTCCATGTCAACGAAGGCACCGACGGTACCCTCGAGTGGGTACAGGGCGAGGGGCTGGACTATACCTATACGCCTCAGAACGTCGGCGTCTGCTTTTCTATGAACATGATGCGCACCAAGGTGAAGACCGACTATATGTGCTTCCTCAACGATGATATGTATGTACTTCCCGGATGGGATGTGGCATTGTCAGAGGAGATAGAGCGGTTGCCCGATAACCGCTTCTTCCTGTCGGCGACGACCATACAGCCTCATACGCCGGGCGATTCGCTCTTAGTGGCCGACTATGGCGACCAGGTGGGCAATTTCCGCGAGCAGCAGTTGCTGGCCGACTATATGTCAATTCCGATGGAGGATTGGATGGGTGCGACGATGCCGCCTAATGTCGTACACCGCGACTTGTGGGACATGGTTGGCGGTTACAGCGTGGAGCTCTCGCCCGGCATGTACAGCGACCCCGACTTCACGGCCAAGCTGTGGCTCTTTGGCGTGCGCTACATGAAAGGGCTGTCGGCCAGCCGCGTCTATCATTTCGAATCCAAGTCTACCGGAAAGGTCAGGAAGAACAACGGACAGATGCAGTTCCTCATGAAGTGGGGCATGACATCCTCAACGTTCCGCAAGCTCTACACCTGGCGAGGACGCGACTTCTCGCCAACGTTGATTGACAATCCCGAAAGCGGCAGCCGATTGCGCATGAATATCATCAGGGGTCGCCTCAAGGCTTTATGGTACGTAGTACGCGGCACCTTCCGCCCCATACTATAGCTTGATACGCCGGTGCTCGAAACGCTCCAGCAGGCTGAGGGCCTTGTTGACGGTACTATCGGCATCCCACCCGCGCATGATGGCATAGTGCCGGACTAAGTCCTCGTACAGGTCACGACGATGTGTCAGGCGTACCAAGTTCTTCAGACAAACGCCATCCGACGGACAGCCCTTGCAGAAATGCGAGCGGTTGATGTCGATCATGGTGAAATGATAGCCCTCATCGTCTTGTGTACACAGGAAATTCGTCAGGTTCAGATCGCCATGTAGCACACCCCTGCTGTGCATGAGTGCCACATGACGGGCCACAGCCTCAACCAAGTCGTCGGAATAGACCTCTACATCGCGCAGCAACCGTGAGGTCTCGGTGCCTTCTGACTCCAGACAAACAAAATAGCCTGTCGTGAACAGACCGTAACGGTACGCTTCCATATAAGCCACAGGCTGTGGTGTGTCTATGCCACGACGCAGGAACTCCTGAGCGTAGAGATAGGCACGCTCGGCTTTGGTCTTACGGAAGAAGGTGTAAACCATCTGCTGGATGATGTTTACCCGTTTGAAGCGCTTGACCATCAGCGACACGCCATTGTGATGGAAACGAACGACGCGGTTGCGGCCATCGTAAACCAACTCCCCCTGGCCTTCTTCCAACATCTTCGGCAGCTGGCGGATGAAAGCAGCGATATCCTGATAGGCTGAGGCTACGTCGATTCTCATTTCCAGAACATGAGTTTTCCCAGTTGCTTCTTCTTGTATTGGCGGCGGGCCTGAGGCAACAGTTCAATGTAACTGCGACGGGTATCGAAGAGGGCATCATCGTGGGCAGTGGCTACCTGTCGCGGTGTCATGTAGTCATCACCATACTGTGAGCGCAGATAGCGTTCATAGCCTGCAGGAGCAGGCACCTTTACCTTCTCGAAGTCAAGCATGACAGTGTCGTCGAATATATGCTTGTCAAGCAGATACTCCGTACCACTATAGCCAAGTTCCGCCACATAGCGGCAGTCTTCCATCTTCGTAGCACGGAGCATATCGTCGACACCTTTCTGGTAGATGGCATTCCACCCATGCTTCCTGACGGCCCATTTGCAGCGCCATTTCCTGAAGAGCAGTCCAATACGTCCGGACAATAGAATTGGCGTGTCCTTGGCTTTCAGGAAACGGGTGGTTTTCCTGACACTTCTGAGCACCGTCTGTAGCACTGCCTCATCTTCGGGCACAGCGTCGAGTGGGAAGATGTCGATGAAGATTCCCTGATTGAAAGGACGGTAGGAGTCCGAAGGACGTATGGCAGCGGTCTCCGAGTTACGCAGTTGTGCATGTCCGCGGAAATAGTCTTTATCCGAATAAGGCGTCTGCAGGAAATAGGGCTCCTTGAACGCTCCTTCAGGAAGTGCCAGCAACCGGTCGTAGTCGTCGCGCAACATACATACATCGATATCGTTGTCCCAGGGGATGAAGCCCTGATGGCGTACAGCGCCGAGCAGCGTGCCGTCGGCGACCCAACAGCGCAGGTTGTTCTTCTGGCAGACGTCGAGCAGTTGCATCAGTAGATCAATCTCGACGTTCCATGCCTGCTTCATCTTCGCCGTGACAATATAGCCGTTTCTTGTTTCTTCTTCAAGATTACAATAAGTCTGTAGCATGATGATAGGATTTTTCAAAGTCAACATAGTGGAAACAGTGCTGGCGCTGGTCGTCGTGAGGCGGGATGACCATATAGTCGCCATACATGTGGCTGAGGTACTCGTGCGGGTGCTCCACACCCATCACCTCGTGGTCCTCGAACACCACGGGCGTAGGCTGTCCCAGCACCTCCTTGCTGACGACGCCTCGGTGGCCGTCGTCGAAGACGCACACCTGACGGCTCTTGTCGTAGTCGTACTTACGAAGCAGACGGCGTGTCCAGCGTTGTGCCCGTTGCTGTCCGACGACGTTGCGGCAGAGCAGCGGCAGCCAGCTCGACGGCCCGTGACCATGACGGAAGGGGTCGCGATAGGCCATGTAGACGGCTTTCTTCAGGATGCTGTAGCGTAGCAGATGCCACCAGCGCGCCAGACCGTTCGCCGGTACGCCGTCGATGGGAAAGACGTCGATGTAGAGTCCGCCAAGATAGGGAAGGTGCGGACGTTCTATCAGCGTGGTGCTGGCGTCCTGAATCTTGCCGAAAGGCAGGGGGTAGCTGTCGTCCAACTCGTAACAAACGAATTCGTAGGGCTCCGGCAGCCACTCGTTGGCATGGGCGATGAACCGCTCATAGTCCGGCCGCGGCATGGCGATGTCGAGGTCGTCGTCCCAGGGAATGAAGCCCTTGTGGCGGACGGCGCCGAGCATCGTGCCGTCATATATATAATAATGTAAGCCGTGCTCGCGGCACACCCTATCGACAGCCAAGAGGTTACCGAGGATGCACAGCTGCAGGGTTCTTACATCATATTCAACCATTGTATTTTGCCGGAATCTGAATGTTATTCGCTACGAAAGCCTCTCTCAGCACTTTGAAGAACGCCTCGATGTCGGGGGCGTCGATGGTGCCGAGGGCACAGAGACGGAACGTATTGGTAGTCGAGATCTTTCCAGGATAAATCGTGAAACCGCGCTCGTAGCAGTAGTCATGGACACGCTCGAAGTCCCAGTTCTCGTCGTCGGGATACTGCACGCTGGCCACCAGTCCCGACTGTATGTCGCGGCGAATCACCTCGCGCAGTCCCATCTGTGCCAGTCCCTCGTGGATGGCGTCGATGACGCGGCGGTGACGGGCGAACTTCGCCTCCTCGCCCACCTCGAAGTACTCCTTCAGCGCCTGCATCGTGGCGTAGATGGTCTGCACGGGCGGTGTGAAGTGCATCTCGCCCGTCCGCTCGAAGAAGTCGTACTGCAGGTAGAGGTTACAGTAGTACGAGCGCTTCGGGTAGTCCTTGCTGCGGCGAATCTCAGCCTCGTTGCCGATGATGAACGACAGGCCGGTCATGGCCATCAGGCCCTTCTGTGCCGATGCCATGCAGAAGTCGACGTTGTCCTGCTCCATGTCGAAGGGTATCATACCCAGCGACGAGGTGGTGTCGACGACGAAGACGGCTCCGTGCTCATGAGCCATGGCACCAATCTCGCGGATGGGGTTCAGCACACCCGTTCCCGTCTCGTGGTGGGTGGTGTAGACGAGTGCCACGTCGGGATTCTCGTCGAGCGTCCGTCTGACGGCGTCGAGGTCGGGCTGCTCGAAGACCGACGACTTTAGGTCGATGTGCGGCAGTCCGTAGTACTCGCAGACCTCGACGGCACGGGTGCTGTAGGCGCCGTTGTTCACGACGAGCACCTTCTTGCCCTCGGGGAGCAGGGAGTTCAGGCAGATGTCGATATTGATGGTGCCTGAGCCGCAGAACAGCACGGCGGTGTACTTCGCGGCCGGTGCGTGTGCCACCTTCAGCAGGTCGCTGCGCAGGCTTTTCATCATGCCGGCAAACTCCTTCTCACGCGGACAGATGTCGGGCACCACCTGTGCCATCTTCACCGTGTCGGTCGTCGTGGCGGGTCCCGGGTTCAGCAGGACATTCCTCTTGATATTCATCTTTGTCGTTATTTTCGTTGTTTTTTCCTTTTTCGTTATATCGTTATATCGTTATAACGACCTCTTTCTACAGGAAGGGTACGACGTGTCCCTCGGCGTACTGCAGGTCGTCGATGTCGTCGATCTCGTACCACTTCAGCCCTTCCTCGCAGAGGACATAGACGGGCGAGATTTCCTTCGACATACTCAGCAGCTCGTACTCGTAGCCCAGCTTCGGCAGTTCGTCGACCTTCGCAGCGTAGTCGGCACACATCTTCTTGTAGAAGGTGTTCGACAGCTTGTGGATACCCACAAGCTCGCCGCTGACGCTGACCTCGTCCTTGTTCACGGAGCAGTTGGTGAGCACGCCGTCGGCGTTGCGCTCCACGTAGTACTGGTCCTGGAACTTCGTCACAGGGGTGATGAGCATCACGTCGGGCTGCGGACAGTCGAGCAGGGCGCTGATGGCGCGACGCTCGAAGACGAGGTCGCTCTCAAGGAGCAGGAAGTCGTCGTCGCCTATCATCTCGCGACAGTTGTAGAGCGTGTACATGCTGTTGGTATCGGCGTAGCGCGGACTGAAGCAGCACGCTATCTGCGGGTACTGCGCTGCCAGCGCCTCATAGCACTCGCGCAGGTAGCCCGTGCCGATGATGATACGCTCGATGCCACAGCTGATGAGCGTCTCGATGCTGCGCACGACCATCGCCTTCCCGCCGGCCTCGATGAAGCCCTTGGGGCGCTCCTCGGTCATGCTGCCGAAGCGGGTTCCCATGCCCGCCGCCATAATCACCGCTGTCTTGGTCATAATTAATTTCTCAATCTCTCAATTTCTCAATCTCTCAATCTCTTAACTCCCCCATGAACGCTTCCTTGTTCTCGATGGGCGTCGTAGTGGGACGGCCGAGGTCGTCGCGCGAGTTGATGGCCACGCGCAGCTCTAAGAGCACGGGGCCCTCGAGTGTCTCTAACTGTTGCAGGGCCGCAAGCATCTCTTCCTTGGTGGTGGCGCTGAGCACATGGCGGTAGCCGCTGGCCTTGGCGATGGCGGTGGCGTCCAGACGGAAGCCGATGGTGGGCTGTCCGCCGACGCTCTCGTGGGCGCCGTTGTTGAAGAGGACGTGGAACAGGTTCTTCGGCTGCATGGAGGCGTTGATGCCCAGTGCGCCGGTGTGCATGATGAACGCGCCGTCGCCGTCGAAGCAGAAGACGCGGCGGTTGGGCTTCGACAGGGCGATGCCCAGGGCTATCGACGAGCTGTGACCCATCGAGCCGACGGTCAGGAAGTCGTGGCCGTGACCCTCGTGGCGCGCCTCGCGCAGCTCGAAGAGCTCGCGCGACAGCTTGCCGGTCGTCGAGACGATGACATCGTCCTGGTGCAGCTGTTCGACGACCAGTTTCAGGGCGTCCTCACGGCTCAGGGGGTTGTCGTTGCGGCTGGCGTTCTTCAGCTTGTAGGAGCCGAAGGTGCCTTTGCGGATGACCAGCGCCGTGGGTGCCTTGCGCTCCATGGCCAAGGCCACCATCTTCGTAATCTGGCTGAGGTCTTCAAGTATCTCGTACGGTGTCTGCATGGCGTCGAGCAGCGCCAGCGTCACCTCGCCCTGCTTCACGTGCTGGGGCTCGTCGTGTACGCCGGGCTCTCCGCGCCAGCCAATCATCAGCACCATGGGTATGCTGTACACCTTCTCGTCGGCCAGCGACAGCAGGGGGTTGACGGTGTTGCCAAGTCCGGAGTTCTGCATATAGACCAGCGCGGGGTGCCCCGTGGCCAGGTAGTGGCCGGCGGCGATGCCCACGGCGTTGCCTTCGTTGGCGGCGATGATGTGGTTCTCGCGTGGTGCCGTGTCGGTGACATAGGCACAGAAGTTCTTCAGCAGCGAGTCGGGCACGCCGGTAAACATATCGACGCCACTCTCGATGAATGCATTATAAGCCTCTTTTACGTCTATCATATTCTCAATCTCTCAATTTCTCAATTCACTTCGTTCCCGGTATCAGCTCCAGGATCTGCTTGATGGGCATACACAGGTCGTTGGCATCGTACGAGCGGTGGTTCTCTAGGATGCTCGTGGCCACCTTGACCATAGCCGGGTAGGCGGCGCGCAGCATGTGGTTGGCATAGATGACCACCTTGATGCCCCATTCGGCGAGCTCCTCCTCGCGCAGGTGGTTGTAGGTCGTCGGCACAGCGACGATGGGCACGTAGGGATGCAGCTCGTGGAAACGGCGGCAGAACTCGCGGATGTCCTCGCCCGTCTTCTCCTTGGAGTGGATCATGATGCCGTCGGCACCACCCTGCTCCACGTAGGCACAGCAGCGCTCCAGGGCGTCGTCGACGCTCTTGCCGGCGATGAGGCTCTCACAGCGTGCGATGATCATGAAGTCGCGCGTCACCTGGGCGTTCTTGCCGGCACGTATCTTCTGGCAGAAGTTCTCGATGGTGTCCTGCGTCTGTATAGCGTCGGTGCCGAAGAGGGAGTTCTTCTTCAGTCCCACCTTGTCCTCGATGATGACGGCCGAGATGCCGTTGCGCTCCAGGGTGCGGACGGTGAAGACGAAGTGCTCCAGCTTGCCGCCGGTGTCGCCGTCGTAGATGATGGGCTTCGTCGTACACTCCAGGATGTTCGTCAGGTCCTGCATACGTGTCGTCAGGTCCACGGCCTCGATGTCGGGCTTGCCCTTCGACGTCGAGTCGGTGAGCGACGAGCTCCACATACCGTCGAAGGTGTCCATGTAGAGGCCGTTCTTCACCTCGAGGTTCTCGCAGATGAGTCCCGACAGGCCGTCGTGTACCTCAAGGATGCGCACCACGGGCTTCGCGTCGATGAGCCGGCGCAGCGCCTTCAGGCGGATGTCGGGCGTGGTGCCGATGCCTTTGATCTCCTTGTCGAGCGACGACGACTCGATGCCCTTCGTGTAGGGAATCTCTATCACCTCGCCACCCAGCTCCTTCATCACGCCCAGCGCCTCGTCGCGCAGCTCGCGGTCGGGGCCCGTCTGCCAGTCGTCGCCGTGTATCATGTAGTCGGGCTTCAGCAGACGCAGGTTCGGCGCATAGCTCCAGTCGTCCTGTGGCACCACCTCGGCAACGTTCCTGATGTTCTCCACCACGTTCTTGCGCTGCTCGTAGGTGAGGTAAGGCAGGCGCTTGTGCTGGGCAATGGCCTTGTCGGTAAACAGTCCGATGATGACGTCGCCATACTTTGCACCCTCGTTGATGATGTTAATCAGTCCCGGGTGCATGATGTCGGCAATCATGCCTAAATAAACCTTCTTATTCATGTCGTATGTCGAAATATTGCTGCAAATTTACACATTTTTTTCCATATAGATGCCTGTAGCGATAAAAAATGACGAATTTCTTTTGCTTTTCACACTTTTCTTCGTAACTTCGCGCTCTCAACCACCACCATAAACCAAAATGATACGCTACACGAAACGGGAAGAGATATGGAACGCGGCCTCGCACGGCGGCGGCATCCTGCTGGGTGTCGTCTTCGGCATCATCTTCCTCGTCTGGTGTTTCCATAGCGACAACAACTGGGCGCGATGGGGCGTCATACTCTACCTCTTCGGAATGCTCGGCTCCTATGCCGCCTCAACCATCTACCACTCCATACGCCACCACTCGAAGTGGAAGGAGCGGCTGCGCCGATGGGACCACGCCGCCATCTACTGGCACATCGCAGGCTCATACTCGCCGCTGACGCTGACGGCGCTACGCGAGCAGGGCTACTGGGGCTGGAGCCTCTTCACGTTCGTCTGGACGTGCGCCATCGTGGGCACCGTCATCAGCCTGCGCCGACTGAAGGAGCACTCGAACATCGAGACCTTCTGCTTCGTCGGCATGGGCCTCAGCATCCTCGTCGCCCTGAAGCCCCTGCTCGACAGCGTCTCGCCAGCCGCCTTCTCGTGGATCGTCGCCGAGGGCGTCTGCTACATCACCGGTGCCGTCTTCTACTCGCTCAACAAGCGCAAGTACATGCACTCCGTCTTCCACTTCTTCGTCCTCGCCGGCAGCGTCTGCCACATCATCGCCGTCTGGGACGTGCTCATGCAGCAACTATAATTTTGCATAATTATCCGCATGGGAAATGAATATCTATACTCTCCGACTTCCTATGATATTTTTGGAAAACAATAAGCAAGAATGAGCAAGAATTACGTCCAACAATTAGAATAAAATCATTTGCAATTGTTGAAATCAATTATTTCTTATTCTTTCCAATTCTTTTCCCGAAAAAATATGTTTAATTAGAAAAATTCTTTGCAAACAAAAAACCGCAGAGCTCGTGGCCTGCGGTTCTTCTATTCAACACTAACTTTCTTTACTTTCTCTTACTTAATCAGTTCTTTTGCATTCTTGCAGATGTACATGGCCTCAAGGGCAGCTACGGCCTCAACGGCCAGCGAAAACATTGCTAATACCATAATCTTTTCCTTTCTCAACTTTTTAAATTGTTATCCTGTGTCTTTTTACCTTTTGACGGTGCAAAGGTACAACCCTTTTCGCTATCCCAAAATATTTTCTTCTATTTTTGAGCAAAAAAGCCTCATTACTTGATGATTATCAACACTTTGACATAAATCAACTACACAAATGGGACGGTTCCTTTTGTGTACGGTTCCTTGTGTATACAGTCCGAAGAGGGGAGCCTGTTTACGGGAGCGAGGAGGCAGTTTACGGGGAAAAGCCTTATCGTTGCAGGGGAAAAGCCGCACTTTTCGTTCTCGCAGCGGGCGGGGAAAACGTTAGCAGCGGCCGCTGCAAATGTTAGCAGCGGGCGGGGAAATCATTAGCAGCGGCCGCTGCGTACCAAGTTTTAATTACTTTCAACTCTTACTACTCAAAAATGAACGGGAGCGCTCGGCTCTGCCGCTTTCACTAAGCGTAGCGACTGAAAGAACCCTCGTAATCACTTAACGAAGAACTTTTTGGAACGTCCCTTCGCATCACGGACAATCACTAGACCCTTCTTCGGCTTCTCCTGACGGCGCCCGTCAACCGTATACATCCGCACCTCATCCTCGCCATTGTTGATACCTCTGATGCCCGTTGCGAAACTAGTACCGTTCACTGTGATGTCGTAGGCGGGCATCGTCGTGGGATGAGAGCCCCAGACAAAGCGGTACTCATCGCTCTCAGAGACTGGTGGAACAATCATCGAGCCGAAGTCCACTACCACCGTCTTGTATACCTCGCCGTCAATGACATAGGTTATCGTATACTGATTGACTAGGAAGGAACCTGTGACTGTCACATCACTTGCGGGCATTGTCGTCGGCAGACCGTTCCAGCCCACGAACGTGTATCCTTCCTTCGAAGGCTTTGCCTCGGCTACGATATTCTTTCCAAATATTACTTCTACTATCTTATATACATTATCATCAACCTCATATATCAGCTTATACTTGTTTGCGACAAAAGTTCCGTTAATCGTTATGTCATTGGCTGGCATCGTGCTTGGATATGCTCCCCATCCACTAAACGTATATCCGTCCTTGGTCGGAGTCGGTACTGATGGTATTGTTGAGCCATAATTAGCCTTCGCGGTTTCATAGAATTCTCCGTCAATCATGTAGGTTATTGTATACTGATTGGCTTTGAAGCTGCCCGTCACCGTCACGTCGTAGGCGGGCATTGTCATCGGCAGACCATCCCAGCCCACAAACGTGTATCCTTCCTTCGATGGCTCTGCCTCGGCAATGATGTTCTTGCTGTACTCCACATCCACCGTTTTGTACGGTTCGCCGTCCAGTTCATAAGTGAGGGTATACGTGTTGACAGAGAACGTCCCCGTGATGATGATGTCATGAGCTGGCATAGTCGTCGGCAAACCGTCCCAGCCGGAAAAAGAGAATCCCTCTTTCGTGGGTGAAGGTTCTGTCGTAATCATGTCACCATAAGCCATCTCGATGGCTTTATAAGTTTCGCCATCAACAATATACGTCAAATGATACTTATTCGCGACAAACAAACCGTTAATCGTGACATCTTCGTGTGGCATATAAGCAGGCGTCTCTGGACATTGATACGTATATCCGTCCTTTTGAGGTCTGCTACCAATGTCAATGGGCTCTCCCTCATAATAGTTCAGGGAAGCCATGATTTCATCACCTGCTTTATATTGTAATGTGTACTTCTGTATGGAGACAATGCTTCCAAAGAGGCTCCAGGGAGACTGGCTTGAATAATGCTCAATACTTAATCCAGGAACGTGAAGCGTTGCGTTCACCATATTGTCATTTGAGTAGGGCATCATGTTGCCATGGAAGTCTCCAAAACAATAGTCACCTGCTTCTGGGACAATCTCTGAATAACAATACACATCGCTCAGATGGTCACTCCCTGTAAATATCATGTCAGTAAGTGACTGTAATTGTTTGGTCAAATAGATTGTTTCCAAGTTAGTTAATCCATAAAAGGCCATCGATCCGACAGATTTCAAAGTACTGGGCAGTCGGATTTCTTTTACTTTCGTGTTATACGTGAAGGCGCTCTCTTTGATTTCCTCAACGCCTTCAGGAATAACGATCTCCTCCAAGTCACGAGTCGTGCGGAAAGCGTATGAACCTATCACTTTGACTGTTGGAGGAATGACCGTCGTAGAGCAGCCAAGAAACAATGTGTTGGTTGCCGTTTCGATGATTGCGTTACAGCCGTCACGGGAGTCAAACTTCGGATTGCCCTCGGCAACGGAAATAGCACGGATACCCGAACCGGAGAACGACAACTTGCCTAGTGACAACAAAGTCGATGGTATACGGAGGGAGGACAGCATCATACAGTTCCTAAATGCATTATCAGCAATCGCTGTGACTCCTTCTGGAATTGTTGACGCATTGGAACCGAAAAGCAGCATCCCCGTCGATGACTCAATAATAGCATTACAATTCTCACGTGAATCAAATGTCTGATTGTCAGCATCAACGACAATTGACGTTAACCCTTCGCAGCTCATAAACGCATTCGGGCCAATCGTAGATATACTCTTGGGTATCGTGATGGCATTCAGCATAGTGCAACAGTCGAATGCAGATTCACCAATAGAAGTAACAGGGTAGACAATCCCGTCGTCTTCAACCTGTTCGGGAATATTGATATTCCCGCTGTAACCATCAACAGTTGGGCCGCCCATCCTCTCCACGACGACAGCGTGACGCGGTTCATCATACAACTCGTAGAATAATCCATCTATCAATGTTGGAATCACCCTGATTCTCCACCATTCTTTCCAATAAGAATCCATTCGATATCCCTGAACAGCCTGACGTGGAACAAATACCTGCCCATAGCTGGAGAAACTGTTCCAATAAACAACAGGCGGAGCTGCTGATAATATAGTAAGTGTGTCAATATATGAATTGTTATTGAACGCGCACTCTCCGATATACTCCACGTTTGATCCTATCGTCACCGACTCCATTCTATCGCAGTTTGAGAAAGCATAGCTTTCAATGCCAATAACTTTGTAAATGATGTCATTGTATACTATTGTATCAGGGATAAAAATGTCACCTGCACACTTTTCACCGTCATTTGGACTTGTTACCGTTGCCGTTTGATTGTCTGTCTCAATGTTGTACAGGATACCATTTGTTTCTGTCTGGATAGTTTCAGAAGCCACCATCAATGGTAGAAGTAAGAGCAGGTGTAATAGTATTTGTTTCTTCATAGTTAATATAGATTGTTCCTTCTTGGATGTAAAAAACGTGAGCAGTTTACTTCGCTTACGTTTCGGAGGTATTGGGGATAACCTTAACTGCTTAAACGAGTAAATGCTCACGCCGAACGGCGTGAACTATCTACTTCAGTTCTTGCAGTATTTCTTTCAATTCCCCAATTGTCCGAAACAAGAATCAAAAGTGGAGCGTCACGATATGTCCTTGTTATGTCGTTATGTCATCATACGCAGTACGATTTTTGAGTTATATCATTATAGACTTATTTCTCCCACTCCTCCCAATTTGTTTCTGAGAGATAACGGATGATGTGTTCTTTCAATTCAACTATTTCACTATGAATAACAGCCCATACTGTGTCGTTGTCAACACGGAAATACTCGTGTACCAAGAAATTACGCATACCTGAGATATCACGCCATGCGACCTCTGGATGCGATTCTTTGAAAGTGGAGGTAAGCATATTTGCTGCCTCGCCTATAATCTCGATATTTTTCACGATTCCATAATATCGTAATACATCCGCTTCCAACTCTTCTCGTGAGAGTTGGCCGGCATATGTCTGCAGGCGCTCAATCGCCTCTAAAATATGTTCCAGTCTGCTACGGTCTCTAAGCGGCTCTCTCATAAATCAGAATTTTGTCACGGTCAACAGTCTCGCGGGCAAATTGCAAAAGGCCTTTTTCTGTAACCAAGTCAACACGTAAATGAAGTATATCTTGGAGGTCAAGCTTCATGCCGCTCAACTTGAATAGTCCAACCATCTTGTCGGGTACAATCAGTATATCGACATCCGAGTCTGCACGTTGCTCGCCTCGTGAATAGGAGCCAAAGAGCCAAGCCTTCAGGACGGGCTGCGTCTTGAAGTATTCGGCTATCTTTTGTGTTATGGCCTGTGTACTCATAATATATGAAAATAGTTGTTCTACGCCGCAAAGATAGGCATTATTCCTGAAACTTGCAAGAAAAAAGAGAAAAAAGCGGCGATGGTTGCTCGCTACAAGTTACATGAAGGTATTATGCTTGGCCTTACTCGGCAGAAAAAAAGAAATAAGTTTCTTTGTTATTTCTCTCGTTTTTTCGTCGCTCGACGCTTGCGTCGCTTGCTTTTTGCAAGAACTTTGCCATCAAAGATGGCGAACTTACTCCGTCTCGGCAAAAAAAAGAATAAATTCTTTTGTTTTGCTCTCGACTTTTCGTAACTTTGCACCCACATTCCGAACAGCAAGAGTAAATCGTTAAAATAGTTAATCAAAAATGGCTTATACGAAACTGACTGCCGCAGAGGCTGCGGCAATGATTAAGAATGGCGACAACATCGCAATGAGTGGCTTCACACCCGCTGGTGTGGCCAAGGCAACAACTAAGGAACTGGCAGTAATTGCCGAGGCCGAGCACGCTGCCGGCCGCGAGTTCAAGGTAGGCATCTTCACCGGTGCATCGACGGGACAGTCGACGGACGGTGTGCTGGCCAACGCACAGGCTATCAAGTACCGTGCTCCCTACACGACGAACCCCGACTTCCGCAAGCACGTCAATGCCGGCGAGATTCCCTACAACGACCTGCACCTGAGCCACATGGCACAGGAGCTGCGCTACGGCTTCTACGGCGACGTGGACTGGGCCATCCTCGAGGTCTGCGACATTGAGGAAGTAGGCAGCGACTACCACGTCTACCTGACGGCCGCCGGCGGCATCTCGCCCACGGCAGCCCGTCTGGCCAAGAAGGTCATCCTGGAGCTGAACAAGTTCCACAGCCCCGACGCCAAGTATCTCCACGACGTCTACGAGCCCCTGGATCCCCCTTACCGCAAGCCTATACCCATCTTCAACGTCAGCGACCGCATCGGCGTGCCCTACGTCTCGATACCTAAGGATAAGGTGGTGGGTGTCGTGGAGTGCGACATCCCCGACGAGGCCCGTGCCTTCAAGGACAGCGACCCCGTGACCGACAAGATTGGCTACCTGACGGCAGAGTTCCTCGTCTCCGAGCTCCACGCCGGACGTATCCCCAAGGAGTTCCTGCCGCTGCAGAGTGGTGTGGGCTCTACAGCCAACGCCATCCTCGGCGCCCTGGGTCAGGACAAGCACGTGCCCGACTTCAACATCTACACCGAGGTGCTGCAGGATGCCGTCGTGGGCATGATGCTCGAGGGCCGCGTCAAGGACGCCTCCGCCTGCTCGCTGACCGTCTCGAACGAGTGTCTGAAGCAGGTGTACGACAACATGGACTACTTCAAGAACCACCTGACGCTGCGCCAGAGTGAGATCTCGAACCACCCCGCCGTCATCCGCCGTCTCGGCGTCATCGCCATCAACACCGCCATCGAGGTGGACATCTACGGCAACGCTAACTCCACACACATCAGCGGCACGAAGATGATGAACGGCATCGGCGGCTCGGGCGACTTCATCCGCAACGCCTACCTGAGCATCTTCACCTGCCCCTCAGTGGCCAAGGGTGGTGTCATCTCGTCCATCGTACCGATGGTCACGCACCAGGACTCCTCGGAGCACGATGTCAACATCATCGTCACGGAGCAGGGTGTAGCCGACCTGCGCGGCAAGAGCCCCATGCAGCGTGCACAGACCATCATCGAGAACTGCGCACACCCCGACTACAAGCAGCTGCTGTGGGACTACCTGAAGCTGGGTACCGGCGGCCACACACGCCACTGCCTCACCGCTGCCTTCGCCATGCACGACACGCTGGCACGCAAGGGCGACATGAAGCTGACGGACTTCTCGGAATACATCAAATAAAGAGAGTCACTAATCGCAAACTACTATGATAAAACAACTACTAACTACTACCCTGCTGATTGTGCTGCCGGCGGTGACCGCCGGCGCACAGTCGACAGAGTTGACGACGGCACAGGCCAAGTCGCTCTACAAGACAACGACGAAGAAGCGGACAAGTGTCCACGATCCTTCGATAGTGTGGGAACCCACGTCGAAACGCTGGTACATCTTCGGTACCATGCGTGGTACGGCCTATACCACAGATATGCAGAACTGGACGGGAGCCAACCTCACGTGGAAGTCGACGACCAAGAGTAGCTGCAATACCTCTGAAGCCTTTGTCACCCCTGCCGTGACAAAGGTGAAGAAAGGCGGTGCCGATGTGAACTTCCCTGCCTTCAACGCCTTCGACTGGTCGGCACGCGGCGACAACGGCTGGGGCATCGACGGCAATATGTGGGCTCCCGACATCATCTGGAACCCCACGATGCAGAAGTGGTGCCTCTACCAAAGCATCAACGGCGACTCCTGGCACTCCAGCATCATCCTGCTTACGGCCGACAACATCACCGGACCCTACCTATACCAGGGGCCTGTCGTCATCAGCGGCTTCAAGGACAGCAACCATGGCTACAAGGAGACCGACCTCGAGTTGGCCATCGGCACGCAGTCCTCACTACCCTCACGCTACAATGTTGGCAACAACTGGGGCAGACGCTGGCCCCACACCATTGACCCCGCCGTGTTCTACGACGAGGACGGCAAGCTCTGGCTTGTCTATGGCTCGTGGAGCGGCGGCATCTGGATGCTCGAGCTTGACGAGACGACCGGTCTGCGCGACTATGACGTCACCTACCCGTCCACCAACGGCTCCACCGACGGTGTCACCAGCGATCCGTACTTCGGCACGAAGATTGCCGGCGGATACTATGTCTCAGGCGAAGGACCGTACATCGAGCACATCGGCAACTACTATTACCTCTTCGTCAGCTACGGCTTCTACGATCCCGACGGCGGCTACGAGATGCGCGTCTTCCGCAGCGACAAGCCTAACGGACCGTATAAGGACGCCTCTGGCCGCTCGGCCATCTTCGACAAGTATGTCCTGAACTACGGAGCCGGTACCGACACACGAGGCGAGAAGCTGATGGGCTCGTACAGCGGTTGGGGCTTCATGACTACTGGCGAGTGTGCACAGGGACACAACAGCATCATCGCCGCCGAGGACGGCCGCACCTACCTCGTCTACCACACGAAGTTCAATGACGGCCAACCACGCAAAGGCTTCCATGCCGTCCGCGTCCACCAGGTGTTCCAGAACAAGCAGGGCTGGCTCGTCGCCGCACCGTTCGAGTACAACGGCGAGGAGGTGGTCAGCACCGACATCGCCACGAAGGAGCTGGTTGCCGACGCCGACATCCCCGGCACCTACCAGCTGCTGGTCCATAAGTACAAGATGGACTATGAGAAGATGGAGGAGGTGACACCCGTGGAGATTACGCTCACCGCCGACGGCAAAGTCAGCGGCGCCTATCCCGGCACGTGGAGCCATGAAGCCGGCACAAGCTACTTCACCCTCAACCTGGGTACCATTGCCGTGAGCTACAACGGTATCATCTACGAGGAACAGATGGACGAGAAGAGCATCAAGGCGATTTCCTTCTCAGCCATGGCCAACAACGGCGTCAACGTCTGGGGCTACAAGATGGCTCCGAAGTACGCCCTGGCATGGCAGCTGAACAACCAGAAGGCACCCGTCTACAACAACAAGAACATCGACGAGAACATCGCCCTCGATGCTCTCTGGCTGGGCGATCCTGACGTCACCATGCAATGGACCAGCGACCAGCCCGCCATCATCAGCGAGCACGGCCGCTACAACCCCACGGGGCTTTCTGACGACACCGACGTCACCCTCGTTGCGAAGCTGTCGGCAGGCGACTACTACTGGCAGCAGCAGTACACCGTCAAGGCCCTCTCGCAGAGCAACGCCCTGCCGAAGGTCGACTGGCAGAACGGCCTCATGGCACACTACGGCTTCGACGACACAGCGCTCACGAACACCTTCGACGCCACGCAGCAGGCACAGCTGAAGAAGAACGGCACGGCGAAGGTGCCCGCCGTCGAGAACGACGACAACCTGCGTAACGGCGGCTTCGTACACCTCGCTGCCGGTGCCAACGGCAAGGAGAGCTACGTCGCTATGCCCAACCCCCTGCAAGGAGCCACCCTCGCCGACGGCGCCACCATCTCGTTCTGGACCAAGCGCACCACCGACAACCTGTGGGACGCCCTCTTCGGCGTCACCGACGGCACGGCGAAGTTCTTCGTTACCGGTAACGCGTTCATTGGCTATAACAACGGCAACTCCACCAACTGGATCGACATCAACAACTCGAACGACGTGAAGACGGAATATCTGCCCGTAGGCGAATGGCATTTCGTCACCATCGTCATCCGTAGCAGCGGCATCACGCTCTACGTTGACGGCACGTCGAAGAGCGCCAAGAAGGTCAGCGGCAAGCTGAACGGCGAGGACTTCACATCGGCCTCGAAGTTCGACTACAGCTACATCTTCAACCTCCTGACGACGGCCACAGACCTCTGTCTGGGCAACGGCTCCTACTGGGGCTCGCCCGACGCCCGTCTCGACGATGTCTTCATCCACAACCGCGCACTGTCCATCAGCGAGGTCAGCGCCCTGAAGAAGGTGGCCAACCGCGTCATCGACTACGCCAACCCCACCACCGGCATCAGCGACGTCGTCAACAGTAAACAGTCAACAGTAAACAGTCAACTGTCAACAGTAAACAGTCAACTCTACGACCTCCAAGGTCGTCGCGTCAAGAACCCGCAGCGCGGTCTCTACATCGTTGGCGGCCGCAAGGTGATTGTCAAATAGAATGAAACGATTCGTACTCCTGACCCTACTGTCGTGTTGCCTGCTGGGCAGCACGACAGTTCGTGCCTCTGAGCAGCAACTCAAGGACGACCTCATGCAGATGCTGGCCACGTTCACCACCTACATGAAGGCCGACTTCCAGGAGTGCGTAGAGCCCAACACCGACGGCGAGCCCTGCGGCTGTTTCCGTGGCGAGAACACCATGGGCAACGACGAGCGCGGCGTACGGCCTAATGCCGACCTCTCGATGGTCTGTGCCTTCCTCGTGAAGTATGGCCAGGGACAGGTAACGCTGCCCGACGGCGTCACCTGGGACGACCTCGCGACGATGGCACGCAAGAGTCTCGTCTTCGCCTACTCCACCCACAAGGCCAACCGCCTGAAGGTATGTACCGGCGGCCGCTACTGGGGCTCCGTCTCCGAGGCCGACCACGTCTGGGAAAGCTCATTATGGGCGATGTCCGTCGCCTACTCAGCCTTCTTCCAGTGGGACAGCCTCAGCGCCCAGCAGCGCGGCTATATCTACCAGCTGCTCAAGGCCGAGTGTAACTACGAGCTGGAGCGCACCATTCCCACCGCCTACAGTGGCGACACGAAGGCCGAGGAGAACGGCTGGGAGGCCAACGTCCTCGCCGCCACACTGGGCTTGTTTCCCGACGACGAGCTGGCCCCCCGCTGGTTCCAGCGACTCCGCGAGTTTGCCATCAACAGCTATTCGCACCCCGACGACGCCAACGACCAGACCGTCGTCGACCCCGACTACGACCGCCAGACCGTCGCCGACCTCTACCGCGGTCAGAACCTCTACGACGACCTGACGCTCCAGAACCACAACTACTTCCACACCTCCTACCAGAACGTCGTCGTCCAGGAGCTCGGCGAGGCAGCACTCGCCCTGAAACTCTTCCCGCAGAAGGAGCGCTGGCACACCCGCGCCCTCATGCACAACTGCCAGCGCGTCATGAGCGACGTCCTCTACTGGCTCGCCCTCAGCGACGGCGAACTGGCCATGCCCAACGGCAACGACTGGAGCCTCTTCCTCTACGACCAGATCACCAGCTACACCACCGCCGCCTGCTTCCTTCGCGACCCCCATGCCCTGATGCTCGAGGAACTGGCCTGCCGACAGATCAAGGCACGCCAGCAGACCACTGCCGAGGCACTACGGGCTGACGGCAATACCGGCGACGTGGGCTCCTGGCTCCTGCGCCCCGACGTTGGCGCCCGCCGTATGGGCGTCCAAGCCCACCGCGTCATGATGTCGTGGCTCATGCACCACGTGCTGCCGACCGCTGACCTGATACCTACGAAGTGGCCTGCCTTCCGCCGCGAATTCGCTAAGGCAAAAGTATTCTCCTCGCAGAACATTGTCCGCGCCGCCACCGCCAGCCGCTTCACCTGCTTCTCCTGGAGCGAAGGTCTGAAGAGCTACACCGGCTACATCGCCCCCTCGCTCCTCCTTCCTCGTTCCTCGTTCCTCGAAAAGACCAACCTCCTCGTCCCCTTCCGCCAGCATAACACCGGCAACTTCCTCGGCTGGTACGACGTCGAGGGCCGCCGTACGAACGCCGTTCCCGTCGTCGCGGGCCGTTACCAGCTCGACGGTGAGGGCTACGTCATGAACGGCGAGCTGCAGACCAACGACGGCGCGCTGAACCACCGCTTCGCCCTCTTCTCCACACCCGGCAATGCCGTCGTCTATATAGATTATGTACGCGCGAAGGACACCTGTACCATCACCGCCGAACGTGGCGGACTCATGGCCGTCAGCGTCGACCAGAGTACCAGCACCACCCGCACCCTCTACTCCACCGCCGGCGACACCCTGTTCACCGCCGAGCGCCTCGTCACCCTCCCCGGCCCCTGGGTCAACATCGACAACACCTTCGGTGTCGTCACCGCCGAGGGGGCTGCCTTCGGCGACCTTGCCAACAACAACTCCGTCCTCACCGCAAAGCTCTACCCCTTCTACAGCAACCGCCGCCGCAGGGTCAACGCCGGTGACCTCGTCGACAGCCGCACTGCCGTCTACTACGTCAACGTCACCGCCGAGGAGACCGCCCGCCTGTCTGCCGCCGTCCGTCCCCTGTCCACCCCTGATGGCTGGCGCGGCGTCATCGTCGCCGATCCCGACGGTACACGCTACCTGCTGCTCAGCCACTTCGCTGGCGCCACCGCCACTGCCACCGTCACCATCGACGGCCGCTCGAAGACCTTCACGCTTGGCGAAGGTCACTCCACGATGCTCACTCTTTGTGTGAACAACTAAGAAAAAGGGCTGTTTCTTCTTAACAAAACATAAAAACTAAGGGTTTTAGTTGCATCGAACTAAAATTTTTAGTTACTTTGCCATCGGATACAGATACTGGCGAAATAGTAAATCGTAAATTAGTTAATTGTAAATATGAAACGACTAACCACGAAAGAACGTGAGATCATGGAACTGTACTGGCAGCACGGTCCGATGTTCGTCAAGGAACTCCTCGAGTACTACAACGAGCCGCGACCCCACTTCAACACGCTGTCGACGACAGTACGCATCCTGGAGAAGAAAGGCTTCCTGGATCACAAGCAGTACGGCACCTCCTACCAGTACTACCCCCTCGTCACGGAGAAGGAGTACGGACGGTCGAGTCTCACGGGTATCATCCGCGACTACTTCAACGACTCCTATATGAGTGCCGTCTCGGCATTCGTCAAAGAGGAGAAGATCTCCGTCGACGAGCTTCGTGAACTCATAGAGACAATAGAGAACGGCAAATCGTAAATAATAATAGTCAAATCGTCAATGAGTATGATAGCGTTCCTGACATACGACCTGAAGGTAGCAGCACTTATCGCGGTGTTCTATATGTTCTACCGCCTGCTGCTGAGCCGCGAGACGTTCCATCACGTCAACCGCGTGGTACTGCTCTTGACTGCCATCGCCTCCTACGTCCTACCACTCTGTGTCATTACTATGCACAAGACGGTGGTGGTAGAGGCAACGCAGACGGCCGTCAACATCGGCGGACTCACCATGATGGTGGAGGAAGCACCACGAATGCCGCTCTGGCAACTGCTGGCCGTAGGAATCTTCCTATTAGGAGTGGTGGCTACGCTGGGCTATACGCTATCGAATGTGCTCCGTGTGTGGCTGCTCATCCGTCGCAGCGAACAGCATCCGCAGTCCGACGGCACCGTCGTCTGCGTGGTCGACGGTGATGTCTCGCCATTCAGTTGGATGCACTACATCGTACTCTCACGAAATGATTACCACATCCCTCCTTTGGAGGGGTCCGGGGAGGCTTTTATACTTGCCCATGAACGGGGACACATCCGTCGGCACCACTCGATGGACCTGCTCCTCGTTGATACGCTCACCGCTCTGCAATGGTTCAATCCGGCGATGTGGATGTTGCGCCAAGACCTGCGCGCCATCCACGAGTACGAGGCCGACGCAGCGGTACTCTCTCAAGGCATCAATATGCGCCAGTATCAGTATCTGCTTATCCAAAAAGCCGTCAGCCACTGTGGGTACTCGGTAGCCAACGGTATCAGTCACAGTACCCTCAAAAACCGCATAAACATGATGCTTACCAATAAGAAAACCAATCGTACGAGCTGGCTCAAGCTGCTCGCCATGCTACCCATCGTGGGCGTCGCCCTTGGCCTGAACGCCGAGACCGTCAATGACTATGTTTACGAAGACACTCCTGCCCAGCCCCAGAAGAAAATCGTGAAGAAAGGTCGTAAGGACACCAAGATCAACATGGGTACCAAGACCATTGATGTGAAGGCCGAACAGGAAGCCGAACAAAGCCAAAAGCCTGCAACTGTTGTTTCACCCAAAATTGTCATCCCTGAAACACCCTCTGACCACGATCCCCTGCTTGTCCTCGACGGTAAGATTGCCACAAGGGAACAGGTAAAGGCTCTCAATCAGAATGAAATCGGCGACATGAATGTTTTGAAACCTGGAAATGAAGATCTCCTAAAAGCATACGCCAAGCATTACAATGCCGACACTTCTAACGGTATTATCTTCATCCGCACAAAAGCTCATATAGAAGAAAAGAAAGCGAATCCCGAGAAAGGGCCTGTAGTCGTTGTCGTAGCCAAGAAGCCAGAAGCGGAAGTGGCAGAAAAGAACAATAAAGGTGTTGTCTCTATGGATTCCCCTGAGGCCGATGGTGCCTTCGACGTAGTGGAGAAGATGCCAGAGTTCCCTGGTGGCGTAGGCGAGATGATGAAGTTCCTAAGCATGACCGTGAAATATCCCGAGGCTGCTGAGAAGGCTGGCACTCAGGGACGTGTCATCGCCTCGTTCATCGTCGAGAAGGACGGCTCCATCAGCGGTGCCAAGGTTGTCAATAGTGTCAGCGAAGAGCTGGACTCCGAGGCCCTGCGCGTCATCAACGCTATGCCGAAGTGGACACCCGGTATGCAGAAAGGCAAGGCCGTCCGCGTGAAGTACACCATCCCCATCACGTTCCGTCTCAGCTGACGCAGACCATTAATAAACAATAATCTTCAGAATTCTTCGCCCTCTAAAGGCCAGCACTCCGAGGGCTGGTGCATCCGTCGCATGGCTTCATCGAACTGTTGCACCAGCTCCGGATAGCGGTCGGCAAGATTATGGCGCTCCTCGGGGTCTTCACGCAGGTTGTAGAGCTCCAGGGGCGCATCTTTCTTGACGGTGACGCACTTCCAGTCGCCCTGGCGGGCGGCACGCTGCTTGCCAGTGAACTCCCAGTAGAGCATACGGTGATCGGTGTCGACGGGCTGTCCGTAGAACAGCGGCAGGATATTGATGCCGTTGATGCCCTGCGGCAGACTCCGTTTCGACCCCGTCAGGGCGGCGAGAGTAGGCATCATGTCGGGGAAGTAGATGATGTTCTCGAGCTTCTGCACGGGCACGCGTCCCGGCTGGTTGACAATCATCGGCACACGGATGCCTCCTTCATAAAGCTGGCCTTTGCGCCCATGGAAACCGGCATTACAGTTCAGCTCTTTGATGGGTGCCTGAACGGCGGCACCATTGTCGCTGGCGAAGATGACGAGGGTATTTTCTCTCAGGCCCTCGCGGTCGAGATAAGCCAACAGGCGGCCGATGGCGCGGTCCATGTGGGTGATGAGAGCAGCATAGCGTTTGGTGTTCATCGACCAGTCTTCCTGACCGTCGTACCATGATGTCTCGTCGATGATGTAAGGCTCGTGGGGAGCGTCGTAGGCCAGGTAAAGGAAGAACGGACGTTCCTTGTTACGGCCGATGAACGCAATGGCATCGTCGGTGGAGATGTCGGTGTTATGACGCACGTGGGCATCGTGGGCGTTCTCCTCGATGGTGGTCAGCGAGTCGCCATGGAAACGGTAGTAAGGATAGTAGTAAGGGGCGTTCGAGTGGACGGTAGAGATGGTCCAGCCGTAGAACTCGTCGAAGCCGCGGTGGTTGGGCGACGCCGTGGGGTCGTAACCGTCGAGGTGCCACTTGTTCACCAGACAAGTGCGGTAGCCGGCCGTACCCAGGACGGTGGCGATGGTAGTATCGGTGGGCATGAGGTTCGTACGGCGGATATACGTGGTATCGCCGTTCTGGTTGATCTTGATACCCTGGATGCCGCCCACGGGACACTGGTTGTCACGGATACGGGTGTTACCGCTGTGCTTACCCGTCATCAGCGAGCAGCGCGACGGACTGCTGATGCCGCTGCCGGCATAACACTGTGTGAACGTCGTACCGGTGCGCGACAGCTCGTCGATGACCGGTGTCTTCACATGGCGTGAGCCGAAACACGACAGGTCACCATAGCCCATGTCATCGGCTAGGATAAAAATCACGTTTGGACGCTCAGGGGTTGCCTTCTGCGCCTCGGCCTCACTGGCCGTCACGATTCCCGTCAGGGTTAAGAACAGCTTATAATTCATCGCTCATCCTTTCCATAAATGATTGAGTATGTTCGAAATACATCTTGTAGCCCTCGCACAGCTCATAATGGGTGCGCGGACACTCACCATGACAGGTGAAGAGCCACGGACACGCCTTGCACGCCGCTCGCAGACCACGGGTCTTCTGTTGGGCGAACGCCTGCTGGCGCGGACTGTTCATCAGTTCACAGATGGTCTGCTGGCGGATATTTCCCAGACGGTGCTGCGGACTGACGAAGTGGTCGCAGCTGTAGACGTCGCCGTTCCACTCCACCACACCCACATGACCGCAGAGTGCCGACAAGGCACAGATGCCCGGCACAACACCCATGTAGTTGGCCAGCGTCGCCTCGAAGATGTTGACGAAGACCTCGCCGACGTCCTCTTTCTGCCACTCGTCGAAAACGGCACAGAGGAAGCGACCCCACTGGTCGGCAGTCACATCACCGCCCACGGGCGTGAACTGCAGGTAGCGGCAACCGTTGTCACGGAAGAAGCGGTAGACCTCCACAGGATGGTCAGCATTCAAGCTGTTCACCGTGCTGAGGGCGTTCCACATCACGCCGTGCTGTTCCAGTCGCCGGATGCCCGCCATCACCCGCTGCCACGACGGTTCGCTCCCTCGGGTCTTGCGCCGGGCGTCGTGCAGGTGCTCCGGTCCGTCGATACTGATGCCGATGAGCCAGCCGTTGTCACGGAAGAAGCGGCACCACTCATCCGTCAGCAGCGTGCCGTTGGTCTGCAGGCAGTTGTCGATATGTCGACCGGCAGCATAACGCTGTTGCAGCCTCATCGCCTTCTCGTAGAACGCCATCGGCAGCAGTGTCGGTTCACCGCCATGCCACGTGAACAGCACCTCCTGGTTCGTCTGACTCTCCAGATACTGACGTACGAAGAGCTCCAGCACCTCGTCGCTCATGACGTGCGGCCCTTTGTCGGGGTAGAGCTGCTGCTTCTCTAAATAGTAGCAGTAGTCGCACGCCAGATTACAGGCCGCCCCTATGGGCTTGGCCATCATGTAAAACGGACGGGCGAAGGGTGCAGGTATCTTGGTCATGATGGCTGCAAAGGTACGAATAAGCGAGTGAAATACCAAATATATTTGAGTATTTAGCCAACATTTTGTCTTTCGTTTCCCGAAAAAGTAGTACTTTTGCAAATTGAAAAAATGATTGAGCGATGAAGATATTTGGAATAGGCATGAACTACGCGGCCCATACCGAGGAGCTGCACAGCATCCTGACGAACCCCGAAGGTGCGGGGGCTGACCCCGTGGTGTTCACGAAGTGCGACTCGGCAATGCTCATCCCCGGCAAGCCGTTTTTCATCCCCGACCATCTGGGACGTATCGACTACGAGGCGGAGCTGGTGGTGCGTATCTGCCGTCTGGGCAAGAACATCAGTGAACGCTTCGCCCACCGCTATTACGACGCCGTGACCGTGGGCATCGACTTCACGGCACGCGAACTGCAGCAGCAGGCCAGCCGCGACGGACTGCCATGGACCATCGCGAAGGGCTTCGACGGCTCGGCAGCAATAGGAGAATGGGTGGATATTAAAAGAGGAGAGAGGAGAGAGGAGAGAGGAGAGCGTGCTGCCGCCATCTCGTTCCGGCTGGACAAGAACGGAGAGACGGTGCAGCGTGGCAGCACGGCCTACATGATACACTCCATAGACCAGCTCATCAGCTACATCTCCCGCTTCTTCACCTTGAAGACAGGCGACCTCATCTATACCGGCACACCTGTCGGTGTAGGGCCCGTCGCCATCGGCGACCACCTGGAGGGATGGATTTTGAACGAGGAAGGAGGAACGAGGAGCGAGGAAGGAGGAATGAAGCGCTCGGCTCTGCCGCTTTGCTCTGCAAAGAAGGTGCTCGACTTGTATTGTCGTTAATTGAGAGATTCACAATAAAAGAGGTGGTAACGACGTTATAATAAGGATGAAACGAGTCAAGAGACTCCTGATGTGCGCCAGCTTCGTCGCCATGAGCATGGGTATGGAGGCGCAGCGCTTCTTCGACCTGACGGCCGAAGAGGTGCGTATCGACTCGTTGCTGCCCGTCGTCACCTACGAGCAGAAGCTGGGGCCGAATTATGCCGACTCCACCTATACCGTCACGATAGAATACCCGGAGTTCCGGGATATGTCGCCGACGGACATCAGCCGCTACAAGGCCCTGACCAGCGACCCGCTGCCGGAAATGCCCGCCATACACCAGTATGTAGGCGTGGCACGCAAGCAGGGCACCCTCTACGTGAGTTTCGTGCCGCTGGTATATAGGGAAGGAAAATACCAGAAGCTGGTGAGCTTTAAGCTAAAGACCCTCCCCCAACCCCTCCCTGCGAGGGAGGGGAGTGGTTACACTCTCAACAAGAAAACGGCGAACAAGGTTTCTACTCCCCTCCCTCGCAGGGAGGGGCAGGGGGGAGGGTCTGTCCTCGCCACCGGCTCATGGGCGAAGATTCGCGTGCCGGAGACGGGCGTCTACCAGCTGACGGACGAGCTGTGCCGGAAGGCAGGCTTCAGCGACCCCTCGCGGGTGAAGGTCTACGGCTACGGCGGTGGTCTGCAGCCCGAGAAGCTGTCGGCCGACTACCTGGCCGCTACCGACGACCTGCAGGAGGTGGCGACATGCATGGTGAACGGCCGGCGATTGTTCCATGCCGTCGGACCAGTGACGTGGAGCAGCAACACGGCCCTCCTGCGCACCCGCAACCCCTACAGCAGCTACGGATACTACTTCCTGACCGAGGGCGACAGTCCGCTGACGGTCGATGAAGAGACCTTTACGGCGGCCTTCTATCCGTCGGCCGACGACTACCACACCCTCTACGAGGTCGACGACTACGCGTGGTTCCACGGCGGCCGCAACCTCTACGACAGCCGCCTCTTCGGCGTCGGCAACAGTAGGACGTATGAGGTACGAGGAACGAGGAACGAGGAGCGAGGAACGCTGAAAAGCGGGCGGCTGACCATCGTGATGAGCTACGATGCCGTCTGGCAGGCTCAGGTGTCGGTGAACGGCAAGGAGGTAGGCACGATGAGCGTGGGCTATGCCTCGGGCTCGACCACGCTGCCCGAGGGTCGCGACACCTACAGCAAAGGCGCCACGAAGACGTGGACGTTCCGCATAGACAGTCTGCAGGCGGACAACAGCGTCACCATCACCCAGACATCGGGCGGTGACGTGCGCCTGGACTACCTCTCTTTCTGTTTCGACACGGCGGCACCCCTCCCCGACCTCTCGACGACAACGTTTGACGCCCCGGAATATGTAGGCACCGTAGCCAACCAGAATCGTCATGGCGACGATTTCGCTGACATGGTGATCATCATCCCCGCCTCGCGGAAACTGCTGACACAGGCCGAACGCCTGAAGCAGCTGCACGAAGAGCAGGACGGCCTGCGGGTGCGCATCGTCGCTGCCGACGAGCTGTTTAACGAGTTCTCGAGCGGCACCCCCGATGCCAACGCCTACCGCCGTTACCTGAAGATGCTCTACGACCGGGCGGAGACGGAGGCCGACATGCCGCGCTACCTCCTGCTGCTGGGCGACGGCGCCTGGGACAACCGTATGCTTTCGGGTGCTTGGCGCGGCTATAGCCCCGACGACTTCCTGCTCTGCTACGAGAGCGAGAACTCGTTCAGCGAGACCGACTGCTATGTCTCCGATGACTTCTTCTGTATGCTCGACGAGGGCGAGGGTGCCAACCTGACGGGCTCGGACAAGGGCGACGTGGCCGTCGGCCGACTGACGGCACGGACGGACGACGAGGCCAGGGTGCTGGTCGACAAGATAGAGAGCTACACCCAGAACGAGCAGGCCGGCGCCTGGCAGAACACCATCTGCTTCATGGGCGACGACGGCGACTACAACCGCCACATGGGCGACGCCGAGGCGGTGGCACAGATGGTGGAACGCAACTGGCCCGACTACCAACTTAAGCGTATCCACTGGGATGCCTACCCCATCAGCTCGTCGTCGACGGGCTTCACCTATCCTGACGTGACGCGACTCGTCAAGCAGCAGATGCAGGACGGTGCGCTGATGATGAACTACACGGGTCACGGCTCACCTTATATCATGTCGCACGAGGCAGCCATCCCCCGCGAATACTTCACCCTGTCGTCGGGACTGCGGCTACCGCTGTGGGTGACGGCATCGTGCGACATCATGCCCTTCGACGGTCAGGAGGAGAACCACGGCGAGACCGCCATGCTGAACGCCAAGGGCGGCGCCATCGCCTTCTACGGCACGACGCGTACTGTCTATGCCCACTATAACCGCTACATGAACCTGGCGTTCACGGAGTATGTCCTCGGCAGCGATGACGACGGCCGCCGCTACACCATCGGCGAGGCAGCCCGTCTGGCCAAGAACAAGCTGCTGACACCCAAGAACAACGTCGGCACCGACTATACCGCCAACAAGTTGCAGTACACGCTGCTCGGCGACCCCGCCCTGCGTCTGGCGACACCGTCGGCGAAGGTGGTCATCGACGACATCAGCGGTGTGTCGACGGACGACGGCGTGCCCATGCTGAAAGCCGGACAGACGGTGACCGTCAAGGGGCATGTGCAGGACCAGCCGACGTTCGACGGTGTGATGACGCTGACGGTACAGGACGTGGAACAGCTCGTCGTGTGCCGCATGAACAACACGGAGAAGATGGACACCGCCTTTAAGTTCCGCGACCGCCTGAACACCCTCTTCAGCGGCAGCGACAGCGTGCGCGGCGGACAGTTCTCGCTGACCTTCGCCCTGCCAAAGGACATCAGCTACGCCGAAGGCACGGGCATGATGAAGGTCTATGCCGTCAACAGCAGCCGCACCGTCAGCGCCAACGGCCGCTACGAGGACTTCACGATGGGTGCCGACACGCTGGCGGCCGACGACGGCATCGGTCCAAACATCTGGTGCTACCTGAACAGCAGCGACTTCAGCAACGGCGATGCCGTAAATCCCACACCCTATCTCTATGCCGAGCTGTCGGACAAGGACGGCCTCAACGTCTCGGGCAGCGGCATCGGCCACGATCTGGAGCTGATCATCGATGGCGAGATGGCACGCACGTATAACCTGAACGACTACTTCGAGTACGACTTCGGCGACTACCGCAGCGGCCATGTGGGCTTCAGCATCCCCGCCCTCGACTACGGCGAGCACCACCTGCTGCTGCGTGCCTGGGATGCGCTGAACAACTCGTCGAAGGCCGAGCTGACGTTCCGTGTCGTCAAGGCCCTGGAGCCCAACAACTTCAGCGTCACCGCCACGAAGAACCCCGCCACGACCGGGACGACGTTCATCGTGAACCACGACCGCACGGGCTCGGAGATGGACGTCGAGCTCGACATCTACGATGCTTCCGGCCGTCTGCTCTGGAAACATACGGAGACGGGCGTGCCCACAGACCAGACGTACGCCGTGGACTGGAACCTCACCACCAGCGGCGGCCGCCGTCTGCAGACAGGCGTCTACCTCTACCGCGTGGCCATCAGCAGCGACGGCAGCAGTCAGGCCTCTCGCGCCAAGAAACTCATCATCCTAAGCAATAAATAGTGGCGTTATCACGTTATTACCTTACAACGTTATACCGTTATGACGTTATTACGACAATAAAATGGAAATAAAGAAACTGCTTTTTGCGGCGGCCTGCTGTCTGCTGGCTGCCAGTCATACAAAGGCCGACGAGAAGAACACGATGTTCAACCCCGTTGAGCACGCCGTCATCTCGGAGACCATCGCCCCCGACGCCCGCGCTGCCGGTATGGGCGACGTCGGCGCTGCCACCGATCCCGACGTCAACTCACAGTACTGGAACCCCGCAAAGTACCCGTTCTGCATCAGCCGTGCCGGTGTGGCGCTGAACTACACGCCGTGGCTGCGCCAGCTGGTCAACGACATCGACCTGGCCTACGTCGCCGGCTACTACCGCATCGGCGACTACTCCGCCATCTCTGGTTCGCTGCGCTACTTCTCGCTCGGCGAGGTGTTTACCGACTACGGTGAGTCCGACATGACCGTCCGACCCTACGAGATGTCGCTCGACGCCGCCTACTCGCTGATGCTCAGTGAGAACTTCTCGCTGGCAGCAGCCATCCGCTGGATCTACAGCGACCTGCGCTACGACTACTCCGAGGACTCGAAACCCGCCTCAGCCTTTGCCGCCGACTTGGCCATGTACTATAACAACTACGTCATGCTCGGCAGTCGCGAGTGCCAGCTGGGCCTGGGTGTCAATGTCCGCAACATCGGCTCGAAGATCTCGTACTATGGCGACGAGGAGAGTCAGTTCCTGCCCGCCAACCTGCGACTGGGTGCCTCGCTGATGATTCCCTTCGACGAGTACAACCGCTTCTCCATCTCGGCCGATGCTAACAAACTGCTGGTGCCCACGGTGCCCAAGCAGGAGGAGGGAGAGTCGAACAGCGACTACCAGGACCGCGTGCGCCGCGAGTATAGCGACATGGGTAGCATCAAGGGAATGTTCAAGAGCTTCAACGATGCCCCCGACGGCTTCAAGGAGGAGCTCGACGAGATACAGTGGAGCGTGGGTGCCGAGTACACCTACAACGACAAGTTCTCGCTGCGTGCCGGCTACCACCACCAGGCGGAGTCAAAGGGTAACCTGAAGTACTTCACCGTCGGCGGCGGCTTCCGCATGAACGTCTTCTCGCTCGACGTGGGCTACGTCATCTCCACCGCCAAGACGAACCCCCTGGACCAGACGCTCCGCTTCACCCTCGCCTTCGACATGGATGGCATCAAGGACCTGTTTAAGTAATACCCACCCCAAGCCCCTCCCAAGGGAGGGGAGATGAGAAGTGAGAGATGAAAGATATGATTACCTTGAAGGACGAAAGTGAATGATGAATATACGTGTAGGAATGGGATATGACGTGCATCGGCTCGTGGAGGGACGCGAGCTGTGGATGGGCGGCATCAAACTGGACTATGAGAAAGGACTGCTCGGCCACAGCGATGCCGACGTGCTCATCCACGCCATCTGCGATGCCATCCTCGGTGCCGCCAATATGCGCGACATCGGCTACCACTTCCCCGACACCAGCGCCGACACCTTGAACATGGACTCGAAGGTCATCCTGAAGAAGACCATCGAGCTCATCGCGTCCAAGGGTTATGCCCTTGGAAATATCGACGCCACCATCTGTGCCGAGCGCCCGAAGATGAACCCCCACATCCCGCAGATGCAGGAGACGATGGCCAAGGTCATCGGCTGCGACCCCGACCAGATCAGCATCAAGGCCACTACTACGGAGAAGCTAGGTTTCACGGGACGCCAAGAGGGCATCTCCGCCTACGCCGTGGCACTCATCGAGAAAGTTTACTGAGAAAGCGCCTTCACATACTCGTAGAGTCTACGGTAGAAGGGATGGCGTGTCATCGTCGGCGCATCGCCGAGGATGATGAGTTTCATGCGTGCCCGTGTGATGGCGACATTCATGCGTCGCAGGTCGCGCAGGAAACCTATTTGTCCCTCATCGTTCGAGCGCACCAGCGAGATGAGGATGATGTCGCGCTCCTGGCCCTGGAAGCCGTCGACGGTGTTGACGCTGATGAGGTGACGGAAGGGCTTGAAGTACTCGCGTTTCTTCAACAGCTTCCGCAAATATTGCACCTGTGCGCGGTAGGGCGAGATGACCCCTACGTCGAGCCTGTCGTTGAGGATGCGCGTCTTTCCAATCTTCTCAAAGTACTGCTGCAACGCCAGCAGCGTCAGCTCCGCCTCGGCCTTGTTGAGGAGGGAGGTACCCTCAAGACTCTCCAGACCCTCCCCCGTCCCCTCCCTGTAATGGAGGGGCGTATATACCTCGCCGTCAGACATATCACTCCCCTCCCTCACAGGGAGGGGCTGGGGGAGAGTCTTCCACTCCATCGCCACATCCAGGTCCAGTATCGAGCGGTACTTCACCTCCGGTGCACTCTCCACCATGTTGCCGTAGAACCAGTCGCTGGAGAAGCGCATGATCTCCTCGTTCATGCGGTACTGCACCCGCAACAGCGTCACCACCTCGGGTTTCTGCTCGACGATACGTTCCATCAGCGTCTTGCCCAGCCCTGCCTTCAAGGCAGCGATGCTCTTCACCGTCGGCGGCAGCTGACAGTGGTCGCCGGCCAGGATGACGCGCGACGCCCGGCGGATGGGAATCCAGCAGGCGGCCTCCAGCGCCTGGGCGGCCTCGTCGATGAACAGCGTGCCGAACTTGTGGCCGTCCAACAGTCGGTGGCCGCTGCCCACGAGTGTGCAGGCGATGACACGTGCCTCGCTGAAGAGTTCGGCATTGATGCGTATCTCCAGCTCGTTGGCACGGTCCTTCAGCCGCTCCATCTTCTGGTGGTACTTCTCCCTTGCTCCCTGCCCCCTGCTCCTTGCCCCTCTCAGCTCGCGGATGGCCTTACGGATGGCCCACAGCTGGTCGTAGTCGGGATGACTCTCGAAGCGGCGCTCGTAGGTGAACGAGAGCATCTTGTCGTCGACACGCGTGGGGTTGCCGATACGCAGTACGGGCACGCCACGGTCGACGAGCTTTTCGCTGATCCAGTCGACAGCCATGTTCGACTGCGCACATACCAGCACCTGCGGCTCACGGCGCAGCGTCTCATAGATAGCCTCGACGAGCGTCGTCGTCTTGCCCGTCCCCGGAGGGCCATGGACAATGGCCACATCCTTTGCCCAGAGCACACGGTTCACGGCCTCCTCCTGTGTCTTGTTCAGGTAGGGGAAGTGCATGGGCTGGAACGAGAACGTCTCCGCCTTCTGCTTCGTATAGAAGAGGTCACGCAGGTAGCCCAGGCGTCCGTTGGCACGCATCACCCGTTCCAGGGCGTCGAACATCATCTTGTACGATGTCTCGTCGAACGACAGTTGCACGCCGAGCTCATCATTGCCCATCAGGTCTCCGAAGGCGCAACCGTCGGGCACACTGACCACCATTCGGTCGCCGTCGACGTAGCTGACGGTACCCGTGAAAGAATAATAGCGCAGACTGTTTCCGCCAGTCTGGTTTGCAAAGAAGGCCACCGGCCGTCCGTACTCGAAGTTATGCTCTATCTCGTGGTCGTCGGCCCTTCGCACCACCTCCACGCACAGCTGGTTCAGCGAGTTGTAGTAGCTACGTGTCACACGGACGGGCCACCACGCATCGCCACGCTTCACCAGCCGCTCCAGGCCACGCTGCTCCGTCAGACGGCGGAAGGCCGCCTTCTCCGTCTGGTATTCCAGCTGCAGCAGCGCCCTTTGCTGCTGTAATGCCTGTATGGGTGACGTCATATTTGCCATTTCGCTGCAAAATTACGAAAAAAACTCCATTTTTACCTTTTTACTTTTTTACCTTTTTACTTTTTTTATTACCTTTGCCGCCGGAATGAAGAAAATACTGCTCATCAACGATGTTGTAGGCTACAGCCACGTAGGCATGGTAGCCATGATGCCCATCCTCACATACCTCGGACACCCGACGTACAACCTGCCCACGTCGCTGGTGTCGAACACGCTCGACTACGGCCGTTTCAACGTGATGGACACCACGGAGTATATGCGGGGCGTGCTGCCCGTGTGGCGCGAGCTCGGCTTCACCTTCGACGCCGTCTGCACCGGACTGATGTTCAGCGAGGAGCAGGCACTGCTCGTGTCGAAGTACTGCACCGAGCTGTCGCGACAGGGGACGACCATCTTCGTCGACCCCATCATGGGCGACGGCGGCCGCCTCTACAACGGTATCACCCAGCGCTCTGTCGAGCTGATGCGCCAAATGGTGAGCGTCGCTGACCTCATCTTCCCGAACTACACCGAAGCCTGCTACCTGACGTCGACACCCTACCGCGACGAGGGTATGTCGTGGCAGGAGGCACGCGAGATGCTCAGCCGTCTGCGCGACATCGGCTGCCGCTCAGCACTCGTCACCAGCGCCCGTGTCGAGGGCCAGAGCTGTGTCATCGGCTACAACCATTGCGACGGTGAGTTCTTCCGGCTGGACTACGACGAGATACCTGTGCTCATCCACGGCACGGGCGACATTTTCTCGGCCGTCCTCATCGGCCACCTGCTGAAGGGTGAGCCGCTGAAGCAGAGCACGCGCACGGCGATGGACGTCGTCAGCCGTCTCATTGACCGCAACCGCGACCTCGACGACAAGAAACGAGGCATCCCCATTGAGAAATGCCTCGACCTCCTATAAAAAACTTCAATTCTTCAATTTTTTCATTTTTACATTTTTCAAAACTCCACATACGGCTCCAGCCGCTTGATGGCCTCTGGCGTGAAGTCGCGTGAGAGGCTCAGCTGCTGCAGACTCTTGATGGGGCCGTGCAGGCGCCGGTAGTCGACGATGGCGCGGGCCATATAGTAATTGATGTACGGATGGCGTTTCAGCTCGTTCAGACTGAGGCGGTTGACGTTCAGCTTCTTGGGCTGGGCATTGCTGATGACGAAGTACTGCTTCGCCTCCTTCGGGAAGTCGGGAATCTCGTCCAGCTGGTCTACGCTGACATAACCGCCCAAGAAACGCCCATGATTCACAATCTCGTTGGCAAAGTAGACGCCGATGCCAGGCACGTGGCGCAGCTCGGCGGTGTCGGCGGTGTTCAGCACAACGTGGCTACCGGGCGTAATCTTGACGGGATAGCGCAGGCTGTCAGGACGGTGCGACGGTGAGGCCGTGGCACTACGCTGAGAGCCGTTACCCACGAGCTCTGCCGCCGGACGGTAGTCGCTGCCTATGCGTATGTGGGGCTCCAGCCGACGGTACTGTCCTGCCGTCAGCCCATAGAGGCGTGCGAAGTCCTCCTTCCGGCGGTAGATGCCGCCAGCACGGCGATAGCGGTAGATGTTGCGCACCTGCCAGCGTTCCAAGCCGAGTTTCAGTAGGGCGGTGGAGTCGGCGGTATTCGGATCAAAGTCGAAGAGGGCCGTCGGCTGCTCGGGGCCGCCCTCGTCGATAGGCTGCGACTGATAGCGGAGCGCCGCCGTCTTGCCTGCGACTATGCTATCGGCGTCAGCCGTCTCTGCCGGCGGCTGCCACGAGCCCGTCAGCCACAGCACCGTCAGCGCCACCACAGCGACGACGAGCAGCGCCAGCATAATCCTGCGGTCAGACTTCTGCAGATAGAAAAACCTCCTCAACATTCATCCCTTATCTATTATCTCTTATCTCATCTCTTATCTCATCTCTCACACCACTCCCAACTGGTGCAGGAATATCAGCAGGATACCTGCCGGGACGACGTAGCGCACACAGCACAGCCATACGGGAAACAGCGTGGCACGCAGCGAACCCTGGTTGGTGAACTCGTCGCGCAGCACCTGGCGCGAGACGAACCACCCCACGAGGATGCTCGTCAGGAACGCACCGGCAGGTAGCATTATCTGGGCCGTCAGCGTGTCGCAGAAAGCCATCAGCGGCATACCGAAGAGGCTGATGGCGTCGACGGCACCCATGCTGAGCGAGCAGAGCACGGCTATCACGCTACAGACGATGGTGAGGACGAGGGCGGCCCGTGGACGCGGCAGGTGGCGCTCCTCGTGGAAGAAGGCGGTACCTATCTCGTGCATCGAGATGGTCGACGTCAGGGCGGCGAACACCAGCAGGGCGTAGAACAGCACGGCGATGACGTAGCCCACGACGGGCATCTGTGCGAAGGCCTGCTGGAACACGTTGGGCAGGGTGATGAAGATGAGCGACGGTCCGCTGTCGGGCTGTACGCCGACGCTGAAGGCGGCGGGGAAGATCATCAGTCCCGCGAGGATGGCTATCAGCGTGTCGAGCAGCGCTATCTGTCCCGCCGAGGCCAGCAGATGGGTGTCCTTCGTGAAATAGCTGGCATAGGTACAGAGACAGGCGGTGCCCAGCGAGAGCGAGAAGAAGGCCTGTCCCAGGGCCTCGAGCATGACGCTGCTACTGACCTTCGAGAAGTCGGGCTGCAGCAGGAACCGCACACCCTCGGAGGCCCCCGGTAGCATACACGATGCGACGACGATGACCACGAGGAGGAGCAGCAGGAGCGGCATCAGGATCTTCGCCGCCCGTTCGATGCCGCCCTTCACGCCGCGCACCACAACCAGGTGGGTCAGCACGACGAAGGCGACGGCCCAGAGACAGGGCTTCAGGGGGTCGGTAGAGAACGTCTGGAAGTAGGTGGTGACGTAGTCGGCATCGCCGCTGAGCTGGCCGACGATGGAGGCGTAGAGATACTGCAGGCACCAGCCGGCGACGACGGCATAGAAGCCGAGGATGATGGTCGACGTGAGGATGCCCAGATAGCCCACGAAACGCCAGTGGCGGTGGGGGGCGATGGTGTCGTAGGCACGCTGGGCGTTGGCCTGTGCGTGGCGCCCGATGATAAACTCGCTGACCATGCCCGGTATGCCGAGCAGCAGGATGCAGCCGATGTACAGCACGATGAAGGCGGCCCCGCCGTTCTGACCTGCCATGAAGGGGAAGCGCCAGACGTTGCCCAGTCCCACGGCCGAGCCTGCCGTGGCGAGTATCACGCCTACCTTTCCGAAATTTCCACGTTCCATAATGTCTATAAGTAAATGTCGGTGCAAAGATACGAAAAAATCTTCATTTTTTCATTTTTTCATTTTTTCATTTTTTCATTTTTTCATTTTTTCAATTTTTCAATTTTTTATTACCTTTGCACCCACAATGAGAACAAGAACCATCTTCACCACCCTACTGGCCAGCGTCTGGATGACCACTCAGGCACAGATAAACGACCTGCCGCGCACATCGCCAGAGGCCGTAGGCCTGCGGTCGGCACAGGTAGCGGCGCTGTTCGACTCGCTGCTGGCCTTCCCCCGTACCGAGATACACAGTTGCATCATCATGCGCCACGGTAGGGTGGTGGGCGAGATGTACCCCGCACCCTTCCGCGCCGAATACCCGCACACCCAGTTCTCAGCCTCGAAGACGTTCGTCGCGGCAGCCGTGGGCATCGCCATCAGCGAGAAGAAGCTGCGGCTGAAGGACCACCTCGTCGCGTTCTTCCCCGACAAGCTGCCCAACATCGTCAGCTGGCGACTGAAGAGCATCACCGTCGAGGACCTGCTGACCATGCGCTCAGGCTTCGTCGTCGATACGAAGATGCGTAACGTCAGCCGCCAGTGGATACGTGACTACCTGGCCCACCCCATGAACGCTGAGCCCGGCAAGCTGTTCCAGTACGACTCGATAGACACCTACCTGCTCTCGGCCATCCTCCAGAAGGTAACGGGCATGACCGTGCTCTCTTACCTGAAGAGCCGTGTCTTCGACAAGCTGAACATCCGCGAGGTGCAGTGGGAGCTCAGTCCCGAGGGCATCAACACCGGCGGCTGGGGACTCTACATCCAGAGCGAGTCGCTGGCCAAGTTCGGACAGCTACTGCTGCAGCGTGGCAAGTGGCACGGCGAACAGCTCATTCCCGCCACATGGGTCGACGCCATGATGACGCGCCACACGCAGAACGACAAGGGCTCTGGCTACGGCTACCAGATGTGGGCGTGCAAATACCCCACCGCCTGGCAGGCTAACGGCGCCTACGGACAGTTCATCATCGTCGTACCCAAGGAGGATGTCGTCGTCGTCATCACCCAGTGTACCATTAACGACGTCAACCGCGAGCAGGCATACATCTGGAACACGCTCTTCAAGGGTATGCAGAAGCAGCCGCTGCCACCGTCGGACGACTGGCAACAGCTGAAGGCGCGACAGTGGACGCTACCCCTGCCCGAAGGCGAGCGGACGAACACCATCGTCTTCAACCCCAAGCCGCGGCCCAACGATCCGGAACCCTATCAGGACAAGACGTTCCTGCTCCAGAAGAATCCCCTGGGATGGTCGCAGCTGCGCTTCGAGGCCGACAGTCTGCTGGAGATCACCGACACCGCCGGACGGGCAGGACTCGTCAATCTGGGCTATCAGCAGTGGAAGACGTCGCGCGTCAGCTTCTACCCCCTCGACGCGCGCTACGCCACCGTCGGCCGCTTCCGTCCCATCCGCCCGCCCTTCCGCGTCGGCGCTGCCTACGCCTGGCGCGACGATGAGCTCCAGGTGAAGCTCCACTTCGTCGACTGGATGGGCGCCGTCCTGCTCCGCATCAAGTTCGTCGACGACCGTCTGGACATCGTCGCCAAGGAGAACTATCTGAAAAACCCCATCCGCATCAGCGGCACGATGATGTGAATGCATAATGCTCAATGCTTAATGAATAAAAAGGATGAAGATTATTGTATCTGAGGAAATCAAGCAGGTATGCCCCGGGTTCGTGGGCGCAGCCGTCGAGGCACAAGTCACGAACAGCACCTACAGCCAGGAGCTGTGGGACGAGATCCATGAGTGGGAGCAGCGCTTCCGCAAGGAACTGACCACCGAGTCGCTCAAGGAGCTCAGCGGCATCGCCGCCACACGCCGCGTCTATAAAGCCTGCGGCAAGGACCCGTCGCGCTACCGTCCCGCCTCGGAACAGCTCATCCGACGGATGCTGCAGGGCAAGGAGCTCTACCAGATTGACACCCTCGTCGACCTCGTCAACCTCGCCAGCATCGTCTACGGCTACAGCATCGGCGGCTTCGATGCTGACAAGATTGTCGGCGACACCCTGACCCTCGGCATCGGACGCGAGGGAGAGCCCTACGAAGGCATCGGCCGCGGCCTGCTGAACATCGCCGGACTGCCCGTCTACCGCGACCAGCAGGGCGGCGTAGGCACACCTACCAGCGACAACGAGCGCACGAAGATGACGCTCCAGACCACCCACCTGCTGGTGCTCATCAACGGCTACGACGGTCGCGAGGACCGCGTCCGCCAGAACGCTGAGTTCATACAGCAGCTCGTGCGCCGCTACTGCCAGAGTGACGGTGGCACCGTCACCATCTACCCCCAATAAGCCAAAACTGTCAACCAAAAACAGTACACTACAATCAAAATAAGTATACGTCAACAATGTATATTTATCCGCATATCTATGCACGAAAAGATGACCTTTAGCGCGCTAAAGCTTACCTTTAGAATCGTAAAGACCACCTTTTCGCGGCTAAAGGTCACCTTTTCAGAGCTAAAGGTCACCTTTTTGGGAAACAGGTAAACGAATACAGAAATATTGGTATTTTTAAGAAGCGAATTTTTCTTTTAGAAACCATCCCATTCTTTGCAAGCAAAGCGGCAAAGCCGAGCGCGTTTCCAAGAAAAACGTCTCATTTGTTTCCACGAGCCTCGCGCGTACGCATGCGCATAGTATAGTAGAAAAAACCAGAAACAACCCGCTTATCCCGCTTATCTCACAATAATCCTACACCTGACGCCGTTTATCCCGCACCCGAACCTGCACTAACCCACAACTATCTCACAATTATCCCGCTTACCTCGCAACACTTCAATTGCGAGATAAGCGGGATAAGCGACTTCTTTTTCCGTTAGACTACTATATACACGCGCGCGACCTCACAATGGGGACTGTCCCCCGTGTGAAGTCACGATTGCAAATAAATTGCAAAGTAGAGTCGTCGGATTTCTGTCAGTTTTTCATTACTTTTGTACGCAAAAAACAAGAGTAATGAAAAACTTTCTTTCGATATTGGCGGTATGCCTCTTGCTGGGATGTACCTCAAAAGACGATGACAGAGGGGCGTGGACGCTTGAGGGGGCATGGACGCTGCGACAGGTGACCTATCCATTTGACCGTGCCGATGACACCTACTCAGAACGGGATGGTACCGTCCTGCGGATATACGACGGCGACAGCGTGATGTACCAATGCTGGCTCATCAGGACGGAAACGGGACTGATAGTACGACCTGACATGAAGTGCTCCGTGACGCTCATCGACAAGGGCGGTGGCGAGTATGTCTATCTGGAAGGCGACAACCCGCGGCCGCTGACGGTGGCTGACGACTCCGTCATCGTCATCCAGCGACAAGGCATACTCCATACGTTTCACCGTGCCGACGATATCGCGGAAGAGTGGGGCAAGGACATTATGGGTATCGTTTCTGCCGACATACGCAAGGACGAAACGGCAGACGCACCGAGCTATGTGCTCTCGACCAGGGAACGCCGTCAGGCCAATCTGATTCACGCCTTTGTCCTTGCGACCATCGCTGCCATTATCCTACTGCTACTTATTGCCCGTATCGCCCTTGACAATCGCCGGGCGAAACGCCGGCTCCAGCTACAGCTGCAGCAGATCCAGGAAGTGCAGCAGGAACGTCCGCAGACAGTCCGGCAGGCTATCGAGTCGGTGGAGACCGCCTACTTCGCGTCCGACGACTACGCAGCGCTGCAACGGCGTATCGCCACGGGACTGCGGCTGAAGGACGAAGACTGGCAGACAATAGAATGTCACATTCGGAAGGTATACCCTGGCTTCGGCAGTCAGTTGCGCGGCCTCCATGTGATGTCTGAACTCGAATATCAAGTATGCCTCCTCATCAAACTGCGCATCGCCCCGTCGGACATTGCAGCCGTGCTGGCTCGCGACGCCAGTACCATCAGCACCGTGCGCAGCCGCCTATATAATAAGGTATTCGGACAGAAAGGCGGGGCGCGCGAGTGGGACAGCTTTATCATGAGCATCGGTGCCTGAAAAAGATGATTGCAAACCATTTGCAAAGCCGATGCAAAGTAGATGCAAAGCCGAAAGCTTGGAGGCGACGGAAAAAGACCGTACCTTTGCGGCGACATTCATTCAACGTCTAACTAAAAACATAAAACTTATGAAAAAGGTATTGTTTGTAATGGCAGTAGCACTCATAGCTGTGCTGCAGGTAAGTGCCCAAAACGTGAAGGTCGACGACAAGGAGATTGTCGGCGTATGGCTCATGGAGTCGATGCAGTGGGAGGGTGAGAAGAAAACCGTCTGTGGCAAGGAAACGGGCTACACGCAGTTCAAGTACTATGGTGCCGACGGTGAGTATGCCTGTGCCGAGATTGCCCTGACCAAGGAGGGCAAGTGCGTGGTGATGCCCCACGAGTACGGCACCTACACCTTCAAGGACGGCTGGTACTCCGAAATGGGACGCAAAGCCATCAAGGACGCCATCGTCTGGGTCGACAAGACGACGACGAAGGGCACCTGGCAGAAACGCCATGACATCTGGAAGAAGCAGCTGAACATGCCCGAGAAGCTGCGTAAGTACATCGTCGACTGCTGTCGTATGAAGGAAACGCCTGCCGACATCCAGCAGCTGATCAAGCAGACGATGTTCAAGTAAGCAAATGGCAGTAACAAGCCCGTCAATAACGAGAAGAAAGCTAACCTATCAAAACGAGTAGTATCAATTAGAGTATAAAACGAGTAGTACCCGGGACGATTCTGGAGGCCGCAGCGATGCGCCCTCCAGAATTTTATGGCATTTTTACCGGTTATTCAGGTTCAGAATGTTTACTTGTTCAGTTTCCAGGTGACACCGTCCTTGGTGTCCTTTACCTCGAAACCAGCAGCGGCGAGCTCGTCACGGATCTTGTCGCTGGTGGCCCAATCCTTGTCGGCCTTGGCCTTGGCGCGGAGTTCGAGAACCATGTCGACCACCTTGCCGAAGGCCTCCTCACGGCCGGAATTGTCACCAGCGGCGCTCGACGCGCTGGCTTGCAGGCCGAGGATGTCGAAAGCGAAGAGGCGCATCACATCCTTGAGCTCCTGCAGGCAGTCGGCGCAGATGGTGGCCTTGTGGTCGACGAGCTTGTTGACAACGGTGCACGCCTCGAAGAGGTGGCTCAAGACGAGGGGTGTGGCGAGGTCGTCGTTCATGGCGTCGTAGCAGCGGTCACGGAGGGATTTTACGACCTTCTCGGTCTCAGCATCACATTGCGGCGAAGCCACTATGCGGTCGAGGTCGGCGATGGCGTTCATGAGCTTCTCGTAGCCCTTCTCGGCAGCCTGGAGGGCCTCGTTCGAGAAGTCGACGGTGCCGCGGTAGTGGGCTGAGAGGACGAAGAAGCGGATGGTCATGGGTGAGTAGGCTTTTTCCAACAACGGATGGTTGCCCGTGAAGAACTGCTCGAGGGTGATGAAGTTGTTATACGACTTACCCATCTTCTGGCCGTTGATGGTCAGCATATTGTTGTGCATCCAGTACTTCACGGCGGGGTGTCCCATAGCAGCCTGTGCCTGCGCTATCTCGCACTCATGGTGGGGGAAGACAAGGTCGAGGCCGCCGCCATGGATGTCGAACTGCTCGCCGAGATACTTGCGGCCCATGGCCGTACATTCACAGTGCCAGCCGGGGAAACCATCACTCCAGGGTGAGGGCCAGCGCATGATGTGCTCGGGCTGTGCCTTCTTCCACAGGGCGAAGTCGGCCTGGTTGTGCTGCTCGCCAACGCCGTCGGGGTTGTCGCGCGAGGCATCCTTGATG
>JAEEGH010001108.1_pt1 | contig 80145 bp, 14 predicted proteins | sample 9134181 | NCBI WGS metagenome assembly JAEEGH01 (sample SAMN16246544, study PRJNA631951) | gut metagenome | biome: gut microbiome; feature: rumen; material: DP-attached | host: Bos | place: Iran: Karaj | collected 2018-10 | reverse complement strand
CGTAGCCCACCTCGTAGCTGCTGCTGCCGTTGGCAGTCCAGTTGACGACGGCGCTGCTGGTGGTGATGGTGGCAGCGGGGACGTTCACACCCTGAACCATCTGGCAGGAAGCGGTGGTGAAGGTGGCGGGAGCGCTCCAGTCGCTGTAGTTACCCTCGCCGCAGATGGCGCGGACTGCCACGCTGTACTCGGTGGCGTTCAGCAGGCCGGTGAGCGTGTAGGGGTTCTCAGTGACGTTGACGACGGTGGTGTCGCCAGCGGTGCTGTAGCGCAGCTCGAAGTTGGTCTGGCCTTCCTCTGCAGGAGTCCAAGCGATGGTAGCACCCGAGAGGGTGATGTTGGTAGCGGCCACACCCGTGGGAGCGTAGCAGGGATGCTCAAGGGTGGTGACAGAGACAACGTTCCATTCGCTGTAGTATCCCTCGCCGCAAACGGCGCGGACACCAATAGAATACTGTGTGCCAGGTATGAGACCAGAGACAATGGTGGTGGTACCAGTGACGACAGTGGGAGTCGTAGGATTCACCCAGTTGCCGGCAACAGCAGCCACTTCGTAGTCAGAGGCATTTCCAATCCAGTTCAAAGTAACATCGGTTTCACCCGTGTTGGTAACACTGACAGTGGGAGTTATGCAAGCAGGGGCGGAGGTCCAGACAGAGATATCATCGAGACAGACGCTATAGAACGAGGTGGTGTAGTTCCAACGGAAGCAGATGGGGAAGTTACCCGCGGGTACAGAGTCAAAGCTCACGGTATCGAAAATACCATGACCTGCCGGCTGAATTCCATTGCCGCTGTGGTAGGTGGCAGCGCTTGCGTTGATCCGCTTGACAGCCACAAAGTCGGTCTGATAATTGGTACCCGTGAGGTAACCCACCTCAAGGAATCCGTTGGTGCTACTCTCGGTACACATCCAGAAGGCCACAGAGAGCGTGTTGGTAGGCTCAGCAATCTCGCATAGGCGGAGATAGGAACCAGAGCCATAGTTGCCTGTGGAGGAGCCTGCCGTCATGGTGATGGCCTGGCGACCACTGACACAATAACTGTAGGTACCGCTATCGGTCACATGGGGATACACCGGAGCAGAAGCAGTACTGTTATTCCACGAACTCCAGCAGTTAGGCAGGTCACCATCCGTGGCGTTGCTGTAGAGAACCGGAGTATAACTTTCGAAGTCCTCAAAGAGGGTATCGACCACACTGATTGGCACACAGGTGGTGGTGAAGGTACCTACACCCATCCATCCGCTGGCGAGGGTATCGGTAGCGGTAAGAGAACAAACTCGACGAACCCACCAGTAGTAGTCGGCGGCAGGAGTGAGTCCATTGATGGTAGCATTAAGGCCTGTCACTAATTGATAACTATTGGTACTGGCGGGCTGACCCTGCACACGATAGCATACCTCATACTGTGAAGTAGTGTCGCCATCCCATCTCAACTGGACAGAAGTAGCAAAGACATCGACGACTTCAATGTTGGACGGACGTTCGCAGAGTTGCATCGTAATGCTGATGTTATCGATAGCGGTGGGATTATCCTCGTAAGAATTGCCAGAACCCGTAGCCTGGTTGAAGTGGTAGAAGGCCACACGTTTGACACCGGAGATGTTATCAATATATATTGTATGATGTCCCCATGTGGTGTCGTGGCGCACGGTACCGTAGCCCACGTTGTTGACATTACCCCAAGGCGAGACGAGACTGGTATTGACACTCTCGACCGGAATGGCGGGGTCGGCAATCACAATGGCGACACCATCGTAGTTGTGGGCAATGGTACCACCGATATAAGCGTCGAAGTCCACTTGATAGCTATGCACACCCGTGCCGAAATCGATATCGCGGTAGGCGACGGCGTTGGTCACAGTATTCATGTTCCAGCTATGAGTGGCACCGTTGTCGGCAGAGAGATACATAGCGTTGGTGGTGTTGCCCTGAGCAACATTACCGCGGTACCAGTTCACATTGCTGTTACTGGAGGTTTGCCAGTTAGCCCATTCGGCGGCATTCTCGAAGTCATAGTTATAGGGTATGGTAGCCGGCACCTGCGAAGTATTGAAGTTGCAGCTGTTACGGCTCCAGTCGGCCTGCTGACCATCGGAGCAGATGGGAGCCACACGGTAGCTATACTGGGTGTTGGCGGTGAGGCCAGTGAGCATGAAGGGATTGACAGTGACGTTGGCGATAGAGGTAACACCGGTAGCCTCATTGGTGTATTCAATCACCCAGCTGGTGCTTCCAATGGTATCGGTCCACTCCAGGGTCACCGAAGTGGCAGTGGCGTTGTAAGCCTGCAGGTCGTAAGCACGCGGACATGCCGATGCCGGGCCAATAAAGATATTGTCGAGATGGAGATCATTGTCGCCACCGGTCCAGAGAGACTGGCAGTAGAAGGCAATCCTAATGGTATCGCCAAGGTAGGCGCTCAAATCAACCACCTTATTGACATAGCTGGTACTGGCAAGGGAAGCATAGGTGTAATCGCCACCCACGTTCTGCCATTTGACGGCGTTCGAGGCCTGCCAGGTGTTGCCACCATCAGTGGAGATGATAACCATGAAAGCCTGCGATGTGTTGGTGTCGCCATTGAGGTCAGGCAGCGCAGCATTGTTGTAGTCGGTGAGGGCCACGTCGAAGTTCAGTTCAGCAGAGACAGCAGTACTGAGGTCGATGGCAGGTGTAATCATCCAAGCCTTGACAGCATTACCATAGACATTCTTATAATAATGTCCAGCCTCGAGACCATCTTTAACAGCACTGGCATAAGTCCAACTACTGGGAGCGGTGAGGGTCAGCGCAGTACCTGCAAACACTTGAGCAGCGGTAGCATTGGAAGCTCCATTCCAGCAAGGATGGTCGGCAAGGGACACATTGAAGTCTTCACTGTAGGGAATTGTGATGGCTCCACATTCAGTGTAGAAGGTAGTCGCGAACGACCACTGGCTGATATCAGTGGCTGTGCATTGGGCACGGACATAGACATCATAGGCAGAACCCGGTGTCAAACCAGCGAGGACAATACTGTCAGCAGCAGCAGTCACAATAGTGCCAGTACCGGCAGTATGACCAGCAGGTCCGTACTCAACTTCGAAGTTGGCAACAGCCGAGGTCCAATGCACCTTGGCACTATTCTCACCAATTTCAGAGACCGTCACGTTGGAGGGACGCATACAACTGGGAATAAGATCCACCGTCACATCGTCCACGTAAGCATAACTATAAGAAGCTGTGGCTGTGCCATAGAGCGGAGGCACTTCATCGTAGATAGCGATGTAGCAACCATTGCCAGTGTAGTTGTTGAAATTGTATTCATAACCATGGATAGAGGAGGCCGCCTCATTCTTGAGGTCGAGGGTATCCATCGGCTCAAAGGTGGAGATGTCACTGGGGTTGCTCATTACACCGATGACTAAACGGGTGGTGTAGGAGTCGGTAGTAGTGGCATAGCGACGCACCTGGAAGGAGAGCGAGAGATTCTTCACTGAATCTTGGAACAACGGCAGGGCGGCATAGCTGTAGGCTGCGGTCGAAGAGGCCGACGAAGGACGATAGGCATAGAAATAGAGGCTACGCTGACCATTGACAGCATTGGTAGAATAAGGATAAGGATAGGCAGTGGAGATGTTGGTCCCCTTAGTCCAACAGGGGCTAATGGGGTTAGCAGAACCAGAGGCATAACTCTCGAAGTCCTCGGTGTAAGGCAAAGCCTGAGGTGCGCAAGCGGTGGTGAGACTACCCTCGATGCTCCACTCGGAGTTTCCGATGCCAGCGCAAATGCCACGCACATAATAATAATAAGTAGTGCTGGGATTCAGACCTGTAATCATCGCTGTATTGGTAGTGACCATGATGGGCGTACCACTTACACTGTCGGGATCGACCGACGAAGTGGCAACGATAACCTCATAACTGCCGGCTGTGCCTTCCCAATTAAGCGTGAAAGCGTTATCAGTTACGTTGGAAGCCGTCACATTACCAGGACGTGTGCAGTTCGGAATCTCAGTGCAGATGTCGAACACCATGTTCGGACGATAGGTGGCGCGAGTGGCGGTGAGGTTTGCCGTAGCGGCCGTACTGCGGTAGCCGTAGCAGGTGAGGTATCCGGAGCAAGAACCATAGTAGAAGTAGGGGCTGACCGATGATGCGGTGTTGGTATCACGGGCGAGAGTGATGAGCAGGTTGTTACTGCCACTGTAAACGAAAGGCGTGGAGAAGGGAATCTCCAACCAGCTATTGGCTGTGGTGGTGAGGGTACCGTCATAAACGAGGGTCATGGTAGCACGGTTAACGGTGTCGTTGGCGGCAGGATTCCCAAACTCACTCAACGAAACTTCTTTAATATAAACCTTGGCCTTATTGATGGTGCCAGAGTTCGTAGCGGCATGCAGCTGAATGCCGTTAATGCGGTTATTGATCTGGATACCCATGTCGGCAAGTTCCTGTGCGGTGTAGATAATGCTGGTGTAACCCTGATAGTAGGAGCTGTAACCATAGAAAGCATAAGTATAACCAGTTGAAGTACCGTTGCCGATGGTATCGACAATATTGATAGAGTTGGGGCCACAGTCAGCGTGGGTCTTAACATTCACCACATTGCTCCAGAAACTTGTATCGGTGCTACAGATGCCACGCACACGGAAGTAATACCATGTCTGCTGGGTGAGACCACTGATGATGGCGCTAGTGTTGGAAGCCATCGTCGAGGAGGTGCTGGCCGAGGCGAAATCGTTGCTCGTAGAATACTGCACCTCGTAAGCGGAGGCAGAGCCCTGCCACGAAAGATCCACATCGTAAGCTCCAACATTATCGACAGACAGGTTGAGCGGCCAGCGGCAGACAGGCAGCATATCGACGGCCACATTGTCGAGATAGGCGTAATTGTAATGAGACGAGGTAGAGGGAGCCGGGAAGAGGAAGGCTATGCGACCCGAACCAGTATATCCCTCGAAAGAGACACGATGGTGAGTAATCGAAGAAGTGGGATTATCCGAGTCGTCGAAGAAAGCAATAGTGTCGAAGGTGGACAGATCCTCAGCATTGCTCATCACACCCACATAGACCATAGTGTGGTAGGTGGTGCCAGAGGAAGTACCACGTTTGAGGTCGAATTCGAGCATCAAGTTGTTAATCGGCTCTTCGAACAAAGGCATAGCGGCATACTCATAAATGGATCCGTAAGCATAGGCATAGAGGCCCATGCTGCCGGACGATGCTGCCGAAGTGCTGGGATAGGGGTAAGCCGTGGTGGTTCCAATAGCACGCTTGTACCAGCAAGGACTGATAGGATTAGCAGAACCAGAGGCATAGCTCTCGAAGTCCTCAATATAAGGTAACGAGTCGGTAAGCACTGGCGTACACAGGGTACGGAAGGATAAGATAGCCGGATCGGACTCCTCATCGCCGCAGTTGGCACGAATGTAGATGTCATATTCTGTGTTGGGGATAAGCTCGTCCAAAGAGATAGTGGTATCGGAAACCACCTCTATAGTACCCGTACCAGGGGTGAAACCATGTACACCATACTCAACGCTCCAAGAGTTGGGGTCGGTAGTACGGGCATCGGGAATCCATCTAACGGTGGCTCCGTTAGCAGTCACAGCGTCAAGTGATACACTGGTAGGCCAGAAACAGTTAGGAATGACACGCAAAGCGATGTCATCGACATAAATATGGTTATAGGCATACGTATTGCTACCGGAAAGCGGTGGCACAGGGGCATAAAATACCACGTATTTACCTTGACCGGTATAGCTGGCGAAGTTCACCTCCTCACTCTCAATGGCACTGGCAGGGAGTGCTGTGAGGTCGATGGTATCAATCCAAGTAACCAGCGAGTCGATGACCGCGGCACTGGTGAAGCCCGTAACGCTGTCGGCGATACCCACACAAATAAATGAATTATAATAGGATGTCGTTGTTGTATAGCGCTTGGCATTGAATGTCACCATCAAGTTGCTCATGTCGAGAGCATCATCGATGGGAGGCAGTGCAGCCCAACTATAACCGAAAGTGCTTGTGGCCGACGAGGGATGGTTACCGTAAAAATAGAGGCCACGCTCACCATTGATGGCAGCAGTGCTATAAGGATAGGGGTAGGCCGTAGAATTATTGGTACCTTTGGCCCAGCAGGGGCTGATGGACTGGGTGGCACCAGTGCCATAGGATTCAAAGTTCTCAATAAAGGGCAAGTCGGTGGCGCTGATGACAGCACACTCGGTGGTGAAACGGAACAAAGTGCCATACATGCTGGTATCGTCCCCACAAAGGGAATAGACAATGCCATTGTAGGCAGTTCCCATCTGCAGATCGTTGAAGCTATGGCTTGTGCCATCAACAATTATTGTGTCGTAGAGGGGCGATCCCACCTTATTATAAATCACCAAGAAGGAACTGTTATTGGATCCGATGTTGAGTGTCGCCGAGGTAGTGGTAATATTGTCAACATAGCAACTGTCGGGGCGTATGCATGTAGGCACTTCCGTCACCATAAGTTCATCGATAAACCAATACCAAGAAGTGGAATTCACATTGTGGCGTAGAGCGATACGGGCACCTGTGGGTGCAGCGGTGAACATCGCGTCAACCACAGCAGGAACAACACTACCCGTACTATTGAAGTACGACACAGGATAGTTCGCGAGAGCCACAAAGGTGGTGCTGTCGCCAGCAGAGGTGATATACCCCACATCCATCGACCCGGAATTGGCACCCTCAGGAGCCATCTTGAGCGTCAAATAGAGGTTGCTAATTTCCTCGTCGAAAATAGGGAGGACAAGGATATTGGGTTGACTGCTGCTATTAGGGAAAAAGCGAATGGTATTACCGGTGAAGCCTGTACGGGTAGCGATATTCACATAGCCACCACCCAGATGGTCGAAACAATCAATCTCGGTAGCAGACGTGGTAGTGGACATGCTATCAGGCTCGAAGAACCACGGGAGAGTTTCAATAGGCTCACAAGGAGTACGGAAAGAAACTGTCTGGACATAACTAGAATCCCCAACACCGCAGAAAGCGCGCAACTGAACATTATAGGCGGTATTGACAGTCAACTCGGTAAGCGTCAAAGTGGTTGAACTGGTGCTGGTCCATTCGTCGTTATTGACTTTGTAGAGCCATTCACTCTCACTGCCACCAGGGGTGATATTGAGGGTGGCACCAGTGGTGGTGAGGTTGGAAACAGCAACAGAGGGCATCGGACAAGTGATAACTGGTACCGCAAAGGAATAGTAGCGGTTAGCATCGGGCCAGTTGCTGGAAGCAATGGTCGTGCTCTGACCAGCGGTGTAATGCGTGGCGACATGAGAAGCGTTGACGAGCCAAATATCAGAGGCATTGACGCACAAGCCCACCTGACGGGTAGTGCCGGGAAGGGGCGAGGGAAGCGTCGAGGGATAAGCAATCACGATATTGCCATTGGGATAGAGTTGCACCTGCCACTTCAGGTCGCCAGCCGAAGCGTAGCTGTTAAAGGTCGAGGTATTGAACTCTACAACCAACAACGAATCACCATTGGCATCGACGGTGTTGGCTTTGACAACCCATCCTGTAGGTTTCATCTTGCCGTCGCAGCCCAAGAAGTTAATCTTGGGAGAATTAGTGTTGGCATACGAAGTGCTGAACGGAGTAGAGTAGGCTGCCGTTCCCGTCACTGTATTTCCAAGTCGGAAGTTACCATCGGTATTCACCGAAAATTTGGTGTATTCACCCGTGGCAAACGGGAAAGAAAAGCCAATGTTCTGCAAGGCCGAAGCCTTACTGTCCGATCCGCTGGCATCACCGACCAATATAGTGTCGGCATTAGTCAACGTAATCCACTTCGTGGCATCGGTGCCGGTGCTGAAGGTATAATCACCTAGCCCCTGAGCCTTCGTCGCCCAAGGCACCAAGAGTGCCAAAGCGAAAACGAGAAATAAATGTTTTTTCATACTATAGATTTTTTAATTAATAATTTATTTTCAATCAATTATAGAATTTTTGCATGATATATAACATGCAGAAACTAAATGCAAATATACAGGTTCCCCCATATATTTGCAAGTTTTTTTTTATATTTAACGTTTTTGAAACTATTCAGAAAGCTCGGATTCATCAGAATTTTCGGAAGATTCCGAGGATTCTGAGGAATCAGAGAAAGCACCGAGGGTTTTGAGGAGACGCCAGTAGTAGAAGGCGAAGAGGGCGGTAAACATGATATCGCCGAGTCCCATGGCTCCTTTGCCAAGGAAAAGCATGGGTACTGCAAGCATAAGAAGCTGGGCGAGAAGGTAGCAATGAAATCCCGAACGACGGAGCTTCCACATTAGGAGACAGCCCGTTAGAGACAGTACTGCCAGCAAAGCCATCACACCATAGTAGGGACGCGGCACCTGTGCCAGCACTTCCCAAGTGGCGGTAATATGAAATTCCTCCAGCACCTCCGGATGAGCGGAATAGACCCTGTCGAGGGTAGGCAGAAAAAGTGCCATCATGCCCCCGGAGAGTATTGAAAACGAAGCATTGATGATGCTCAGCACGAGGAGCACCTTGAGAAGGGTCTGGGGTTTCATTCTTTAGTAGTTAAGTAGACAGTAGTTAAGTAGTTAAGACAAATGGTTTTTGTTTACAAGACGGAGGCCATCTGTTGTTGGAGTTTCTGGGCTTCGCGGGCTGCAGCTTCGGCGAAGTCCATGCCATTGGAGGCATAGATGATGCCGCGCGAGGAGTTGACGAGGAGGCCACAGTCTTTATTCAAGCCATGCTTGCAGACCTCTTCGAGGCTACCGCCCTGTGCTCCCACGCCAGGAACCAGCAGGAAACTTTTGGGCACAATGCGGCGCACGTCGCCGAGCATCTCAGCCTTGGTGGCTCCCACCACATACATCATGTTGTCTTCGTTGCCCCACTGCTTGGAGGTCTCGAGGACGTGCTGATAGAGGGGCGTACCTTGTTTGTCCTCGGTGAGTTGGAAGTCGAAGGCACCCTTGTTGGAGGTGAGGGCAAGGAGGATAACCCATTTGCCCTCATAGACAGTGAAGGGGGTGACGCTGTCGGCACCCATGTAAGGGGCGATGGTCATGGAGTCGAAATTGAAATCGCCTTTGGGGTCGAGGAAAGCTTTGGCGTAACGCTCGGAAGTGTTGCCGATGTCGCCGCGCTTAGCGTCGGCGATGGTAAAGACGGGCTTCTTCAACTGGTGGATATAGTCCATGGTGAGCTTGAGCTGACGCAAGCCTTCGAGGCCAAGGGCCTCATAAAAAGCCAAGTTGGGCTTATAAGCCACACAGTGGTCGATGGTAGCATCGATGATGGCACGGTTGAAGCGGAAGACTCCGTCACGTTCGTTGCGCAGATGCTCGGGCATCTTGGTGGGGTCGGTATCAAGGCCAACACAAAGGAAAGAGCGGCGCTCTTTTATTAGGGAGATAAGTTCTTGTCTTGTCATGGTTATCTTTTTTTCTAGTTTGTCTAGTTGAACTAGTTGGACTAGTTAAACTAGTTATTCTGTCAATTTGTGGAACTGTTCTGTCAGTTTCTTGGCGTTGAGGCCGTCCATGGGCTCGTCGGCGACGATGCGGCCGTGATTGATGATGACGGCACGCGAACACATGGCCTCAACTTCCTGCATGATATGGGTAGAAAGAAGAACCACCTTCTCCTTGCCAGTATTGCGGATAAGGGTGCGGATAAATTCGAGCTGGTTGGGGTCGAGACCCGTGGTGGGCTCGTCGAGGATAAGCACCTCGGGGTCGTGGATAAGGGCCTGAGCGAGACCCACACGCTGACGGTAACCCTTGGAGAGTTGTCCTATTTTCTTATGAGCTTCGGGAGTGAGTCCTGTAAGTTCAATCATCTCGTCGACGCGCTGCTTTTTCTCCTTCACGCCACCGAGTCCAGCGACAAAGTGCAGGTACTCGCGTACATACATCTCAGGGTAGAGGGGGTTGAGTTCGGGAAGGTAGCCGATATGGCGACGCACAGCGAGGGGGTCGTCATAGATGCTGTGGCCACATACAGTGACATCGCCGTCCGAAGGAGGGATAAAGCAGGTGATGATTTTCATCAATGTCGACTTGCCAGCACCGTTGGGACCCAACAGTCCCACAATCTCACCTTTGTCGACCTTAAACGACACATGGTCGAGGGCGTACTGTTCGCCGAAGACCTTGGATATATCTTTGATTTCAATCATTACTATTCTATTTTGACGCGTTTGCCGTTCTTATAGCACACCACAAAGGCATCCTTGAAGGGGGTAGTCTTCTTGATTTCGGCGCAGCGCTTGCGAGCCTCGTCGAGAGTCTTGTAGTTGCCAGCGGTGTAGAGGTAGACCTTGCCCGACTTGGAATACTGGAAGTCTTTGATACCGTGCATCTCGGGGGCACCGACCTTGAAGACACTCTGTGAGGTACAGAACTGCACACGGTAGGAAGTGCCGGTGGAGGGTTGAGAGGGTTGAGAGTTTGAAGAGGTTTGAGTGGTCGGAGTTTTCTGAATATTCGGAGTAATCGGAGTATTCTGAACTTTTTGATTTTCAACATTCTGTACCTTGTCGGAGAGACGACGGAGGGGCCAGGCGTCTTTAAAAGGGGTCTCCTTCTGCAACTGCTTGCAGTATTCGTTGGCCTCGGCAAAGGTGGCGAAACGTCCTACCGAGTAACAGTAGAGCTTGCCATTGCGCGCCACCATCACATCTTTCAGTCCCTTGAATTCCGATGCTCCGGGCTTCAACTCCTCGCTGGAGATGAGGAACTGGACGGTGTAAAATTCAGTGGATTGAGAAGATTGAGAGGTTGAAGGGGTTTGAGGGGTCTGGGTATTTTGAGTATTCTGAACAGTCGGAATGTTCTTTTCTTTGGGTGTCAGTTCAGTAGAGGGAACAGGTCGCGGCTCCTCGAGAGGTCTCTTCACTTCAATAACAGCTGCTTCTTCTGCCGCCTTTATCTCCTTCTGTTCCACAGGTTGCGGCTTTTCCTCGATCATAGGTTTCGGAGTCTCATTGACCACAGGCTGGGGAACCTCCTCTACCGGTTTCACCTCTTCCACCACCGCCTCCTTGGCAGGTTCTTCCTTAGGAGTTGTCGCCTTCGGAGCCCCCGGGATATCGAGTTTGGGATTGACAATCTTGCCAGTGCCCTCCTCGGCAGCCTTGAAGTTCATGAAAGCATTGAAAAGGCTGATGGCGATTTTCGCCTGGCCTTCGTCGCTCATCATAAAAGCTTCTTCGCTAGGATTACTGATGAATCCCACCTCGGTGAGGACTGAGGGACAGGTGGTCTTGTAGAGCACGAAGAGCTCGGCCTGCTTCACACCACGGTTGATGGTCTTGAGGTTCTGCTTGTACTGGTTCTGTATGGCCTGTGCGAAGTTAAGACTCTTATCGAGGTAAGCATTCTGGAACATGGTGAGCATCACATAACTCTCGGGCGAGTTGGGGTCGAAGCCCTTGTAGTCGGCATTCTCCTTGTAGTCGGCCTCGAGGAGAATATCAGCATTCTCCTTCTGCGCCACAGCGAGGTTGGCGCGGCTCTCGGAGAGACCCATGACGAAAGTTTCCACACCCGTGGGTGACGAGGTAGGATGCGAATTGGCATGGATGGAAATGAAAAGGTCGGCCTTGTTGCGGTTAGCAATATGGGCACGCTCGGCCAACGAGATATCCACATCGGTGGTGCGGGTGTAGATGACCTTCACATCGGGATAATTGTCGGAGATGAGTTTGCCGAATTTTTTGGCGATGGAGAGAACGATGGTTTTCTCCGAGGTCCTGCTTCCCATAGCACCGGGTTTGGCTCCCCCATGCCCTGGGTCAATCACAACCGTACGCACACCATAAATCTCTTTTTTTTGCGAAAAAGAGGGTGCCGAAAAGAGGACAACCGTTAGAAAAAGGCTCAATATGTATCTCATTTCCAATAAAATATTTTTTTGTTTCGCCAATTGCATAAATAATTCTATCTTTGCAAATTCAAAATGCAAAGATACGAAGATATTTTGAATGGTAAAAATAATGTTTTAACAAGGGGTTGAAAAGAGGGAAAAGCATAGTCAAAAACAATTGTTACCGTAGATGCTATAGTCGTCATAAACGCTATAGTCTCTATCGGTTTTTGTTGTTTCTTTTCCTGCTTCTCCCCTACTCTGTTTTCGCCCAGAACGACATCGACACCTTGGCGCATGTCTCGCGCGACGGTGTGCACAGTGTTATCAAATATCAGGCACGCGACTCCGTGGCCATGGATCTCAAGAGTCGTCAAGCTTCTCTTTTCAGCGACGGCATCATCGACTATGACAGCATGCTACTGCGCGCCGACCGTATCGATGTGGACTTCGAACACCATATCCTCCATGCTCACGGCTCCCTCGACACCGCCGGCAAGACCGTCGGCCGACCCTATTTCAAGCAGGATGGCACCGAATACCATGCCGACACCATCGCCTTTAACTACGACACCAAGAAAGGTCTTATCCAGGGTGTTATCACCCAAGAGGGAGAGGGCTTCCTCCATGGTCAGAAGGTAAAGAAAATCAACGACAGCGTCATGTACCTCAGTGGCGGCAGTTACACTACCTGCAACTACGCTCATCCCCATTTCGCTCTCAATTTCACCAAGAGTAAACTCATCATGGGTGACAAGATTGTTACCGGTCCCGCGTGGCTCTCCATCGAGGATGTTCCCACTCCCCTCGCACTGCCTTTCGCCTTCTTCCCCATCACCAAGAGTCGCCAGTCAGGCATCCTCTTCCCCTCCTATGGATGGCAGAACTACCAGGGCTACTACCTCCGCGATGGTGGTTACTATTTTGCCATCAACGACAACTGGGACCTTGCACTGATAGGCGACCTCTACACCAACCTTAGCTGGGCCCTCGAAGGCAAAGCCAACTATTATAAACGCTATAAATATAAAGGACAACTTGATGCCCGCTATGGCATCACCCATGAGGGCATCTATGGCGACGACAACACCTATAACTCTTTCTCAGACTTCAAATTCGTTTGGACCCACGAGCAGGATGCCAAAGCCAATCCCAACAGTCGTTTCTCGGCCAATGTCACCCTGCAGAGTCGCAACTACAACCGCAACACTACCAACCGCAACGACTACTTCAACTCCACCACCACCTCCTCTATCAGCTTTACCACCAAACTGGGGTCTTACCTCAACCTGGCCCTCTCGGCACGCGAGAGCTATAACACCCAGACCGGCGTGATGAATATCAAACTGCCCAGCATCTCGCTCTCCTCAGTGACACTCTACCCCCTACGGCGCAGCAATCCCGTAGGTGGCTACCGCTGGTACGAGAACATCTCGCTCTCTTACGTCCTCAATGCCGAGAACAACATCACCGCCATAGACTCCAATCTCTTTACCCAGGCCACATTCGATCGCATGCAGTACGGTATCTCTCATTCCATACCCATCTCATCATCCATCAAGGTGCTGAAGTTCTTCAACTGGACCAATAGCGTGACTTACAACGAGCGATGGCACTGGAGCACCATCGAAAAGAGTTACGACAATACCACAGGCATCGTGACCACCGACACCGTCCATGGTTTCCGTTCCAACCGCGACTTCAACCTCTCCTCCTCACTCACCACACGCATCTACGGCATGTTCCAATTTAAAGGAGGCCCCCTCAAGGCGGTGCGCCACGTCATCAATCCTTCTGTCTCCTTCTCCTACCATCCCGACTTCGGAACCGAGAGCCTCGGATGGTGGAAATCCTACACCGACACCACAGGCTACGTCCACCGCTACTCTATCTTCCAGAACAGCCTCTACGGAGGTCCTCCCGATGGTCGCAGCGGCTCCCTCCGCTTCTCTATCGGCAATAACCTCGAGATCAAATGGCAAAACCCCTTCGACACTTCGGCCGAAGTAACCAAGATACCCCTCATTGAGAACCTCACACTCTCCATGAGTTATGACTTTGCCAAGGACTCCCTTAACTTTTCCGCTCTCTCTGTCACCGGACGCACTACCCTTTTCCGCTCATTAGTGCTCAACTACAGCGGCTCCTTCTCGCCCTATGTCATCGACACACTCGGCCACATCCGCAACGAATTCCTTTGGGAGAAAGAACGCCGTCTCTTCCGTACTGACAACTCCACGTGGAGTGCCCAACTTTCCTTCAGTCTCAACAATAACACCTTTAAGCGCGATGGTGCCAAGAGCAACGGTCGCCCTACCTCCACTATCCTACAGACCCCCTATAACTATAACCCAATACTGATGACCGGTGGCTATTACGACTTCTCGGTGCCATGGAACCTCAGCGTCAGCTATAGCTTCAACTATGTCAACACCTTCGTGGCGCGCGAGATGGAACTCCAAAGTCAGACCACCCGAAGCATCAGTCTCTCTGGCAACGTCACCCTCACCAAGAACTGGCGTGTAGCCGCCACCACGGGCTATGACTTCGTCAACAAAGGTTGGTCATATACCACCGTCGACATCTATCGCGACCTGCACTGCTGGGAGATGCGCTTCAGTTGGGTGCCTTTCGGCTACTACCGCAGCTGGTTCTTCCAGATTAACATTAAAGCTGACGCACTGCGCGACGTAAAATACGAAAAAAGACAGAGCTATCAGGAGAATAGCGGGTATTATTCTTATTAGGAGGGATGGTGAACGAATATAAGACAATAAATTATGGAAAACAATAAATTATACTATTCTATCGGCGAGGTGGCCGCGATGCTCGATGTAGCACCGTCAGTGCTGCGATTCTGGGAGACTGAATTCAACTGCCTCCATCCCGTGAAGAACAAACGTGGTACCCGCAACTATTCGTCCCGCGATATAGAACTTCTGCGTCGCATCCATTACCTTACCCGCGACTGCGGATACACCCTTGAGGGCGCCCGTGAACAACTGCGCCAACGGCCTGTCGAAGACCCCAAGATGGAGGTCATCAACAACCTTCAAGAGGTGCGCTCCTTCCTTGTCGACCTCAAAAAACAACTCTAAACAAAGATTCCTACGGGATATAATCCTGTAGGACGGGAGGTATGTTTTCCCAGCCAATACCGCCAGAGGGAACATGCCCGCTGAGGTTGGCGAGAAGACCACTCAAGCCACTTGTCGTGGCGAACACTGTGGTGACTCCCGACTGTATACCCCCCACAAGGTAGCAGGGCGATGTACCCACGCCAAGGGCATCATTAAGGGCGGTGCTACCAAGGGTGGTGGAACCATATAAATGATTCGTGTAGTTTTCGTAGGAATAGCAGTTTCTCACATTGCCTCCAGTGAGCTTACCTATCAGACCTCCAAGGGTGGCACCAGAGCCTGTGATGGCAATTGTGTGAACGAAACTGTTCTCCACACTGCCGCCACTGACGACGGCCACAAGGCCTCCTCCTATACGGGTACTGCCCGACGTGACGATGATACTCGCATAGGTATTATTAACAAAGCAGTTGATGACTTTTCCACCGCTGACACTATGGACAATACCACCTGCCTGATAACCCTGCACGGGACCCACTAACCAACAGTAGTTCACTGTGCCGCCACTGACGCTGTGGACGATGCCGCCCACAGTGCCCATTGTGGTGATGGCACCACTAAAATAACAATGCTTCACCACTCCAGCAGCAGTATTATTGGTGTAAACAATTCCTCCCCAGTCGGTGCTACTCCCAGTAACAGAGGCAGCAAAATAGCAGTCTTTCACGGTGCCGCGGTTGTCATAACAGATGCCTGCAGCCTGAGGCGCAGTCACTGTAATCGAGGAACTGACATAGCATTCACTGATAGTGCCACTATTGTGGAGACAAATACCCCCTACAGCATCACCGGAAGTGGACATATTGGCCTTGCACTCGCAGCCTATAATGACGGCACCCGCCAAGTTCTGAGCTGCAATGCCTGCAAGGTCGGCATATGGGGCGGTGATTACTCCCGACATCGATGCATTGGCAATCTTGCAGTTTCTTATCTCACCACGGTTAATGTTACAAAAAGGAGAGACACCCTCCGTACTGCTGGTGGTGATAGTAGCGTCACTTTTAACGGTGATACCCGTGACATGTCCTGTACTGCTGATGTCCTGGAAAATGGGGATATTACTGTTGTTGGTGATGCCTGGATGGGAAGAAGCGTGAGACGCATCATTGAAATGTCCCACGAAATTGTTGATGGAGGAGGAGTGCCAGTTGGCGGTAGTGAGGACTATGTCTGAACGCATCAAGGAAATATAGGTATTCTCCGTAATAGGCTGTCCGTTGATTTTGCGCTCCGTACCATTGTAGCAGCTGCGCAGATACTGTAAGTCCTCAACCGTGTAGACCTTGAAGGGACGTTCCTGCGTTCCATGGCCTACGAGTCCATAGGTAATCGAGGAGGCATCGTCCCAATTAGTGATACCAAGAGCATTCATATTGGTGAGGCCATTGCGACGCATAGAGACGGAGAAACGCTTAGTGAAACTCTTGGCGACACCGCCGACAGTGGCATTGACAGTCATCTCCAAATGGTATTTGGAGACACCCGTGCCCGATGTAGCGGGGAGAACCACGTAGAAGGTGCTGAGAGCGTCGGAAGCAAGGGCGAGGCCTGTACTGCCAAAAGAGAGGGTCAATGTCTGGTTGGTGTCGTTGAGTCCCCGACTCTCCAAATAGGGGAAGTTGGTCTTGTAGCCCTTCACATTGAAAGATCCGCAAAGTTGTCGGCAGGGACTGTCGGAAAGTGCGTGGAAGGAGATAGAGGTGATGTTGGCCGCCGAAGTAGTGGAATTAAAGAGTTCTATCCTCACAATACCGCCAAGGGCATGGAAATCGAGGTTATAGGGCTTGTTGTCCCCGGGAGCTCCCCATTCGCCGCCGTACCATGCCACCATAGGGAAGACTTGCTTGGCAAAAGTAATATCCTCCTTCTCTCCGGAACGGCGAGGCTGTGTCTTGCAGAGGTCAATGACAGGGTTCGTAAAGTTGGCATTGGTGCTGCTACCACTGCCCACAATAACATTTTTGGAATTGTAGGGGTGCATGCCTAAGAAATACTTGGAGTTCACAGGCAATGGTGCCACGAAGACACCGTTGAAATCCTCATAATCCGTATGCGGAGTCTCGGCATGAAGGGTTCCCACTGCATGAGGCGACGCAGTCGTCAGATTACTGCCGATACTAATTTCATCGCCTATTTCCCAGTATATCCACTCCTCGTTATAGAGGTACACCTTGGCTCCGGAGTCCTCTCCCTGCAAGGCTTCCAGTGTGGCATTGAATTTGATATTCTGGAGATTCTGATTCCCCATATCATCCTTCTCGCACGCTGCCGCCGACAGCAGCAGCACCGCCATGCACAACCACTTGAATATTTTCATTTTTTTCACTCTAAACTTTTAACTCTAAACTTTTTTCTACTCCCACAGACCCGTAGCCCATTCGCCCTCGGCATCGGTATACTCCGACACCTCATCGCCGGCACGCATGGTCTCATGATCGTCACCCTCAATGAGGACATGGTCCTTGTACAATGCCACCGTAACGGCATAACCCTTCTCGGGCCTATAGGCATAGGCTTCCAGCGCTGGCTTGATATATCTTTTTTTCATTATTCCTTTTATGTCTTTGTTTTCGTTATTAAATGATTACGTGACTACCTTTCCTTAATCACCTTCTGAATCACCACTGCCTTGGGCGAATGGACACGGACGAAATAGACTCCGGAGACATAGACCGTCATGTCGACTGTCACCTTGCTACGTCCAAAGGCATCGTAATCCTGCAGGCGGCGGCCTTCATTGTCGTAGACCTCCACATGTGTCATGCCCTCAGCCTCCACGTTAACGAAAGATGTGGTGGGGTTGGGGTAGACATTGACGGTGAATTCCGTTTCCACCGACGGCGGATCCTCGGGCGAACCCGTGAAAGTAAGCATGAGGGTCACGATGCTGTCACATCCGAAGGCCGTCGTGAGGGTATCGCTCACAATGATACTGGCATGTCCCTCGGTGCTGATAGTCTGCTCAAGCATGCGAAGCTCGTCGGCACTGATGGCAAAGCCATAGCCATAGTAGTCGTTGCCATACTCCACGGTGTCTTGCACCAACGTGCGGGTACCATAGTGGAGGTGGATGGTAGCTGTGACAGTGCTGTCGACCATCTCAACATAGTCAACGACACGTGTTGTCACCACGGTGTCACGTGTATAAGTGATGCCGCCCAAAACCACTTCGTCGCAGCCGTCAATGTTTGTGTTGGCCTCGACAGGAATCATGTCGGGATCACCAAAGATGGGATAGCCGTTGTTGACACCATCGAGGTCGCTGCGCCAGGTCTTAAAGTGACCACCATTGGCATTCTGCTCGCGCACCCAACGGTTAAGGGCGCGTGTGAGGTTGTTCACACCGAGGATGTCCTTGTCGAGAATCACACGGTTACCCTGACCGGCGAAGTCTGCACTATTGCTGAGCATACCACCCGTCTGGTGTCCCACATTCAAGGCAGCGGTACCGCGGGCTGAGAAGTTGTCCTCAGCTCTCGTACCACGCTCCATCACTGCCGCCACGCTACCACCTGTCTCACTGCCACCCACGGTGCCATAGACATAGTTGTTCATGATGTCGGTATTCGAAGCGCGTCCGACGATACCACCGATGCGCTGTGCACGGCTGTTGCCAGCGATATGCACATAGTTGTTGGCAATCAACGAACGTCCATTACCACGCTTACGTCCTTGTGCATGGTGACGACTGCTATTGTTAGTCAACTGATAGTTGGCATTCTGCGAAGAGGTGGAGTCGTACACTGCCGTACCCAAGAACCATCTCTCGCTGCAAGGCGAATAGAGTCCTACTACATAGGAAGTGGCGGGCGATGACAGTTGGAAACTATAACCCATCTCCATGCCTTCGTAGGAATTGACTTGTGCCATTCCTAAGATGAGGGTATCATTAAAATCAGTACCTGCACAATAGGCCAATATCAAAGTCTCTTCCGTCGGACTATCGCTATAGGACTCTTCGCTCCAGTTCACCTGAAGAATCATTGCTCCATCTTCGCTGGCACCTATCTGGGCTTCCACATAGTATTCAGAGCATAAGACATAATCCTCGGCGGACAGATAAGTGGTAGCCATCTCCCACTCGCTCGACGAGCACTGAGCCTTGACGGCAATGGTATAGCCATGAACCGAGGTATCTGTGGGGACGGGGATGGAGAGGACGATACTGTTGTTGCTGGCAGGTATCCATCTAATGGGATGGTTGGCGGTCTCGTACCAACTTGTACCCTCGCAGTAACCCACCATGACATTGCTGGCATTCGACTGCCAAGTGACACGAACGCTGAACGTCGACCTGTCGGCACCGGTAGTAGCACTGCCACCTTCACCCATACCGGTGATGACGGCTCTCAGGTTCGAAGGACGACAGTTGTCCTCAACCTCTTCTCCACTCTCACTACCCGTAACACCGCCTACGTAAAGACCACTCATATAGTCTTTCACATACGAACTGTTATTGGTGATATCATTCACATCACCCTTACCGGTGATACTACCGCTATGGACAGCATTACCCGTGTACTTGGCCTCTGACAGGCTGTTCGTAATCTCACTTTCTGTTGCATCGCCCACCATACCGCCACTGACGTAGTTGGTGGTGATGATTGGCATTCTCGCGTCACTGCTACCCGTTACTGCGCAGTTGTCCACCGTAGACTGGTTCGCCTGTGCTGCGAAACCACCCACATACTGACCACCGCGGACAAAAATGTCCTGCAGGGCCACACCGGTACATTCTGCCGACTGCAACAGTCCGAAGAAGCCTACATAGTTCATGCTGGGTTCGTTGAGGACAATATTCTTGATAATCACACGGTCATTACCGGCCAAGGGTGTCGTCGAAGCTACTGCTTCGCTCACACCCATCAGTTGACCTCGGAAACCATATTGGCGCGTACCCACGGGAGTCCAGAGGTACTTCTGCATATCATAGGGCGTATTCTCCGCATCCTTCTTGTGCAGATAGACGGTATTGAAATGGAAGGGGCGAGCCTGCTCCCCGTTCAAGCCGTTCACCACCGAGATGAGCCAGGCCAGACCGTTTTCATTATATATATGTACGTCTCCATTGTATGTGGTCACATAACCAGCCTCTGTAGAGGAATAGGTATAAGGACCTGTGTAACATGTATACGACGACACAGAAGGACGTGTGGTATAGTTATACTCATCGGCAAGGGCCACGCCAGCCTTTCTTTCGCTATTGACAACCTCTGTCCAGTACTGATGGGAACCGTAGTAGGCTATCACCTCATCGTCTTGCGGCGGCACCACATAGGTGGCAGGATTCTCGGTGAAGGGGTCGAAGTTCCACATCAAGAAGGTGTAGCCCGCAAGGTTGGCTTGAGTCTTCAGGCGGATTTCATCGCCTTCGCAGAAGAGCACATTTGCCAAGTCGTTGCGGTTTTCATCGTCGATGTACTGATAGAGCTGGTAATCTCCGTCAACTCTGGCAATAATACGGCCTGCCGACGGGTCGGCGAAGATGACGGGGGTAATCTTGATGGCCTTGTAGTAGCGGTCACCCACAGCCGTCTTGCGGTTAGCAGTAACAACATAGGCCGTATCTGTCCAACCGTTGTTGGGAGTGGTGACGGGTTGCCATTTACTTTGGTCTCCCGGGATATCCGTTATTTCAGCCACTCTGTGGAGGTTGAGGGTGATGTCCTTGGCGAGGTCGCACACGCCCGTAGCATCCGTCACGGTGACACCGATGTTGAAAGTACTATCCGTTGTGTTATGCATGTCGACAGGAGGTGTCAACAAGGTGTCGGAAATCGAAGCCCAGAAGTAGTCTTCGATGCCGTGATTCAAGGCATTCTGCACCTGCGTGTTGGCATAGGGCGAAGTGTATTCACGTACCACTACGTCGGCAGCACCTCCGGTACCTTTCATAGTCCATGTGTAGGTGTAGGGAGCGAAGCCACCCTGGATGTTATAGACGATACTATCGCCACCAGTGGGGCAACTGTTGGTGGGCAGGATACCGTAGTGCAGCACATCCCTGCCCTGATAGCCTGCCAGCGGCAGGTCGACTCCCTGCTTCTGATGGCGGAAGGTGGCGCAACGTAACAGATAGATGGCATTGTTGTTGACCTTGGCATTGTAGAACACACGCTGGTCATCGTCAGAAACGAAGTTGCCGTTCAGCACAGCCTGTGAGAGCATCGTGAGGTTGCTACTTCCGCAGACTCCCAAACGGATAGTGTCACGTACCGTCTGACCGGGGAACCACTTACGTACACCAATACGCGTGCCAGGAGCCAGAAAACCTGTGAGGGTAACAACGTCGCTCTGGGCATCGTTCATTACCACGTCGCCTGTCGTCGCAGCCTTGCGCATCAGGAAGAGGTTGGCCTTTTGCCAGCTGCTCACCTTGGCCTCGTCAAACTCCCAACGCACCACGGTGCCGTTAATCTCCACATTTTTCCACCACTTGACTGCACTGGCCACAGTGGGGTCGGTAGAGTGGATGTTCGGATTGACTAACCAGTTGCGTGTGATGTCGACAGCGGTAGCGGCATGGGACTGCGGCAGCACCACACGTCCACCATCCACATATACAGCACCATTGAAGGGTTGAAGGGCATTGAAGGAAGAGAGTGACGTATTGTCGCCATCAAGGGTATGGCTAAGGTTATGAGCTATGGTGACGTTATTCTGCAGTGTCAAGGTACCGCCCTGGGTGACACTGATGGCACCCATCATCGTGGTGTTGGCAGGCATACCTCCGGTACCCACCTGTCCAGGCATTGAACCGTAGGCATTCCAGTTGTCCTGAACCGTAGTACCGCTGCTAAGGGTCACATCGCCTCCGTTCGTCACCTGGATGATGGGAGCGAAGACCTGGTTGGTGTCGAGCACCTTCGGACCCAGCGGGGTACCTTTTCTGATATGGGCTTGGGCACTGCCTTGGAAGGCGATATTCGTTGCGGTGAACTTACTGCCCAGACGGCTCACACGTATCATTGGGCCACGGTAGACACCCGATTCCTGAGCCAACTCATGGTGGTGGGCCTCATAACGGATGACCTCGACGGCAGGACCATCGCCACCATGGATGGCGATGCCCAGACCCTCCTCAATCTTCACCGTATCGATGATACACAACACATCACCTTCCTGATAGACCTTGGTGCTCAAAGCCTCTTGGAATGTACGCACATAGCAGTTGGGGCTCTTACCCACCATCTTCGCTGCCTTTTCCTTATCCACAGGAGTGGCATTAGGACGTGTCAACCACTGGTAGGTCGAATTATATTCATAGGGGCGCACAGTTTGACCTCCACGTGTCACCGCCGAAGCCGAAGCCAGATAGATGGTGTCGCCGTTTTCTCGCGTCTTCACATAGATGGTCATCGGGAACTCTTTCGCCACACCGTTCAGTCGGCTCTCCAACATCAACTCCACTTTACCCACATAGCCGAGACCCTTGATATCGGGATAACGGCGTGTGCCGTCGAAGGTGAGCTGCACATTGAGCACTGCCGAACCACGTCCGTCGAGGGTACCTATCAAGAGACCGTCGGTCGCACCATTGCTGGTGAAGTCGATAGTCCTGGGCTGCTCCCAGCCGGTACTGTCACTATAGCGCGACTGAGCGGTATGGGCGGGAGTCTTAAGATCGAAGAGGTTGATGTCGGTCATATTGATATGCGACCAACCGATGGCACTGGACACATCGCTCGAGAGGTTATCGGAAGGAATAATGTTCAGGGCAAAAAGATTCTTGATATTGGCAGGAGCACCGGTAATAGAGGTCTCGTCACCCACGAGATAGAAATTATTGCCTCTCACGGAGTCGTTACCATTGCGGTCGGTGGGAACCCACTTCAGCGACTTGATGTAAAGCTGACGATCCTCTTCCAAAGTGGCAGGAAGTACTACCTTACGGCTGAAGGTATTGGTACGACCGGCGTTGTACATAGCCAACACATTAGTGGAGACGGGCTTAAACTCTTCAATAATGGTGGAGATATAGATCTTCACCTCGATGGGAGCCACCTCACGTCCATTCTCGTCATATTCCATCATGGTGAATATGACAGTTCCGAGGAACGACGAACTAAACTCCGTATTGTAAGTGAGGTAGAAATTCATAATGGGAGTCAGGGCAGCACCCTCCATCACCTTGGGCGAACAATAATCCTGTATGGAGGTGACATGGGAGTTACCAGAAATGACGAAGAGGCTCTGCTGGGGCTCATAGGAAGACGAGGGCATCACGAAGTTGGCCTGCTCGGGACGGAAGTACTGGCCAGCGTCTCCATCAAAGAACTTGCCGGGCACCATTATCAGACCGAAGGTACTGGTGGGGCGCTCAACAATCTCGTTCACACCCATGGCCACACCACCTTGGGCAAGAGTCGTACCCAGGAATGTACCATACGGAGAGGCAACACCATCGACAGAGCCGTGAGAGGTCCCATCAGGATTATACTGCGCCTTGAGAGCCCCGAAGTCCTGCGCCGGCAAGAAAGCTGAGTCAATCAGATTCACCGTCTCGTTCTCGCCCACGAGGTTGATTCCGGAAATGACTTTGTAGTAGTGACCCGTCGAGGTAGAGGGCAAACTCAGACTGGCTTGTGCTACGGCCATCTTGCTGTTACCGTGGGTAAGGATGGGGACATTCTGATTCTCCAACTTGGTGGGGTCGGTATGGGCAAGGATGGTGGCCTCGCGCAGACGGCTGCCGGTACCCACCTCCCACACGCGGTAGTCGCCGTAGATGGAAGAGGTGTTGTTATAGTTGGTATAGGGAATCTCCGCAGCCATGCGCTCGGTATTGTTCGCATAATCTCTCCACTGCACCAGACCGCGGTCTTCGGTGTATTGGTTGGTCTGGTCGCATGGCGACACAAAACCAGCGAGACCGCTGTTCCAGTCGAATATTCCAGGGGTAATCCAACTCACACCATATCCTGCTGTGGCCGTTGCCATGATGGTCGAACTGTATCCCTGCGGCACACTGACATATCCGAATCCATACACCATACCCGCGGCATCAGGATTGCTCCGTTTAATCTGGAAATCAATACCCTTATTGAGAATCAAGAGGGAATGCTGCATATCGCTCGCATCGGGGTCTACCACTTGAAGGCTGGAACAAGTGGTGGCGGTGTCGTCACAGGAGGTGAGGCTTGTCTGCTGACGCAAAGTTTGCACCGGCACCAACGAATCCATTCTGCCATTGACCACAAGGGGTTCCTCATAGAAATGTATTTCTGGCACATTGTCCACACTAGCGTCGAATTCTATCACATTGTATCCGCGGAAGTCTACATTCGTTAGGTTCTTGAGAGAGTACGGATTGCTGTGATAGGCCGAGGTGGCATCGGTAGCACCCGTCAGTTCGATAACAGAATTGTGGAACATCAGGTTGTCGCCACGCTGCACCGACTCGAGTTTCTTTGTAGGCTGGCAGTTGACCACCGAGCCGTAGTTCCAGATGTCAATTTCTTTGCTTTTGCTCACATCACCACCATCCACCGAGGTACCAGAACAGAAGATGCTCTTGGCGATATCCATCTGCGGAAGTGAATTGAGCTCATTGTTGTTGGTATTGTAGTCCTTACCATCGATACGTATCTTGCTCTCGCCGCCATGGAATCCCGGCGTGGTGAAGTCGGCGGTACCATGGGCACTACCCCAGTTGGAGCCTGCATAGATGCTATGGTTGAGCAACAAATCGGCACTGCCAAGGGTCGGTGAGAGACTACCAGCCTCTCCCGGTTTGAACATCCAATAGGCACTGTCGGCACTGCCCGCGCCACTATATTTGTAAGCCTGAGTGTAAGCCACGCAACTGTCGATAGCATCGGAACCGACATTGACATACACCGAGCCATGTGTCAAACCCAAGTATCCGGCACCATAGAGGTTGCCCTCCACCGTACCGCCTGTGAGGTTAATGATGGAGGAAGGACGTCGGGTGGTAAGAGAGGCATTGACACATTCATTCGGGTAACCGTCGTTGACACTCTCGGAGCCACCGTAGACCGACTCATCCACCTTGCCACCATCCATATTAAGCACCTTCAGACCATAGACCAGCGGGGTCTTATCAAGTCGCAAACCACGAGCACCGGCAAAGATATTGTTGTGGAATATTCCACCACGGATGTTGGTGATAATATAGCTGTAATCCAGCGGACTGCTGTGCGATGCAGCATAGGTGAGAGAGGTATCGGGAATCTTAAGGCCATTGGCATCATAGACATACTGACGATTAGCATTCTTCTGGTAAGCAAAGGTGGTGCCCAATTTACCGCCACCATAGAGGTTGCTGTCCACCTCACCATCGTTGAAAGTAAGATTGACGTACTCGTTATTGGGTCTCCGCAGGTCGGTGTAGCTCGCCGCAGGGTAGTCACCGTTACCGGCACCGAAGATATTATTGTAGCGACCAGAATTCACCGTAACATCGCTCTTGTAGACATCGCCTGAGAAGTCGTTGCCGCCAAAGAGGCTTCTGACGTTGTAATGGTTGGCACCCATGTTCTTGCCGTTCATGGTCACATGGGTCGTACCGAAGACATCCGAACCCCAACAACCACCGTAGAGGTAGTCCAACTGTTGCTCCCAACCGTCATGGACGGTGATATAGGTATTCATCACGTCGCCACCGCGACCGCCGCCGTAGGCTTTGGCGGAAGTGACCATATCGGCGTGATAGAGCTCCACATGGGTAGCTTCCGTGATATTACCGTAGCGGTTGCCATGGATATCACGGTTGTTGAGGTGTTCCCAGTCTCCAATACCGCCACCGAAGATGGCACCGGAAATGAAGAGGTCAAGGTCGCCGCCGTTCATAGTATCGTTTACCACGACACTGGTGGCACGGCTCTGGGCCATCGAGCCACCGCCGTAGACGCCGCCGGTAGCGGTACCCACAGTGCCACCCCAAAGGTTCAGACTCGTGCTGTCCACGTCAGGACGGCCAGCCGTAGTGATGAGGTGTCCGGCAGTATCGCCACTGGCAATGGATCCGAAGGGATAGATATTGTATTGATTGTCGCCAATCTCCACGAAGTCGTAACGACCATCGGAACCTCCAAAGAGATTGTGTACCGTACCGCCACTGACATCGATACGGGCAATACCCATAATGTTACCGGAGATATCGTTACCACCGAAAACGAAGTCTACACCATCAGCCTTGGTGTTCCTCACCTCCACATAGGAGGTACCTTCGACATTGCTCATACGGTTACCACCAAAGACGGTGTCAAGCACCGTGACATTGGGACTCTCCAACACCACATGTGTCGAGACGTTGCTCACCACATTGCCCCAAATGTCCCGGAAGGGTTTCTGGGCAGCCATGGTACCGTTGTTAGCACCACCGAAGACGGTATTGACCACACCCTGAGTAAGACGTATCTCGGGCACCACATCCCTCATATCGTCAATGTTATTGCCTCCAAAAATGGTGTGGACGGTATGGACATTGTTGTCTGTGTTGTTGAGAAGCACCACCACTTTCTCTTCCACGCCTACGCCGTTGCCACCACCGAAAACAGTGTTGATGGTGCCACCCGAAGTGTGGATGTCGATAAATGTAGATTTTTGCTTAGGTGTAAGGGTACCGTTAGCATCTTGGCAGAAGGAGATACTCTCATATTCTGTATGCTCACCATCGTAGTTATAGGCACCGTTTCCCGATCCGTAGATCGTAGAGATGGTGGGGGTACCGTTGATGCGGAGATAGGCCTCGAAGTTGGACGACCAGGTACTTCCGCTCTTACTGTTGAGCTTAGTGCCGTCGGAGGTCTCCATGGCGGCATAGGCAGCGTCATAGGCGGCAGCAGAGTCGGCCGCCGACATTCCCGCTGTCAAGTGGAGGTCGTTGGGATTGATATAGGCACCGAACGATTGAATATTACCTGTGCAGTCGTTGCCACTGAAGAAGGCTCCGTCAATCCGTATGCTGTCCTGAAGGGTGAGGTAGGCCAAGCCGAAGGTATTGGATTGGAATCCACCACCAAAAGCATTGCCAAGCACACGGCCACCCGTGCCCATGAGGTGTATGCTACCGTGTTTCGCATAACCTACCGTACTGAGATCCATCAGGTACTCCTTTCGCTGGCCATAAGTGGGGGATGACGGGTCAGTGTCAAGTTTCTTGATATAATTTTCGTCGTTCTCAAAACCGACATTGGTATGCACACCGCCTCCAATCAACTGACCGAGGACAAGGCCTCCGCGCATATATAAATTGACATTGTTGTGCGAAGGGAAGAGCATCCCCACAAAGTCGTCGTAGGGGTCGTAGGAGAGAGCATTCCCATCGTCAGCATAGGTGTCGTAGAGTTGACCGTTGTCATAGTGGCCCGTACCGTCGTCGCAGTGGTAGTAACCGTCGGATCCAGCAATGGCATCGCCAACCACGAGAACATTGCTGTCGAGCACCACATAGGTGCCGCCGCCGGTCTCGGAGCCCACGTCGCCCGACACATCGTTACCGCCGTTGACGTAGCCAAAGACACCACCTGCCAAATAGACTCCACATGAGTTCTTGACATTACCCATACGACCACCGCCGAAGACATAGTCGCAGACAATTTTCGAGTCGTGAAGTGCCGTAACGATGGAACCTATCTTGGAGGGGAGGGAGGCTATGCCGTAGGTAGCAGCCCAACCGCCAGGGGTGGGAACACCCGTGGCGAGGTTAAGGTCGTAGGCCTTGCCAAACAGAGCTTGGTAGACGGGGATGGTAAACGTAGTGTCGTTGTTCATATCACCCTGGTTACCGCCACCATAGACGGTGCTGATACCGCCAGAATGGAGCTGGATGGAAGAGAGGTTATCCATATCGGCGGCGTTGTTTCCACCGAAGAGACAGCGGATGTTATATTTTCCGGTCTCGGGTTCAAAGTTACTGGGGCCGTAGTTGTTAAAGAAGTTCGAGTTGGTATCGAGGGCCTTCACAGGGTTGGTATAGGTTCTGACATCGGGGTAGGTGGGGTTGGTGCAGATAAAATGGCCGGAATAGCCATATATGTTGTCGTCGCCATGCAGGCACTCCACCATACCAGTGGGGTTCTTCACCGTGGCATTGTTACCTCCCAGATAAGCAGTATCAATCATACCACCTTTGATTTCCACTTGGGCATGCGAGCCGTCAACGAGGTTGCCTCCGCCAAAGAGATACCGGATGCCAAAGTCGCGTCCATAGCCCGTCATATAGGATTCCGCAATCTCCTCATCGCTGCCGATGAGTTTGGTGTCGTGAACGTTGACAAAGACCGTGGAGGTGTTGGCTACGGAGCCACCCACATTATTGCCGCCGAAGACGGAGAAGAGTGTACCGCCATTGATATCAATAGAGACACCGTTCTCAGGATTCGTTGCCGAGGCCTCGACACCAATGAAGGCGTTGCGAGCACCGCCGAAGAGAGTGTCGACGATGATGTAATCGTTGTGCGCGTGCGTAGAATGGCCGTTGGCATCGAGCATAGTGCCACGTGTGGCCTCGGGAACACCCACGGTGATGTGTGCCGTCTTGATATAAGGGATGGTGCCGTCACCATCGTCACCCTTCTCTGCTTGATCCACTAAGTCGGGACGGCCGATATAGTAAGGCGTGTAGTTGAAATCGTGGTCAACCACAGGCTCGATGCCAGCCCATTCCGATACGTCTTTGTTGATACGGTCGGCCTCAGAGGCACTCGCCATGTATCCGGCAGGCAGCGAGTTCCATGGATAGACCCTGCCATTGAAATAGTAAGACTGATAAATCAGCGCCGTACTCTTCTTATCGAAGTAGGGATTGGAGTAGGTATGGGTGCGTTCGTTGTATCCGGCGTTGATACCCTGATAAGTATAATAGCCGTTACCGCCGCCATAGACATTGCCTATGTGTACCGGATGGTCGCTGTTGGTGAACGGGGTGCCAATTTGGAGAGTGGCACCTTCGTCGCCCTGCACCCATCCAGCGATGTCGTTACCACCGTAGAGTGTCTGGATGCTGTCGGTACTGTGGACAACAACTTTAGTGCCACCACCTACATTGGCCATACGACCACCACCGAAAACAGCGCCGTGCACCACGGGTCCGTGGACGGGCTGCGGAACGACGGAGGGCTTATTGTAGGTCAGCTGCAGCGACGTAGTGTCGTGCTGCTCGACACCGTTGCTATAGCGCACAGTGACATACACCTGCATGGTGTGGGTGCCATTGACAGGCGAATGGAAACGAAGTGTCGTGCTGTTGGGATGAGTACTCATGAGCGCAATGGGATCTACCTCCACATAGCGGAGGCTGCGGCTGTCGACACTGAAAATGATGGTATCCACCGTTGCATTCTCGGTGGACTCGGTGGGAAGACCTCCGTTGACCGAGGTCGAAGGGTGCAGCGTGCCGTCCCAAAGGTAGAAATTTCTGAAGGTAGCTTCACCCGATTTACCGAAGACCTCCTGATTACGCTCGCGGTAGTTCAGGTGGATACCACGACGGTAAGTCTCCTCAATATACTCGGTATAGGCCGGCATGATGGTCATCGGCACCTTGTTGCCGCTTTTGTATTTCATCACTACCGTCAGGGTGGCAGTGCTATCCTCCTCCTTGTTAAAGTCCAGCGCGGTAACAGGATGAGAACCAGGCTGGGTGGTGGGTACATTGGTGATGGTGATACCGGTGCCGAGAGTAACATTGTTGGCATCCACGGTCTTCTGAAGGCCATAGGGCTTATTGCCGTCGCTGGCATCATGCTCGATGGAGCGGATTTCCTTCTCGTGAGGCGTCACGGTGACAGGCATGAAGAGGGCACCGTTACCCACAGGGTGGTAGGAGAAACCATCATAGACACCGTCATAATAACGGCGACATGAGTCGTTGCCGGCATCGTCGCCCTCCGTATAGGTGGTATAGTAGATATCTTCGGGACGCTGGTAGGAATGCTCCGACATGGTCCACACCCTGCTGGTGGGAACCAAAGCGTTCCCTCCGTTACGACTGTGTGTCTGCAGCATAATCCAATGGTAGCGGTCGGCACTGGCACCGTCGATGGTGGGTTTCTCCCACACCGCGGCACCGAAGTCCCAGTTGTACCAATAACTCGACTTCGCGAGAGACTGACCCACCTCGCTGCGCACTATCTCGAGTCCATCGTCGTGCGAACCTACGAGATAGTAGCGATAGGTCTTCTGGTCGGCGGGGTTATACCATTCCTGATAGTAGTATCCGGTGTTGCCCGTACGATACCACACGCAGTAGAGGTCAAAAGAGTTATGGGGTTTGGAGACAATGAGAGGATTGGCTGGGTTGCTGATATCCAAAGCCAGATAGGTGTCGCCCTGCTCGGTGATATGGGTCACACCGTGCTCCGTGCCGTGAGGATGCACCTCTCGATAGTTGCGCGAAGCGTCGAAAGCCACGGGGTCGCGATAAAGCGAATCGGGCAACTGGTCTACCGTACCGCTGGACCACCAAAGGCGGCCGTTGGTCAGCGTAAAATAGCTTTGTGCATGCAGCGGCTTCAAACCCGATACAGCCATCAGCAACAGCAGCAGTGTCGGCAGCATTGCGCGCATGCGAATATATTTATTTTTTATTCCTCTCATTGCTTTTTTACTATTATCAAGTAGAGTACAAACCACACAATTCATTGACATATAGCATTATATGCCAATGCGTGCGGTATACTCCATTCTGCAAATATACTATTTTTCTTAGAACCAATAGAGAACATCATTAAAAATGACTTCACGACCCCTTCAGCATACCTTCCCCCTACCATCACCGTATCATCTCCTACGATGGTAGGAGTTGGTACGGTGTTGGTACGGTGTTGGTACGTCGTTAATACTGATTTAGTGTATTTTACAAAAGGGGTCATTTTAGGCACTTTTTAACTTAATGAGTACGGTAAACAGTAGCGGAGATTAAACTGGGTAGATAGCCGGACTTGTAGGCGACGGCCTTGATGGTGTAATCGCTGGTAGCAGAGGGCAGGTCGAACTCTACGACATTGCTGTCGCTGTCGGTGCCGCTATAGGACGTGGGGCGTATGCTGCCCGCCATGGGGGCGATGGGCGTGGCCACGTCGGCGCTACCATAGGTGTAGGTTAACTTGGAACCGGCAGGACCTTCGATGCGTACATGGTTGCCGGTGAGGGTAATGGTGGGTGCCTCCGCGGTGAGCGCAGAGACAGCGGAGTTGTAACATCCTCGCATCTCGGCCATAGCTTTCACCACCTGGTTGTGGCTGATGGTGAAGGGGATGCCGTCGTTCTCGCCCACAATGCCATACTGCGTGCTGGCATGCGTAGGCTCGCTGCCATCGAGAGTGTAGCGGATGCGGGCGCCGATAGAGCCGCCAAGGGTCACAGTGTCGGGATTGGAGCCGGTACCTTCCTTGATAGTGATGGTGGGCATCGTGGCCTTATCGAAGGCGATGAAGGAGGGTATCATGCTGCTGTCGACCTTGTTGTGGACGGTATCCCAAAGGTAGGCGATACACTGGATGGTGTCGTTCCAGCCGAAGCAGAAGTCGTCGGTAGAGTCGATGTAAAGCGAGGAAGCGGTGGCGGGAACGGGAGGTTCGGAGCCATCCTTCGTGTAGCTGAAGCGGACACCTGGCGTGGTGCATTTGAAGCTGCCCTTGACCTTGTCACAACTGTTGTCGACGTAGGCGATGATTTCCGGCGGGAATATCTGCTGCTGGTAGGCGAGTTGGAGCTCGGTGCTGCCAGTGACGATACCAGCATTACCGCCACCATAGACATTGTTCTCGATGTTGGACTGGCCGAAGATACCCACATAGGTCTCGCCAGTGACCTTAGCCGTAGCACCCAGACCGCCACCGAAGACCATACCCGTGTTCGCGCTATCCGTAGCGTTCCTCGCGACGGAAGCATTGCGAACCATCACCAAAGTGTTACCCACGACAGGTGCTGCCTCACCGCCGCCATAGACATTACCCTGAATGCGGGCAAAACGTTTGGCAACGATGGTTTGATTGTTCTCGACAGCCGTGGTATCGGGGAATCCACCAATGATGACGCGGGGATAGGAGGTGCAGGTAGCCGTGGCACCGAGACCGCCACCGTAGACACCGATGATGTCGACCCACGCGGAGTCAGCGGCGGTATATTGGCCGTTAGCTCGGTCGTCAGCCCACCGATAACGGTTGTTCTTAATGTTGACGGTGGGCGAGCCACGGAAGGGATCATAGGGAGTATAGGCTGCATTGCGGCCACCGCCATAGATGCGGTCGAGCTGGAGACCATCGGCGCACTTGCAGAAGTCGGGATAGACATCGACATTGACGGTGATGGTACCGCTGATATTGCCGTTGACATCGGAACCACCGAAGAGGTTGACGATGCGGCCGCCATGGTAATTGACCGTGATGTCACCATAGATGTCGGCGGGCTCATCCTCAGTACCCTTACAGCCACCGAAGAAGTTGCCGATGTTACCACCCTGGATGTCGACCTTGAGTTTGACAGGGTTGTCGGCCGAGCCGAGGCGGGCGGCATTGGCACCGGCATAGAAGTTCTCGAGGTAGGTACCGCATTTGATGACCACCTCGCCACCGCCGCCGGGAGCTTCGTTACCGCCACCGAAGGACTCGTTAATGACCTCTTCACAGTCGGCAGAGTCGTGGGTGACCGACAGGTCGACATGAGCGATATTACCCATCTGGTTGGAGCCGCCATAGACCTGGTCGATAAGGCCGGCATTGACATGTGTGGAGGCCGTGCCGAGAACGTCAGCGCCGGGGTTGTAGTGGGGGGCATCGGGGTTGTCGTGGTTACCTGTCTCGGAGTATCCGTTACCGCCACCAAAGACGCGATAGATGCGGCCACCGTCGATAATCACACTGTTGTTACGGGTGTTGGCTGCATTGCCGCCGCCATAGACGGTGTGGACAGTGTTCTCATCACAATAGTAGACACGCACACGAGTGGTGCCGTCCACGGTGTCTATCGGCTCGTGGGAGGCCTTGTTACCGCCACCGTAGACAGCACGGAGGGCGTAACCCTGCGCGCCAGCCTGAGTCTGTGCCGCAAGGTCTTCACCCGTGAGCTGGGTGGCGGGTGCCACAAAGGCTTTGAGGGAGTCTATGAGAGGATAACTGTTGGTGGAATCGTGCGCAGTATGGTAGATATTGACCTCGGTGTTGCCATAGGGGGTACCTCTGTAGTTGTTGGCGCCGAAGACATCGCCATAGATGGTGGCGTTACCCTCGGTGGGACTGCCGATGTTGACGAGGGTGTTGCCGTTGACGGTGTAACCCGGCTTGTCGTCACCCACAGAGGCGAAGGAGCCACCACCGTAGACAGAGCCATAAATGGTGCCGCCGAGAACGTCGACGCTGGCATTACCGAAGGTGCGGCCCGCCAAGAGGCCGGGGTTCCAGCCAATGCCCATACCCGCGCTACCGGCCGTAGAATCGTTGGGAGTATTGTCGTCCCACTCATCGGGGTCGTCACAGCCGTAGCCGGCAGCGTAGACATCACCGTAGTAGTACTCGTTGGCAGTGCCGGGATTGACAATGATACCGATATCGCCACTATTGATGGTGACAGCGGTGTTGCCGGTCACAATACCCTGCTCACTACCGCCATAAACACCGCCCAAGATGGAGCCACCGTTGATGGTAACGGTAGCCGTGCGAGAACGGCCCATAGAGACCCAGTGAGGACACTCGGTGTCTATATCGCCCTGACTGCCACCGAAGACGTTGCCAGTGCAGGAATGCAGAATGGTGCCGTCGTCGTTGTACATGGTCCATTCACCCGGGTTCTCATTGCCGACACGCTGGCTCAAAGCATCGTGGACAGGCTTGTCGTAGGTGAACTCTCGAGCCGAACCGATGGTACCACCGTTGATGGTAACGGTGGCGACACCGGTGCCGTCGTAGATAACACCGTCGGTGCCCCACCAGCCGATGCCGGCCATCTCACCGCCACCGAAGACACTACCACGTACAATGGGATCGCCGCTGATAGTGACGGTGGTGTTGGTGACGCGACCAGCGAGAATATCGTTGTAATAGTTGATGTCACCCTTACCGGAACCCATGATGTCGCCGACGCTCCAGTCGCAGCGCAGCAACGAGTCGATATTGTCGGTACCGATGATAGTGGAGTAGACGACACTGTCGGTGACACCGTCAACGGCCTTGATGGTGGCGGTGGTACCACTCACAGTAATGGTGGCGTTGCCGTGCTGTGCATCGACAAAGGCCCCGGTGTCACCCACGCCGGTAAGTGCCAGACGGCCACCGCCGAAGATGGAGCCATGGAGGTGTCCGCTGGTCATGTTGACGGTGGTGTTACCGCCCACACGTCCGCAGGTGGCATAGATATTGAATAGGGTGTCTGTACCGCCTTCGCCATCGTCCTCATAGTATTCCTGGCCACTTCCCTGGCCACCACCGAAGACGTTACCATTGAGTTGCGAGGTGTTGCCCACGCCCACGGTACCACCGATGACGGTGACGTGGGTGTTACCCTTCACATGGCCATCCTGTGCACCGCCATAGACATCGACATCCACCTGTCCACCGGCGAGGGTGACGAAGGTGCTGTCGACATTGCAGTAGTCTTTGTATTCATTGCCCGACAGTCCGCGGCCAGCACCATAGAGGCTGCCACCTACATGGCCACCGAGGAGATTCACTCGGGTGTCACGTTTGACATGTCCTATCTCGCCGCCGCCATAGACGTTGCCGGCAATGTCGGCTTGGTTCTCCACGTTTACGCGCGACCACCATACGGTAGCGTAGTCGTTGGGAGTCATCTCGGACATACCACGGCTGGCACCATAGACGCTGCCGCCATAGCCCTGCTCAAAGTCGTCGGCCTCACCAATCTGGCCGCCAGAGACAATGACGACGGTCTTAGTGTAGTTGGTGTCGGGATCGGGGTTGCCGGGCAGCACGAGAGGTCCGATGGAGGCCAAGGAACCGCCACCATAGACATTGCGGTGGATAATACCGCCCTTGATGCAGACCTTGGTGGAGTCAGTGACGGAGCCCGAAGAGGTGCTGTAACTTTCGACATCATTTCGAGTATACTTGCCGATACCAGAACCAGCACCATAGACGTTGCCACGAGCTACCCAATGGATGTTGTCGAGGTCGGTGATGCCGACGAGGGCTCGTGCCGCCATGGTATCGCCATAAGGCACACCTATCTCGCCACCATTGATAATGACGGAGGTTTCGCAACGCACGTGACCGTCCTGACCGCCACCGTAGACCGAGCCGTAGAGGCGCGGACCCACAGCGCTGTTTTCGGCACCAATGGTGACATGGGTGTGGTTGACATAACCAGAGAAGAATGCCGGAGCATAGGCATAGCGAGGCGAGAGCGACGGGCTGACATTGGGAGCCGACTCACCGCGGCAGCCTCCAAAGACGTTACCTAAAGGCAGATCCTCCTTGAGACTGTTCTTGGGCTTCTGGGGGTCGAGGATACCCACAGTACCACCGGTGATGGTGACATAGGTGTGACCCGAGTTGGCGAGGGTGTCACGCAGAGCAAGACTCTCGGAGGTCCATCGCTCGCCGTAGCCGGCTTCACGGTAGTCGCCGGGGCCACCACCGTAGTTGCCCTTACCTACTGAGGCCATGTTGCCGCCACCATAGATATTGCGGACCACCTTGCCACCCGTCATGGTGATGTGGGTGTTACGATAGACGCGGCCGGCCGTGAGGCTGTAGATGGTAGCCGTAGAGTCGGCAGGAGAGGTGATGGGGGTGCCAATCTTATGCAAATGGGTCTGATAGGTGCCCTTACCTTTGCCACCACCGTAGAGGGCGTGACCCACAATACCGGATTTCATCTGCACGTCGGTGTTGTTGAGTACATGGCCGTTCTCGGCACCGCCGTAGACAGAGCCTGCGACGAGCGGCGTGCGGTGGTCGTCCTTGGGATTGGTATTGTAGTAGCCTGTAGCCGAGGAGTCGATATTGATAATCACATGGGTGTAGGAGACATTAGCCAGATGCGCCATCTCGTAACGGTCGCCGGCTTCACCGCGTGAGGCGCCGAAGATGTCGCCATTGTCTTTACCACTATAACCCACGCGGGCGCCACCGGTAATGTTGATGGTGGCGACACCCTTGCCGGGACGGCAGTCGATGTCGACAGGCCATGAGAGTGCGAAATTGGAATCGGGATTGTTGTGGTATACCAATGTTGTGTCGCGACGACCCAAACCAGCCATAGCGCCACCGCCATAGATGTTGCGCTCCACATAGCCGCCATCCATGTTGACATAGGTGTTGCCGTAGATAATACCGGCATAGGGGTTGTATTTCTCCTTGTTGCCATCCGCAGTATCAATATACTTGTCGGTACCGCAGCCGCCGCCATAGACGTTGCCACAGTAGGCCAAAGAGTCGAGAATCCTGTTCAACTCGGCAGTCTGCGCGGCAGTCGGATTTGACAGGTCATCGAGTACCTTCGCACGTTCGTACATATCAGCATGGTGGCCGATGGAGCCACTGTGGATAGTTACATAGGAGTCTCCGACGATGTGGCCGTTCTCGCCACCTCCATAGACTGAGCCATGGATGAGGGGGTTGGAGAAGACGGTGTCCTTTCCGAGAGTACCAATAGTAATATGACTCTCGTTGACATAGGCGATGGAGTCGTAGACAGATCCTGGGGCGCCGATATCACCGCGGCAGGCACCGAAGACCATGCCATTGTTGAGGCCTGCGGTGCCGAGAGTACCACCTGTGATATTGACGGTGGCGGTGCCGGTGCCGGGAGTGAGGAGGTAAATCTCGCCCTCAAGGAGCTTGTGAGCCGCAGCATAGTCGGCATCGGCGATGTAGTAGTTACCCACCGAAGCGTTGGCACCACCACCGTAGACATGGTGGAGGATACGAACAGCTGCTGCCGAGTCACCGTTGATGCTAACGTTGGTGTTGCCATAGACCATACCTGCCGTGACAGAGACGAGGCTATCAACCGCGATGCCGAGGGTCTTGTAGTTCTCCTGCGAAGCATTGAGGGTTTTACTGTAGAGATAGATGAGAGTGTCCTTCGCAATAACATCGTTGAATGTCACCGCAGTGCCATTGGCGTCACAGTATTTGCCACTGGCGTTGCGACGATAGGCCTCGTATCTCTCCTCGCCGCGGCCGCCGCCGAAGACATTGCCTTCGAGCGAGCCGAAGCCCTTGTTACCATCGCTGCCGATGCGGCCGCTGTGGACGGTAACGGAGGTGGAGTTGTTGACGTGGCCATTGTTACCACCGCCAAAGACATTGCCGGTGATGTAGTTGTTATTGTCGATAGTGTTATAGTTAATAACGACATTGGTGTTGGAGACGTAGGTGTAGCGGGTCCAGTCGTTGCCATAGGCGATGCCGACACCGGGACGGCCGCGGCCAGCGCCAAAGACACTGCCATAGAGGGAGTTGGGGTTGGGAGAATAGGAGCCGTCACTATTTTTGACAGGAGCGGCATAGATACCGATGCGGCCACCGGTCACTTCGACCCAGGCGCGGCCCTCTCTGCCTGTGGTGTTCTTGTAGCCCACCGTGCCATCGTTACCCACGGAAGCCAGTGAGCCACCACCATAGACGTTGTGGTGGATATGGCCACCGCTGACGATGACATGGGTGGCATTGCGAACCCATCCGGCGGTGTTGCTGGGACGATGGTTGGTGTCGAGGTCAACACCGCGACCGCCGCCGTAGACATTGCCTATATATTCATTACCCCAAGGGAGGTCGGTGCGCTTGCCGCTGCCAATAGTGCCACCCTGTATCTTGACGAGGGTGCTGTCGAGCACGTGGCCGTCCTCGCCGCCGCCGAAGACACATCCGCGCACCACAGCGTTGCCGCTGACGGTGACATCAGTGGTATTGACGAAGGAGAGGTAGTTGTATTCGTTGCCAGACATACCGCGGGAGGCACCGAAGACACGGCCGTTGTTACGGCCACTGGTGCCGATGCGTCCACCGCTAACCTTAACCACAGCCTTGCCGGTACCCGGGTCGCAGGTCATTGCATCCATGCTGGCACCGCCAGCATAGTGACCCACCGAAGCCATCGAGCCGCCGCCATAGACGGAGTGGTAGATCAAACCACCAGAGATTTCGACCGTAGCATTGCCAAAGACACGTCCAGCATAACGACTGAGGAAGTGTGTCGTCGCGCTGTGGTCGACACCGCGGCCACCGGCATAGACATTGCCGAGGAAGGTGTGGTGACCGTCGGGGATGCGACCCCAGTGGTCGGTGAGGGTATCCATATAGTAGTTGCCAGGATAGTAGCCGACGCCATTGATGGTAGTGTCGACGGTCATAGTTGCGAGTTCTGCAGGGGTATATTCGTCGGCCGTCTTGCCGCCTACCACGCCGGCACTCATGCAGACATAAGCGTTCTGCGTGACATGGCCGTTGGCACCGCCACCGAAGACAGAACCGCGGATGTCGGGCTCGATGTAGAGGGAGTCGACAGTGGAGTTGACCTTCTTGATGGTGTCGGCCTTGATGGTGACCTTGGTGTTGTGGACATAGGCCATGTGGTAGTATTCGGAGTGCGAGGCATCGCCTGCCAAACCGCGGCCGGAGCCAAAGACAGAGCCTTCGTTATGGCCAGTGCGACCGATGCGACCACCGGAGACAATCACTTCAGCCAGACCAGTACCGGTAACGGGGTCACCGACTTGGTAGGTACGGGTGCTGTCGGCAGAGCCGAGGGTGTCGAGGTGATATTGTCCGCTGATGACGTTGCCCATGATGTCATGAGCTGTGGTGCCACTGACATCATGGATGGTGTCGCCCACGGAAGCCAGCGAGCCACCGCCGAAGACATCGTGGTGGATGATGCCGCCTGAGACGTGGACGCGGGTATTGCCGAATACTCGGCCTGCCGTCAGACTGTGGGTATGTTTGTGGACATCGCTCTCGTCGATACCACGACCACCACCATAGACATTGCCGGTGTAGATAATGGAACCTGCACCGTCATTGTCCTCTTGCTTCTCGGCAGCAGTGAGGTCGGTGCCGATTTCGCCTCCCTGAATCTTGACATTGGTGTTGTTCCAGACGTGGCCGTTCTCGGAACCACCGAAGACCGAGCCGCGGACGATGGCGTTGCCACCGATGGTGACATCGGTGTTGCGTACATAGTTATAATAGGTGAAACGGAAGGTACCGTAGGATGTGGTGTCGACGCCAGCGCGTCCGAGACCAGCACCATAGACGTTGCCGTTTGCAGTGGCACTCGTGGCATGGCCGAGGTCGTCAGCGCCGATATGGCCACCCATAATGTTGACCGTGGCGAGACCGGTAGCCTCATCGATGGTGTATCCCACACCCGGCACGGGTTTGAAAATACCCACGGAGGACAGTTCGCCGCCACCGTAAACGTTACCATTTACCTTGCCGTCGAAGACGTTGACGGTAGCGTTGATGGAGACGTTGGCTGCGATGGAATCGCCTACATAGCCCTTGCCGGCACCAAAGAGGTTGCCGAGGAGGAGAGTGTGGGTGGTGTCGCCGGTGACATTGACCTCAGTGCTACCATAGACTTCGGCCAATTCGCCGCCACCATAGACATTGCGGTCAATCCTGACGCGGTGCGAGGTGTTGGCATCGCCGATATTCACCTGGGGGTTGGAGTATGCCCTACCCTTGTCGACATTATCGCGCTGACATATGCCGTCGATGAAGGTGCTCTGCTCACCCTTACCAGCACCGAAGACAAAGCCTGTGATGCCGTTGGGGATATGGCGGATGTTGACTACGGGAGAAATGACGGTGGTGTCCATAGGATGGTAGGTGGCGAGGTTGGAACCACCATAGAGGTTGTGGAGCGCCAGCGCACAATTGGAACTGGTGTCTTCCACATTGACGGTGATGACACCGGTAATGTTACCGTTGTAGTTGTTGCCACCAAAGGCGTTGACGATGGTGCCGCCGTGGAGATTAAGGGTGACGTTGCCGTCGATATCGGCAGCAATGCTTTCGGAACCACGCGAGCCGGCAAAGACGGAGTCGAAAGTACCTCCATTGATGTTGAGTTCTATGTCACCATCGTTGGATGCCAGGTTGGAGCCACCGTAGACGACACTGGCATAGCCTGTGCCGCAATCGATGGTCAAAGAACCGCCGTGACCGGGCGAATAGTTGCCGCCACCGAAGATAGAAGCGATAAGTTCCTCGCAGGGGCTGGTGTGGTCAATACGGAGGTCGGCGGCGCAGGTGCCATTGAAGTTGGAGCCGCCGAAGACAGTGTCGATGAGACCGCCATGGACGCGGGTGGTGGCGATGCCAGTGGCATCGGCCGGGCTCTCCTTGCCATTACCGCCACCGAAGAGATGGTGGATGTGGCCTCCGTCAACGATGACGCTGTTGTTCTTGGTGCCGGCAGCATTGCCGCCACCAAAGACCTGGTAGATAGTATTCGACTCGCAGTTGTGGATATGCACCAGCGTGGTACCAGTGTCAGCTACGGGAGTATGCGTGGCGTAGTTGCCGCCGCCGTAGACGGCTTTGATGGCGAAGCGACCAGTGTCGACAAAGTCGGCAGCCAGGTTGTTGGCAATGATGACCGCAACATCGGCGTAGTCGTAGACATCATAGGGTTCTGCCAACCCCTTCACGGTGGGATAGGAGTTGCCGCGGAGGATGGTGTCATTGCCAACCTTGAAGACGGGGGTGACGGAGTGACCGGTGTGGTAGATATGGACATTGGTGTTGCCAAGGGGCGAACCCGCCTCGTCGTTGGCACCATAGACACAGTTACCGATGATCACCGAGTTTCTGCTCTGGGAGGCATTTCCGATGTTGACGGTGGTGTTGCCGCTGCCGGCGACGAGGCTGTCGCCCACATAGGCTCTCTTGCCGCCGCCAAAGACGTTGTTGGCGATGGCGCCCTCGTCGATATTCACCTCGGTATTGCCATAGACGCGACCAGAGATGAGACCAGCGGGGACACGTTTATTGTTGATGTTGATAGAATCTGTCACATCGGTTCCATAGCCGCCGCCGAGGACACTACCGAAGCGGTAGAGCACATTGTCGCTGGCGTCGCGCTTGATGGTGCCTATCTTGACCTTGGGGCTGGTGATATTGATTTTCGTGTTCCCGGTCACAGTACCCAACTCGGAGCCACCATAGACTGAGGCGCGGATGACAGCGCTGTCGGAGATATTGATTTCTGTATGTTTCACCTTAGCCAGATTGGGCCAGATGGGGTTGATTTTACCGTCGGCAAGGGTGAGGCGTCCCATGCTGCCACCATAGACGTTGCCGGTGTTGAGGTGAGAGGGGCGGGTGGTGCCGAAGACCGCCTCGGTACCGATGACCGTACCACCAGAGATATTGACGGTGACGTAGCCATGGTCGTCGCCCTCCTGCATCTTTCCGTAGTTGGGATCATTAGCGTTGGTAAACAATGTACCCACCGAGGCGAGACGACCGCCGCCATAGACGTTGCCGAGCATAGTGCCGCCCGTGATGTTAACCTCGACATTGCCGCCTACGGTACCTGCCGTGAGTGCTTCGCCACTGAAGCCACGACCTGCACCGAAGATGTTACCGTCGACATATGAGAGACCCTCGGTACCAATATAGGCACCAGAGTCGATATTGAGCGAGACATGTCGCAGGACGTGACCATCCTCGCCGCCGCCAAAGACAGAGCCGTAGATACGGGGGGCTACCTGACCTTTTACGGCGCCAACCCTGATATAAGCACTGTCAATATTGGTGCGGGTGTTGAAGAAGATACGCGGATCGCCCTTACCGGCACCGAAGAGGTAACAGGTGACGGGGTGTGCTGCAATCTCTGCCAAAGTACGGGGTACGCCGAGGGTGCCGCCGGTCATGATGACCGAAGCGGTACCACCCTTGATACAGGTGTTGCTGGCATTGTAGGTTCCCACGTCGGTCATCTCGTTGCCGCCATAGAGCGAGGTGAGGATATGACCGCCGGTGACCTCTACACGGGTGTTGCCGTAGACGGCACCAGCCGTACGGCTCCAGACAGCCGTATCAAGTACACCAGTATGGGTGCTGTTCACGGGCTGGTAGGCAAAGACACCCGAGCCGCCGCCGAAGACATTGCCGTAGTAGGTGTGGCCATCGGTGGCATTTAGGGCGCCGCCCTTCGAGTTATACTTGTCGGCATAGGGGTCGTAGGCGAGGTTGCTGGTTTCGAAAGGCCAGTGGTGGCACTCGGCCAGAGAAGCGGTATCCCACTTGGTGTAGGGACCGTAGTTGGTGTTATTGGCATAGTTGAAGCCAGAGCCTATCTGACCGCCCTGAATTTTGACGTAAGTGCTGTCGAACACGTGGCCACTCTCGCTGCCGCCGTAGACGGAACCTTTAATGAAGGCGCTGTCGCTGATGACCACCTCGGTGGTGTTGGAATAACCTAAGCTGGTAATCCTAGGATTGGCTTGGGGATCAGCCACCCTACCTTTACCGCCACCAAAGACATGTCCTTTGAATGTGGGCATCATCAGCGTGTCGGGACCCACAATGCCGCCACTGATGAAGACGGCGGTGTGGCCAGTGCCCTTCTTGCAAGAGTCGGGCAGCGCTGTTGCAGCTGTTGCATTGGATGAATCATAAATATAGTAGCCCACGGAAGCCAAATCGCCACCACCATAGACACTACCCTTTACGCGACCGTCAATCATGTTCACCGTGGAGTTCTTCATGACGAGAGCCAGAATCATATTGGTGTCGCAGCCTTCGCCAGCACCAAAAACGGAACCATCGACGGTACCCTTGAACATATTAACACGGGTATTGCCCGACACTTTCGCCAAGGCGCCGCCACCGAGGACATTACCTTTCACACGGACCTTCCCTGTGTAGGTGGCCGCAGTGTCGCCGACATTCACAACGGGGTTGGAGGAGACGCGTCCCATGTTGGTCTCCGCACTCGAAATTGCTGTCGTAGCCATACCGAGACCACCGCCATAGACATTGCCGCTCACGGTGCCGTTGATGAGGTTCACCACAGGACTATAGATGGTGTCATAAGTGGGATTGTATTGGGCCAGGTTACCGGCACCATAAATGTTGCCGAGATAGTTGTCAGAGCAGGAGTTATCCCAATTGACGTTGATGATAATAGAGTCGGAGATATTGCCACTCTTGTTGTTGCCACCAAAGAGATTGCCGATACGGCCGCCAGATATGTTGAGTTCAATCTTACCAGCGATGTCGGCCTGGTTGGCACCGCCATAGACGGTATCGATGCCCTCACCTTCCCCACCTGTGCAGCCAATGTTAATGAGACCAGCCTTGCTGTCGGCATGGTTGCCACCGCCATAGACACGAGAGATATGCATCTCACAAGAAGGTTTGCCCTCACCGGGCTCAGTTTGTTTATTGACATTGACACGGATGGCGCCGGTGATGTCGCCGCTGGCGTTGTTGCCACCGAAGACGGAGCCGAGTGAACCACCATAGATATTCACCTGAGTACCATATTGAGTGACATCAGCACCATAGCAGCCGCCATAGATATTACCGATGGTGTCACCACCATAAACGACGACGTTGGTACCCTTCACAGAGGCTGCGTTACCGCCACCATAGACATATTCAATCTTATTGTTGCAATTGTGGATGGTCACCTGGGGGATGCTGTCGTAGACGGCATTATTACCACCACCGAAGACGTTGCCAAGGGCATAACCCGAGGCGGGCAGGTCGGTGCCATAGATATCCACCTTGACGGCACCCGTCGGTGCACCGTTGATATTATTGGCACCATAGATATTGGCCGCTTTACCGCCATTGATAGTCACCTGCACGTCTCCATTGACCTTGGCGGCAATATCGTTACGTCCCAGACCGCCACCATAGATGTTACCACCCACAGTACCGGAATTGAGAGTAACGTTGGTAGAACGCACGTCGGCCAAAGCACCACCGCCGTAGATTGCACCGGAAACACGGGTGTTGGGATTCTGAATCAGCACGGTGGTATTGCCCTTGACTTCGGCGAAGGAACCGCCACCGAAGACATTGGTACCCACGAGAGCCGTATGGACGTGACTGGTATCACCAATGGTCACCACGGGATTAGCCGTAACGACGGCACCTGTACCAAAACCGCCACCGTAGACGCTACCGGTGAAGGTGGTAGGAGTCGCCGTGTGTTTGATGTTGACCAATGGAGAGGCCGGGGGTACTTTCTCACCATTGACAATTACCGAATCGGGCGTGTAGGGGGTGATATTACCAGCACCATAGACGTTTTCGACCTTTAGAGGACAATCTTGACAAGTGTCGAGTACGTTGACAGTGATGATGCCGTGGATGGCTCCGTTGATATTGGAGCCACCGAAGGCCTCGCCAATGGTGCCGCCCTCGAGGTTGAGGGTGACATTACCGTCGATGTTGGCGGCAAAACTTTCGTTGGTATCTGTTGCGGGGTCATCGAGTCTACCCTTCGAACCACCGAAGACCGAACCGATAGTGCCACCACGGATAGTGAGGGTGACATTACCATGAATCTGAGCGTTGTTGGAGCCACCGTACACTTCGTTGAACTCACCGGCACCACAGGCAATAATTAACTCGCCATCACCGAAGATGTCAGACTCGTTACTGCCGCTGTAGAGGTTTCCAATAACCTCGGCACAACGAGTGGTGTCGTGGTCAATCTGAGTGGAGATGGTTTTGACGTTGCCCATCTGATTGCTGCCGCCGAAGAACTCGGTGATAAGACCAGAATGGATTTGGGTGGTAGCAACGCCATAGATATTGGCCGGGATTTGCTCACCGAGGTAACGATCGATGGTTCCATCACCGCCGCCAAAGACCTTCTTGAAACGACCGCCGTCGATAATCAGGTTGGTATTGGCATTGATGTTGCTATCGCCCACATCGGCAGCGGCACCACCGCCGTAGAGTTCCTCGATAGTGTTTTCACAGCCATAGACATGTACTGTGGCACTGTGTCCAGGCTTAGGCAGATAGTTGGAGTTATAACTTCCGCCATAGACAACTCCAATGGCATAGGTCTGTATAGAGTCGTTTCTGGCGAGCGAAGCAGAGTCGGTGACACCGGCAGGGTATTTGTTATGTGCGGGGTCGTCACCATGGGCAGTGCTGTAGACGTTGACGGTAATATCGCCCTTGGGAGTGCCGGCATACTGGTTGCCACCGTAGACCTTGTTTTTATTGCTTATGAAAGCAACCTCGCCACTGTAAGTTCCATCGGCATTCTCTTTACCGATGTTGATGGTGGTGTTACCGCCGACACTGGCGCGACGGCATCCGCCATAGGTAAAGGGAACGTTGCCTCCAAGAAGGTTGACAGTGGTGTTGCCGGCGATATAGCCGGAGAGAGTGTCATTGTTGTAGGTGCCGGGCATACCCGCTTCATCAGCAGAAGCCTTCCAACTACCTTTACCACCACCATAGATGGCCGAGCGAATATAGCCGCCGTAGACGTTGATTTCGGTGTTGCCAAGCATCTGGCCGTTCTCGCCACCACCGTAGAGGGTGTTCTTGACGCGGCCACGGTAGATATTAATCTGGCTGTTGTGGCAGGTGGCGAGGGAGTCGTTTCGGGTGCCGTCGGGACTGGGGATACCACGGCTGCCGCCACCGATATAGCCGCCAAAGGCGTTGTTGGTGTTTGAAGGACCGCCAAGGGTATCGGTGGCCAAAGGAAGACGGACATTGATGACGCAGGTGGAGGAGTCGCCGGTGCGGCCCTTGATGGGGCCCACCGAAGCCATTGCGCCGCCGCCCTGCACGTTGCGGTAGATACGGGCGCCGAGAACGTCGATGCGGGTGTTGCGGGTGACGGAGCCAGCCGACTGGCAGTATTTTCCGTTGGGGAGCTTATCCTCGCCACGTCCAGCACCGAAGATGTTGCCTCGGTTGTTCCAGTGGCCTACGTCGGAGGTGAGTTTTCCTGTAGCATCCAGGGGACGTACGCCTATCTGGCCGCGGTTGGTCTGGATATAGGTGTCGAAGCGTGTGTGGCCGTTCTCACCGCCACCGAAGACGATGCCGGTGACGTGGGGATCGCTACTGGTGTATTGGCAGCTGCGATTGTTGGAGTCGCCGATGATGACGAAAGTCTTGTTGACATAGGCCACATAGTAGTCGCGGTCGTAGTCGAAGCCCACCTTCTTGGCGGTGGGGAAGACGATACCCTTACCGGCGCCGTAGACATGGCCAGTGGTGACAGCGTAGTCACCGTTGTATATGGTGCCATTGATGATGCTGTCGGGTCCTATGACGCCGCCGAGGATGTTCACGTAGCAGTGACCCGAATTCTCGGCCAGGAGGCTGTCGGCCGACGATATAGTCCCGGTGGCCTCGCCATAGACTTTGTAGTTGCCGATGCCCACGGAGGCCAGGTTGCCGCCGCCGTAGACATTCTTGGCCACGCGGCCACCGTTCATCACCACATGGGTGTTGCCATACACCTTGCCGGCGGTGATATCGTAGACCTCGGCATCATAGAGGGCATCTGTGGAGGGGTTCTTAAGATGGTCGGTGTACTTGTCAGTTCCCTTACCTCCACCGAAAAGGGAGCCGTTGATAAGGCCGTTGTTGAGGGTGACAAGGGTGCTGTCGTAGACGTGCCCGTTCTCACCCGAACCGTAGACAGAGCCCACAATGACGTTGGTGGGGCTGGGAGAGAAGTCAACAGTGACCTTGGCAGTGTGCACATTGGCCAGGTTGGCAAATTCATAGCGGTCGCCAGCCTCACCGCGGGCGGAGCCATAGACATCGCCGCTGGTGCCTTCGGGAGCTTTCACGGTGCCGATATGGCCACCCGTGATATTCACCACAGCAGTACCAGTACCCTCAGCATAAGTAAGTGCCATAGGCCAACTGAGAGCAAAGGTGGTAGCGACGTCTCTGTGGCCAATCGTGTCAGTGATACTACCCACCGAAGCCATAGCGCCAGCACCATAGACATTACGGCTGATATAGCCACCATGGATATTCACCTCTGTGTTGCCCTGCACGACACCTGCCAAGGAGTTATATTTGCCCTCTGGAGTGGTGTCGGTACCGCAACCGGCGCCATAGACGTTGCCACGGAAGGGGAAGTTATCTGCTTTCTGGATGCTGTCCATGGCTGCATATTCTGCAGAATCGCAGCCGATAGTGCCACTATAGACATTGACCGTGGCCTTCTTGAACACATGGCCGTTCTCACCGGAACCGTAGACGGAACCCTTAATAATAGGAGTAGTAAAATCGCCACCATTAGTACCGATGGTAACGACGGTGTTGGTGGCATAGGCCAAGCTGTCGAAGAAAGAGTAGTCTACCTCACCACGGCCGGAGCCATAGACCATACCATTCTCGTGACCATCCGTACCGATGGTGCCACCGAGGACCTTTACCTCGGCGGTGCCACCCGACACCCACAAGTTGCTGGGGTCATCCAGATTGTAGGTACCTATTGAAGCCACGGCTCCGCCACCATAGACGTTGTGGAGGATGCGGCCACCGTTGACAGTAACTTCGGTGTTGCCAAAGACGCGACCCGAAGTAATACTATGCTTCGTTTTGTTGGCAGCTATCGGATAGCGGTTCGTACCACCACCACCACCATAGACGTTACCATGCCAGCCTCCCAGACCGGGAGTGCCGATAACGGTGGGGGTGGTGCTATTGGTATCGTTGATGGTGACATGGGCATCGCCCTGCACGTGGCCGTTGGCACTACCGCCATAGACGCTGCTCGCGATAGTGCCACCATTGACAGTGACATAGGTGTTGCCCACATAGGCTTCGTCTACCACCTGCGTGCCACCCTTCTGGAGGGAATTGGCTCCACCGGCGAGACCCTTGCCGCCACCGAAGACATCGCCGTTGTTGCGTCCATTGGTGCCGATGCGGCCACCATTGATGGTGACATAGGTGGTACCCGTGGGTTTGCCTCCCACAGAGTCGATACCAGTAACGGCATGGCTGTTGGTGGGATCGGTATTCTTGAAAGTACCCACCGAAGCCACGGCACCACCACCATAGACACGGTTGTAGATTTGGGCACTGTCGCCAACGGTAACATGGGCGTTGCCGTAGACACGACCGGCGGTGTAGCAATATTTGAAGGAGTGCTGCCAGAGAATGGAGTCGGTACCCTTGCCGCCGCCGAAAACATTGCCGCGCTGCACACGGGCACCAGCGCTGTATTCGTCCTCGTAGATTTCACTCTCACCCGAGGCAAGGTGAACTGTGACACCATCATACTCACCGCCAGAGACAGTGTGGAGGGTATCGTGGAGCGGGATGCCACCGATGACACCGCCGCTGATGATGACGTTGGTACCTTTTTGCACGTGGCCGTTCTCGCCACCACCGAAGACGTCACCCACCACTTGGGCGTTGCCGCTGATGGTGACAACGGTGCTGTCGGCAAAGGCAAAATGTTTCAAGAGGCCTCCAGAGAGACCGCGACTGGAGCCGAAAACAGAACCCTCGTTGGCACCGAGGTATTTGAAGTTGTTGTTTTGGGTGACAGAATCGGCATTTAACAGGTCTTCCTTCTTGGGACCAATCAAGGCATTGCCACTGATGGTGACTGTGGCCAAGCCTGTGCCAGCAGTATAAGAGGTGGCGATACCTGTCGTCTTATTCATAGTGAAAGTACCCACCGAGGCCATATTGCCGCCGCCGTAGACATTGTGACGCACCACCGCGCTATCACTGACGGTAACGTTGGTGTTGCCGTAGACGGTACCTGCCGAATCATAGAACACGGGCACCTCGTTGTCATAACGGACAATGGAAGCACCGCTACCGCCGCCGTAGACATTACCTGTGTAGAGACGTTCAAGCTGCACATATTCGTCGGTCTTGCGCTCGGCAAGAGTGAGGGGACGGCCGATGGTGCCGCCAGTGACGGCAACATTGGTATTGTTCATCACGCGACCATTCTCGCCACCGCCGTAGACGGAGCCCACAATCAGTGCGCTGTCGGAGACAGCCACCCAGGAATCCTTGACGTTACTATAGGTGGTGTAGCCAGTATCGATCAGACCGAGGCTGCCACCGAAGACATTGCCTTTCATCGTGAGGGCATTGGCTGCCATCAGCTCACCCAAAGTACCGCCGCTGATGGCGACAGTGACAGTATCCACCGACGACAACTCGCCGCCACCATAGAGGTTGCCCAGCACGATGCCGTCGGTCATGCAGACGAGGGTGTTCTTCGCTCTGCCGTAATCGGCGTGGACTATGCTACCCTTACCGGCACCGAAGAGGTTGCCGGCGACGATGGCACTGTCAAGAATCCTCACTTTGGCAGAGTCCATGACCTGCGCCAGCTCGCCGCCGCCGTAGACGTTATTATCGACGCGTCCACCAAAGAGATTGACAACGGCAGAGTCGGTAATCCTGGCTGCCTGCAGGTCGCCCTCATAGCCCTGTCCGGCACCGAAGAGGTTGCCCTCCACCACGGTGCGAATAGCGGTATCGTTGGCATTAAACATATTGACCTCAGTGTGCCCCTTGACATAGGAGAGCGCACCGCCGCCATAGACATTGCCGTGAACCGTGACAAAGTGTTCCGGATTATCGTCGTCGCCGAGGTTCACCTGCGGGTTGGAGATGCACTTACCCATCTCTACGCTGTCCTTGCTTCCCGCACCTTTACCACCGCCGTAGACGTTGCCAGCAATAGCGCTGCCCGACTTGATATGGTGGATGTTGACCACAGGAGAAACTATGGTGGAAGTGTGAGGCTCGTAGCTGGCCAGATTACTGGCACCATAGATATTGGTGATATGCAGCGCGCAAGCAGAGTCGAGGCTCTCATTCTCATTCACGTTGACGGTAATGAGGCTGTCAATATTACCGTTGATATTCGAGCCGCCGAAAGCGTTGGTGATGGTACCACCCGTAAGGTTGAGGGTGACAGTACCCATGGTTCCGCTACCGTCGTCCTTGATGTCGGCGCCCTTGTCGGTAGCACCTTTCGAGCCACCATAGACATTGGTGATGGTACCACCATTGATATTAAGGGTGACATTACCCGTGATGTCGGCCTCGTTGGAGCCACCGTAGACATTCTCAAAAATTGCTCCGCAAGCAATAGTGGTGGTGATATCGCCGATGATGGGCACCTTGTTGCTACCGCCAAAGAAGTCTCTGATTTTCTCGGGGCAACCGCCGCTGTTTTCAACCGAGGTATTCATGGGACCGCTGATAGTGCCACGTTCATTACTTCCTCCGAAGAGCTGATTGATATAGCCGCCATGAACTTGAGTGCTGGTACCACCGCCACCGATATTGGCTTCGGTATTCACTATCTCGCCGTTACCGCCACCAAAAATCTGGTTGAAGCGACCGCCGTAAATTTCGACACCCACGCCGTATGCATCGGCAGCATCACCGCCACCGAAGACACGCCCGATGGTGTTTTCGCAGGAGTAGACGGTCACAGTGGCACGTCCGTTGTTATTCGGAATGTAGTGAGCATTTCGTCCACCACCAAAAACATTGGCGATGGCATAAGCAGTATTGCTTTGAGTAGTGTCGTCTGCGTCGGTATGCGCAGTCTTGTAGATATTCACCGCGACATTGCCCTTTGGCGAGCCGTTAGTGTTATTACAGCCATAGATAGAACGACCCACGAGAGATATAAAACAACTGTCGGGATGCTGAGCCTCCGCACCGATATTCACCTGCACATTGCCTTTGACCATACCGCTGTCAGCATTGTTGGCAACCAGTACTTCACCCTCATAGACATTGGCTTTACCGAGGCCGCCACCATAGATATTACCATGTAGCGTACCGTTCAAGAAGTCGACCTTGGTAAGGTTGCTGGTGCTGGCGTTCACGCTGCCAAGAGCCGAACCACCGTAAATGTCGGTATTGAGGGTGGGCTTTTTGCGACCATTCATATCACCAATGGTGACGGTGACATTGCCACCCGTAATGGTTTTGGCACCATAGCCGCCACCGAAGATACCCAACAAACTCGTGTCCAAAGTACCGCCGTTGATATTCACAGCGATAGCACCACTGACAGTACCCATACTATCACATCCGCCGTAGACACCGTAGAGACCAGTTCCTCCGCTGGCTCCAACAGTACCGTTGTTGATGATGACGTTAGCGCTGGTGACATTGGCCGCATGGCCGCCGCCAAAGACGCTATGGTTCACCTTACCGACGCTGTCGATGGTGACCTGAGTGGCGCCATTGACATTGGCCAGGTTGCCGCCGCCATAGACGCTGTGTGTCACCGTACCGGCTTTCACCTCGACATTCACGGTGCCTGTCACAATACCGGCAGCCTTGTTGCCGCCACCGTACACCGAGCCACCGATGGTGACCTGCGCCGTCGTCACTCCGCCTGCCAGCAGGAATGCCAGCAAGACGACGAGCAACTTGGCGCTGCCTCTGTAGTTCTGGATGTTGTTATGATAGTATCTCATAGCTGTATTTTTTCTCTTGTTAGTTCGAAGACTCTCTATTTTCAATAACCTATAACCCATAACCTATAACCTTTCATCAATGAATCTTCACTTCTGTCTCACCATACACCTTACCTTCATTACCGCCGCCGTAGACATCGTTGCCTATCTTGGTGGCGTTGCCGCTGATATCAATAACGGTCTTGCCGGGTTTCGTGGTACTCTCACCGACTCGGGTATCAATACCCAAACCACCGCCGTAGACCGAACCTTTGACGGTACCGTTGGTGATTGTCACCGCAGCGGTAGTAGTCACAGTACCACTGGTGTTGCAACCACCGTAGACATCTTCCTTCACGGTGCCGCCCTCCATCTTCACATGGCTGCCCTTCACACTGGCTTGGTTGCCGCCGCCAAAGACATGATGGGTCACGGTACCGCCCTTGACGTTCACCTCGGTAGTGTCGCCGTAGGGGGCGCGATTACCGCCACCGAAGACATAGCCGACATACCGTCCACAAGCGTCAGTGGCAGCAGCGGTCGAATCAATGGTGACATGTATCTTGCCATTGATGGCTCCGGTCTTGTTGTTGCCGCCGAAGATGCTGTCAACAACACCGCTGGCAACAGTCAGGTGGATGTCACTGGTCACGTCGGCTTCGTTGGCACCACCATAGACAACACTGATACCTTCCAGTTCGTAGCCGTGACGTTTACCGGTGGTGGGAGTCACTAACTTACCCGTGCAACCGATAGTAATAGTACCGGCATGACCCGCAGCGTGGTTACCACCGCCATACACCTCTCCGATAAACAGGGAGTCGCTACCACTCTTATCGACGCGGAGGTGCACCCTGCCAGTGATATCGCCGTTGAGGTTGCTACCGGCAAAGGCCTTGAGTATCCTGCCACCGGTGATGGAGATGGTGTCATTCCCCTTCACCTTGGCCTTCTTCCCTGAAGTGTTGTCACCACGGCCGCCGCCGAAGAGGGTGTCGATGGTGCCACCGGTCACAAAGACCTGAGTGCCACCGACGGTATCGGCGTTGCCGCCACCATAGACATAGGTGACGCGGCTGTTACCCTTCTGCACCAGCACGGTGGCAGTACCTTCCACATCGGCCAAGTCGCCACCGCCGAAGACATTGGTGACAATAGCCTGATTGGTGCCAACAGTTAGATCGCCGATGGTAACCTTCGGGTGGGAGGTGACGGTAGCCGTCACACCCTTACCACCGCCGAAGACATCCTTGATGGTAGAGCTCTTGACATTCTTGATGTTCACCTCGGGCGAAGCGATGAGGTTGCCGCCAACCTGATTGGGCGTGTAGGCGGCCAGGTTGCTGCCACCAAACACCGTATCGAGCGAGATATTACAAAGGGTGGCGGTATCCTCGACATTGACGGTGATTTTACCTGTAATGTTACCGTTGATGTTCGAACCGCCGAAGGCCTTGCCAATCTCGCCACCGTAGATGTTCAGCGTCACATTGCCGGTGATATTGGCCGAGTCGGCTGAGGCCGTACCATCAGCACCCTTCGAGCCACCATAGACATTCTTGATGGTACCACCGTTGATATTGAGGGTGACATTACCCTTGATATCAGCCTTGTTGGAACCGCCGTAGACGGAACCGAACTTGGTGCCGCACTCGATGGTAGTCTCGATGTCGCCCGTGAGGTCAGCCTCGTTACTGCCGCCGAAGTACTCATCAATCTCCTCGTCGCAGTTACCTTCATGCTTGATGGTCACGGCGACCTGATTGACGGAGCCTCGCTGGTTGCTGCCGCCGAAGAGCTGGCCTATCTTACCACCTTTCACGATGAGGATGGCACTGTCGTTGACATCGGCAGGAGCAGAGGTGCCGTTACCGCCGGCGAAGACACGGCCCATGCGGCCACCTTCAATCACCGTCGTGGTCTTCTGTACAGAAGCAGCGTCACCACCGCCGAAGACATCCTGGATAGTGTTATCACAGTTGTAGATGGTCAGATAAATCTGCTTGCCGGCATCGGGCTCGTAGTCGGCCTGTGCACCGCCACCAAACACCTTGGGAATAGCATAAGTTTTACTTTGCGGTTCAGTACTCACAAAGGTGGCACTATCGGTGGTAGTATGTTTCGTCTTATAGACATTCACATACACGTTGCCCTTGGGCGAACCCTTGTAGCGGTTGCAACCATAGACAGCGCTTTTTTCTTTATCCCTAAATTCTATTTCGCCTTCGTAGACACCACCCTCTACCTTACCTACGTTGACAATGGCATCACCCTGCACAATGGCTCTGCGGCCGCCGCCATAGGCAAATTTGACTTTACCACTCAGGAGGTTAAGTTCGGTACTTCCCACACTGCCAGCAACACTATCGCTCTCACAGCCTTCAGTTTCACCCCAAGCACCCTTACCACCGCAGTAGATGGTGTTGACAGTGCCACCAATGACATTGACCTGAGTTCTGCCACTCACTCGGCCAAACTCACCACCACCATAGATGGATTGTTCAAGACCGGTAGCACCACTGTAGATATTCACTTGAGTGTTTTTACAAACGGCAAAACCGTTGTATTTAAGATTCGATCCGTCGGGGCTGGCCAAACCGCGGCTGGCGCCACCCACATAGCCACCATAGTCGTAGGTTCTGTATTTGGGTCCTCCAAGATTTGCATTAATATTGACCATACAGAGGGAGGTGTCTACCGAGTAGCCCATATCCTGTCCCACCGATGCCAACGAACCACCGCCGTAGACAATACGGTGGACGGTGCCACCGTTGATGTCGACACGCGTGTGGCGGGTCACCGAACCCGATGTGGGATTGTACTGGTCTTGATTATTGGCATCCTTATAAGTACCCATACCGCGACCGGCACCGAAGACGTTGCCTCGGTAGGCCCACGGTGCTTCCGTGAGCATTTTTGCGAAGGCCGCATTCATATTTGCGGTGTCTGTTTTGGTGGGAGTACCTGTCGTGTGAGCAGTGAAGTAGTCACTCCTAAACTGATTGTAAATAGTATCTTTCAGTTCCACACCAATCTCGCCACGGTTCACCCGCACGCAGGCATCATAACGCACATGACCGTTCTCACTGCCGCCGAAGACGGAGCCATAGACATGGGGGTTGGAGGAGGGGTTGGTAGAATCGCCAATGGTGACGTAGGTCTTGTTGACATACGACATAAAGTAGTCAGGACAGTTGTCGATGGTGGGGCCGTCGACAGGTACAAAGGCGAAGCCCTTGCTGGCGCCGAAGACATGACCGTTCTCGTTGCCATCGGTTCCGATATTACCACCATAGATATTCACATAGCAGCGACCGGTATTAGCAGTATCCGTACCGTTCTCGCCGTAGCCGTTGTAGTTACCCTTACCCACCGAAGCCATGTTGCCACCTCCGTAGACGTTGTGGTTCACCTGGCCGCCGTCGATGGTCACATGGGTGTTTCCATACACCTTACCGGCGGTGATACTATGCAGAGCGCTCGTGCCAGAGATGTAGGTGTCGATACCCTTACCGCCACCAAAGACGGAACCGCCAACGAGACCCTTCTTAAGGGTAACTTGGGTACTGTCGTAGACGTGACCGTTCTCACCCGAGCCGTAGACAGAGCCTACGATCACATTATTGTCTGTAATAGTGTTACCGGGATTGGTATACTCGACGGTGACCGTAGCGGTACGCACATTGGCCAATCTATTATAGACATAGCGGTCGCCAGCCTCACCGCGGGCCGAGCCGTAGACATCACCACTCTCGGTGGAATTCGCCGCAGTACCGATATGACCGCCCGTGATTACCACCACGGCATTGCCCGTACCAGGCACATGCTGATATTTATACGGCCAGCTGAGGGCGAAGGAAGAGGAGCTATTTTTGTTGGTGTCAATAATGGAGGCAGTACCCACCGAAGCCATAGCACCGGCACCGTAGACATTGCGGCTGATGTAGCCGCCTTCCACAGTGACCTTGGTGTTGCCCATTACGATACCACCCTTGGGGTTGTATTTTCCATTCCAGGTCGTGTCGGTACCAGCACCTGCGCCGTAGACGTTTCCACGGAGGGCAAAGTCTGCCGGGGAAATAGTGTCATAATCGCTGGCTGCAACACCGATGGTACCTCCGCTAATCGTGACGGCAGCATTCCGGCGCACATGGCCGTTCTCGCCGCCACCGAAGACATTGCCTTTCACTATGGCATTTCCGCCAATAGTGACCGAGGTACTGTCAGTCCAAGCCTGGTCATCCTCGTTCTTGTCGAGCGCAACGATAAGACCGCGCGAGGAGCCGAAAACATTGCCGTTTCCGACACCCGTGGTGCCGATGGTGCCACCCGTGACACTCACCTTGGCGACACCTGTTCCGGGAGCGCAGGCATTAGCCATACCGTTGTCACCGAAACCGAGGGTGCCCACCGAGGCCAGTGAGCCGCCACCGTAGATGTTACCCATGATGGTACCATCCTCGATAGAGACGTTGGTGTTTCCATAAACATATCCTGCCACCCGCACAGCAATCTTCAAGGAATCGTTGTCGGAGGTAGTCCTATCGTTGCTGCCGAAGCCGCCACCATGGACACTGCCGAAGGAGTAGGCGCTGTCGGTTCCGGGATTGATAACAATACCAATGGTGCCATCACTGACGATGACCTTGGTGTTACCTGTCACCACGCCCTGCTCGGAACCGCCGTAGACATTGCCCAAGATGTGGCCGCCCTTGATTTCCACCATAGCCGTTTTGGAGCGGCCCATCGAGACCCAATGGCGATGGGGCGTGTTGACATCACCCTGGCTGCCGCCGACAATATTACCGGTGCAGGAGTGAAGCAGATGCCCCTTAGGGTCGATGTCCGTCCAGTCGCCGGCATCCTTGAGATAATCTGTTTCAAATTCACGATGTGTACCAATCGTATCACAACCGTTGATGGTGACTGTTGCCGAGCCTGTTCTGTCGTAGAACAGACCCTTGTTGTCACCCGTCTCGTCCCACCAGCCAATGCCGGCCATCTCACCGCCACCGAAGACGGAACCATAGATACGCGGAGTGCCGCTAACGGTAACCTGGGTGTTCATCACACGTCCAGCCAGCACATCGTTGGAGTCGACACCATCGCCCTTACCCGATCCGAAGATATCGCCGATGCTGTAGTCACTATTCAGCAATTCGTCTCCATTGGGATTACCGATATGACCGCCACTAACGTTGACCATAGCCATACCGTGGTTAACAGAGTCATAATAACTTGATACAATATGTTTAGCAAGCGTACCGTCAACATCTACTCCCACCAGGGCAAGTCGACCACCACCGAAGATAGATCCCTGTATGACGCCGCCGTCCATGGTGACGCTGGTGTTGCCGCCCACGCGGCCGCAGGTTGGATTAACCTTGAAGGTAGTACGGTCGCCAGGGGTGGTCTGTTTGCCACTACCACGGCCACCACCGAAGATGTTGCCATCATAGCCAGAGAGACCGTCGGTACCTATATGGCTACCAGTAGTGATGTTAACAGAGGTGTTTCCTATCACGTGGGCATCGGCACCGCCGCCATAGACATCACCTGCAATCTCTCCACCGCTGACGGTGACATGGGTGCTAGCCACATTACTATATAATTTATAAGCCTCATCATCTTTTCCCTTGCCGGCGCCATAGACGTTGCCGCTCCTATGGAGGGAATCAATTGGGCCCACCTTGCCACCGGTGACGCTGACAGTAGCACTTCCTGTGACACTGGCCAGGTCGCCGCCACCATAAATATTGTTGCGCACCTCACCGCTGTCTGTGAGGTAGACTGTGGTATTGCCAAAGACACGGCCGGCACTGTCCACAACGTTCTCAATATCGAGGCGGTCGCTACCATAGCCACCGCCATAGACACTGCCGTAGTAGAACTTGATGTCATTGCCATTCTTGATGGGGGTGCCAATGGTACCGCCGCTGACAGTAACCTCGGCATTGTCAGTCAAGGTACCCAGTTCGCTGCCACCGTAGACAGAGCCCTTGACCATTGCGCTACCCGAGATATTGACTTTTGTCTGCTTGGCCATACCCAAACGCGACCACAAGGGATTCTTCTCCGTACTGGCAATCTTCTCCAGTCGACCCATCGGGCCACCAAAGACATTGCCGCCCTTGGTATGGGACACACGTTTGTTGTCGTCAAACTCGGTATGGGGGAGATGATTGTTTGCACGCCAGGTATTATTGATTTCAGTATTGGGATCAACATACACAAATTCGTAGTTGTTACCGATGGTACCACCGCTAACATTGACTGTGATAAAGCCGTGTTCCTCATTCTCCTGCATCTTGCCATAGTTTCCATCATTAACATCCACCAGGTGGGTACCCACTGAGGCTAGACGGCCGCCGCCGTAGATGGAGCCAAGCATGGTGCCGCCTTGAATATCAACAGTGACGTTACCAGCCACCACACCGGCGGTGAGCGCATCACTCTTGAAACCACGTCCGCCACCAAAGACATTGCCGTCGACATACGAGGTGCCCCACGTGCCGATAATGGCATTGTCTTTCACCACCACATTTACATTGCGTTTCACATGGCCATCTTCACCGCCGCCGAATACGGAGCCGTAGATGATGCCGCCACTCACTTCGACATAGACGCTATCCACTGTGGTCCACGTGTTGAATCCAGTGCGGGGGTCACCCATGCCGGCACCAAAGAGGTAACAGGTCACGGGGTGAGCTTCGATGGATTCGAGCGAGCGAGGCACACCGAGGGTACCTCCACTCATCTTCACGGTGCAGCGACCTAAAACATCGGTATACTCGTTGCCGCCATAGACGCCGGTGAGAATGTGTCCACCGGTGATTTCCACCAAGGTGTTACCATTCACACGTCCTGCCGTGCGACGCCATACAGACTTCTTATTGGTGGCATCCCAGAAGGGATAGTAGCCGGAACCACCACCGAACACATTGCCGTAGAAGGAGTGGCCGTTGGAAGCCACCTTAGAGGCTCCCTCTGGATTATAGTCCTCTTCCCCAGCGTAGATATCATATACATTATATTCCGGTTTATCACCACCGGTAGGAATCACGCCAAAGGGGAAGTGGTCGCACTCATGGAAGGGGTTGCTGCTGATATAGCTGCCCATCGTGCCATTGACAACGGCGTTCTTGGCAGCCGTCCACTGTTCCTCGCTGTAAGCTGCATCCCAATGGTGCGTAACCGTATTACCCTCTTTGGTGGTATAGTGACCCGTGCCAATCTGGCCACCCGAAATCTTCACATGGGTGTTGCCCAATGTCATGCCGTTCTCACAACCGCCATAGACGGAGGCTGTGATAAGTGCCGAGTCGCTAATCTCCAGATAGGTGGAGTCGACCAAGGCAAGTTTATTGGCATTTCCACAAGTAACGGAGTCAACTACACCCTTACCACCGGCAAACACATAGCCGAATTCGTCGCCTTCAGGATCCGTCGTGGAGGGCATGCGGGCATTGTTGATGTCACCCACCACACCGCCGCTAATCAGCACCTTGGTAAGGCCGGTATTTGCCACAGCAGCAATAGTGCTGACACCAAAATCGATATCGCCCACGGAGGCCAACTCGCCGCCGCCGTAGATACTGTGCTTCACTGTACCACCCTGCATGTCGACCAGGGTGTTGCTTTTCACCAAGCCAGCCGTCAGGCTGCTCTCTATACCCTTGCCGCCGCCATAGACAGTGCCCTCAATGGTGCCGCTCTTGATAGTCACCTTGGGCGAGAATTTGTCTTTCCCCTTGGCAGATTCTGCCGAAGGAGCATAGATGGCCAGGTTACCGCCGCCATAAACATTTCCCACCGCCATAGTACAGAGGGAATGTCCTGTTTCGGCCAGCGCGTCGATGGTCACCCCGATTGTATCGGCAATATTGCCGCTGGTGTTGTTACCACCGAAGACATTCTTCACAGTGCCACCGTGAATCTTCACCGTACTGGTTCCATCCACAGGAGCCTCCTTCACTCTGCCGTTGCCACCGCCAAAGACGCTGTCGATGGTGCCGCCATAGATGGTGACATCAGTAGCGGACACCGCAGCGGCATTGCCGCCACCGTACACCACACCTATCTTCGGAGTGCAGTTGTGCACCATGACCTTCGGTGCCAACGAGGCTGCCGCCAGGTTGCCGCCGCCAAAGACGGTACCGAGGGTGTCGCAACCATATACATCCACTGCCACCGTGCTCTGTGGCGCACCCTTGAAATTGTTACAGCCAAAGACGCTGTCGGCCGTGCCACCATATACCTTTACGTATACGGGGCCGAAGACTTTGGCTTCGTTATTGTCATCGCCCAATCCACCGCCATAGACATTGCCATGTACAGTGCCATTGTTTAATGTCACGATGTTATGATAATCTGTGGAGGTGTTACCGATAGTGCCCGTATGGGCAAAACCGCCGCCGCCATAGACATCTCCATTGACGGTGGGGCCGGCAGCGCTGTTACCGATGACAACATCCACATTGCCCGTCACGTTGGCATGGTTGCCGCCACCGAAGATATTTGTTACAGTAGTATTCGCTTTCTTAACATTTACGGTGGCGTTGCCTCGCACTTCTGCCCTTTCACCGCCGCCAAAGACAATACCATCTATCTTGGCAGTTCTGTCTGCGTGACCATCGGTAGTATCGCCAATGCTGACCACAGGGTTAGAAACCACATAGGCATCCTCACCATAGCCGCCACCATAGACATTGCCCATGATGCTTTTCCCACTCTTGATATGTTTGATATTCACTTTAGGATACAATCCTGCCGTCGTAGGTTGATAGTGAGCATTGCGTCCACCGCCATAGACATTAGTAAGATTGAGTACACACGTACCATCTTCATTATCCAACACATTGACAGTAATGGTACCCGTGACGTTGCCATTAACGTCACATCCACCATATACATTTTTAATGGTGCCACCTTTGATGGTGAGATTGATGTCTCCGTTGACATTGGCTGGCGTTTCTGGCGTTCCTTTACAGCCTCCAAACACATTGTCTATTTCACCGCCCTCGACAACCACATTGATATCACCATTTTGGTCACCCTTATTACAACCGCCATAGAGGTTTCTCACCTTCACGTTCTCACCGCAGGTAATAGTTCTGACAATATCATTGTAGCTGGGACCGTCATTGTTGCCACAGAACATATCATATATATTCGTCGTGCCACAGGAATCGCCATCCAAGTCACTCACATAGTTTGTTCCCGTGGGAACATTCGAAAGATTATTTCCCTGATTGGTGAAACCTCCAAACTTTCCACCATGGCGACCTACGAAAAGATAGTCGGTGACATTGGCTTGCTGAACCTCGCCATTACCACCGGCATAGACATCGCCGTAACGTCCACCATCGATGATGAGATGGACCCTTGTGGCATGGGAGGCATTGGAACCGCCAAAGACGCGACGAATCGTGTTGTCACAACTATAGATATGGGTAACTATAGCTTGATCCGACTGGGGAGAGTAGCTGGACTTGTTACCACCGCCAAACACCTGGTCGAGAGCAAATTTTTCCAATCTATAGTTCGCATTGGTATCCGATACATCAGCACCATTGACAGGTTGTACACCATAGATGGTCACAATGACACTATCCTTGGGGGTACCATTGATATTATTGCAACCATAGATGCTGCCACCTTTCGGGGTGCCGCTTCTGTAGGCACTAATAAGGGCAGCGCCGTTATCATCATAAGAACTGATAGATGCGCCACCGATATAATCACCCGAAGCATCGATAGTACCCACAGTGACATACACCTTTCCATTCACATCCGCTTCTGCGGCGGTGATGCTATTGCCGGGATCAGCCAGACGGCCAAAACCGCCACCATACACATCTCCCAAAATGGTACCACTGAGGATATTGACGAAAGACCTACTTGAACCGTAAGTATTGACCTTACCAAGTGCCGAACCACCATAGAGGTCGCCGTAAACCGTGGAGCCATTAAGATTCACCTCCACGTTGCCGACAACGTTGGTTGCCTCTCCCAAGCCGCCACCGAAAACGCCGTCGGCGCGGTTGGCAAGAGAACCCGTGGCTCCGATACTACCACCAGTAAGATTGACTGTAGCATCGAATTTCACATCGCCACTGCTTTCGCAGCCACCATAAACTCCCTCGCTGACATTGCCGCCAGAGACATTGACGATGCTGTATCCCACGTGGGCAGCATGACCACCACCAAAGACATTCTGGACGTTACCGAGAATGAAGTTAACGATAGACCTGGTGGCATTGTTGGTATTTTCACATCTAGCATCGGCCAAGTTACCTCCGCCATAGACTTTGGACACAGTTGCGTCAGTACCGTTGACCCTTACCGTTACCGTATCAGTGGGGAAACCGAAGAAATTGTTACATCCATAGACATTTCGTGCCGAGCCACTGGTGACCGTGACCCATACTTTACCATTCACGTTGGCACCGACGGCGGGATTTCCACCTTCGGCCTGCTTTCCACGTCCACCACCATAGATATCTCCAAGAACCTTGGTATTGTCTGCCACAACTCCGTTAAGGGTGACGTTGGTGCCACCTGTCTCGGAGAGTGCGCCGCCACCATAGACATCGTTTTGGACGGTACCGCCCATAATATTAACGGTAGTAGCTCCAGAAACATTGGCCTTATCGCCACCACCGAAGATGTAGCCGACAGTCCCTTTGTGCATCTCCACCTTGGTGGTACCTGTTACCGCTGCCTCTTCACCGCCGCCATAGACATCGCCGGTGACGACAGCGGTGTGGCCGTCGACGTTGTCGCCAATAGTGACGAAAGGATTGGCGGTGACGATAGCAGTGCTACCAAGGCCGCCGCCGTTTACATCGCCACTGATGCCGCCGTCGCGACGGATATGCTTGATATTGACCTGCGGCGAAGCCAGGGTGGCATCGGAAGGAGTATAGGCAGCATCCTTGCCGCCACCATAGACCTGAACAAGTTGAAGCTGACAATTGCTGCTAGTATCTTCTACATTGACAGTAATCTGACCAGTAATATTACCGTTGACATTTGAGCCGCCAAAGGCCGTATCGATGATACCACCATGCAGATTGAGAGTTACTCTGCCGCTAATATTGGCCGAGTCGGCAGGGGTGTCTCCTAATTTACCCTTTGAGCCGGCAAAGACACGGGTGAAAGTACCACCTTTAATGTTCAGGGTGACATCACCTGTAATATCGGCCAAATGGCATCCGCCATAGATTTCAGTGATCGACTTTACACCGCAGTCAATATTGGTAACAAGGCTTTGATTGATGTTGGCCTTGTTACTGCCGGCGAAGAAGACTCCAATCTGTTCGGTGCTGCAGCCTTTGTTATTCAACACGGTGCTGACAGGTCCGTTGATGGAACCCAAGATATTACTGCCGCCGAAGAGCGAGTCGATGGTGCCGCCCTGAACCACCAGGCCCGTGCCGCCGGCACCAATATCGGCTGCACTGCTTTCGCCGTTACCACCACCGAAGATGAAGTGGAAACGACCACCATCGATGGTATCCTTCGCGCCATAGACGGCTGCGGCATCGCCGCCGCCGAAGAGACTTCCGATGGTGTTGTCGCAGCCATAGACATGCACATAAGCACGTTTGGCTGAAGAAGCTTTTCCATTCTCTGGCCTATAGTCGGCCTGATGGCCGCCACCGAAGACATTGGCAATGGCGTACTCACAGTCATTACCTGAACAAGTGGCCTTCTGTTTCGTAGTACGGGCTGTTCCGTAGATATTCACCCGGGTATTTCCAAAAGGACTGCCTGCGATATTGTTGGCGCCATAGACGTTGCCACCGATGGTAGCAGAGCCCTCATAGGAGCCACCATTGTTTCTACCGATATTCACAGTGGTGTTTCCAGAAGCCATTTTGCGCGAATCACCCACAGAGGCCATCTCGCCGCCACCGTAGATGTCGCCAGTGACCCTACCATTGGTAACGTTCACCAACGTATGTCCATAGACACGGCCGGCAAGGAAGGCCGCCGTAAGCATAGTATTGGGTCTCTCTGAGGTGACAGAGTCGTGGTCGTGCGGGGTTACATCGTTGCTACCATAGCCTCCGCCATAGACGATACCGTTAACCTGACCATCGTTGATATTCACGATGGCGCTGTCGCGCACAAATCCTATCTCACCACCACCGTAGACATTTTTCTGAATGATACCACCGCTGATATTGACCTTTGTCTGCTTGGCATGGGCCAGACCGGGCCAATGGGGATTCTTGGTGTCGTCAAGCTTGGTCAATCGTCCCATACTGCTACCGAAGACGTTTCCACTATGGTCGGTATTTGCCACATTGCCGTTACCGATAGTGCCACCGCTGATATTGACGGTGATATGACCATGCTCTTTGCCCGACTGCATCTGCCCGTTGGCAGCATTAAGTCCCACGGAAGCCAGACGGCCGCCGCCGTAGATGGAGCCCAGCATCCTGCCACCAGTAATATTCACTTCGATATTGCCGCACACCAGACCTTCCGTGACATCTTCGCCGCTGAATCCGCGGCCGCCACCGAAGATATTGCCGTCCACATACGAGGTACCACGGGTACCGATGATGGTGGTCTTGCCAGCATCCTGACCGATGACCACCTTCACATTGCGCTTCACGTGGCCGTCCTCGGCACCGCCGAAGACGGAACCGTAGATTCTGCCACCCTTGACTTCGACATAGGCGCTGTCGACATTGGTCCAGTCCGCGAAGCGGGAACGCTGGTCGCCCTTGCCGCCACCGAAGAGGTAACAGGTCACAGGGTGATTGGTGATTTGTGTCTCCGTGCGCGGCACACCCAAGGTACCGCCTTCCATAATGACCGTAGTGGTACCGTTGACATCCGTCAACTCGTTACCACCATAGACAGAGGTGAGGATATGGCCGCCTGTAATCTCCACACGCGTATTTCCATAGACTACACCCGCCGACTGCAGCCACTGACCCGGCGCATAGGGGAAGTAACCCGAACCGCCGCCGAACACATTGCCATAGAAGGTATGGCCGTCGGAAGCTACAAGTCTGCCTCCTAAAGTGGTATCGCCAGTGGAGTATTTTTCCAGTTCTCCCGTCGCATTGGCAAATTTATCATAGGGTGCGTAAGGTGATGTATAAGTCCAACTGTTGCACTCCGTCAACGATTCAACATCCCAGTTGGAATAAGGTTCATCGAGTCCGTTACCAGCACCAATCTGTCCTCCTTGAATCTTCACCAGCGTGCTGTCCCATACGTGACCATTCTCAGAGCCACCGTAGACGGAACCTTTCACAAAGGCTGAACCATCGATGATTATCTCTGTGGTGTTGACGAAATTGATATAAGGCGTTTCAGCAATGTTATTCACCACACCTTTGCCGCCACCGAACACATGGCCGCGGAAATCGGGCATTGTCAATGTAGCGGGTCCCACCTTGCCACCACGAATTTCAACGGTTGCATGGCCGGTTTTCGGAGCACAGGAAAGAATCGCATTCAATTTAGCTTCGGGATGGCTGCTCTGGTAAGCAGTGTCCACACGGGTAAATTTACCCACCGAAGCCAGGTAGCCACCACCATAGATATTGCCCTTCACCCAGACATTTTGACCATTCCCGGGATTCATCAGCACCTTGGGGTTGCATGTCACCACACCGTCATTGATGAAACGGTTGCTACCCATACCACCGCCGAAGACACAGCCATGGACCTCATTGGGGGTCTTTGCATACAAGTCATCACGACCTATGATACCGTGCTTAAGATTAATTACAGGTGAGGTGATGGCACTGTCCACAGGCTCGTATTTGGCCAAATTGCTGCCACCATAGATATTGTCAATCGAAAGTGGACAATCCATTGAATTGTTGGACTCAACGTTGATGGTAATAGTACCTTCAACATTACCGTTGATATCGCAACCTCCGTAAATATCACCTATCGTACCACCCTTGACGGTCAAATAGATATTACCTCCTTCACCAGGAGTGAACTCGCCAGAATGCTCACGCATCCATTTGCGCAAACCAACGGAGTATTTGAGTTTGTTGTTTTCGGGATCCTGCAGATATTGATTTGTGTCGGCCAACAACTGTGCGGCAGTTGGATATTTCCTGATATGTGCCGGTTTGATATTATATCCTTTCGATCCGCCAAACAAATTGTCAATATGTCCACCTTCCACCGTGAGTTTCACATCACCATAGATACTTGCATGTCTGCTACCCGCATACACATATTTATAGTTGTATGAGCCTGCCTCGGCACAAGTGATGGTGTTTTCCAGACCATTATATATTTCCGCTTCATTACCGCCAAAGAACCATGTCTCCACTACCAAACCGCCGCTACAAGTCCAATAATAGTTGCTAGGACGTGTAGGTGTATATTTTTCACCCGATATGGTACCCTGCATATTACATCCTTGGTACTGGTAGGTGACTCTGCCGGCAAGAAGAGCGAATCCTTGTCCTCCCGCGCCTATGTTGGCAGGAGTAACCAAACCGTTACCGCCGCCAAAGACATCGCCGAAATGGCCACCCTCCACTTCCACTATCACACCAACGGCATCTGCTGCATTGCCACCACCATAAATGGACTCAATAGAGTTTTCGCAGCCGTGTACAAACACATGGGTCCTTTTGGCGGAATTGGCATTACGATTTTCTGGTGCATAGTGGGCTTCATTACCGCCACCATAGATACTGCTGATAGCAAAATTATCTCCGGAGATGGAGTCATTATATTTCACAGTATTGTTTTCCAACACCTTAGTGTGTCTGGTCTTATACACATCCAAATAAACATCGGCCTGGGGTGAACCGCCAGCGTTGTTGCAGCCATAAACACTACAAGAACGAAGATCTGCCACACCTGTGAAATAGACAGGATTGCCAGATTTGTTTACAGCTGGATTAGGATCGGTGTTCTTACCAACGTTGACATGTACCACACCGTTCACCTGACCTTTGGTAGCGCTTCCCTTTTCTCCCAGTCCGCCACCATAGATACTGCCGCCATGCTGCAAAATAATATTATCAGCAGCATTGTAAACTTCTTGCGTATATCCAAAACTACCGTTAAGGACATTCACTGTAGTGGTATTACTGGAATTGCTATTGACACTGCCGAGAGCCGAACCGCCATAAAGGTCACCGTAGGTCTTAGGATAATCACTTTCGACACCATTGTCCACACCATAGTTGACGGTCACATTGCCTGTGGTGCTGGTCTCTGTACCATATCCACCACCGAAAATATTGAAGAACTGTTTATTGTTGATGTCTGTCTGCGTTCCGAAGGTGCCACCTTTAATGTCCACCACGATATCTCCATCCACTACACCACTGGTATTGCAGCCGCCATAGACACCCTTGTTCGAAAGACCTCTGTTGTTGATATTAGGGCCGATGGTTCCCGAGTCAATTACAACGTGAGCACCACCCACACCAGCGGCATTACCGCCACCGAAGACACCATAGTACACCGTGCCGCCAGAGATAGTCACCGTGGGAGCGATATTACATCCCGCCACATTGCCGCCGCCAAAGACATAGTTAACAGAGCTGCCTTTGCCAACAACCACATCCACACTGCTCTGCGGAGCACCGTTGAGATTGTTGCAGCCGAAAACACTGTCGGCGCTGCCGCCGGCCACCGTCACCGTCACAGGACCAAAGACATGAGCCTCTTTATTGTCGGGACCATGACCACCGCCATAGACGTTGCCTTTGGCCAGAGAGGAATAGAGCGTCACATCGGTCTTGGTAGTACCCTCACGCGCTGTTCCTTCGTCATTGCAGTTGGTCTTACCCTTAGCCGAACCTCCATAGACATCGCCATAGATGGTGGCACCCGTATGGTCTTTCTTACCGATAACGACTTTCACGTCGCCTTTCATGCGAGTTGCTTCACCCAGGCCGCCACCATAGATATTGGCAGTAGCGTCACTGGCGCCAATAGTACCGCCCACAATGGAGACACTGTCCATGCCCGTCACCGTGCCGCTGGTATTGCAGCCGCCATAGACGCCAGTAAGAACCGAGCCACCGCTCACTACCACAAGGGTGGTATCGGTACTCTTACCCACACCAGCTTGGTTACCGCCGCCGAAGACATTGCCTGTCACTGTGCCACCTTCGACACTGACAACAGGCGAGACAGTCGCAGGAGCCAGATTACCGCCGCCATAGACATTCTGACTGACAGCAGCTCCGTTTTTGATGTGTACCTCCACTGAGGTCTGCGGTGCACCGTTGGCATTGTTGCAGCCGAAGACATTTTCCACTGAGCCACCAGCCACATTCACTACCACAGCACCACTAACGGAAGCGGCATTGGAGTTATCACCCAGGCCACCGCCGTAGAGGTCGCCATGAATGGTGCCGCTGGTCAGGCTGACTAACGTTGTGTCGGTAGCAGCATCGTTGACATGGCCCTTGGCAGAGCCGCCATAGACATCGCCGTAGATGTTCACTCCTGAACCGTTGATGGCGAGGTTGACCTTGCCCTTGGTCGAAGTGCCAGGACCATAGCCGCCACCGAAGACGCCGTCGTCTGTGGCAGCATCGTCGGTACCAACAGTGCCACCGGTAATATTGACAAAGATATTGCTGTCGACGACACCGTTCTCGTTACATCCGCCATAGAGACCGTCGGTGACGGTGCCGGCATTCATATTCACCGTAGCGGTACCGCTGACACCCTTGCCGCCTGCGATATTGTTACCGCCGCCGAAGACTTTGGCGGCGCTGCTGTTGGCATTCTGCACCAGCACCAGGGTGTTGCCCACCACAGGAGCGGCATCGCCACCACCGAAGACATTGCCGTTGACATAGGCGCGACGATTGCCGGTGGGATAATCGGTGGGAAGAGTTATGCCACTGGCATAGCCGAAGTTAACCTTCGGATTGGCCGTCACAGTAGCTGTTTCTCCCTTGGCGCCACCATAAACGCTGCCTTTTACACCATTGGCCTGTGCGATATGAACCACATTGACAACGGGGGATATAATGGTAGCATCTGTCGGCGTATAGGCTGTCACGTTGCCACCGCCATAGACGTTGGTAACATCCAAGGCACAGTTCTCCTGCTCATAGTCGAGCACGTTGACAGTAATCTTGCCAGTAATGTTACCATTCTGGTCGCTGCCGCCGAAAGCATTCGTGATGGTACCGCCATAGAGGTTCAAGGTTACGTCGCCATCGATATTGGCAGCGATGCCGGGATTGCCACTCACACCCTTCGAGCCGCCAAAGACATTGGCAAAGTGGCCGCCCCTAATATTAAGCGTCACGTTGCCGTTGATAATCTCAGCCTTGTTCGAACCACCATAGAGCTCGTGGATATAACCCACACCGCAGCCCACAGTGAGCTCCACATCGCCACTGGTCACAGCCTCGTTGGCACCGCCGAAGAGCGAGATAACAAACTCCTCCTGAGAGCAGCCACTGGTCTTATCAAGAAGGAGGCTCTTCTTACCACCGCGAATGTCGCCCGCCGTGTTCGAACCGGCGAAGGCTGCCGTAAAGTAGCCGCCATGGATGGCCGCGTGGGCGTTGCCATAGATATCAGCAGCGCGGTAGTGGCCTTGATCATCTTTGGTGTGACCGTCGCCGCCGGCAAAGAGGGTGTCGATGCGGCCACCGTCGACAGTGACCGTCACATCGATATCGATGGTGTCCTTCTTGGTGGCGTTAGGATCGACAATATATCCCGCATCGGCGGCGCAACCGCCACCGTAAACCATCTTCACTGTATTGTCGCAACCATGGATATGCACCTGGATGGTACGGATGGTATCACGGTTCACGCGGTCGATAGCCGGCATATAGGTAGCCTCGTTGCCGCCACCATAGACAGCCTGCAAGGCGAAAGCGGTCTTGTCATGAGAAACGTTTGATTGGAAAGCCTCCAAACTCTCAAACGAACCCACACCGTTGGTATTGCTATGCGCCGTCTTCCAGATGTCCACAAAGACATTGTTCTTCGGAGAACCGTTGAGGTTGTTGCAACCAAAGACCGAGCCGTTGATGGTGGCACTGCCTACGATGCCATCAGCGTTGATGCTATCACCAACGTTTACTCTCACCACACCGTTGACCACAGCCACAATGGCGGTATCCGAACCCGCAGCCTTGCGACCTAGGCCGCCGCCGAAGACATGACCCATGACGGTACCCTGCAGGATGCTGACGCGGGTGGTGTCGGTGCTTGCAGTACCCACATGGGCGTAGGCGCCGCCGCCGTAGACATTGCCGCCAATCGTATCGTAGTTGCTCCGGTTGATAATCACCGAGCTTTTCCCTCCGACATTGGCCAAGTTGCCGCCGCCGAAGACATCACCCTCCACCTTGACTTGCGCGTGCGCGCCCGCGTAAGAAAAAAGCATCGCCGCCGCCAGCATAGCGCCACGCAGCAGCCGCATATGGTTATTTCGGATTTTCATATCGTGAGTGTAGTTATTCTTCATGGGTCGTTTTTATTTCGTCCGTTTTACAGTGTGTTTCAACTTCAATACGGCAAAATTCAATTCTATTTCCGTCTCAGTTTCGCTGGTCGACAATGCATCGCCGAAAAGGGTTTCCATCATCTCCCCGCTCTTTTGCATTAACGTCTTTTGTTGGTATTTATCTGGATTTTGTGTCATTTCACTTATCGTCCGGGACAGCTCGCGCAATTTGGCAAAAGCGTCTATAATGGCTATTGTCGTATCCGTCGCCTGCTCTCCCTTGAGAATGGTGGCCAACATATAAAGCCCTCTCTCGGTGAAAGCCTTGTAATTATGCTTCGAATTTTCCCGCTTCCACTTTCGGCTTTTAGCATCAAAATTTTTGATCTTAAAACCGCAGACTCCTGACCATCAAGTTCAAACATCCACCCTTTAGGAAACTTCCATGGATTGTTTCTTACCGCTTGATTGATTTCCCTCGTCTCTACACCATACAATTCTGCTACAGCATAGTCCAATATCACTTTCTGCCCTCGCACCTCAACAATTTTGCTACGAACATCCTCAAAAGAAATTATCTTTTTGCCAATATTCTGCTTCTTTATTGCCATATCGCGAATATTATATATTCTTTCCTTACTATAAAATACACCCTACATACTAACAACCAGCCATTTGCATGGCAGGCAGCATGTCGGTATTTTGGGCAAAGATACGCTTTTTTCCTGATATATCTACAAAAGCGTGAAAAATATTTTGTTAACAGCGATTTAAACAGAGCAAGACCGTCGTTCGTCATTTATTCTGTACTTGTTCAGTAAATGACCGAACAAGTACTGAACAAATGATGTGCAGCTAATGAACCCCTGCCCTACCCGACAGCAAGAAAATACCCTCGGCGTGGAGCCGAGGGTTAAAAAACTCATTTTTATAGGGTTTATGCCTCCAAAACTATGGCTGCGGCGTATCTTGAATAATCACCTCCGAACTCCCCCCGACAGCCCCCTTGTTCCCGCCGCCGTAGACGTTGCCGAGGACCTTGGCTTCGCCCTCAAGAATGACGGTGGTATTACGGTTGACAGAACTCTCGTCGCCGCCGCCGTAGACGTTGCCGGTACCTGTCTTGAGAGATTCAGAGCCAAGAGCACCTTCGAGCGTACCGACGGTGGTGGTACCACCGAGGGTGAGTTTCACCACGTTCAGCACAGTTCCTAGATTGGCAAGAGAATTCCATGTATAGCAGTACCACTTTTCTCCTTTCTTATAAGTAGGTGTGCTTTTTCGATTAGCAACTGTCATCCCATTGAGGTCGTTGGTCCACTCGTATTCACGGACCACTCCACCATCTTTTACATAATCAATACTTCCGTCAGTAATAGTACCAGCATAGTCCATTACAGGGAACACCTTGGAGTTTTTGTCATGAACGCTGAATTTCGGAATGGCGGCCGAAGAACCAGCACCATAGGCGTTGCCTTTCACTTTTGTGCCAATGAGTGTCGAGGTAACCGTACCATCAACTGTAGCCAAGTTACCGCCTCCATAAAAATTACCCTCTATTGTGCAATTGGTCAGTATATTCAAGACATTTCCTGTAACGGTAATACCGAACTGAATCCAACGTATGAAACCGCGCTGTGTAATCTCGTCGGTGACACCGTTCGACTCGTTGAACACCTCAAACTCATATTCGGCATGGTAACCTTTGTTATCTGTACCATCATCTTTCACACCCAACGGGTTAAATCCTCCCCAGTTAAAGTTTTGGTCTGTCCACGTTCCAATGTGGGACGAGGCGAAGTTACCGTCGCGCTGTAGATGTCTGTAATAACTGTTACCTCCATTGCCACCACCGTAAAAGACACCAAACGTGGTGTTCGTGGCATGTGTGGTGACCGTCTTCCCAGTCATATTACCCACCTTGGGGCCTCCACAGTATTTGGTCACACGACTGTTGTCGATAGTAACGTCGATATTCCCACCAATGGGATTGGAGCCATTGATACCACCACCATAGAACTCACCAATAAGAGAGTGGTTAATCTTGAAAGTAACTCCTTTTTTGACTTTATCATACCCCGCACCAGCCATGATTCCAAATTTACCGCCATTAGTATAACAGTGTGGTGCCGCTTGATTATTTGGGGCATCTATTTCGGGACGGTAAATGCCCGAGAGGTAGAACTCGGGGTATTCGCCTCCGATGGCGTTGACAACGCAATTGTAGTTTTTTGCTGTGTTATTACTGGGATGCGCTCCGGGAGCAAAACGGTGTATCCAGGCCTTACCGCCTAAAAGGAAGTAGCTGGTACGGTTGGCATCATGTTTTCTAAAATTAAACAACTCATATTCCCCACCATTGACAATCATCGGAGACTTGTCACTTACCCTTTTGTCGGCATCAAAACCATCATACTCAAACTGGGTAGTGCGCATAAACGAGGTCTCTGTCATCTCGAAATGCCCCTGAGGAACAAAAATACCTATGGCATAAGCATAGTTGTTGTGGCGTACAGCCAGACCCAACTCCACCACAGGCAGAAAGTCAAAACGCACGGGTTGTATACCCGGACGACTGTAATCAGCACGGAACTGCCACTCAAGGCAGAAGTCGGGCTCATTGTCGAGGTCGAAATCAGCACTCATAATGGTGAACGGATGCCATTTACTATCCACTTGCCATCCAACACTATTATTACCATTCTGTACCTGGTGGTTATTTATCAACACGATGGCTTGGTTGTAAACCCCATCATTGATATTTGTAGTTACTTCATCAAGTGCTTTAATGGCATTCTGAAGGTCATTATAAACCGTTTGCGACTGAAAGGTAGTGGGCACTGTTCCTGCAGGGGCAAAAGCTTTATCCTCCTTAAATTTTTTTGCAATAGTTAATTTTACACGGTCGATGTTATGACCACGATTGGCTAAGTAGACTGCTTTGCCCCAGTGGGCGACGATTTTGATATTGGTTACTCCTATAGGAACATAGTAATAACCACCCTGTGCAAATGTACGTCCGCTGACATTTTTTAGATCCTTCTTTGTTGACGTGCGGTCTGCAAAGTTGTAACCCGTTTCCCAGTTGACCTCAAAAGTACCTGTACCGGTAGTACTTCCGTCAACTTCGGTAATATCCCATCCCGTCACTACCATATCGGTGTAATTGTCACCATACTTTTCAGCATGTGTCGTCCCATTAGGATTGCCAAATATTTCGTTATAATAGGGTAATTGTATTTTATAATAGCAAAAGTCGTTGTTCAGCGTATCCATATCAGTGATAGTAATGGTCTTGGTGACCTGACTGGCAGTATGGTGTATGCCGGGATTGACATAAACGGTCAATGTGCCATAACTTTTACCTTCCCATTCATTGGCAGTGCTACGGGTCTCTTTAGCCTTAGTGGTGGGGTTGATTCTGTAATCAGGGTCAATATTGATGACCGACGGGTATTTGCCCCATTTCTTCAGGATGGGGTAAGGGGCGATGCTGGGGTCGAGCACCCACTTGGCTATCTTTGCCTCGTCTGCTTCGGTCGGTGCATTTGTCGCATCACCGTATTTCTTGTCGGTAACCCAATAGGTACACAATTTCTTGTTGCTGTTGAGAATACTGCGATAGTATTCAAAACGAGTCAGGTTCTTCACCTCTGCAGGCCATGAACGATTATAGTTGTCAATATTGTCATAACTATTGTCGAATGTGGCATTCTTGCGGAAGTAGCAATAGGGATTAACACCTAGAGTATTATTTGCATCCCTCTCATTCTTAATCATTGCTCCACCATAAACAGGGTATTTGGTAGAACCACCGGAAATCTCACCATAAAACATACAGTTCACTACCATAGGAACTGTTGCAACATTAGCCTGAGTGATTTCTGTGTTACCTATGTACCCGACGATGCCAGCCACTGTTGTACCACCTGTGATGGTAGCATAGCTGAAACAGTTAATGACACGGGCGTTCCCACTGAGCTGTCCCACAAGACTACCGCAGTAGCCAGTAGAACTACTGACCGTGGAGCTCTCGCTGGCAAAGGTAGGACTGCTGGGAAGGATGCCGCAGTTGTAGATGCGGGTGGTACCAGTGGCGGTGCCACAGATAGCACCGACGGAACCGCTTCCGCTGACGGTGACGCCTTTGAACATCAGGTTGCTGATGGTAGCGCCGGTGGCGGTGGTGAAGATGGGGTGTTGCAAACCCGTGATAACAGGATAGGTGCCGTCGGCTTTAGGGGTAGCCGTTAATGTGCCGGTGAAAGTACCCAGCGAGGTGCTAAAACCAGCGGCATCAATATCATTTTCAATGACATAACTCCCATCCATGTTGGTGATGTCACCAAGGTCATCAATCGTCGTCTGCGCCCATGCTAAGTGCGGCAGGGTTAGCAGCAGAGCCACGAGACTTAGCCGTAAACAGTCAATAACCTTTAACCTATAACCTATAACCTTATTCGATTCCTTCATATCGTATGTTGTTTTTCATTTCTTCAATTTTCACTCTTCATTCTCATCATTAACCGTTAACCGTTAACCGTTATTGATCCTGAATCTTCACCTCGGAGTTGCCACCGACGGCACCCTTGTTGCCGCCGCCGTAGACATTGCCGAGGACCTTGGCTTTGCCCTCGAGGATGACGGTGGTGTTACCATCGACGGAGCTCTCGTCGCCGCCACCGTAGACGTTGCCGGTACCCCCCACAAGATTGTTGCTTCCATCGAGTGTACCCACCTTGGTGTCTCCCTTGAGGGTGAGGGTGGCAGTGTTAACCGAGCCGAGGTTGGATTTTTCAATATTCTGAGTAGTGATTACCTGTGTTCCGTCAAAACTTGCACTGCCGTTAGACGGATAATTCTCTACATGCTTCCATGTGTAGTCTGTTGTACCCGAAAAGACTCCAGGCTCGAACATACCCGACGAGCTATTGTAATTAGGATTGGTTGTAAATCCCGCATTCCTGACGGGGATGGTGGGCAGGGTGGCGGAATAGCCGGCACCGAAGACGTTGCCGTTGACGGTGCAGTTGTCGAGTACCGAGATGGCAGTACCGCTCACCTTGCCAAGGCTGCCGCCGCCGTAAAAGTTCTCGTTGATAGTGCAGCCCGTCAACATGGAATTCACGTCGTTGCATTGCGCCAGCGAAAAGGAGACGAACTTCACAAATAGTCGGGCACCAGTCTTTCCAGAACTCCACACAAAGAACTCATAGTCGAAATCGGTGGCCACGCCTGACCCCTTATAACCATATTGGGCATTATTACCAAGACCGGTGGTTGTTCCGTTGTAATATTTGCCACGGTCGTTGATATAATAGTTCTGAAGTGTAATCCAATTTTGATCGCCGTCTTTATCATAATACTTCTTCCTGCTGTAGGAGTTACCACCATAGCCTGCCCCGAAATACTTTCCGAAGACACACCCTTCTGCCGTGGTGGTCACCGTTTTGTTCGTGGCCATGTTGCCGAATTTCGGCCCGCCGCAGAAAGTGGTTACATGGCTATTGTAGATATCGGTGGTGATGTTGCCCTTCACAGGCTTGGCTTCGTTGACACCACCACCATAGAAACTTGTGATGTCGGCATTGTAGATTTGCCAATGCACATTGCCGTATGTGGTAGTATTATTACCTATCTGCTCTTGCGCTGCTCCCGCTACCTCACCGAAGCGACCGCCGCTAATATAGCATTCTGCGTTGTCATCCCTCACTGCCGCATTGGCATTGTAAGTGCCTGTCAAGTAGAAGCTCTCGTAGTCACCCCCTGTCACCGAAACGGGTACGTGGGGTGTGGACTTGCTACCATCACTATGGGTACCCATGCCGAATTCTTTAATCCATACGTTACCACCTACATGGATGTAGTAAACCTTTCCATTAACATCACTACTCTGAGTAGATACAAACTGATCGAAGACGCCACCGAGCAAAATGAGTGGAGCATCCGCTTTACCTGAATTATCACCGTCTTTATTACTCAAATTTTCGTATTCAAACTGAGAAGAGTAAATTAATGCGGTAGTGGTAACCTCAAACCATCCTCTGGTCTTGCAGATGGTGAAATTGCAGATGAGGCTCGCTCCGTTAGGCTTCTGGGCCTGTGCCGTACCAATCACGTCAAGAAAATCAAAACGAATTGGACAAATATTCAAACGGCCTTTGTGGTGATAAATGAGACTGTAGTCAGGTTCGTGGTCGTTGTCCTCGTCCACCGACATTATAGTGAAGGGAGTGGTGCCATTTGACGGTACCCCATCCAGGTGGAAGTTTCCTACCAATACGACCGCATTGTCATAGACCGTTGTTCCCGAGCCAAGACCGGTGATGCTGGTTCTTATTTTTTGGCCATTGAATAGCGTGGTATTATCAACCGTCTGTGTTCCAGTCTGGCTTACACCTTGTTTCCCTGAGTAATCATTTTTATACACCACATCATAATACTGATCAGCGACATATATTGCATTACCCCAATAGGGTTCGATGGTGATGGAGGTCACACCGTAAGGCACATCAAAATAGGCTCCTTGCGAGAAGACACGCTTACTGACCGTATAAAGGTCCTTATTGGAACTTCTGCGGTCGGCATAATTATGGTCGGGGTAATCTTTGATTCCTGAAGTAGGATAGTTCGCAGCGGTGTAAGGGTCGCCGTCGACAGCGGTGATGGCCGTGATCTTCCAGCCCGTCACCACGCGGTTGCCGGTATAGTTGCCCGTGCCTACATCGTTGTAGTAGGGCAGCTGCACCTTGTCATAGTTGTAGTTAAAGCGGTCAAAGTCCTTGTCTGTGCGCTGCAGCGTCAGGCTTGTCGTTGTCACATTGGCACCTGATGGCCACGATTGTCCACCATCGGTTTTGGAGGTTGCAATGGTCACGGACAACGTCCTTCCTAATTTTCCACCTTTATTTCGCCCAACCGTAGCACTGTCGGGTGCATTGGTGATGTCAGGGTTGATGATAGAGGGATAGGTTCCCTGTGCCTTCAGTATCGGATAGGGTTTTGGATTGGCGATGGTTCTATCTGCAGTTTCCAACACCCATTTGGCCATTTGGTCGGCATTTTCCACATTACCTGTCGCATAGAAGGCCGCAAGTTTCTTGTTGCTGTTAAGCAGCAGTCGGTAGAACTCGAAACGGTTTAGGTATTTCTCTTCCACGGCCAAAGCGCAGTTGTAGAAAGATTCTCCAGAGATACTTGTTGTCTTCAATTTGTCGTAGGCATAGTAGTTGAAAGTGTTTAGACCACCTTGCAGATTATTGATATTATTTCCTCCATAGACGGGAGAAACCTTATTACCACCAGTGATGTCGCCATAGAACATACAGTTCATCACCATGGTGTTGATACTGCCTGCTTTGGTAGTCCCATTGTTGTAACCAACAATACCAGCCACGCGGTTACCGCCGGTGATAGTGGCATAGCTATAACAGTTGATGACACGTGAAGTACCATCGAGTAGACCTACTAAACCGCCACAGGCATTGTCAGTTTTGGGATTATCCGTCGCTCCACCTGTACTTCCAACCTTTCCGCGAAGAATACCACAGTTATAGATGCGAGTAGCACCGCCGGCGGTACCACAGATGGCACCTACCTTTCCTCCTGTACTGATTAAGACAGAGTCAATGATGACATTCTTAATCGTGGCATCCTCCACATAGTCAAATAGGGGCTTGTTCCAAGTACCCGTAATCGTCACTAACTGACCATCGATGGTGCCCTTAAAGGGACTATCGGCGCTGGAACCATATGACGGCGTGCCTGTTGTGGAGAAATCGCTGGCAAGGATATAATTACCCGTCTGACTAGTGATACCTGAGAGATCATGTATCGTCGTCTGCGCCCACACCCCCATCGGCAGCATGGCCACCAGGAGGGTCAGGGTGCGGAACAGGGTCCGCTGTATGTTGGTATGTTTCTTCATATCGTGTAAAGTTGTGTTGTTTATGGTGTGGTTGCAGCATCCTGGATAAGCACTTCGGAGCTGCCATCGACGGAGGCCTTGTTGCCGCCACCATAGACATTGCCAAGGACCTTAGCGGAACCTTGGAGTTTGACGGTGGTGTTGCCGATGACATTACTGGCATCGCCTCCACCAAATACATTACCGTCAACCTGACTAGTGCCATTAATAGTCAACGCGGTATTATTGTCGACTTCACCAAGACCCGTAAGGGAAATAGGTGTATAACACTTATATTCACTATCTGCGTTGCTCCAATACGTCGGAGCATTGGTAGAGGCTGTATTGTTATTTTTGTCGTTCGTCCAACGATAATAACGATCTTCGCCATTGTCCTGGACATAATCCAAATAACCTTGCTCATCAATAAGACCAGCTTTATTACGGGTCGGAACATGTACGCTATTAACATCGTGCATTCTGAATCGGGGAATTTCTGCTGAATAACCTCCGCCGAAAACAGAGCCTTTCACATGAGTATTAGTCAGTGTTGATATGACATCGCCATCGACAGTCCCCAGGTTACCCCCACCATAGAAATCGTGTTCAATGGTGCAGTTCGTCAAGGTGTTTGTGACAGTACCCGTGATGGTGGTTCCGAACTGTGCCCATTGAATGAATGTTCGCGCCACACAATTTGAATTAAGTCCGTTAGACGAGTTGAACACCTCAAATTCAAACATGTCATGGTAACCTTTGTCTGTGTCGTATTGCTTTGTCTTACCTGAAACAGTATTCAATGGGTTAAAATCCGGAAATTTATATGTACCTGCTTTCCAGTTAGAAGGCCAAGCAATATCATTATCATATTTCTGCTCACGATAGTAACTAGTACCACCATTGCCACCCCCAAAGAACTTATTAAAGATGGTATTATCTGCTGTTGTTATAACAGTTTTTCTGGTGCCGCCACTAGGTTTCGTCATCTCGCCAACCATTGGTCCTCCACAGAAAATGCCATAGACGATACTGTTATTGATAGTAACATCAATATTGCCTGTTACGGGTTTAGCGCCATTCATGCCGCCCCCATAGAATTTTTCTATGATGGCATGGTCAATCTTAAACGTGACATTACCATTCACCTGTTCATAGCCAGCTCCTGCCACAGTACCGAATCGTCCGCCATTGATATAACAATGGGGGTTGTCTGCTCTGACTGCTAAACCAGGTTGGTATATACCAGAAAGATACAATTCTGGAAAGTCTCCACCAATCACATTGACAGCACAGTGACGTACAGTAGCATTTGCCGTATTGTTAGAAGCATGATGGCCCGGGGTGAAACGCTTGATGCGAAAGTGACCGCCCAGAAGAAAATAACTTACTTTATCTTTATTACCATTACAGTAGCGAACCACTATTTGTTCAAAATGACCACCATTAAGGATGATAGGAGACTCTATCCTACCAACATCGCCATCATATTCAAACTGTGTGGTATGCATGAACGAAGTTTCTGTGATTTCAAAATGCCCTTGCGGAATAAAGACACCTATGGCATATGCATTTTGATTCGTTTTTATGGCCAGTCCTAACTCAGGAACTGGCAGAAAATCGAAACGGACAGGATGAATAGCAGGTCGGTCTGTTTTTTGACGGAACTGTAATTCCAGACAATAGTCAGGCTCGTTATCCATGTCCTCATCAATACTCATAATGGTAAAAGGACGGCTATTGCTCGCCGTTTTGTCACGTCCAACACTTTGACTACGATTCTTGACTTGAACATTACCAACAAGAACAATTGCTTGGTCATAAACCGTTAGTGAAGCACTCTTGGTTAGCTGGCTAATGGCATCTTGTAATGTAGTTTGAACCGTTTGACCTTGGAATGTACTTGGCAATGTACCAGCAGGTGAGAAGGCTGTTCCGTATTCTGCTCCAGCACCTCCATCTGCTCCTTGGGCCACATTTACACGATCCAAACTATGATCCTTGTTATGCAGATAGACAGCTTTTCCCCAATATGCTTCTATGGTAATGGCTGTCACCCCTTCCGGCACATAGTAATAACCACCCTGCGCAAAGACACGCCCACTCTTGCTGTAGAGATCTTTATTGGTGCAATTGCGGTCGGCAAAGTTGAAGCCATCTTCCCAAGCAGTGGTTGATGTAACATCTGGTGTTACGGCAGCAGCAGATACTCCACCGCTTGAGGCAAAAGAATAACCTTTGAAGGTACCGGGGGTGCCTTCAGATATACTCGTAATTTTCCAACCTGTCACAACATAATCCTTGTAGTTACCGCCATATCTATCGTCCCACTGAGTTGTAGCATCTGCTGTCGGGTCCCCAAACAACTCATTGTAATAGGGCAATTGTATCTTAGCATAGCAATAATCATGGTTCAATGTATCCATATCCATTACAACGACAGACGATAAAGTCGT
>JAEEGH010001107.1_pt1 | contig 80175 bp, 86 predicted proteins | sample 9134181 | NCBI WGS metagenome assembly JAEEGH01 (sample SAMN16246544, study PRJNA631951) | gut metagenome | biome: gut microbiome; feature: rumen; material: DP-attached | host: Bos | place: Iran: Karaj | collected 2018-10 | reverse complement strand
GAACGGCCTGCGTACGCATTGAATTATCTGACTCCAAAACAATATCGAATGCTCTACCAAAAAGTTTAGGTGTATATTTTCTTGTTTGAGTGTCTACTTTTGCTTGACTAGTGCAAAAGAAGCCTTTCTGACAGCAACTTGCACCGCACTGCAGTCTATCCTGCTGTATTTTCGCCCCGAAAAAGGCCATTCTGACAGCAACTCGCACCGCACTGCTGTCTGCCCTGCTGTATATTTTCCCCCTGGGAAGCCTTTCTGACAGCAATCCGCACCGCACTGCAGTCCGGCCTGCTTTTTCGAGAGGCCAAAAGCTGTCCCGGCACGCCAGACTCCCCGCAAAGCCTTATCTGCCAGTGCTTTGCGGCACTTCGACGCCACTTCACGCGCACCGGGGTCTTGTCGGTTTTTGTCGGTTTTTGTCGGGTTTTTCGGGCGCTTTCCGTGCTAACAATATAGGCATCAACACAAGGAGGGCAGGAATATGCGTTTGCCACTGAAAGTTCATGCCGTGAAGATCCGGTACAGGGAGCGCGCGCTGAGGGAGATGGTTCACGGGCGGATGGCAATGATGGGCGGAAAGCCGTATGTGTACATAACTTATATCCCTGACGATGCGAGCGTCACCAAACACCATCCGATCCGCTACAATGCGGAAAGTCCCAAAGGCAGGGAATTCGCGCCGCAAGTGGCCCGGTACATCAGGGCGAAAGCGGATTTCGACAGGCTGCTGCTGGATTGGCGTGCGCTGTACAGATTCGAGCCGCCGGAGGTCAGGTTCCCGATAAGCAATACCTGGGACCCGCATCACATGGATAACAAGTTCTATCTTGATGCGGTCGCTAACACGAACAAGATGCCGCCCAAGAACCCCGTTTACAGCGGAAGCGATGTGCTCAAATCGAAGAACGAGCAGTTCGGCAAGGACAAACTCGTTGAGATGGGTATACCCTACAAGTACGAACCGGCGCTGGACATCAATAATCCGGAAGAGATCGTGCCGGATTTCCTGCTGTCATTCTATGAGATCGACCGGTGCGTGTACGCGGAGATCGGCGGCATGACAGACAAATACGATTACTCGCGGTCGATCGCGGAAAAGATCAATTACTACTCCGGCAACAACTACCGGCAGGGGCGCGAGATGATCTACTGCTTCATGTTCGACAAGAATAATTTCGATGAGGAAGTCTTTGCCGCAGCGGTACTGGCGTCATACGATGTGCTCATTCCGGAAGATGCGCTGGACTGGAGCAAATGCGGGCCGCCGCAGATAGAGAAGGAACGTGCGCCGCGGGAAGAGAGTTAATGGTTTATCGGGGTGGATAATCTGACAGCAATCCGCACTGCAATGCAGTCTGTTCTGCTGTATTTTCACCCCGAAAAGGGCCTTTCTGACAGCAATCCGCACCGCACTGCAGTCTGCCCTGCTGTATTTTCGCCCCCAAAAGGTCCTTTTTGACAGCAACTCGCACCGCACTGCTGTCTGCCCTGCTGTATTTTCTCCCCCAAAAGGGCCATTCTGACAGCAATCCGCACCGCACCGCTGTCTGCCCTGCTGTATTTTCGCCCCGAAAAAGGCCATTCTGACAGCAAAACAAACAGCGGAGCTGTCCGCCCCGCTGTATTTTTGCCGGTAATAAGGGCCAACTTACCCCAGTGCGTCGAATGCCTCGTACACGGCCTGGAGTTCTTCGTCTTCAAAAGGCGCCTCAGTGTTAGGCTTGCCGTCTTCGTCGTACTCGGTGGCGGCGAGGATGTAGTTTCCTGCGATCGCGGTGATCGGCCACTGCTCGTCATCCACAGACTCTTCGACTACAAGCTCATCGTTCTCGTCGTAGTACTCGACGGAAGATTCGACGTGTACCGTAACCTTATCGCCGACGCTGTAATCGTCTATAGAATCATCGTCAACTTCGATCAGCCTGACCGTCACGGTCCTTACAGTGTCTTCATCTTCGATATATGTATAGTCGTTGATCTCTGCGATGTTCAAGATGCCTGCGTCTGTGTTGACGTCGGTGGCATAGTAGTAATCGTGGGACTCCTCGACGCAGTCAGCGATGTAGTCTTCTACTGTCTGCGGGATGCCCTCGGTAGTCGTGCTTCCAAAGAGTTCCACGACGTCATCATCCGTGAAGAGATTGCCGTCGACGATGTAGAGCAGCACGCCCTCGAAATCCATATCCTCCAGCGACGGAACACTCTCGGAAGGCGCGGTCGATTCTGTCGCAGAAGACGTTGCAGAAGTTTCAGTTGAAACCTCCGACGCCAAGCTCTCAGCAGGGAGCGATGCCGGCACTTCGGTTGCTGCAGGTTCTGCCGCCTTGCATCCTGCCAGAAGGAGCGCTGATGCGAGCGCCGCGCACATAAACTTCTTATTCATCTCTATATCCTCCGCATAAGTCAATATTCAATACAAAAGACGGGCCGAGACCTCAGTCTTCAGCCCGTCATTATACACCACTTGCCGGGAAATCCCCGAGGCCAAATGAGGCTATTTGAAGGTTAATCATTGAATCCGTTGATTATGCCGACCACGAAGAAGAACATGAACAGGATTATGCCCGCGATACCGATGTACTTTGCCGCCTTTGTCCTGCCGTTCGAATTGCCGTTATTCTCTTCCTTGATCGCCAGGCACAATCCGGCTATCGAAAGCGGGAACATGCAGGTAGCCAGTCCCATGATAGAGGCTATCAGTGCCGATACATCAAGCCCGACACGCCTCGAAGAGGTATAGTCATTGCCGGAATATGTAGGCGCGGTATAGCCCTGGGAGCTCTGCGAACCCTGCGAATACTGTGACGAGCCGTCATTGGATACCGGCTGCGTTCTGGTCTGCATCGTGCTGTAGCCGCAGTCGGGGCAGGCGTTGGTGTAGAACACTTTGCCGCAGTTGGGGCATGTTTTCGGCGGGGCGTCGAATCTTATTCCGCAGTCGTTGCAGAACGAACCCTCGAACGAATTGCCGCAGTTCGGGCAGATGTGCTCATAGTTGGTCGAGCCGCAGTTCGGGCAGGAAGGAACACTCTCCTGGAACCTGCATCCGCAAAAAGAACAAATCCTCATTGTATGTCACCTCAATTTCTGCGCGCCACCAGCATCATCACAAGCGCAATGAAGCCGATAACTATATCCAGTGTGCAGAAAGACACTGCTCCGTTCAGATATTTCTGATCCTGCTCGCTGAGATCGCCTTTCTGCTTCTCCTTGTATGCCATCACGAGACCGATGATCGGCAGCGGCAGCAGGCAGGTAAAAAGACCCATCATGCCCAGGAGCCACGCCGTCATGATGTTCTTGTTCGTGGTGCCTGTTCCTGAATTCCGGGACATGCGCATAGAAGATATGTTATGCACAGAATTCTCTTGTTCGTGATCCGTACCGCCGGGTGTCTGCGGCTGCGCTATTGGCCTGTTGATGCCGTTGTAACCGCAGTCGGGGCACGCCCTGGAGAAATACTTTCGGCCGCAGTTCGGACAGGTCTTGGGCACTGCATCGTATGTGGTGCCGCAAGAGGGGCAGAACTTGCCCGTGAACATCGTCGAACAGTTCGGGCATCTGTACTCGAACTCCTTGGACCCGCAGCTCGGGCAGACCCTTGCCGCGTTATCAGCCTGTGAACCGCAGAACGTACAGATCTTCATTTCCTATAATACTCCGACATCACGCTTGCTGCGCCGCCGAAGATCATCACGGCGAACATCATAATGAACAATACCAGACCGACGACGCCCAGCGCCAGACCCAAGTCGTAATACATCTTGCTGCGCTGATCGATGTCTTCCTTTTTCCTTCCCCTGGCCGACATTATGATGGCTGCGACCGAGAGCGGCGGCATGAACATCATGAATCCGAGAAGGCCTGCGACGAATGCCGGCATGGCTTTCCTGTCGGAAGGAGCGCCTCTCAATGCATTACGGTAACCTGCATTTGCAGCGGGTGCCTGCGGCTGCACGGTCTCCATGAACTCGCTGTATCCGCAGTCGGGGCACGCCTTGGAGAAATACTTCCTTCCGCACTTTGGACAGGTCTTGGCGACGGCATTGAAATTCGTGCCGCACGCCGGGCAGAACTTGCCTTCGAATTCCTTGGAGCAATTCGGGCAGATATAGTTGAACTGCTTTGAACCGCAGCTTGTGCATACCTTTGCCGAATTCTCAGCCTGATAACCACAGAATGTACAGATCTTCATATTTATCATCTCCTTTTGAGATTATAGCATTGACGGGTGGGCATTCATATAGAAGTCGGTGCCCTGTGGGGGCATTGTATGTTGCGGTGGGTGCGGAAAATGATAGTAATATTTTGCTACTTTTGTGCAGTCTCCCGCTCCACGGGAAAAATACACTGCTTTATACACTGCTATGCGTGGATTTTATAGTGAATTACGGGGATCTGCGGGCAAAATACACTGCAACATACACTGCTATGTGGGGATTTTGCAGGGATTTACGGGGATCTGCAGGGACGTGCCTTCTCGAAAAAGGACACCGCCGGTGCGGCAAACACTGCCGAACGCGCGAAAACCCTCAGGCCATGAACGCCCTGATCTCGTCCATCCGCTTCTCAGCCGCCTTACGCCCGAGTTCATACACGCGGCGGAGTTCATCAGGGTCATGGACGACTGTCTTGAGACCGAGCGGAGCGTCAGGCCTTATTACCAGCGTATTCCCCGCCTTCTCGCACTCGGCGACATAAGCGGTCTGTTCGTTGTACATCGCGGGGCGTGATTCGAGCGCTTCGGCGATCTTCGGGTGGCCCAGAGTCAGGAGCTTGATGAGCGGCATGACCTTCATCTGCTGCTTCACAAAACCCTCGGGCTGCGTGAGTATAACAATGTTACGGTCGTATCCGTGGTCCCTCATGTACTTCAAAGGGATGGAATCACGCATGCCGCCGTCGAGATAAAGCGAGTCTCCGATCTTAACCGGACGAGACAGCACCGGCTGGGACGCGGATGCGCGCATCCACTTGATGTCTTCGTCGTCGCAGGTCTCCATCTTGTGGTACACTGCCTCGCCTGTGTTGATGTCCACGGCGATGACGATAAAATCCATAGAGTTGGATCTATATGTCTCGTAATCGAACTTATCAAGTTCCTTCGGGATATCGTAATAACAGAACTGCCCGCCGAAGACGTCGCCCGTCAGAAGCCACGAACGGAACGAGCAGAACTTCCAGTAATTGCAGTATTTAGTGGCGTATCTGACCACCCTGCCGATCTGTCTGGACTTATAGTTGCAGCCGAAGCATGCGCCTGCGGACACGCCAATGGTGGCATCGAACTCGATGCCGTTCTCCATCAGGACGTCCATAACTCCCGCAGTAAAGAGGCCGCGCATGGCCCCGCCTTCCAATACCAGACCTTTGCTCATAACGGAATAAATATACACATAAAGTCGCGGATTGTCATCCGGGACTTATTCGGCGATATAGGAATTCTCTTTCATGAAAGCGGTCAGCTGCGACGAGAACAGTTTCGGGTAGTAATAGACGGCATACGAATTGCCCGTGAAGTTAACGACTTTCTGCTTGTCGGCGTTGGTTATCATGCGTTCATAGCAGGTCGTCCAGTTGATGCCGTACGCCTTGGAATACTTGACGTCGGAGCTAAGCAGGAACATGACGGGAATGTCCTCGGGGAGCTTGAAGCCTGACATGGTCTTGCTGTTGGCGTAGATCATGGTGAGCTCTGAGATGTACGACTCGCTCAGGTTGCCTTCTATGAAGAGCTCCTTGATCGCGGGGGCGTAGTCTTTCATGATGCCCTCGGTGAACATCAGGTCGAAGTAGACCAGCTCGATATCGACGTATCCGGTGAGGGTCGCGAGCTGATTCCAAAGCATGTCCGACCTGACACCGCGCTCGATGTTCCACTCGTATTCTTCCGTGGTCTTGAACTTGCCCTGGATGAGGTGCGGGCCGGCTTCCGGAGGTGCCGCATCTATGCAGATCATGCCGGCAATGCCGTCAGGGTACTTCTCGATATAACGGAACGCGTATAGGCCTGCAAACGAGTGCGGCATGAGGATGATCTTATCCGTAATGCCAAGCGAATCGAGCACGCCCTTGATGATGTCCGCGTAATGGTCGACGGTCTTCTCCGCACCGGAATCGGGGCTGAATCCCGAACCCGGGAAATCGATTATCACCACGCGGTATTCGTCGCCCAGGTAGCTCGTTATGGTGCGCAGGTTAAGTGTCGATCCGGGCGCTTCCATGGAGCTCATGAGGACCACCGTGTACTCGCCTTCGCCCTGCGTGTAGACCGCGATCTGCTCGCCGGCGGCGTCCACCATGGTGATGTTGCTTTGCTTGTATTTCGAGAGCTGGTCGCGCGCTGCGGCCGAGTCGGAATTATGCTTGATGCCGAGGTATACCGTGCCGATGACGACGATCACGCCGAGGATAATGAGGTTGCGTTTGGTGTTGTGCATGAATTTCTCGAGGACCGTGAAGCGGTAGTAGTTCTCGGAGATCAGGTCGAACAGGACTTTCAGGCCGAACGCCGCGCCGAGAGACAGCACGCACACGACGAGCACATACAGCGGCACGCTCCTGATATAGCAGTACGGGCGCACCTTGTTGCCGATAAAGTTCGGACCGAAAACATTCACGAATATCCCGTGCACGAGGTAGATCTCGAGCGTGAATCCGCCCAGGAAAGTAAGCACCTTACGCACCACCGCGAGAGCCTTGTTCTTCGCGTCTTCTGCGGGCGTCAGGAGCGTTATGTAATAACACGCGACGGAGAACGCGGACGAGCCGGCCATCTGCAGGATGACCACACATATATCGAGCACGCCGTAATTCTTGAAGCCCGTGGCGGCTGCTATGGCAGAAGCGTTCTCGGTGACGGCAAAGCAGGCCGCAGCGATGGCGGCGCATACTGCCGGCCAGACGATGCTCTTCTTCTCTTCTTTCTTATCTGCGAACCTGATGCCCACGAGGAACGCGGGAACTGCGTTGATCCACCAGTTGCCGAAGCCCAGCACGTAGCAGATAACGGAATATGCGAGGACCCACGCGCACATGACGGGGAACGACGCGCGGCCTTCCTTGCGATACGCGAGGAAGAACCCGACGTAGAGAATCGCGATCGTGAACACGTACCACGAGAACGGATTCAGCGGGAACGAGACGACGCTCTTGTAGACCCTCAGGAGGAAGTACACGAAGCCCGTCACGATCGTAACGAACAGGATGCGGTTCAGGCGGTGCACGAAGAAATCAACGAAGTAGTACTCTTTGGTGCGCAGGCTCCTGATGAGGCCGTAGCCGGAACAGAAGAAAAAGAACGACACCAGCAGGTATCCTATGGGCACGAAAACTTCCAGCCCCGGCTGTCTCACCGAATCCGCCACCCACGGCGCGGACACCATCTGCCCCATGTGATGGAACATTATGAGAACGGCGAAGATGCCGAGTATCCTTTTGGACTTCTGAAGTGTCATGGCGCTGTTATCCCCTTTTGCGGCCTTGGCTTTTTTATATGATATTTTCCGCTTGGTTTTTGTAATATCAAAATCTTCGGCAATATGTCATAATCTTAATATGAGTAGAAAAAAGGACAGGATAGACTTAAGCGAGATCCGCCTGCTCGTGCATTCGAATGCCGAGAGCGGGTTCATGCACTCGACCTATGACAGCGAGTCGCTTAGGTTCCACCTGCTCATGAACGGCGACATGCGCGCGGTGGATGAATCTATGCGAGTGCTCGACCCGAAGCTGCAGGGAAAGCTGTCTGACGACCCGCTTCGGAACATGCGGTATCTCTTCATCGTCAACACGGGGCTCGCGACGCGCTACATGATCGAGGCAGGCGTGCCACAGGAGAATGTCTATGCGATAAGCGACGTGTACATCCAGCGCGCGGACAAGGCGGGTTCGATCGCAGAGCTTAGGAAGCTCAACCGCGAGGTGTGGACGGTCCTCGTGCAGACGATCCGCGAGAGAAAGAGCGGCGCGAACTACTCGTCGCCCGTGCACAAGTGCCTGAACTACATAGATTCCAACTTCAACAGGAAGATAACGCTTGAAGAACTCGGAGAAGTGGCCGGGCTCAACCCCGTATATCTGGCAGAGCTCTTCAGGAAAGAGACCGGCGTCACGGTCGGCGCGTATGTAAGGAATCTGCGCGTATCGACGGCGGAGGCGCTCCTCGCGAGGACGGAGTATTCGTATTCCATGATCGCACTGTCTCTGGGGTTCTGTTCGCAGAGCCACTTTGCCGCGGCATTCAAGCGCCAGGTCGGCATGACCCCCGGCGAGTACAGAAGAGAGTATTACAACAGGAACATCACTGCGGTGTAAGAAAGGAGTTCGTGATATGACTAATGCTACCGTGCAGTGGCTCGGACAGATGGGACTTATGATCCGTGCAGGCGGCAAGGTGATCTGCGTGGATTACTTCGCGTCGCCGGATCCTCAGAGAGCCGTGGTCCCGCCCATCGCAAGAGAAACATTGACGGGAGTCGATGTTTTCGCCGGGACGCATGACCACATGGATCACATCGACCACGAGTCGTGGAAGATATGGGCGGCGAATAACCCCTCTGCAAAGTTCGTGTTCCCGCGCGCACACAAAGCGGCAGTCCTGGCCGACGGCGTGGCGGAAGAAAATGCGGTCGGGCTTAACGACGGCGAGAGCGTTGATCTTGGCGGCGTTACCATCCATGCCATCGCGGCGGCGCACGAGTTCATGGAGATGGACGAATCGACCGGGCTCTACCCTCACCTGCAGTACATAATAGAGGCCGGCGGCGCGCGCATATATCACGCGGGCGACACGGTAAGATACGAAGGCATGCTGGGCAAGATCACCTCGCGCGGCCCCATAGATCTGATGCTCGTGCCGATCAACGGCCGCGATGCGGCAAGACTTAAGCAGGATCTCATCGGCAACATGACATATCAGGAAGCGGCGGATCTCGCAGGCGATATCTGCCCGAAGATCGTTATCCCCGGGCACTGGGACATGTTCGCGTTCAATAGTGAGGATCCCGCGAAGTTCAAGGACTATATCGAGGTCAAATACGGCGGGAAATTCGGGTGCAAGGTGCCTTCGGTGATGGAAGAGATAACCGTGTGAGTATTTTGTGAGTCTGAGGAGGCAAAATACTCACTTTTTACTCACATTCGGCCAAAAATGAGTAATTTGTGAGTAAATGGAGCGGTTTTAGTCACATTCTGCGCACACGCCGGGAACCGCCCCAAAATCCGCCCCAATATATACACTTAATTCATACAATTCCATAATTATATTCACTTTTCCATGCAATAATCCAAGTATCAAATCCACGAACCCGGAGCAGGCACCCTATGAGTACCGAGACAGGCAAAACCAGGATCACGAAGAAGGACGAGACATTGTTCCTTGATAAGATGATGCGGTTCTTCGTGAAGAATACTTTCGAGATCACGGCGGGAGTCATGGGTCTCGTGCACGGCGGCCTGATGCTCATCTTCCTGGTCGCAGACGTTATCCCCCTGGCGATGTTCAATGTCTTAAGCGTCGTCGTATACCTGTTCTGCTTCATACTCTGCCGCGTCGGGCACATCATGCCGGTGTATGTCAGCATCGTGCTCGAGGTCACGTTCTACACGGTCATATCGACGTACTTCGTGGGCCTGAGGTGCGGCACGTACTGCTTCCTGTTCTCGATAATCCCGATCATTATCTATTTCGGCAGCTACCTCATCAAAGGCAAGAAGAGGTGGAGCGTCATACTGGTGCTGATACTGAACTTCCTGACGTTCGTCGTGCTGTACATAAGGTTCTTCAACGCGGAGCCGATCTTCCATGTGGCGCCCGATATCATGCTGGTGCTCGTGGTGTACTCGGCGTTCGCGATGGTGTTCTCGATACTGTTCTACAACGCCATCTACATCTACTCGAGCGAGAACCAGCTGTCGATCCTGCAGCAGGAGAACAGGCAGCTCTCGGCAGATGCGCATGAGGACGCGCTGACGAGCCTTCTGAACAGACGCGGTTTCCTGCCGCTCATAAGATCTCTGATGGAACCCAAGCCGGGGCGCAGGACGAGCTTCTGCATCGCTTTCTGCGACCTGGACGACTTCAAGCGTGTCAATGATTCATACGGACACGAAGCAGGCGATGAGGTTCTTCTCCACGCGACGAAAATGATCCAGCAGGAACTTCCGGGCAGCGACATCTGTCGATGGGGCGGCGAGGAATTCGTTATCCTTCTCAAAGACTGCGACATCCTTACCGCAAGGTCCAAGGTCGAGCGCCTCAGGAAGACAGTCGAATCCAACCCGACGGAATTCGTCGGCAAGCAGATCTTCGTTACGATGACGATAGGCCTGGAAGAGAACCTCGAGAGTTATACCAATCCCGAGGACATCATCAAAAAAGCAGACGAGCGCATGTACTACGGCAAGCAGCACGGAAAGAACATTCTCGTCTCGGAAGATCACGAAGCTCAAGTGCCCGCGTGATCACTTGCCGTACGCTTCGCCTTCGATTAATTCCAGTTCGATATTATGTTCTGCGAGGAAGCCCTTGAGATCATCAAGGTGCTCGATCGGCAGCGACAGGCAGTCCCTGAACTGATCGTTCTTAGCCACGCAGAGTATATTGAACTCATAGATGCGCACCCACTTGAACGACTCCCAGAGGAACTTGGTGGTAGTGCTGCCTTCCACTTCAAGGGTAACACCGTCCTCTTCAAGGATCGTTCTGCGTTTCCCGGATGAACCCAGCTTCATATATGTCTTAATCCCCTTGTGCATACCCGCCACACTTAAAGCGTAGAGGAAGATGAGCACCATGTATATGCCTGAGCAGATCAGGAAGAATATCGAACGGTTGATTATCCCGACCGCAAGGATCACGACCAGGATCACTGACAGGACTACCAGGAAGATCGTAGATATCCTGATGTGATCCTGCAGAGGCGCTTTCTTATTCTTGAGCATCTTACGGAAACCCGCGGAGACGTTGACCATCTCCCTGGCACGCGCTTCTGTAAAAGGTACATTCTGAAGTTCCATGATCTTCCCCCTTATCCGGCTGTTATGGTACTGATTATACCCCAAAATGCCAACATTCCTGCTGTGTATGCTACAATTGTTCTTGGGAATAAAACACTATAGGAGAGATAATATGGATCAGGACCTCGCACGTAAACTTGAACTTCTCGCATCAAACAAGCAGACAATAGACCACGAATACATGTTCGAGATGGGACTGTCCCAGGCGGTCGCGGCGCTTCTCTTCGCCATCGCAGACCAGCCGGCAGACATCGAGCGCATGAGAGAGTGCAGGAAGATACTTTCCAGGAAAGTCAGCGCCCTGTCAGCCTTCAGGGATTCGACCGAGCTCGTAGTCCTCGCGAGAATGGCAATGGCGCAGGACCCGGAGAAGTATATCGACGACACGCTCGAGATATACAAGATCTTCTCCAAGGGCGAGTTCTTCAGCGACTCTTACATGGTCCTCACTTCCATGATCGTCTGCGACAGCAACCAGAAAGAGAACGCTGCGGCCATCAAAGCGCGCACCGACGAGATCATGCGCAGGATGGCAAAGGAGCACCCGCTGCTCACATCCAATGAAGACCTCGCACTCGCAGCGCTCCTCGCCATGACCGGCCGCGAGGTAGACGACATCATCAACGACATGGAAGAGTGCTACAGCTATACCAAGAACGAATTGAGGCTCGGCGTGGATGCCAACTCCATCCAAACACTCGCGCAGATACTCGCACTCACCGACGACAACATCAGGTTCCAGTGCGACAAGATTGCAGACCTCTTCCGCGCTTTCAAGGACAACAAGCATAAGTTCGGCTCATACCTCGAGTTCCCGGCACTCGCCACACTCATCGACGTCAACAGGCCTACGGAATGGCTCGTCAGGGACATCATCGAAGGCGCCGAAATGCTCGGCAAGAACAGGGGCTTCGGCGGTCTCGAAATGGACAAGCAGACACGCCTTATGTTCTCCGCCATGGTCGCGAGCGAAGTCTACAAGACAGATTCAACCGACGACGAACTGAACAAGACGATCATCAACAACACCGTGCTGACCATGATCATCGCCGAGGAGATCGCTCTGATGATCATTATGATGAACACGACGATGATGAATTGATAACGGCTGTACTCACCCCGTCGGCTCAACAAATATCTTAAGCTCTCTGCCCTCGTTCTCACACGAATACTTATAACCTTTTGAAGAACGCACGGCCTCGAAGAACTTCTCCTTATCTTCACCCGAGAGCTTCAGCTCTGTAATATCTCTGTCAGGCTTGTCATAACTCAGGCACGTGCGCAGCTGGAAGAACTCGCCGTTCCTGTCATCGAAGGACTTCGTCAAAAAGAGCATTACTCCTTCTTCGTCAGTGACGCATGAGTATTCCAGAGACGGTGTCTCCTCACTTTGTACCAGCGATTCGTACGCCTTGATGACATCCTCGAAGCTGCACCCTTCGTGCAGTAATTCCTGAAGATAGAACCTGGCGCTCCTGGCCTCGACGAGCCCGGGATCGCTGCCGTACTGAGCCATGAGCTTGTCCATCTCGGCTTCGGAATCAGCAGCGTTCATTGCTTTCCTGATCTCTGCCAGCGCCGGGTGTTCACTCGTATTATAAGCATGCATCATGCGGATCACATCGATGAGGGATGCCAGCAGCGCGAAAACAATAAACGCACCGCCGATCGCAACGCACATCTGCACTCTCGCCGCGAGTCCGATCACGATCAGGATGATGCCAAGGATAATGAATATCCCGAACCTGATCAAAGCCGAGAAGAAACCGGAGAGTGCGACCAACAGTTTGAAGTGCTTCATTGCCTTACACGCTCTTCCCCATCTCATACGCCTCGTCCAGCGCCTTGTGACCTTCGATATCGCCCGGCTCGTTTACGCCGCCGGCAAAGACCTTGCCCTTGAACTCGGCCTTCTCGAAGCAATCCACCCAGCCCTGAACGCCGCCTGCCGCATGCTGGTCAACATAATCTTCGTCTTCAGCCGCGACCGACAGCAGGTACACTTCGCGGAACTTGTAATCTCTCGGATACAGCGAGTTCGCGCGGTCGATCATGGTCTTCATCTGTCCGCACATCTCGTAGTAATAGATCGGCGTCGCCCACACAACGACATCGGCGTTATATATCTTCTCGGTGACCAGATTCGCATCGTCGCCGATCACGCACATCCCGGTCTTCGCACATGCGAAGCACCCTCTGCAGAACGCGATCTTCATGCCTTTCAGCGACACCACTTCCACATTGTTGCCGGCCTCCTTAGCTCCCTTCGCGAAAGCATCCGCCAGCTTATCGGAATTACTGTTAACTCTCAGACTTGTTGTGATGATAAGTACGTTCTTGGACATGGGGCACCTCCAAAGTGTTTCGATATTTCATTATATATGATTGACTGTTTATTTCACGAGGCATCATTCTTTGTCAGAAGGTATAAGCAGTACTGATTCATACTTATCCCCTCCTGCTTCGCATGAAGAGACAACGAGCGGTGAAGGCTCTTGGGAATCCTCAGCTTGAATTGACCCGAATAACCCGACAGATCTTCTTCATCAGAAGGCTCGGCAATCTCAACGCCTTCTTCTAAAGCTGCCTTAAGCCATTCCCGTTTTGCATCTTCAGCGTTGGCAACAACCTCATCGATCGAATCAGCATTCGTAATGCATCCGGGCAAGTCGGGATAACGCGCTCCGTAGCCGCCTTCGACTGTATCCGGAATAATCTCAAGCCTGTAAGGAAGAGACATGTAATACTTAAGTGTTTTCTTCATAATGCTCCTCACTTTCAACCACTTCTCGAACCAAAACTATATAAATGCGTTTAATCGGTTCATGTGCCGGAATTGTGATCGGCGTCTTGCCTTTTTTCCTGAAAGTTCTGTGACTGCTTCCGCTCCCGGGGCTGCTCATAGTGTATCCATAAGCTTCGAGCACTTTCCTCACTTCTCCGAAACGCATATCGTTATCCAGAGACTTAATTCTCTGCAGGAGTTTATCGAACTGAGACATTTTCTTCTCCTATACTCGATTATATTTGGTGTCATATATGGTGTCAACAACAAATGTCGGACTCCTATAACACTTCTAATCATTCTACAATCAAACACCCCTCGAAAAACTCGACAAAAACCGACAAAAAGTAACTGTCAGCAAATCATCGCAAAAAAGCAAGCAAATACACCGGCAGAAGCGACTGCCGGTGTATCCAATTCTTTACAGAACAATTCTAAGGATACCTGTTCCTATCTCCCCAATTCCGCTCCGGCCCTGCGCATCTCGTCAGCCTTGAACGCGCAGAGCTTCACTTCCACCGGGTAGTCCGGATCCGCCTCCACAAAAGCCTCATATGCCTTAAGACACTGCCTCGCCGACACCGCCACGGCATCTTCCAGTCTGCCTCCGAAGATCCCCGAACTAATCAGCGGGAACGATATGCTGTGGTACCCTTCGGCCTTCATCACCGCCAGCGAGTTATAGTACGCGGCATACAGCGCATCAAAGGCATCCGGCGTCACCGCGAAATTCGGTCCCACCGCATGTATTATCGCCTTCGCATTCGTTATCCCGAACGCCGGCGTTATGACCGCATCACCGTCACGCAGCGGTGTCTTGTACTTCCGGCACGCAGCCTCCAGCTCCGCCACTCCCGCCTTCGCGAAAATAGCGCCGCAGATCCCCGCTCCTGCCCACAGCCCTCTGTTCGCAGCATTAACGACAACATCAACTTCCTGATCGGCGCAGGAACCCTGGATAAGTGTAAAGGTACTCATAGGCAGTTCTCCTTTATTCAGTCAGTAAAGGCACAGATATCTATCACTATACAAGTAAAGTCTCAATTTTGCTCCAAAAGTCTCATTTTTGAGGGGGTAAAAACGAAATCTTACTAAGTCGTAAATTATGCATCCGATAACCGTTTTATAATCGGATTGTTACCGCCTCCTATACAGGTACAGAAGGAGGTGATTTTTTGAAGGAAATCATAGCATTTCTCTCCTCTGTCATGGCAGGCATTGTAGCCAACATTATCTGCAAGTGGCTGGACAGAGGCAAGAAGAGGTAATCAGCCCCGGGTCTTAAGCCCACCTGACCCCAACGGGAATAGAATACCCCGACAGCGGCAACTGTCGGGGTATTTGATTTTTTAAAGGCATTATCATAGCATTCCTTTGCCTGATTGAATTATAGCACGTTCATGTTATAGTTCAACACGTCTTTCTTAGTAAAGTTCAGTTCTCCTTTATTCAGTCAGTAAAGGCACAGATATCTATCACTATACAAGTAAGTGTACAAGTTTTCACAAAACTTGTACAACAACTTGTACTCTCACCCGGAATTACAACTAATCGTACAAGTAATTAGAAAACTTGTACGATTACTTGTACTTTCTTACCACCCTTGCAAGCTCTAACTCATGCGTTATAATCTGCGTAAGGAATGAATGAAAATATCTTTCATCAAAACAAACGAAAATCCCGAAGTGGCCGCTTCGGGATTTTCTTATACACTATTTCAAACTGCTTATCACTTGGCAATCTGGATCTTGGTCACCTTGAACTCACCGGATTCCTTACTGACATCGATCAAGAGCTCACACTTCACCGTGCCGGCTTCATCTACCGAATCTTTCAGCAAGTCTGCAATATCCGGGATCAGCAAGTCATACAGCATCTCTACCGCTTCCTCTTCGTCACTGGCAAGATACATGATCGCATTGATCTCATCTTCATAATCATCAGCGGATAGGTTATTACACTTATCGCTGAACAAGCTGGCAACATCATTAGGATCGATCATAGTAACCTTAACTTTAGCTGTATATGATCCGTCACTATTGGCGGTAACTTCATCGATACCGTAACCCTTAATATAATTCTTGCCTAAGTAAGCACATCCGTCTTTGAAGATCTCATAGCTCAAAGTGCTCAGACTGTCAGTAGAGATACCGGCAGAACTCAGATTTGATTCGGCCAGCTGATCCGGCCTGTAAGCCGCAAGGAAATCGTTCTTGTCACTGAACTTCTCGGCCAGACATTTATTAATGCCAATAATATTGTATGACTGGGCAGATGACATAAACTCTTCTACTGCCGCAGTTGCTTCTTTCTGTTCCTGCGCCTTGTAGTAGAGCGTGGTACCGAGAATGCCGCCTCCGATAATGAGAACTGCACCAACGCAAATGCCGATGATTATTCCAAGCTTCTTTCCTTTTGACGGCGCTGCAGCGGGTGCTGAAGGAACAGCACTGACATCACCTGCGACTGCGGGATCGACTTCTGCTTCGGCTGCGCCTTCAACTGTCTCTTGAGGCGCAGTAACTGCAGGATCTTTCTTTCCAAATACCGTATCCAACACATACGAATAAGGGATACCTGCTTTCTTCGCTTTATTCTTGGCAATGATATACAGAATACCTGCAGCAAGCATCAATGCGGCCGCCAGGAAAAACATGATCAACCCGGCACCAAAACTTACGGTTGCATATTTTCCCCCTTCCTGTCCGGCACTACCGATATGAGCAATCATAAAAACGGAAGAAGCAAGCGCGATCGAACCTGTAACAGTAAGCGGGATATCCCACCGCATAAGCGAGAATGCAATCGCGCAGGCAGCAAACAGGAATACCACCCATACAACCCCGTCCAGGTATTTGGTCATAGGGACAGATATGCTTCCGAATACAGAGTTAACTACACTTGCATCCATCATCAAAGAGAACAGCATAATTCCTGCACCGACAAGGCCGAATATCAAGCCAAGCAGTCTCAGTAGTTTTACATTCTTTTCAGTTTGTTCCATAATCTCACCTCACAAAACTTTCCCATTGTGCACATCTCATACGCGCACAGTTTTCTCAAGGTCAGATTACTATTTCCGATAAAAGAACATTCCCACCAAATAGGTGGGAATCAGGCTTTGTTAATCGTAAATTAACGGAATGGAAAACGGCGCTTAACGCGGCAGGCTCTCTCACCCCAGCTTCTCCATCTTATTCTCCTCCAGCATCGCGTTGATCCGCTCCACATCGTAGATATGGTTGTTCAGCGCCACTATTATGCACGCATCCTTGCGGTTCTTGGCATAGAGAGGGCTTAACCCGTACAGCTTCAGCGCACGGTTCGTCTCGACCAGCGAGAAATGCCCCGCGATGCAGAACCTTATGATCAGATCCCTGCTCGCCGTATGCTTCTCCATCGAGATTATCTTGCTTCCGTACGACTCGCTCACGCCCACCTGGATATACACATCCTTGAGCATGATGTGCTTGCTGTCCAACACGTTCTTATAGTAATAGTAGAAGCCCTTGTGCTCGTCTGCGAGCTCGCTCCGGTTCTCATCGAAGAACTCACCTATCTTGCCCGGCTTGCTGTTCTCCAGAAGCTTATCGAGCTCCTCTGTCGGTCTCTTATACATCGCTTTCTCCCCCGCCGCTGATCTTCTCCAGTACATTAAGCAATTCCTCCGCACTTAATCTCTCATCAGCCTCGAGCCTGATGCAACGCTCTATAACGGACCACATGGGTTCTTCTGCATGCTTCTCCTTCGGTATCGCGCCCGTGAGCATCACGTTCAGCAGCACTCCCAACGCGTATATGTCCGACTTGGCAGACGACGCCTTAAGCCCGTACCAGAGCTGTTCCGGCGCAGCATAGTTCATCGTCCCGTAGTATCCGGTATCACTGTCACGGTCCGGCCTGTCCCACCTGGCAGCATTCATGTCAAGAAGGATCACGTCCCCGGACGGGCTCACGATAACATTCGACGGCTTGATATCCCTGTGTATGATGGGTTCCGGCAGCCTGTGCAGCACTACCAGGACTCCGCATATCTTCCTTGCAATATCCAGCGCCAGTTCCGCCGTTAGACTTCCCTCACCTATCAGCTCGCCCACGGTCCTGCCTTCAATGTATTCTTCTATCACGACCAGGCCGTTGCTTCCCTCGGCTATGTAATGTATCTTCGGCATACCTGCGACCGGATTGTCTCTTAAGAACTCATAGATGGACTTGTCATACACCTTGAGATACTTCTTGATGTAGAGACTGCCCGTCTCCGGATCCGACACGACCATGACGTTCGGACTGCCTTCTATGGCCTTCTCTTCGCGGTATGCGCTCACCTTCAGTACCTGCTCATCGGTAAGGCCCTTATACGGATTATTCAGATCGGCTTCGAAAGCTTCCTCCGTATCGTACAGATTCTTCTCATCTATGGCATTCTCATACCCGCAGCAGGTACACTTCCAGGTGCCGTTATTGTCCCGAAAACCTGCCTGGACATTGAGCATCGCATTACACCCGTCGCAGAACCATGCAACATCGTCATCAGCTTCCACATCGGGATTGATGAGCATCTCGCCGCACCCCTTGCAGACCCAGTACGGCAGGGTATTAGAGTACCCCTTCTGCAGAGTCAGATTAGCATCGCACCTGGGGCAGTATTCGTATTCTTCGTTGTTCTGATCGTTATGCATATATCCGCTTATTCCGTTTTGAATCCCTATAAATTTAAGTCTAAAGAAAGTATATCACCGAGAGTTAAATTCTTAGTCCATAAAAATGGTCAGAAAGAAATGCTCCCACCAAATTGGTGGGAGCGATTTATTCTAACTCTTATTGCCTCTGAGGATATTGTTAGCCGCTGAGCCAAAACCCATATTAGTTTCTTTCTTCTGCTTATTCCCATTGTGATCAGGAGCTGAAGTATTCTTGTTTTTGGCTAGCCTTGATTTCTCTAGATCTTTAGCCTTAAGTGTTCCTTTCTTTTTTTGATGAAACCTCTTTGCATTCGGCTTATCACTCTTTTTCCCGGGATCATACTCTTTATAGTATTCACAATGAGATGAACCTCGGCATTGTTCGATATGATATCTGCAGTACTTATCTTCTCTATTGTAATAGACACACCTACTGCGATGTCTCTGATCGTCATCCTTCTTCAGCACCTCAATGTGCCATGGGACATTGGTTAACTTATTTACTCGGCTCATATACTTTTTGAATCCGCACTCAATTATTCGTTATCGTCTGATTGGACTTCCGCACTGCAAGCAGAAATTCGCACCTTCACGTAGTTCTTTACCACAATAACAGCAAAACTTAATTGGCATTGGTGGAGTATCAGTAAAGCCATAAGGATCAAGCGCCTTTATTGCATCGCTCCATCTATTACATATATCAATCTGCGTCTTTGTTCTTGAAGCATAGAAAACTATACTAATGGTTGATTCTTTGAAAAAGAACTCAACCTGCGGTCCCTCAACACCATTTGACACAAGAACTTGAGGAACGCCTTGATAGACATTTAAATCGCTAAGTGGAAGTGTTGCTACCACATCTTCATTCTCATCATCATCCAGCTGAATTATCACCAGATTCTTTGTGGTAAGCAAAACATTACCTTCCTCAAATTCTAATCCTCCCATTACATACGAGAACTCATCCTTCATGATAATTCCCTCATTCGGACCTAAAACATAGTTCATTCTAACATCCTCCTAATATAGTTTTCAGAGTTTCGGACTTCGCTTTAATGACTTCATTTTCATAACATATAGGTTTCTAAGTTCAGGAAACAGAGGATCATCGGGAAACTTCAATTTAGCCTTGCTGTAAGCTTGATCTAGTTTTAATAACCACGCATGCGAATAAGTCACTTCTTTATAAAAGGCATTTCCCTTAACGCCATCATACTGATCATATTTCTGCTTTCCATACTCAAGATGAATATTAATCGACGCAAGTTTGACCAAATCAAGTAGTGCCTCAATAGTATCCGGAATTGGAAAAGCCTTTATACAAGCAATTTTCTTATCTAAGATTGGGCTGCCTTGACTTTCTTCCTTACTGGAAAAAAGATAAGAGAGAACATCTTTGGCGCTCCGCATGCGTTCTAGTTCTATTTCATTCAGCCGAGCTTTAAGTTCATCAACAGAATTGTAAGTGTTTTTTTGCCCGCAAGTAGGACAAGCAGCAGCAGTCTTCCGAACAGTCGAACCGCATTGAAGACATACTAAATAGTTACTATCAGATTCTTGATCATTGTGTTTTTCCGTATACGCGGTTCCAACCACAGTAGTTCCGCACTTGCCGCAAAACTTTGAGCCTGGTTTAAGCGTATGACCACATGTGCTGCAAACCTTCGGATCAGATGTGACTGTTTCTCCACAATAGTTGCAAAAACGAGCTCCTGGTAATAATGCATGTCCACAGTTGTTACAAGATTCGGATGACGAAAGAACTTCGGTTCCGCATATGTTGCAGAATCTGGAGCCTTCGGGCAATGATGCTGAACAACTACGACAAATCGGCATCTGATTCTCCTAACACTTACTATCAGAGATTGACATATCTCTTAAGTTCACGCATTTTCTTAGCATATTGATCTCTAAGTTGTGGGAATAAAGGATCAGCGCTATACTTCAGTTTTGCCTTGCTGTAGGCCTGATCCATTTTTAGTAACCAGGCATGAGACCAAGTGACTTCCATATAGCACGTGTAACCTTTAACCCAATCGTAACGATCATATTTTGGTTTTCCGTATTCCTGATGTATATTGCTGGAAGCAAGCATTACCAAATCAAGCAGTTCCTCTATCGTATCCGGTATCGGGAAAGACTTTATATAAGCTATCTTCTTATCTAGGGTAGGACTTCCATTGGATTCTTCGCCACCCAAAAAGTAGGATGATAAAAGACTCTTTGTATTCTGTACAGGTCGCTCTAATTCTATGCGGGCCAGATCTGCTTCAAGTTTGTGCACAGAATTACTATCACTTGTCCCATCATACGAAAGCCTTGCACCACAAGCATAACAGGTTAAATCTTCCTTGCCGACTATTTCTCCGCACACAGGACATAGCGTGTAACTACTTTTATATTTGGGATCATACCGATCATCTTTCTTCGATTCGAATGATGCACCTGTTATTGTTGCACCGCATTTTCCACAAAACTTTGCACCAGGCTTTAAAGCATGACCGCAATTAACACACGAAGTAGGTTCAGAAACCACTTCAGCTCCACACTTATTGCAAAAACGCGCGCCGGGTTTTAGTACACATCCGCAATTAGCACATGCATCAAGACTTGAAATAATTTCAGTTCCGCATATATGGCAAAATCGGGAACCATCAGCAAGTTGGGTAGAACATTTACGACAGATTGGCATCTCTAGCTCCTAAAGTACAAGACTATAGATTAGTTGGTCTCTTCAGCTCTCGCATTTTCTTAACATAGACAGATTTTATCTGTTGAAATACAGGATCAAAGCTATATCGTATTTTTGCTCGTTGGTATACCATCTCCAACTTTTTTAGCCAGGCATTAGCCAAAGTTGCATGTGTATATACATTCGACCCTTTCCTTCCCACACAAGATTCATAGGATTTCAAACCATACATATTATCTATACTTGACGCAGCAATTACAGCCAGCTCAAGCAATTCATCCGGATCATCCGGCAACGGAGCAGTCTTTATCAGAGTTATCTTTCTCTCAAACGCCGGACTTCCTTTAGCGGCTATAGTCCAAGAAGATTTACCAGCATTGGCAATTTCTTCGAGTTCTTCAGCCTGGGCCAGTTCATTCAAAAAATCCTGAAGAGCACTCTTAGGTTCCTGGTAGCCATCAAGTCGATATCCGCAAGCATAGCAAGCAACATCCGTTATTCCGACAACAGCACCGCATTTTGGACATATGTCAGTATCCTTCAGATAATCATCTTGAGAACTGCTATATTGGGGATCTTCATAAGAACTCAAAGGTTCAACGTACGGTGCACCACATTTTCCACAAAACTTAGCGCCGGGTCTAATAGTGTGGCCGCACTCGATGCATATTGCTTCAGTTTGGACTCTCGCGCCGCATATATGACAAAAGAGAGAACCCTCATCGAGTTGCGTTGAACACTTACTGCAAATCAGCATTACACATCACCCTTTTCTCACAACTAACATTAACCATTTCAAATTGATTATAATCCATCTTTTCTGCCAGTTTAGCCATTTTAGTCAGGGAAAGTATGGATAGTTATTACGATTTTTGCATCAGCAGGATACTCATTACCCTCTAAAAAATATGAACTGCCATCGATTTCGATACTCTCGACCTCTCCTTCCGAATTCAATAAGCCGATAATAAGATCCGGATCCTCTTCTATCTCGATATTATAGAATCCAGCATCATTCAAATCTTCAACAACATCCATGTAATTCTCGCCTACATATGATGTATACGATTTGACTTCTATGTCAGCTGCAGAATGATAATAAATAACTATTGGTGAGTTTTGCGTAAACTCATCATCTTCATCAAACGATTCATCACCATCGATACTTATTGCGGTTATCTCACCGACCTCATAGTCGACACCATATTTAACATCGCCTTCTCCTGCAGCACTAACGTTTTTAAATCCCTGTTTCTTTAAATATGACACAACATCTTGATAATTCTCCATTTGCAAAAGCTTTTCAGAAGACTTTCCTACTTCTATCTGTCTGACAGAAGATGCAGCTGAGCTTATGAGAGAAAAAAAGATCATATATACAAATATGAGTCCAAATAAACCACATAAAACACATGCTAAAATCGTCATTTCCTTATTCGACATGCCGGGATTCTTTGGCACATATGTGTTAGCGGATGACTTTGATGTTGCTGTAGTATTATTGGCAGCACTGTAATATTTATTAGTCTGAGTATTAGTGCTACTTGTACTTGACGCACTCTTATTGCTATTACTATTTGATGTTGTCTTTTTTGCAGAAGACGTTTCCTTTTTAGTATTTACTGTCTCATTCGTTGAGAAAGGATCATTGTATTGCGTCTGCTTGTGGTCATCATCGCCAAACGGATTATTATATGGCTGCTTTGAAGTCGTGTCTTTATCTGCAAAAGGGTTATTCTCATATTTATCAGAAGAATCAGCTACAACAAGCCTACTTCCACACTGAACACAGAATAGGTCATCATCTGAATTATAATTGCCGCACTTAAAACATTTAATCATACGATACTACCTGCATTCATCTTATCTAAAGTAAAAAACACTAACCTCTCTATTTCTTAGCAGACTGTAAATACTTAAACCTGCCGCAGTAAGGACAGACAGCCTTACCATCGTATGGAACAAGCTTCATAGAAGAACCGCAACCGGGACACTGAAGATTAACGTCAGTATCCAGATACAGCTGATTACCCAAATAGTCATAACCGGTCTTATCGGTAAGATACTTTCTCAACTTAAATATTGATTCTTTTTCCTTCTCAGTTGCATTTCCGTCGGCAGAAGCCATCTCATCAGCGAGGGTTAAAAAAGAAGCTATAACTGCAGGGTCAACACCTCTAAGATATCTCTCGAGCTTTATAAAGTTCATATCAGGAATATTGTAGATTCTGAGCAATTCTTCTTTTACACCCGGATTCGGATAAGCATTGTAGATATCAAGACACAGTTTATTGAGTTCTTCTCTCTCTTCTGCAGACAAAACACCATCGGCCATAGAGATGTAATAGCAGATGGCAAACTTAGCATAGAGCTGCTTAATGGTACCTTCCATCTCTCTGCGTCTCTCGCGATCAATCTGCTCTTGTCGAATTCTGGCATCAGTCTCGGCAGCTCTCTGCTGCCTTAATGCTGCATCACGTTCTCTGCGAAGTCTTGCTATTTCCGCTCTTTCAGCATCCGCACGTTCTCTGCGAAGCCTCTCTAATTCGGCCCTTTCAGCCTGATTTCTCCTGTATTGCTGCAGTTCCGCATCTGTCATAACCTGAGCCTGAGCCGCAGCACGCTTGTTTCTAGCATGAGACGCCGCACCCGCCGCAACCGCTCCAACCGCAGCGCCTACCGCAACACCAGTAGCGGCCTTACCTATACCCTTTACCACTTCTTTGGTGACAGCAGATGTTACTGCAGTTGCAAGAATTGTACCCAACATATGAATCACCCTCCTAACCCTTATTATTCATTATTTTATTTAATTTCGGCTTGGTTTTCTACATATGTGTATCATCTACCTGTAAAAGTCGTGTGAATAATTGTAAATTAAATGCATTTACCCCTGAATGACTCACGTTAAACAAATTCTGAGTATTGGAAATCATTAATTCATTCTTTCTTAATCATATAGCTATCCTTTGAAAGTATAATTGTTACATAGAGATATAGTTTTTGGGATACACACGAGGTGTTTTGAGATGATTAGATGCGCAAGTTGCGGAGCAGAGAATCCTGATGATAACAATTTCTGCGATCAGTGTGGGGCAAGTCTTTCTATAATCAAAACAGAAAACAATGTGTCTGCCGAATATGCTAACAACCCATTTGATGCCAATAGCTCAACATCACGCAAAGCATACAATAACCCCTTCGAAGAGAAACCTCTAAGTAGTCAAAACAACGAGAAAACTAAGATCTGTATCATGTGTCATGGCGAGGGCCGTGTACAGGAGCCAAAACATACGCCTAGTGGCATGACCTTGGTGACTAAAACATGCCCTCTCTGTCGCGGAAGACGTATTCTAAATGAAAAGCCCGGAATAACGAATAATCATAGTAATCCTTATAAGATTAATGATCGTACAGTTTCTCATCAACCTTATACATCAAACAAATGTAATGACAAATCAACGGACTCGCCGAGAGAAAACAACAATTCTTACGAAACGGGAAATACTCAGAATAACACAACAGCTACAAAAACTAATCAATCACATAGTACTAATACTGCAAATAGCAATACGATTATAGGCTTAAGTATTTTTTTTGGTGCGCCGTGCATATTTGCATTTGTATTATTCATTATTGCTATTTACATAAGTTTTATTAATTCTTTTTTCAAAAACACAACTTCCACTCCAGCTAATGCAGTAAACGAAAGCGAACTCACGTCAATTGAAGAAACAAATGATCCTGTCAGTGATATAGAGTTTGTATCTATTACCTACAAATATCTCTCTTTGGAAATCCCTGCAAACTGGGTTGAAGTTCCTATGTCTGACGATTATGTTTGTTACGGCGATTCATCTCCATCTCCCATGTACTGTATCACTTTGGATTATTATGATGGCGATATAGCAAATGAAGACTATCAAGAGAGTCTTGTCGGCAATTTCATGGAAGACCATGATGATTTGGAATACACAGATTTTACTGTAGCTAATCAATATGCTTTGCTTCTATCTTATGAATCCGAAGGAACTTTTGTAATTGATTGTTTCATTGACACCGAGGATGGCTTTATAAGCTTAGATTTCTTCTACCCCGCAGATTCAAACGCAGATTTTGTTCCTGTAGTTGAATACATTCTTAACTCTTGCTCATTTGTAATCCCTGAAACTGAATACCAAACTTACACTAGTGATTATTTTTCTTGTGAAATCCCTGTTGATTGGGAAGAGTATACTTCTGAAGGCACAAGATTTATTGCTTACTTTATAGATGGTTCAGATATCACATCTGATGGTTATTTTATTACCGATATCAGTTGGTTTGGGGAAGACCATAGTAATGTTGAATATGAATACTTGACTATAGCAAATAACTATGCATTTAAAATCACTGGAACAAGCACATACGATGGAAGAATAGATGAAGAATATTATATCGATTACAATGGGTGGGATAGCTATAATGGTGGTTATTATAAAGTAATTATTTCATATTCTTCCGAAGAAAAAGATACTATCCAACCTGAAATAAACAATTTCATTGACACATGCTCAATTAAGGGGCCTTTAGAAGAAATCGAGTTTGCATCAACATCATTCAATAGTGTAACTCTAGATATCCCTGTTGATTGGGTTTGTATTGAATCCTCTGATGATTCAGAGTCGTATTCTTATACGGATGCTAATGGAATGACTTATTCTTATTCAATTGAGTATATTACTGACTACTCAAGTGTAATGGAAGGTGATTTTAAGACCTGGTTCTATTCCAGAGCTGAGGATCCAGGATGCAAAGACAGCTATTTTACTAATATTGATTCGCACAATGCTGCAAAACTGACTATTGAAAGTGAGGATCAGATAACTACTGAATACTTTATTGGCAACAATGACGGTATGATACATTTCTCTTTCGCCTATCCGGCTGAAGTATCTGAACAATACAAAACAATCATACTTTATATAGTTAACTCTTGTTCAATTGACGGTGAAGAAAATGTACCTGAGGATTCTCCGACTGTAACAAAAGTCAATACTGAAACCACAAGCAATTCATCCAATAAATATGCCTATTATGGAAACGACACATACTACATAATTGATCTCGATGAAGGCAAAGTCTATAACTTCTTTACCTTTGATACAGATCCATATGTCGGCACATGTTCAGGAAGCTTAAGTTCAGGTTTGACTGTCACCTATAATTTGGATGGTGATTATGTTACTGAAACAATGTATTGGTCTGGCAGTGGCGATTCAACATTATGCGTGATAGATAGTTATGGCTTTGATTGGTATTACAGTAAAACATCATATAATTCAGCAATAGCTGTGATGGATTAGTTTCAGTATGTCTTTGATTAATCTTACTCTTCTGAAAGAATTACTCATATTCAACATTTGTCAGATAATATATGCTGTTTTTAAACTCGGTGTGAATATCATATTCTCGCGATTACACACATAGTAGTCCTCACAATTCATTCAATTGAATTGTATCACCCACCATCTACTGTAGAGTCCTTTTTTATGGACAAATAAAAGTATTCCCACCGTTTAGGTGGGAATACAAATTAATATGCAGTCTCTTATTTATTCCACTTAAACTCTATCGTATATCCGGAATACGATGTTCCTTCAACCATCGTTTCAACAAGAGATTCAATCAGATCCTCTAACCTCTGTTTTGACTTATCGAGGATTCCGTCGTTCAGAGCTTCGTCAACCACTTCATCTTCAGCTTCCTTTAACATATCAACCTGCGCATCCATTGGAATCGGATTGAAGATGTTGTCTTCGACATCATAAGTATCAATTGAATCGTGGTCTATATAAACGCCCAGGATTTCAACTTCAGGCAACTCAACAATTATCGTCTGATCCTTCTCATCAATATCAATATCAATCTTGGAGAAATCAGAGATACCTGCTGTTACATATCCGCTGAAAGTGATAATGATACTGTTGCTGGTCCAAGGCATTTCCCAACCTTCGAGGTCCAAGAACTCCATGGTATCTTCTCGGTTCTTCATCTCAGTGAAATAGTACTTTTCCGTTGCCAATTCACCAATATCCTCAAGTTCTTTCTCAAGCACTACTGTTGAGATCTCGGTGTCATGGGCAAATATCGAAGGAAAACCATTGTTAGTCCATGACATTATAAAGAATGTAGTAAACACAGCTAATACAAGCGTAACAATCGCCCAAGCTATCAACAGAATCTCTTTAATTGTCTTCATCATTACATCTCCTTTAGTTTAATTTGTTTCAATATCAATCTTCCCTCTGTGTTAGTTCATCGCAAAGACTACCTGAAGCTTCAGTCAAATTTCCTTCTTCAGTCAAAAGAGGTGTGTCTATTATCGACTTAATGGTAACCGCTATAGAAGCTGCTGAAGCAATGGCTTTCTTTGAATCGATGGAGTATTGTGAGTAGTCGTACCCCTCATTTGCAACGATTTCATTCATTCTGTTAATCAATGGAATAAACCTAGCATCCAGGCGTGACAACAGGCTGTAAAACATATAGCTTCGACGCCTTATGGCAATACACAGATCGCCCCCTTGTTGCAATTGGTTTACTATCTCTTCTGCTTGAGCTTTATTTGCTTTAGCGTTTTCAAGATTCTTGCCAGCCTTTGCGCCTGTGATAACACCCATAACTAATAGTGCCGGACCTGCAACAAGACCGCCTAATACGGCTGTTCCGCCTGCAATACCTAATCCGCCTGCCGCTAATGACCCTCCGCCAAAGAAAGCGAGAGTAGCATTTGTTGCAGCCGCACCACTAAGTGCAGAAATTGCAGTACCGGTTGATGCTGTCGCAAGCGCTGATGCTGCACCATATGCGCCCAATGCAGTAGCAGTTCCCCCTGCAACACCGGCTATGCCGCCCTGGCCCAATGACACAGCAAAATTACTCATTTTACCTAGAAGCTCAAAGTCTTTCTTATCAATATGGAGCTTTGTTACTTCCAGCAATCCCAGACTTTCCTGAAAGTCTACATTTTTAATCTGTTCAAACGTCTCAAGGAAGGAATGAACACTATTATTCAGAATGGAAATCTTAATTTGACCGAGATCATTTAAAGACTCACCACATTGTGTTCTAAGGATATCAAGCCTCTCGGCAGCTTCATCAACCATGTAATTAGCTTCAGCATTAATATCTTTAGCCTTCTTTGTATCGAAACCGGCTTTAATTGTTGTGCCGCCGCCTATTGCTCCGGTTACCGCTGCAATTCCTATAAATACTAGAGGTATAGCCATTTACTGTCCCTCCTGTTTTTTGTCCTGTTTTTTACTCTTTCCAAATAATGCAGAGCCAATAGCATTTGTTGTCTTTGTAAAACCCTTAACAATTCCGTTACCTATGTTATTGGCAGTCGGTGCTACTTTTTCGTTCATGGTGGTCTTCACATTGGAAGCAACCTTACCAGCAGTATCTGAGACCATGGATGTCGCTGAATCGAATGTTTTCTTGATTTGCGAGTCTTCCTTAGGTTTAATCGACTGTATCTGTCTCTGATACTCATATGCTTCATCACCAATAAGCGCAGTAACAGAAGTAATTATCGCTTTTTGCCGGATCTCAACTTCTTCAACCAACGGCCTTATTTCAGAATAAGGCTTAGAAGAAGACTCGAGCATCTGTCTCTCTTTTCTAAGCTCGATCACAGTCTTCATATACTGTTCCAACTCGAGATAATCTGTTTTACTCATCTCAAGCGTTCTGGAGACATGTCGTATCAAACGCAATTCTTCATGATCTATAGTTTCTTCGTTATATGCAACTGCAAATAAGTTCCATATAACGTAGCGAGGTGTCAATACATCTACACTAAGGACTTCACATACAAGCGAATCAATATATTCTTGAAGAATGTCATAATAATCGGGATCATTTAAAGAATCACTCAATGCTGCCTTACATTCACTAATAACATCTTCTTTATAAGAATTGAATCCTTCGGGATCTATCTCCAAACCAATCTCATCAAACTGATTAGATTCGTAGTCAGTAATGTGTTTATCAGTCATCATGAGACTATATATGGTTTTGATTAATCCTCTGCGTTCTAAATACTTCATACTGCCCTTCCTTAGAATCTGAAATCGTCATCAGAATTCATCAAGTCATCGAATTCTTCTTGAGAAGAAAACTGCGATTCTCGGCCAAATTGACTCTGAATAAGGTTGTTTCCTTCAATAAATGAATCTGAGTCGTTCGTGATAATACCTTCATCAATCAGACCCATCGCCTCATCTACAGTCAGAAGATATTCTTCAAAGTATGCCTCCGCCTGAAGTCGCATTTCCTCTCTACAGTTTACGATTCTCGCAATACTTTCTTCTACTTCTTTCTCTATTTTAATCCGCTGCTCCTTAGCTTCCTTACACTCCTTCAATGATTCGACCAATTTACTCTTGTAATCCAGGTATTCAAAATAAGATCTGATTGTCTCAGACATAAGCATAACTTGCTTTTCTGCATCGGGAGGAATCAATTCCGCAACTCTTTGAGCATATTCTCCTGAATCAGAAGCAACCATACTGCCAATACGGATAGTACATTCTCTTAAGACGAGTCCCGATAAGCGCGTTACGCCAATAAAATTGACATTGGTAAAGAAACCAACCCAATTCATCTCTACTCCTGACTTAATGTTAACAGCATGAATTGTAGCATCAGCGCAATCAACAACTTCAAACGCCGTACTCGACATAAGCAAGAACAAGCGGAAATCTCCATTCTTAGCTGAAGGAAGGCTTTCTTTCCAATCTAGCTTTTTGAAAAACTTCTGTCTGATTGTCCAAACCGCCCTAGTCAATAGTTCACTTATCGCCACAGGAATAGCGGTGGCAATTCCAAATCTGAAATCATACCCTTCCTCAAACACTTTAGTCATTGTTTGTGCGAAGCTCTCACCGTTTAAAGAGCCCCAGTCACACGATTCAACCAAAGTGTAGAACGGCATAGCTATTCCGGAACCGCGTCCTGTTTTCCCTGGCTGACGGGTAGAACTCGATCCAACTAGATCTGAAGCAAGATGTCCTATCCAATTCACAAAACCACAGTATAGTTTTGCTGTATTATCAGAACCATAAAAATAGGGATATGGATTATTTGATGTCTTACTTGGCACTACATGAATCACTTTGCCTTTATCCCAGAATGAAGCAGTTCCCTCAGAATTGAACTGATCAATAATTGAGAATACCAACCCGATCAGATCCGGACTATGAGCTAAAGACATAAGATGATGGTTGCTTGAAGACATATGCTTCAAAGAATCTCCTGATATATTCAAATCTTTAGCATATCTGGCATCATAATTGACAGGAAATGCTCGCTCGAGATATCCGATAGCATTCGAAAGCTCAGTAGGCATTTTCTTTTGTTTTCCACGAGGTCGCTTATCGTTTTTCCAAAAGAACTGGGCGGCCTTGATAACAAATTGATCAGCCATTTTATCCGTGGCATTCAATAAAATACTGTTACTTGGATTTCCAACAAACACAGCATCAATCATACCGGAAATCACACCACAGGCAGTAGCAAGGATATAATCTTCTTTTTCTAATTCTATTGATTTCTTAATGTCATTATCCATAGGAACCACTTCTCACACATTGCCAAAAACCATCTATCCTAAATATATAATATTTACCTTTATGTAGTTTTAACGTCATGTGAATATTTATTAACTATGCTGCAAACCTCCCGCCGATCGTGGCCGTGATAGCCATAAGGATCACCAGCGCAAAGTCCAGGTAATACAGCCCGGCCAAAAGCAGCCCGACAACAATTACCGGCAAAACAACCACATTAAAAAGGAACTTCAGGATGTTCCAGCCTGCCTTGATGCCCCAAATGAGCATCTTGATCACTACATAAGCCAAACCAACACAGATGATCGTTTCCAACATAATCATCACCTCCCACTTATTCCATGTCCATATCCCTTAGAACCATTCCACCGATTCTATTATGAACAGTATAGCATCGTCCGTATTACAAAGAGTCCTAAAAATGGTACTGCAAACTAAACTCCCACCGTTTTGGTGTGAGCGCGTTTAATCAATGCGAAGAACCAAGTGTATCCGTTGGATCGAAACCTCCTGAAGTTGGAAGAACCATATAGGTTGAACAATCAAAACCATTCCTAATGGAAACACTAGTTGAATCTGTATTCGAAATTGAAGTTGAAGATATATTCGCGCCCACAGAAACCCCACTAGATACTAAACTCGAAAACATGTTATCGATAGCATACAATTTGTGGAAACTATGGCCTGAAACCTTGCTTAATCCTGCCTTATACCAGATATCTCCTCATCATGCTTAAACGGATCATTATTCAATTCATCCGTTTCCAAAACTATCCTTTAGTTCGTTATAACGAATGCGAATATTGTTGTAATCATCAACATCTTCTTTCCTATTTTTTATTGACTTTATTACTCTGTCAGTCCGGGCTCCGTCTACGATGGGTTTATAAAGAGTTACTAACTTGTTGCTGATTACAGTTCTTTCATTCTCCGAGTCTACAGCTACTAAAAAGTGTTCTGCCATCAACCCGATATATTTGATAGATTTGAAATAGCAAGAATGACTATTTGTCGATTTGAGATAGGACTCGTTAAGCAATGCAACTTTATCAATGATTTCAATCATATGGAAATCATGCTCACTAGACCTGGCATTGTATTCTCTGAATGACTCGATCAAATACCTAATAAGATAGGCATTTGTAGAAAAACCTTCAATTCTAGCTATAAGGTCATCATAACCTCTGCAATTCTCTTTAGTGTCAGATATCAGCCGTTCCATTTCTTCAAAATACGGACGAATACAAGACCCAGCAAAATTCTCCAAAAACTCAGGATTATCTTCAGAATTCTTTTTTCGAATTGACTCAACAGTTTGACGGAAACTGTTTTTGAGTGCAAACGTATCAAGATTATAAGCATTTGCTATGCTTTTGAAATATCATGCTTTAGCACAATAGAGATTTATCTCAATTGCTTTATTGCAGTATTCTAGACACTTTTCAAACTCAAGACTTAGGCACTCGCTTTGAGCAAGTTCAACTAAATTTTCTGTCTCAGCTTTTCGGTCGATCTTAACATTTCCTCCAGCAATCGTTATTAAAAGCTCTTTTGCCTCATCAACAGAATAACGAGTACCACATGAACTACATTCATATAGGCCTTCTTTCTTGATTATTGAATTTGAACCACACATTTCACATTTCAAAGCTCTTTCATGTAATAGTGGATTGCTGCTATTATCATCAAGCATTACATCAGAAAGCTTATATCCACAGTAATTACAGAATATCGAATCATCGGGAATACTCTTTCCGCATTTTAAGCAAATCATATCTTTCTCCTAAAACAATAATTGACAAAACAAATGTACACTTTCTTTTCAATTATATCCTCATATGGAAGATAATAAAACATATCCACCGATAAAGCAGGTGTTACGAATTGCAATTAATATCTATACTCAAGCCCCACTTGAATTCCTCATTGCACCTTCAACCCCCACTCGCTACAATATAACTGCGGGGTGCTTTATCCTATACACGGATGGAGGTGATCCGCATGACAGACGCGAACACAAACTCAAACACAACCGCTAACACAACAACCACGACCACAAACACAACCTACTACCTGATCCTGAACAGGCAGCTCGGCAAAGCGGAAGACGGCAAGTACTACCTTTACACCAACGGCAACTGGGTTCCGGACACCAAGAGCACCATCTTGGGCCGCCTCATGGGCTTCGACCCGAGCGAACCGGCGGATTCGCCCTACGCCATGGGCAACATAGACATCATGGACACGATCGAACCCATCACTGAACAACAGGCAAGAGAATTTATAAACAACCTCTCAAGCACCCTATAACCACACCACCTACACAACAACAACCACCACACCCCAAAGGAGCCCCCACATGACCATCGGCACAAACCTCAGACATCTCCGCGAAGAGCGCGGCCTCACACAGGAGCAGGTCGCAGACAAGATGGATGTTACCTTCCAGGCGGTATCTGCCTGGGAGCGCGACGAGTACAAGCCCGATATAGATAAACTGATCCGCCTGGCCGAGCTCTACGATGTGTCGGTGTCCGCCCTCGTCGAGGAGAAGACCGCCAAACTGACTCCCAAAGACACCATCTACAACTGGGAGCACATGAAGACCTATGTCAAGGCCACCGCCAAGACCAAAGGTCTCACCGATACCCTGAAGGCTCTGGACTTCGCCGTTGAAGCTCACAAAGGCCAGACCCGCAAGCGTTCCGAGGTCCCCTATATCTACCATCCGCTGAACCTCGCCTGCCACGCGCTCGCCATGAACATCACGGACGACAGTATCATCGCGGCATGCCTGCTCCACGACGTCATTGAAGACTGCGGCAAGACGGCAGATGACCTACCGGTCGGCGACGAAGCAAAGGAGCTGGTACTCCTTCTCACCTGCGCCAAGACAACGCCCGAGACCCGCACGAAGATCCTGAACAAATACTACAAGGCAATATCCGGGAGCCCCAAGGCATCCCTCATCAAATGCCTCGACCGCGCAAACAACCTCACGACCATGTCCTGGGGCCTGTCCCGCGAGAAGATCTTCCGCATGATAAACGAGACGGAGGAATACTTCCCCCGCCCTCTCAAAGTCATCAAATCTACACCGGAGTACAACGACGCCGCATGGCTCCTGCAGTATCAGATGGAGAGCCTGCTGGACGTGTATAAGAGGCTGATGTAACTCACACCGGAAACCGCCTCTTAAGCTCCAGCGCTCTCTCGGGCCTGCCGTAGAACGAACTGATACTGGCGTATATGCTGCTGCGCGTCTTACCGCCGCAGTACTTAAGCATCCCTTCCAGATCGGCATATGCCTCAGAAGCCAGCACCTCCAGCAGAGTAGTCTCGATGATCTCCGCCAGATCCTCATCACCCGATGTCATGAGTTCTTCGATATACCCGAAGAACGCCTGCCATCTGCTCGCGTCTCCCGGCTCCTTGTTATAACTCTCGATAAACTGCTCATTGATATACCGGTCCAGCAGGACAGTCAGCAGCCCGCGGTCAGTCCCCGCAATATCCTGATCACTCAGGCGCAGCCAGTCGAACCTGCTGCGAAAACCATTAAGAAGCTCCTCGTATGTCATTCCAGCTCCGCCACATCCATAACCTTGATCCCGTTCTCCTTAAGCAGCGCCGCAAACACGCCCTGCCCCTCTATCGTCTTCCCGGCGAAAGTGCCGTCATAGACCGTGTTGACCCCGCAAGAAGGGCTCCTGGACTGCAGTATCACAAGATCCGCCCCGCGTTCTTTCACTATCGACAGCGCGATCTGCGCACCCCGCCTGAACTCCCTGTCGACTGAAGTCCCGTCCCTGTGACGTACCACGCCGTCAACGATCTCAGAAGACTCCCTCGGTGTCGGCAGTCCGCCCAGCACTTCCGGGCACACAGGTATCACCTCATGCCCCTGCACGAAAACCTTCACCTTCTCACTGTAGTTGTTCCCGCCGTTATACTTGCAGTTCTCTCCAAGCAGGCAGGCACTGACGGCTATGGTCATTGAAATACTCTTTCCGGATTGATTATCCTTCTTTTGATTCGCAGTATTCGGTTAGAGTGGTCTTATCGCTAAAGTCATACATATCTGCTTTTTGAATACCAAAAGTTCCATACAAATTGAATGAGTCAGCAAAATCTTCCAGTTCTTCCACTTCTGAAGAATCGTTTCCGTCATCATAGTAATATCCGATATCCCCCCACTCTTCATCGAGTGGATATGTATAATACGCTTCATCAAACGATACTTTATGCTTTTCAGCATCATATTTACCTTTTGATATTACACTATAAGCAGCTCCTGACGAACTTTCAGAATAGAAATAAAAGTCTTTCGATAAAAAGTAACAATCCCGATAGTTTCCACTAAAAACGAATTGAACTTGATTTTCATAATATGTATAGAAATCAATTATTCTATTCTTGTACTCGCTATTCTCAGTACAATCCAATATTGCCAGTTCCGCAACATTGTCACCATCAATATCTATAAATGCAAAGGCTATTAAATCTTTGGCGTTTTCGTAATAACACATTTCATATGCTTCGCCATGGTAATCATATACTGTTTCGTCATTTGGATCATAGTTGTCCACAAAATACACTAACGAATCTATTAATTCATAATACTCTTCCGGTATGAACAATTCTGTCTCTGTACTCTCAATTACTGAAGGCACAACAGAAGACTCAAGCAAGAGAGCTTTTATTTCATCAGGAGCTTGCGCAGTAGGTGCGGTGTAATACACTTCAGGCGGAATGGTACGATTTGTGCATGAGGCGAAGAGTGATACCACAAGTATCCCGATGCCAATCGTTTTAATTCTGATTAAGCAACTGTTATCCATATGACATAAGTTCTATTTATAGATATGCGGATGACCATTAATCCATTCACCTATTACCTGTTCCACATCGCCTTTTGGCTTATGATAAATCTTTCCGGAATAGTTGTAATTCTCGCCTAGGATCTTAAACTTATTGACTCCTATATATTCAAACAGAAACGGTCCCTCAAAACTCTTAAGTCCTATGTTATATCTGTTATAGCAATAATCAGATGGTAATATGTTTCCCACACTTTTAGACAGACCTGCTATGCGAAGAATGGTTTTACTGTCAGTAATAGTACCTATGCCATTTTTACTAACATATTCATTAATCGAATCAACGAGTTGCTGTTTTTGTGTTTTCATATATTCCTCATTTGTGAGAAGATTTGATTTTATAATTGCTTAATGGTATTTACTTATTGATTGACCTTCGTCATCCTTCCACGCATCCCAACCATTGGCTGCACCCCCAATTATGAACACAGCTGCACCGGAAGGCGATTTGAAGACAACATCATCTTGCAGTTTATTATCAACAATATTCGCTTTCTCGCGCTTTATTCTTACTGCATCAAACAAACCCTGACCTTCATTCGGACAGACATCACTTCCGGCCAATACAATATACTTACCAGCAACAACCTGCATCTTGCCTTTGGCAATCTTATTTCCCCAACGCTTTAGTTTTCGAGACATATGATAAATACCATCAGGAACAATTCCGGTTGTTTCAGAAGAATCCTCCTCTTCCACAATTTCAGACTTGTCTTCGCCATCAGAATAAAACGAAATTAGATCAAGACCCAGAACATCCAACATCTGATAAGCTTTCTCAAGGTACTCGTCGCAATCTTCCATGTCGAAACTATTTGCTGTGCCTGCATTTGTGACCTTAGTGGTATTTATATAGTGTTTCAGATCATTTACACGTTTATTGACCTTATCTTCAATGTATTGGATAGTTCCATCATTGAAGAAAGTTCTTTCTTCAAATTGCGTCAAAACATAACAGTACGTCCAATTATCATATTTATCATCATGAGAGGTTGGTCTATTTTTCAATCCATTTGTAGATTTGCCAACATAGATAACATCAGAACCGTTGTTATTCTCACCAAAGAGAATGTAAACAATAAATTTGTTCTTTATCTTGATTGGTTCATCTGCACCGGCAGTCAAATTTTGATAAGGAATTCTATATACCAAAAGAGAAGATGTTGCTTCTGAAATTTCAACCGTACGGCCTATGCGTTTAATAATATATTTCATATTCTTTTCTCCCAGCAATTATGCTTTTTTACATTATATATTGTTGGTTTCCTAAAACAAACAATTGGGAACAGCGTAAGTTTGATGAGATAACTGTTCCGGCAGGTGTGAGAAACAAAGATAATCTTCCTTTGGAGCCATATTCAATTACAAATGATAGAGGATTTCTTCCGCAAAACGAAGCTCATGATGACTTCGGTTATATGCAGAATACCGACAGAAAAGCCTATATGGTAGTGTCGCCCAATTCATTTGGTTACAATCCGGCGAGAATAAATGTTGGATCGATTGGTTACTATGAAGGCCCCGAAAACGTTATTGTCAGCTCACTTTACGAGATCTTTAAGACAAAGGATTACATTGATGATCACTTCTTAATGCAATGGTTTAAGTCTGATCTGTTTCCAAGGTGGATAGAAAAGTTTCAAGAAGGAAGCGTTAGGCAGTACTTTTATTACGATAAACTGTGTGAGTGTACATTAACATTCCCTTCCATCGAAGAACAACAGAAAATTGCTGCCTTGATTGACTCTTTGGATGCTACTATCACCCTTCATCAGCGTAATTACGCACAGCACTTTTATAATCAGATTTGGTTCATTTGAGGCAGCTACAACCCATTTTAGGAGGTAAAACATGCTAGAAAGTGTATCAAAGAACGATTATTTCTGCGATTACTACCTTCGGTGGATTACGGTCTATAAAGAAGGTGCTATTCGTAAAATAACGATGGAAAAGTATCGTATGACCCATTCATGGATAAAGAGACTCGCACCAGATCTCAAAGTTGGAGAGCTTACTAGAGTCACGTATCAGGAACTTCTGAATGAGTATGCTAAATCACATGAAAAACAGACAACAATGGATTTTCACCATCAGTTGAAGTGTGCGATCCTTGATGCTGTTGATGAGGGACTAATTGATAGAGACCCTACGCGAAAGGCAATCATAAAGGGCAAAACACCGAGAAATAAGAAGCCTAAGTATCTGAATCAGTATGAGCTCCATCAGATGCTCGATACTCTTAATCTCGGCAAACAGGCAAACTGGGACTGGTTTATACTACTTGTTGCAAAGACTGGCATGCGCTTCTCAGAAGCTCTGGCACTCACTCCTGCCGACTTTGATTTTGGTCATCAAATGGTATCCGTTAGCAAAACCTACAACTATAAAGGCGATGCCGGAGGATTTCTCCCAACTAAGAACAAGTCATCGGTAAGAAAGATCCAGATTGACTGGCGCACTGTTGTCCAGTTCTCAGAGCTAATCAAGGATATTCCTGAAGATAAGCCGATCTTCGTTGTGAAAAGGCCATTTAATTCAACAGTTAACGGCATCCTTGCACGTCACTGTAAGAAAGCCAGTGTCCCAGTGATAACGATTCACGGTCTCCGTCATACTCATGCATCAATATTGCTGTTCGCTGGCGTATCTATTGCAAGTGTAGCGCGACGGTTAGGACATTCGAGCATGAACACGACTCAGAAGACCTATCTTCATATCATTCAGGAACTCGAAAACAAAGATATCAATCTTGTCATGAGATCCCTTTCTGAACTCGATTGATAGCAATTGCTGCCTCAAATGAATTCAATTCCTAGACAAACATCTTCTGGAGCAGTCCTTTTTTGTATTTTTTTAGTTCATCACACTTTCGCTGATGAAGGGTGATAAGGTTATCGAGCTTTGCAAAATAATCTGAAATCTTTATCTGTTCCTCTTTGCTTGGAAAGCAAACTTCACCTTTTAGCGCATTTTCATCTGAAACCTTCATGTCATTTTTTGCACCCTTATTTACTAATGGATGCATATAATTATTCATCCTGGCATCTTGCTCAAAGTAGATCTGAACAAACTCAGAGTGTACATTTTTCAATGGTTTATAAACAGCATATAAAGTCGATACAATGCCTGGTTTTCCTTTGTTTGTCTTGATTATTCCATATGGATTGGACTTGAGCGGTGACTTCGTATAAATCACATCTCCGGTATCTACTACACCATAAGGCGCGACTGACACGCCTGCGAAAGACCTCCCCTGAAACTCTATTTGATTTACTACTCCATAATCACCTGAAACGGATAGCACATCTTCTTTGCCGAAAGCCTCATCTTTGTTCTTAACCTTGGACACCTCGAGATAATCAATCAACTTACGCTGTTCCCAAGGGTCAGTAAATCCAGGAAATCTGATCTCTGGCACATTCTTTTTTGCTTTTTCCATCATGTGCCTCCTCAAAGCGGGAACTTGAGCCCAAGTTCTTCAAAATACTTCTTGAGTTCTTCCTCAGCAGATTTTATGTCAGAATTTAGCTTTTCTATATCAGCGGCTTTTGCTACAAGGTCGATATCTTCCTCTTTCTCGGATGTATCAACATAACGAGGAATGTTAAGGTTATAATCATTCATCTCTATTTCTTCCATTGTCGCCACATGGCAGAACTTCTCGATATCCTTACGTTCCTTATAAGCCTCAATGATTTTAGTAAGATGCTCTTCTTCAAGAGTATTCATATTCTTACCAGGCTTAAACTCCTTGGATGCATCAATAAACAGAATGTTGTCTGAGTTACCATTGCGCTTGCTTTTGAGAACAAGGAGACATACCGGAATACCAGTACCATGGAAGAGATTTGCCGGAAGGCCAATAACAGCATCAAGTTTGTTGAGGTCTCGAACGATATACTTACGAATCTGTTCTTCAGCGGCTCCACGGAACAACACGCCATGAGGCAACAGAACAGCAATTCTTCCGTCATCTGGATCCATGTGATATACCATGTGCTCGAGGAAAGCATAATCAGCATGGGACTTGGGAGCAAGTTTTCCTGCACCAGAATACCTAGGATCGTCCTCAAATGACGGATCAGCTGTCCATTTAAGTGAGTACGGCGGATTACAAACCTGAACTGTCATCTTCTCGTCTTCATAGTAGTCGTTTGTAAGAGTATCGCCCTTATAAATATCGAAGTTATGGTAATCCACGCCATGCATGAGCATGTTCATTCTAGCAAGGTTGTATGTCGAAGCGTTCTTCTCCTGGCCATAAAAATGGCCTACGCGGCCACTAGTAAGGTGCTTCTGAACCTCTAATAGCATGGAAGCAGAACCGCAAGTACAATCTCCAACTGTTCGAGCTTCTTCAAGACCGATTGTTGCAAGAGTAGCACAAAGCTTGGAAGGGCCTGTAGGAGTGAAGAACTCTCCACCCTTCTTACCGGCATCGGAAGCAAAGAGGCCGATAAGGATCATATAAGCAGTTCCAAGAATATCAAATTTGGCATCGTCGAGCTTGAAATCGATCATACCAACTTTAGTTATAACTTGGCTTATAAGGTTTGTTCGTTCCGATACTGTATCTCCTAAGTCAGGATCCTGAAGTTTCATATCATTGAACAGACCTGTGAAATCTGATTCGGACTCCTGACCCATCGTAGAAGCGGTCAGTTCGCTGATTGCCTTCTCATAATCTTCTATCGAGAAAGTGCTTTCCACTATGCTTTTCTGCAGATTCTTATATAAGAATTCCGGCTTGATTATGTATCCTAGTTTGCTTAATGACCACTGTTCAACAACAGGCTTGAAATCACCATTGGAAAAAGCATCCTCATAAGTGAGGCCATCATTCTTAAGGATTTCCTTCATGTAGGTCTCTGTTCTTTCAGACAGATATCTATAGAAGATGGTGCCAAGAATGTAGTTTTTAAACTTAGAAGCATCCATGTTGCCTCTGAGGTCATTAGCAATAGCCCAAAGCTGCTTGGACAGTTCATTTGCCTGCAGTTGATATGTAGCATTATCCATTACTTTCCCTCCGCCTTATACTTACAGTACAATTCTGTTATCAAGGACTTGATTCGCTTAATCATCTCAGTCGTGCGAAGTAGTCCAAAATTTAGATATTCAATCTCTACTCTAATCTCTTCATCGGTAATCTGATTAGTAAATGTGTAGCTGTCGAACAACTTAGTAATACGGTCAACATCAACATTCAATTCAGTTGAAATGTTCTCGATATCTGCTACAAGAGATTCCCGTTCGAATTGTTCGTATTCCGCGATTATGTCGGCATCAGCATCAATCTCGAAGAACCTAGTGTTTATAAAAGTCTTCATAACATCGCGCTTATAGCGTAAAGCTTCATTATCAGATCTTTCAATCTCACGAAGGATTAAATCCACAGACCTTCGTAACTCATCAGGATTATTGCGATTAACTTCCTTGAGGAGATTAAGGATATAAACAACATTGATTCTATCTGTCCTAATTAGTTCAATATCAAAATCCACATCAACAGGTACGGGAATCTTATCGTTCTCTCGTTCCCTCTTTAAGATATCGTAATAGTACAAATACCAGCTCTTATACGCTTCGTATTCATCTTCATCCAGTTCAGTCGCGAGATCTTTCCAATCAAAACGAGAGAATGTCTTAAGTATAGCAAGTGTCTTAGAAACAGCTCTGAATGCTACAACGAACATTCTAATATCATCTTCAGATTGTAAATGGCCGGCTGAGGCACTGGTTGGTACAATTCGCATCAGTTCGCCAGTCTTGGTTCGCCATTCTTCAGTATAGTAATCGTAACTGTTAAGCAGGTATTCATCAGGATTACCATCTCCGGAAAACAGCTTCAGCGCATCATCTTGAGCCTTCTTGATATTACGATATGTGATAATCTGACCGAATTGTTTTGATGCTTTATCCACTCGGTTTGTTCTGCTGTAAGCTTGCAGCAACGAATGCCAGATTAGGTTTTTATCCAAATATAGAGTATTAAGTGGTTTTGCATCGAATCCAGTCAAAAACATATTGACTACTATCAATAAGTCTACCTGAGGTAATTCTTTCTGTTTTAATCGTTTTTGGATGTCCTTGCGATATGAATCAAATGTATCGATTCCAAAAGAAGTACCGAACATATTGTTATAGTCGGATATACATGAGTCCAGCAATTCCTGGGAGTGCTCATCCAAGCCATCATCCGCATCCATATCTTCATTGGCTTGATAAGTAAAAATAGCAGCAATCTTAAGTTTCTTTTCTTCAGTTGCTGCCTCGTTCAGCTTTTTGAATTCTTTGTAATACAACCCAAGTGTCTGGATTTGATCTACAGCAAACATCGCTGTATAAATGTTCTCACCCTGCGGATGAGCATGGATCTGATAGTTGTTGAAAATATGTTCAGCAATATTCTTTATTCTCTGCGGATCGTGATAGAGCGAATTAATATCCACATTATGAATCCTGCAGTATTCAGGATCATCAAGTCGGTCCGGATCAAGCCCTTTAGCCTGTACACTCTTAACAAGAATAGATCTTTGGAATTCAACAGAGAATTTCAGAACATTGCCATCTGCAATGGCGTTCTTGATCATGTATTTGTGAAGACATGAATCTATATTCTCACCAGCATAGAACAGATCGGCAGTTGTCTGATTGTTGCTTCCTTTATTCTCCTTGAATATCGGAGTTCCAGTAAACCCGATGTAATTGGCATTATCGAAACGCCTTGCTATATCAGCATGCATTTTCCCGAACTGAGACCTATGACATTCATCGATGATGAATACAACTTTGTCATTACGCATCGTCTCGAGAAGATCATAGAACTTTGAATTGTTGGCAGCCTTTGCCAGTTTCTGAATAGTCGTTACGATCAGCTTTTGCGACTTGTCTTGCAAACGCTTGATCAGAGCGTAAGTGTTAGTAGTTCTATCGACGCAGTCCTTCTCAAAAGAGTTATACTCATCGATTGTCTGATCATCCAAATCCTTGCGGTCAATAAGAAAGATTACTCGATCAACCGCATTCTCATCTCTAAGCAACTGAGCAAGTTTAAATGAAGTCAGTGTTTTACCAGATCCGGTACAGGCAAACACGAAGCCATCTTTATTTGTTTCAAGCACTCTCTTCTTAGCAGCCTGAACAGCATATATCTGATATGGTCTCATTACCATTAATGATTCTTCAGTTGTTTTGATTACCATATATCTTGATATGACATCTGTAAGGAATGTCTTTCTGAAGAAATCAGTCGTAAAATCGTAAAGATCATTAATTCGATCATTGTTCTCATCTGTCCAGAAGAAAACAAGACTTTTAAGGATATTCCTTTTATGACCATTCTGCATCTCGTTCTCATTGCAGAAGTATTTTGTCTGAACAGAGTTGGAAACAACAAATAACTGTAAGTATCTGAAGAGCCCTCTGAATGAAAAACGTCTGTAACGGTTAATCTGATTTATGGCCTCGTTAATCTCTACACCCGGCCTCTTCAATTCGATCTGAACAATGGGCAATCCATTGATAAAAACCGTTACATCATATCGATTCTTGTAGCAGACATCGTTCTTATGGTCAGGATCCATCGTAATCTGATGTGAAACCTGATATGAATTTCTTGTTGAATCCGGAGTAAAGAACTCTATATAAACCGTCTCTCCATTGTCAAGTTGGAGCACATACTTGTCTCTTAGTATTTTTGCAGATTCATAAACTGATTTGTTCTCAACATATATCAGGAGTCGTTCGAATTCCTTTTCCGAGAGCTCAGACGAACCCTTCTTCTCAATAAGTTTGGAAGCGTTAAGCTTGCAGAGTTGAGTCTTGAAATTATTGAGCACATCATTATAGTTATTCAACTCAACATATTCATATCCAATGCTCTCAAGCTTTTCTATGAACATCTCTTCAACTTTATACTCAGATATCCTACTCATAAAGCACCGCCCAGGTAATAACTGAAGTCTATATCAACCGTTCAGATTATATCATTAAGTATATGTACAATAATGGGACAAATGTGATCCATTGCACGTTACTCATCAGTTCTTAAGCAACTGTTGTTAGTGGCAACCTGGATTGTGGTTTTGTAATAGTTTATAGAATCCTGAACTACATAAGCTGCACCGCAAAAAGGACAGTTCGCCGCTTTAAGACTTGGATCAACAGTAAGAATTCCGCCACAGCTTTCGCATTTTCCTTGAACAAAAGGCATAAATTACACCTCCGCAGTATACACATATATGAACTATTATATTCCTGTACAACGGCAATAAATCACACATGTGTAAAATGAAAGTTAAGTTTAGAATTCTGATTAACGCATAACCGTTATTCTTCGATCGTGCCTTGCCAAAGATTTTTCATCTGATTCTGTTTGCTCGATAATATTCAATACTTCATCAGCAAAGCGATATTTTCCCATTTGTGAAGAACACTGGTACAACACAACTATCTCAACCAATATAGCAACAAAAAAACACAGAATTGCTTTTACGTAAAGTTTTTCAAGGTTTCTTTGCTCAGACAAATCAGTTGAAGCATCAATGTCTATAGAATCATTCTCATCATTGACTTCAGTTGCTACTGTTTCATTTGAAATGTGAAAATTCTGCGTATAATCAGCAGCTGCATAATCCAAAAACGGAGGTAAAATCAACGCAAACAAGGCCAATAAGACGCTAATTATAATTGTTCTTCCTAATTCAGCATATTTCTTCTTGTCTCTAAGAGCCCATTTGAATTGCAATCTATCATTTTCATTAAAACCTTTGTAAATCTGCTTTATATGATTCATCCAAGTTACATAATTATCACAGTGTGCTTCCCCATCACGCAATCTATATTTTGGTTTACCCATATGCTTATATAGCTTGTATTCCTTAACGCCATCAAAGCCACTTGGGAAGAAGACTTTCTTCCTTGAGTTATTGCTGTCGTTTAGGTCACATTTCTGTGTTGTTGTATTACTCATACTAGACATACCTCTCTATGGTCGTAACTAAGAATGATTGTACCATTTTGTATAGTGCCAAGTGTCTTATTGACTCAGAATCACCTACTAAACACTTTTTCAAATTTAATGCACATCTGATTATTACATCCTAGGCGCATGTTATAATTACACTAATTACGATGAATCTGTTAGGTTTAAATTGGTGACCACAATGAAAGAACTCAAAATCCTCGTATCACAAATTGAAATGACCACACACGATTTATACCAAATGGGTAATTTCTTTGAAAACTATATAAGCGGCATTAAAAAGAGAATGGAAGCTGATGCACTAGGACAGATAGTGGACATATCTCCCGCCACTATCAGCATAATTACAGAGGCAATTAACTTTGGTACCCTTACAACTATGGGAGTTCAGTATGTGCCCAATTTTGATGCTTTACCCAATGAAATTAAAGAAGGAATAAAAAACGGAAAGTATATTATCGGTGAATCCAAACAAGTCAATGGTGACATGCGTGCTGTTCTGATTGACAAGGAAACTAAGCTAAGAGTCAAAGATATTACTTTAAAAGAAGTTAAAACTACTCCTGACACCATGGAATTATCTCGAAACATTCTTACTCAATTGCAGATGAAGCAAATCAATGAGAAACTCGATTTGTTGTGCGATATGCAAAAGTTCCAACTCAAGCGCGATCGCGATCGGGATTTGGTTGAACCTTTCTTTAAAGCAAGAGACTACATTAGAGATGCACAGGTAACAGTGACTGAGGCAGATCGCGAACGTTATCTAAATAATGCTATGGATGTTTTAGGTAATGTCATTCAGGCCGGCTATCAGGATATGAGAACTAGTGCCAAGGAACTTGCAAAACTCCTGCAAAAACCTCTGTTTCAAAAGATTGATCGCATTCGCGAATTCATGAACTATATAGCAGAAGACATCTATATAGTTAATAAGTGCATTGGTATAAAACTTCAAATATTCGATTATCAAGATAAAGCCGCTGAAGCAAAAGCGACTTTACAAGAATATATAACTAACATGCATGAATTTGCAGAAGATCCAATTGGTCCAAATGGAGAATCCGCCATAGGATTGTTGCAAGACAATTATCCTTACAAGAACAATAATAAGGATCTTTGGTACTCATTTACAATTAATATTGCATCATTAAAAAGCAGCCTAGAGTGTTTGGAATCTCCCAAACAAACCTTTCTGATATGTGCGGAGAATTAATATGAAAAAATGCGCATTCTGTAAAAGAGTAGTATACGGGAAACTAAGATTAGGTTTGTGTCCCTTACATTTTGCAAATCTGATTGATGGGCTTGCTGTTTTTCCTGGCATACCCGCACTTTGCATTCTGTATGTTGTATCGCCAATAGATATAATACCAGAATTAGCATTAGGACCGATTGCACTTACAGATGATATGGTATTATCTATTTTAGGTTTCGCAGCACAGATATTTCTGATATACAGGATAGCTAAGCGAATTCGTCATCTTTAAGAAAAAACGCAATACTTCCTGAACAATTAACCCTCCGCCGGGAGCACAAACCGGCGGAGGGCTTTAAGGAGGTACAACGAAAGACAACGAAGAACACAGTTTGTCTTTACTGACCACAGTATCTCACACAATGTGTGTCATTATTCGTACACTTTCGGGCATTGTCCTCTCATACTCAATCTACTTTCAATTTAGTCATTTGAGTCAAAATGACTAAATTGAACACATCAATGACCAAATTAAACAACCAAGCGAGATCGAACTGAAAGACCATTTCGTGGAGGCGAGCGGTATGTTTTTCGGGCACATCCCGGGAGCAAATAACGGTATCGCTTCCTATGTGGAACCCTCGCCGGCAAGCTGACGAGGGTTTTGTTTTGTCGTCACAGGCTCGTCACCAGGTATATTATCCCCGGCAGGTTCGTGAGGATGTGGATGACATATAGCTGGGTGATGTTCTTCTGTTTCAGGAGCAGGACCGACCAGAGCACGCCGCCTCCGATGTGCGGCAGGACATAGAGCATCTCCGGCAGAGTGAAAGCGTGCATGTGGATCATGCCGAATGCTATTGAGGAGATCGCCACGGCAAGCGCTTTCGGGACGATGCTGCCGCCCTTAAGAACAAGTATTAACCTGAAGACGGTCTCTTCCACTATTGGCCCCAGTATGGCTGTCGCGATGACGAAGACCACCGGCGTGACCTGTTGCGCCGCTGCCTGTATGTTGCCCTCGTTCATGGACTGCTCCCGATCCGCGTACAGCAGTCCGTACGGGATTATCAGGACATTGTCTATCACCTGGGTCAGCACGAACGCCCCCAGTATCCAGAGCATGTTCTTTACCGGGTGCTCCTTCCAGGACCTGCCCGCTTCTTTGAGTTCGGGTATGGATATGGCAAGGGCCGCCGCGCCGAGGATGATGTACATCACTGCTTGGAAGACTGCGGAGTGAAGTATTCGCGGAAGTATAAGTATCGTTACGGCGTATACCGCCAGAAAAAGAGCGTACTTTAACACGCCGCCCTTGCGGACAGTTTTTTGCATTTGCATATGGATTCCTCCTTGAGATTAAGTTGTGATCTTGACCGACGTCGCCAGGAGAAGCAGGAGGATGAACAGCGGGATCATGGCAAGGAGCACGCCGATGAGGATGTTCTTCGTGTTCCGGTTACGCCCGGCGTCGATAAACATCCAGACCGATGCGACGAGGTAGACAGCCCCGACGATCTCTGCGCCCCAGACGAAAGGTCCCAGGTCCTTGAAGATCGAGATCAAGAGTATGACCAGCATGGAAGTGCTAGAAATCAGCGCTGTTATCCTGCGTTCCTTCCGCCTGTCATCGATGTTGAACCTGATGGTGTCCGAGATGGTCTTGCTCGCATCTTCGAGCGTGACGCTTTGCTCTTCTTCCGTCAGGCGCTTGCTGTGCATGAGTTCCATCAGTGAGAGCCCCAGCGCGTCCGAGAGGTCTTCCAGCGTTTCTATGTCAGGGTAGCCGTGCCCGTTCTCCCAGCGGCTCACCGCCTTGTCCGTGACCTTGAGCGTGTCCGCGAGCTGCTTCTGAGTAAGACCTTTGGCCTTGCGCTCCCCTGCAATAAAAGAACCGAATTCCTTTGCGTCCATGTTGTACTCCCTTGCGATGGTGTTTCCTGTTATCCCCGGCGTTGCCGTCTGGTTTGAGTATACAAATGGCTGTGGAAAATACAATCTATGATTCATAGAGTTGTGTGTTTACTGGGTTCTCCAGGGAGAGTTCGTCTGCAAAGTTAAGCCCCGCCGTTGTGCTTGGCGGGGCCCTTGGTGTTTACTGGTCTACTATTATCAACTCATCCCGGATGTCTGACGGCTTGGCTATGTAGCTGTAGTATTTTACCTCCGTCACTCTCAGCGGTATCCTGTACTTCCTGCTGAAGATGTAGTAACCGTCGTCCTTGAGCGTGATCTCCTTGTCGGGTGAGTGATAAACATCTCCTTTGAGAAAGTATTCTCCGAACTCGTAGATCCAATACGATCCGTCAAGTGATGGTATCGCCAGAATGAGCCTTGTTCCGGCTTCCGGACGGTCGCCTGCTTTGATCCAACCAAACTTCTCATTTTCCATTCACGAACTCCTTTCCCTTATCATGCGGCAGACTTACCAGAGTACATTATAATTTTTGGCTATCCAATTAAATGGACAGTTCAGGGGTTGACAGCTGAAGGGGTCGGGAAGATAATATGGGCGTAAGCGGTCCGGTGGGCCGCTTTTTTGTTTTTATACTCAAGTGACAGCTTCTTTGACAGCAAAATAACAAATTAGCTGTCATATATATTGTGATCCTGCGGGGTTTATATCACCTGAGATTCTCGATGTTCACTACTACTATTCTTCCTGTATCAGGGTTTGCGACCAGAGCAGAACTTGAAGTTCCGGTATACATGGGGCTGAACAGGATTATGTAATAAGAACCTATGTTATCGTCTATCACCTTGTCGTAGTTCAGATCGAGCGGAAAGCTGTCGCCGTATGAACCGGGATTCTGAACTTCACCTGTTTTTTTCAAATAGTACTCTGAATATACCCCATTCCCGTAATTCAGAATTACGGAACGGATGAACTGATCGTATTCTGCTTTATCAACCGTAAATGCATAGAGTGAATACTTGCCTATGAGTGTGTTATTGCAGTAAAACCTTTGATCGGAAGCACCTTCAGGAATGCTGACTGAGAGCCTGAGCGGCGAACTGTTGCTGATGAACTCCCCATAAGAATTATATTCCCACGATCCCAGCTTTAAGCCGAACCTTCCGATCAGGAACAATCCGGCTATCGCCAACACTATTATCAAAGGTATCCATATCTTTTTACTCATGTAGTCATATTAACATTAATCCGGGACATCTTAATCAAATCTTAAACCTTTCCCACCTTTTATATTAATGTAGTATTCCGTACAATAACCTTATCAACAAACCCCGAGGTGGAACATGTACAACATTCTTATCTGTGACGACGACAAGGACATCGTTAACGCGCTGAAGATCTATCTGCAGAATCCGGATTACAGACTGCTCGAAGCGTATAACGGCGCCGAAGCTGTCGAGGCCGTTCACAGAGAGACCGTGCACCTCGTGCTGCTTGATATCATGATGCCGCAAATGGACGGGATAACAGCAATGGCAAAGATCAGGGAGAGCTTCAATATGCCCGTGATCCTCTTAACGGCCAAATCAGAGGACCAGGACAAGATATTGGGGCTTAACATCGGGGCCGATGACTATATCACCAAGCCCTTCAATCCCCTGGAAGTGGCTGCGAGAGTAGGATCGCAGCTGAGGCGTTATACGAAGCTCGGCGCAGGGCTGGTGTCTGACAAGACCTTGACCGTCGGCGGGATCGAGCTCGATAACGAGACAAAGACCGTAACGGTCGACGGCAAGCCGGTGAGCCTCACGCCCAAGGAGTATGACATCCTTAAGCTCCTCATGGAGCACCCGGGCAAGGTCTACGCGCCAAAGGAACTCTATAAGGAGATCTGGGGCGAGGACGCGCTTACAGGCGGCGAGAACACCGTGGCGGTACACATAAGACACATTAGAGAGAAGATCGAGATCACGCCGAACGAACCGAGGTATCTGAAGGTCGTTTTCGGGCAGGGATACAAGATCGAGAAGGAGAGATAACAATGGCAACCAAAGGTCAGTTCTGGAGGACGGTCGCGGCGAAAACGATCATGTTCTTCGCGATCAACGTGGCAGTATTTACGGCTCTGGCGTGCATCGTCATCGTGGGCGGGTGCGTATCGTCGAACCTGTACGAGGTAACGGACGAAGAGTATTTCGAAGAGAGCGACGAGGAGTGCCTGTACTACAGCATGATGCAGCAGACGAACTACCTGCTCTCGGGCGAGAACGCCTCGATATACGGCATGGAGGTAGAGGTGACAAACGGCGCGGGCGAGGTGATCGCGGCGACGGGCGGCTTTGCACAGGCCAAGGCCGAGACCCCGGAGTTCGTGCACACATACGCGGCGGACCTGCTCTACGACAGTGAAGGCCACTTCAAGGGCATGAACGCGGTGTCGATCGAAGAAGGCGACAGACTGGTCGCGGCGACAATTACGGCGTACGCCGACCCCGCGGATTTTACGGCGCACTCGGAGTTCAACAGAGAGGTCATACACATTCTCTATTCCATGCGTTATGCGGCTTTCCCGCTGGCGGTCGCGTGCTTTATCCTGGGGATCGCCTGCTACATCTCACTCATCTGCGCTGCCGGACGTAAGCCCGGCACTGATGATGTTGTCACGGGTCCTTTGTACCGTGTGCCGTTCGACGTGCTGGCGTTCGTGACGGGTATCCTCATGATCGTCCCGGTCCTTCTGGCGCGTGCCTCCGAGACCATGGTGCAGCTGATCTTCGCCTGCATAGGGGTGCTCTACTTTATTAACGCCGTGCTCGGCCTCACCGTGTCTATGGCTGCGCGTGTCAAGCGTCACGAGCTCATCAGAGGCACGCTCGTCTACAAGGTCTTAGCGCTTATCTTCAAAGCATTCTGCGCGATACCGATGGTGGCACGCACGATCGTCATACTTTTGTGGATTGCTTTTGTGGAGTTTTTGTATATCCTGGTATGCCGCGGGGACGACGGCAAACTCATCATCGGCTGGATCCTTGCCAAGGTCATCCTCTACCCCGTGATACTCTACATCGCATATATGATGAGCCGTCTTAAGACCGCAGGCAGCAAGCTCGCTTCGGGAGACATCGGCACTCCCGTCGATACTAAGGGGTTCGTGCTGGACTTCAAGCAGCACGCCGTGAACCTCAATAAAGTGTCCGACTCCGTGGGACTCGCCGTCGACGAACGCCTCAAGTCCGAGCGCATGAAGACTGAGCTCATCACGAATGTCTCGCACGATATCAAGACGCCTCTGACGTCCATCATCAACTACGCTTCACTCATGGGCACTTGCGATCCTGCCGACCCGAAGATGCGCGAATACTCCGAGGTCGTCGTAAGGCAGTCTGACAAGCTGAAGCGCCTTATCGAAGATCTCGTCGAGGCCTCGAAAGCATCCTCCGGCAACCTCGAGATCGTCCCCGCCCCCCTGAACTGCTGCACATTTGTGTCCCAGACCGCAGGCGAATACAAAGAGCGCATTGACGGCGCCGGGCTGACCCTGGTGGCGACCGCTCCCTCCGAACCGGTCATGATAATGGCCGACGGCCGCCGCATGATGAGGATCTACGACAACCTCATGAACAACATCTGTAAATACGCCCAGCCCGGCACCCGCGTCTACCTGACTCTGTCGGTCGAGGACGGCAATGCGGTGACTGTGTTCAAGAACACCTCTGCCGCAGAGCTGAACATCAGTGCCGACGAACTGGTCGAGCGCTTTGTCCGCGGAGACAGATCCAGGAACACCGAAGGCAACGGCCTCGGCCTGTCGATCGCCAAGAGCATGACTGAGCTCCAGGGCGGTAAGTTCGAGATAGATGTCGACGGCGACCTGTTCAAGGTGACGCTGACGTTCCCGGTGGTGGAGTCTGCCGGTGACTCCAATACTGCCGGCACTGACGATACTGATGACACTGCCACTGACGGCACCGGCGCAGAGACTGTCCCGACCAAGACAGACGTAGTCTCCGCAGCAGCTCAGGCCGCCGAAGAAACATCTTCCGGTGCCGATTCCGGCGTTGCAGCCGGCGTTGCCGCAAGTGTCGCCGCCGCAGTCGCCGAATCCGCGCCTGAACCCGACCCTGACAGCCCGTCAGAGTCATAAGCGTAGTACTAGTTTGGCGGCGGGGAGTGACCCCGCCGCTTTTGTTTTGCAAATGTTCAGTATAGTGTTCAGTAGTGTAGCCCTGTTTACTGAACAGATGGTCATTTACAGGGTAAAAATACAGCAGTGGTGACTGCAGTGCAGTCCGGGTTGCTGTCAGATAGGCCTTTTCGCAGGCAAAAATACAGCAGTGCTGACAGCAGCGCAGTCCAGATTGCTGTCAGATAGCCCTCTTCGCGGGCAAAAATACAGCAGTGCGTACAGCAGTGCAGTCTGGGTTGCTGTCAGATAGGCCTTTTTGAGAGTAAAAATACAGCAGTGGTGACTGCAGCGCAGTCCAGCCTGCTGTCAGATAGGCTTATTTGTGGGCAAAAATACAACTACGCGCACATCAGTGCGAACTCATCTTAATTGATCAACGGAATCCCTTGAATACTTGTTGTGCGATGGTATAATGTTTATACATAAAGAACATATCAATCCAATAGGGAATCACAAAAACCCCGAAGAGTGCGATCTTCGGGGTTTTCTTACGCCTTTTTGCGAGGGCTTAACTCGTTCGGGCCGGTTGTCTTCAATCACTATCCAGCCACTTGCAGATGTAATGAGCTATTACGCCTGCCACGATAGAGATCAATAAAGAATATATCAATCCCATGGGATATCACCTCCTTTCCCGTTAACGGGGATTGAAGGTAAGACAACACCTAAATTGTACAAGCATAAATGGCCGAAAAACTCGACAAAAACCGACAAAAACCGACAAAATAGCCAACACATAAAAAAGCCCCGGCGCGGGGAGTTGCCGGAGCATTTTTACTTATATCACAGCGGACGGTACTCCGCCTGATCGCTTGATCGAAGCGCCGGGGCCGAACTTATGCCTGGCGCAGCATCGCTACCGGCTGTCCGCATTTCGGGCAGAGGCCGCCGGGAAGCCTGTCGTAGATGAACCATGTCTCGCATGCGTCGCACTTGCAGTCGAGGCTCTTAACGAAGATCATGACGTCGTTGGTGTCCATCACGTTGCTGCCTACGAACCTGTCCAGGTCAATAACATTCATGTCTGCCATAGTCACATCCTCCTTTGCAGGTTTCTATGACTTAAGTTTAAAGGCAGAGTTTTAAAAGAGTTTTAATGCAGGGTTATGCGGAATTGAACTTTTGGTAAACCGTTTACTCTTCCTTTGACCATGAAAACTCCATGCCCATAGAATTACTCTGATGAAACATATAATGCCTATGGAGAGCGAATAGTGCGCTTAACGATAAGTCTTCAATTGTTTCAGCATTGTCATCATAGCAGTCTGCAACAACAGTTTTACCCAAAACTCTATGACTTAGATTATCACATGCATCAATTATGAATCGACAGAGCCAGAACACAGCATCTTCTTCAGTTGCATCTGCAATCAACGTTTCAACAAGATAGTCCATCGGTTTTGGATATTTCCTTTTCTTGCTATTATTTAATCCAATATAGTCATTAATGTAATGGTCTAAATTGCTATAAGCGGATTTGGGGAATGTGGCAATTATCTTCGATGTTACTAATCTCTTAAACTGATAGCAGTCATAACCTTTAATGCTTTTGCTTACATAATACTGAAACCTTGGGAAATGCTGTCCAAACATATATATATATCTTTCGGAAGAAAGCTTGTACTTTATCAAATCATCCTCTAGCAAAGCTAACCCTTCCATCCAATACAACTTGTCACAAACTAGCCTTGCCGTAACGTTGCACTTGTCAAGAATGCTGCTCCTTAATTTTTCTGATAAAAGATTATACTCGGTATACATAGAACGCTGATAATTATGGTCTGGGTTATATAGAAAAGCAATCTGGCAAAGCGGAATTAAGTCTGTTTCAGATTCATGTTCCACCAAATACTGCCTTACTCTAAGCGTTTCATCTTCAGATAATAGGTCATTATTAGCGTTACCAGAATTTTTTGTAGGTTCTTCGATTAGATCAGCAAGAAACAGCTTATCAATCTCCTTAGAGTATTCAGTCTTTCCAGAATTATCAACGAACTTTAGTGTATAAAGAAATACTCCGGTCAAAAACGAAGGTAAATCTATATAATTGCCGGGGAAATCTTTCTTCAATGTGCCATTAACCAAATCTACAGGTTGAGATTCAGGTATGGTGTCATCTCCATTAACGATTTTGGTTATAGTTTTTACAAGTAAGCATTCACTTTGAGGATTGAACATATTCGCAATATTGTTCATGCAATGGCACAAACTATCATATTGATCCGGATCATAGTCGTTTATCCTTTCAATAAACTCTTTATTGGGATTTCTGACTCCACGCACGAACTTACTAATCGTGTCCGGATCTGGTCCATATTTATCATCAATACATGAAAACACTTCTCTAAAGCATCTGCTTTGGGTAAAAGAGTTTTCTTCTACGCAAACCACTATAGCTTTGAAGAAAGTACCTAAGCATAGTCTGCTCATATGAATGACAACCCCCTTTTTTTGAAATGTAGCCTACATCTTGCCTACTGTTTGTCCTGTCAAGGCAAATATCTTTTCTTCTACACTTACAGCATCACCACTCGTCAGCAGGCCACTGAAATCCGAAGAGGGTGATGAAATCTTTAGCCCGTGATTATTTATCGGATTATTAATCACCATGCTAAGAAAGGAGGATATCTCATGCTTAGCAATGATTTAAATAATTATAACAAGCCTAGAAAAGGCAGCAAAGACATATGGAATGCTTCATTGCTTGAAGGTGCAACTTACACGGAAGGTAATGATATTCCTATTTGTCTTAAGTGCAACGGAAGCATCCCTGAGGGCTTAATTGGAAGCGACGAGGCAGCAGGCAATCACAAGAAGAATAGCAAAAACAACCCGGATTATCAGGTCAAAAAGTATATTCACAGCTATATTGACGACCAAAAATTCGATGGTAATCGAAGTAGCATTTGGCTAAATATAGGGAAATTTATTGAGTTAGCCCGTCATTATTCTGGTGTTATCAGCCCGGACTTTTCAACCTGTGCCGACTTTCCTGATGCCTTGAAGCGATGGAATATCTTCAGAATGAGATCATATGACTTCATTCTGCAAAAGAACGGTATCCCTGTCATTCCGAATGTCCGCTGGGGAACACCTGAAACTTGGAAGTATTGCTTCGACGGAATCCCTGTAAACGGAATCATTGCTATAGGAACAGTTGCAAGCGGAATTCATAAAGTCATCAATCGCAAGTATTTTGAGGATGGTCTTCTTAAAGCAATCGAGTTACTGAGACCACATACAATTATCGTCTATGGTTCAGCAAACTATGAAATATTCGATAGAGTTCGTAATCAAGGGATAAATGTTGTTGCCTTCCAAAGCAAGACAAATCTTGCCTTTAAAAGGAGGGTAACTGATGAGTAAAGCATTAAGCAATCACTTCCATGGTACAACAGGTGAACGTAAGTTCAACAACAATCAGAAACAATATGAAGATGATATAATCAAAGATAGAGTTCGCGGATTGGACCTCAGAGAACATCCGGTCAAGCACAAGAGTTCTTTAAGCATAAAGGAAATCAAGAGGAGGATTAAAGACCACACCGCAACGAAAGAAGATTATCGCAAATATGATCGTATCAAACGTTTGTCGGTGAAGCGAAAGACTGCAGTTAATGATTTTTGGGTAGCTGAACGTGAACGTCTAAGCAATAACATACCCGGGACACGCAATTGGACCGCTGAACAGAGAAAAATAATAATAGACGGAGGACGTCCCAAGGTTGATGGTAAAACAATGCAAGGACACCACACCTATAGTGTCTCGATGTATCCTCATCTTGCAGGAAAACACGAGGTTATTTTTCCGGTAACGTTTGAAGAACACTTATATGAATGGCATGGAGGTAATTTCAAAAATAGTCTTCCAGGAAAGCCATTCAAAAGGAAAAGGAGAACATAATATGAAACCACAAGTTGCAATTAAAATACCTAACGATTCTTCTGTTGCAAAAGCTGCTTCGATTATCAGGAAGATTGAGAAAGATCTGTCAATTGCAGATATCAGTCGAAGAATAAAAGATTCCGATTATCTCCTGTCATATGACATGTCGAGCGAGAAAGGTGTTAACAATATAATTCGCTGTTATAACGAGTTCCTGAAGCTCGGCATTACACCTTCTCTGTTCGAACACGATAGACCTGCATCAATAGATTTACTGAAAAACCTCAGCAACACATACAAAGAGATATCTGATGAGATTGATGCTGAGATGGAAGCAGAAGACGAAGAGTAATTATTTCTCTGTGATTTTATAGCGGTCAGGCATTGCTTGGCCGCTTTTTTCCCTAGTCTTTCACTCGAACCCGAAGAGGATGATCAGCTCGATGAGCGGAACGCAGATCGCCAGTACGGGTGCGAGCACAGCCATGAGCACGATGAGAAACACGCCGCGGCCTTTCTTGCCCTGCTTGAAAGCACGAACCGTCAGAACTATCAGGATTATATATAAGGGCAACCCCAGCAAGATCGCAGTCATTTGACACGTACCTCATTCTTGTCCGCGCCGACGCGGGACTTTTTCACAAGATCAAAGTAAGTCCCGGTCACGACGATCGACCCGAGCAGCAGTGCGCCTCCGACCGAGACGAGCGCGCCGTACGTGCGGCCTCTGACGTTGTGCGATTTGATGCCGTTTATGTTTGAATACAGTTCGCCGCCGGCCAGATACACCGTCACCGGCAGCCCCGTCTCGTAGCGGGCCTGATACTGCGGGACCTCGCCGTCGAGCACGCTGATCAGCTCGTAGTCTTTGCCCTCATACCTGACCGTCACGACATCATGCGTGCCGCGGGTGAGCATCTCGGGCTCGTGGCGGATGTCAGTGATCAGCACCTCGACTTCCGTGTACTCGACCGGCGCCGTTTGGATCTGATGCGCCAGCACGATCACGGCCGCCAGGCACGCCCCGAGCGCGATCCACAGGAAGATGGCAATGAGTCCGAGTGTTGTTTTCCTGGTCATGAGTCTTTGTTGTCTTTCGATGAGTGCAGCACTTCCGCCTTGTCCTTAGAGAACGTCTCGGTGGGGTCGAAGATCTCGGCGAAAATCACTTTCTCGGGCACGCCGTCGCCGTTGATGTTGACGTACAGCATCTCGTCCGTCCCGTCGATAAGGTAGAACCTGGCCTGCGTGTAGTACCCCTCCACGGCAGAATCGCGCCCGACCGCGTAGGGCTCGTAATCCTCGAGGAACTCCAGCGCCTCCTCCTCGTCTTTCCAGTCGACGTCGTCGATGTCGTCCCTGTCGATCTCGTCCCCGCCGCCGGTCAGCTTGAACACATCATTCGCCGTGCCCACGCCGATGTTGACCGCGATGAAGTCCGAGCTGTCGCCGTAGCAGACGAGCATCCCGCAGGAGTCCTCGTACACCATTTCCGCCGTCGTCCCGTCCTCGAAAAGGTACAGATCCACATCCTCCCCTTCCTCAAGACCTTCCGGCACGGTAACTTCCATGTTGAAGCGCTTGTCGATCGTCAGGATCCTGATGCGGTTGAGCCCGATGAGGTCGTCGTCGCCGATAATCGAATAAAGCGAGAGCGTGACCCAGTACGTCTGCTCGTCCGTGTATATAAAGAAGTCCGCATCAAAGTAATCTATCGGGTCCGTCTTGGACCACTGGCTGTAGGTATTGGCTGAGAGATCCGTCGGCAGCACGCTCGTATCGATGACATCGCCCTCGAAGCCGTCGATCATCTCCTCGATCATGTCCTCAGTGCCGTCCATGGACAGCAGCTTGTCGGAGCAGAGCTTCTCGATGCCCCTAGCATCCCTGTCGTCAAGCGCGTTGACAAAGCCCGCGCAGGTCTTCATGAAGACGCCCTTGTCCCTGTATTCGATGTCATCCTTGTCGGTGATCGCATCGTCCTTGATCTCACTGTAGAGCTTGTTGGTGTCGAACTTGCTCGGCTTGAAGCAGGACGTCAGGCCGCCTAGCGTGAGCGACGCAAGAAGTATGACCGCGGTGGTTTTTATGTAAGTGTTCATTAATCGAATCTGCCCCTATCCAAACTTATTAGATTATAAGAGTTCTTAGGGATTACTGCAAAAGTTACTGCATGCGCAGTATGTATGTCAGTAACTTTAGCCCCAAAAGGCCCGAAACTACTGCAAGAGTTACTGCATGCGCAGTATGTATGTCAGTAACTTCGGCCCCAAAAGGCCTAAAACTACTGCAAGAGTTACTGCACGCGCAGTATGTATGTCAGTAACTTTAGCCCCAAAAGACCCAAGAATACTGCAAAAGTTACTGCATGTGCAGTAACTTTCTCAGTAACTTTTGGATTAATCATGCAAGAATCACTGCCCTGCGTTCTCCGGCAGCTGCTTGGTGCCGCTCTTGACCGAGTTGAATATGGTTACGACGAAGTTCGTGATGTCGTTCTTGGAAGGCTGGGCCGGCAGCTGCCTGATGCCTTCGGTGATGCGCTCGATCAGGGTCTTGCCCATCTGCTCTTCCATTAGTTTCTTGACCCAGTCGAGCTCGTCGATGGAATTCTGGCCGAGGTAGATCCTCTCGAAAGCCAGGATCGAACCCTCACCTATCGCCGTGACGATGGCGCCCGCGATGATAGCGTTAAGCACACTCGCAGCGACGTTGACGCCGGGGATCGCCTTGAGCGCCTGAATGAGTCCTCTGGCCACGAGGCTGACCGTGCCGACCTCGATTATGGTGCTGAAGAATTTCTTGGAACCCTCGCCCTCGTCGATCTCGTAGATCCTCGCGAGTGCCTTGAGCTCGGCGGTCTCGATGGGAACGAGCAGCAACGCGTCCGGGAACGGGATCGGCACCGCGCCGACAGTAACGCCTGCGCCCGTCGAGAGGACGACTGTGCTGTGCGCGAGCTTCCTTTTTCGCTCGAGGTTATATACCGTGACGTCATTCTTGGACGCCTGGATGCCCTCCGGCAGCAGCTCGTTGATCGCGGTGATGAGCTCCGTGACGCCCTCCGCCGGGACCGAGTATTCGTTGGAGATGAGGTACGGCGCAGCGACCACCGGGAAGATGCCCTTGATCTCTCTCCTGCCCTCGAAAGCGTCCTTTACCATCTGCACGTTCTGGTCCCTGTCGCTGAGCGAGTAGGACTTGGTGATGATGACGATGATCGGCACCGTCTTCCAGATGGCAATGGCCTTGAGGAAATCGTCTATCGTCTTGGGGAAGAGCTTTGACGCCGTGCCGTCCACGCACATGCATATAAGGTCGATCGTCGTCTGCTCGTCGCCGTCCGTGGCGCTCTTCTTGCACCACTTCTGCACTTCCTTGATGGCACGGTTCTGCTGGAAAGCCTTGGTCGGCTCGAACCCGATCGTGTCGATTATCCGGAAGGGGATCTCCTCGTTCTCATACACGTGCAGCTCCTGCGTCGTGCCTTTGGTGCCGATGCCGGTCGCCGCGTCCGTGCCCAGGATCGAATTGATGAGCGTCGTCTTGCCTACACCGGAATTACCCAGGAAGAGTATGTTTCCCTTCTTCATAGCTGTGCCCTCCTTGGAGTGTGCCTTTTTGGATAAGTATACTATAACACTCGCGCGCGCGGCCTGCCCCGCTGCAACATTTTCGCGCGCCGGTTGTATTAATGGCAAAAGCATTTGGAGGGAACACACATGAAGAAGATATTGGCAGCAGTTCTGGCGGCAGTGATGGCGGTAAGCCTTATGGGATGCGCAGGCACGGGCAACGGCAAGAGCCACAAGAGCACGGGCGGCGGCACGATCGCCTGGCTGAACACCGCGAGCGAAAACAACATAGAGAACCTGAAGAAGAACGAGGGCAACATGCTCGAGGTCACGGCGTACGTGAGCGAACCGCAGGGAGAATACACAAGCTACGTTACCTACGACGGCGGCGTATACGTCTCCGGCTCAGGCGCGAATGGCGAGCTGACCATGAGCGACGAGGACTACATGTTCATCTACAATTTCTGCGTCGACGCGTACGAGAACGACAGGTTCGCAGACTACTCCGAGGATGTGTGCGACGGTACGACATACAAGTTTGTTTTCTACGATACCGACGGCGGCGCGCACACGCTGTACTCGGGCTACTGCTACGAGAACGAAGCCCTGCAGGAGATCAACTCCAGAATCGGCTATTACTGCATCGACTGACGGTGAACCTACGACTGACGGCGCACCTTCGACTGGCGGTGGCGCACCTTGGGCGCAAATAATACCGCTGTTCAGACGGTATAGAGTTCCCGAAGCTTTACGAGATCTTCCGGGGTGAGGCCGAGCTCTTTTGACATGTAGTCGTGCACGCTGCCGTACTTGTTTTCGAGCGTTGCCAGCGCGTGCGTCATGTAGTGCTCGAAGACACCTCCCGAGGCGAACTGCAGCGCCTCGATCTTGTCCTCCGCCATGCCGAGCTCCTCGCCGTCCCGACGGATCTGCGCGAGCTCATTTTCCTTACACCTGTTCGACAGCATGTAATCTTCGAGGATCGTCTCCCTGTCCGTGCCGAGCGCAGTGAGGAGCAGCATCGTCGCCAGTCCCGCGCGGTCCTTGCCGTCGACGCAGTGCCAGAGAACGGCGCCTTTTGCGGGGTCGGTCTCGAGAAGTATCCGGAAGAACTGCGCGTATGCTTTCCTGCCGCGCGGCCCGAGCAGGAACATATCGTACATCTTCGGGCTCAGAAGGCCGCTCTCGTAGGCAAGGTCAATCATGGCCCGCTTGTCGGTATTGCCCGTCAGGAACTGCTTTGCCAGCTTGAGCTTCTTCAGCCCGGAGAGGTAGTCGTCGATCTCGATGACAGGAAGGCGGATGCTCTCGGCGCCGGGGATCTCTTTGTCCGGATCGCCGTCGCGCACGCCGCTCATGCGGAAGTCTATTACGGTCTGAACGTGATACTTATCGTGAAGGATCTCCACGGCTTCGAGCGCGGCATTGCAGAGGACGCCGCTCCTTATGAGCACGCCCTGCCTGATGCGCCTGTCCCCCGCCGGATAACCGCCGAGGTCTCTTGTGTTCAGTACACCGGGAAGATCGATCGCGTTGTCGTACATTCTGGCAGGCTCCGGGAGTTTATAGTTCGGGTATGGGGTGCAGCGTGTCCGCCACCTTGAACAGTTTCTTCTTCTGTCCGGCAGCGAGCGGCTTGCGGAGGATGTTCGGGACCGAAGGCGACGTTGCCAGACCCCTTACCAGCTTGATCATGGCATAGCCTTCGAGGATGCGGTTGATCTCCGCGATCTCCTTCGGATCCTCCGTGCCGAAATACTTCTTCACGACGATGTCCCATATGCGCGCGAACTGCTCTTTGCTGATGCCCATGTTTGTTGACTTCCAGCTCGTCTTGGCCGCGGTCACATACACAAGATGCATCGACGACAGGTCGAGCACGGGGTGCCCCAGGCCGGAGTCTTCGACGTCTATGAGGACGATCTCGCCCTTCTGCAGCATCAGGTTGCCGGGGTGGAAATCCTGATGTATGAAAGTATTCCTGTACGGGATCTTATCGACGATCCGGTTAAGGCGGTCCGCCTGTTCATCCGTGTAGAAGCCCGCGTCGTAAGTCGCTTTGATGTCGGCCCTGCACCGCTCCCTCGAATCCGTCAGCGAACCCGGCTCGAACTCCGTGTGATGCAGCGTTATCAGCGTATCCGCGATCATGTTGGCATACTCGTCCACCCTGTCCGGATTTGCCGCGATCTCCTGGGCCAGAGACTTCGCATCGATCATCTCGTAGACAACGCCGTAGTTCTCCCCGACCCTTACCATATCGAAAGCGATCGTCGTCGGCACGCCCTGCACGAAAGCCCTTTTCGTCACTTCCCTGTTCTGATCTATCTTCTCGGGGGAATTGCGGTCCCCGTAATACACCTTGACGATCGTCTCGGGATCCAGCCTGTAGACGGCGCCGTTCCCGCCCTTGCCGATCAGTTCGCAGCCTTCTATAGATATCTCGCGCATCGGTTTGTCAGTCATAGGTCAGTCCTCACAATATTGCGGTGCTTGCCGCAGTTGCCGTGTTCCATATATGTATACTATATGTTCTATGTTGATATACTGTTGAGAACGTGTAAACCATAAGTAAAGAAAAGGCACCGCGCCACGCCGTCTCTCCGCCTCTGCGTCCGCCGCTTCCCCGCCTCGAAAACGGCGCTCGCCGGGCGTGTGCGCAGAATGTGAGTAAATCGCTCTCTTTTACTCACAAAATCATCACAATCGGCGGAAAATGCAAAATATGTGACTAAAAAGGACCCCCGCGCTCACATTTTACTCACACGCTTCGTGAAGGGGTCGCCACGCCTCGATAAGGTCGGCCCCCGCCCCTTTGCCGAAGAATTGCCTGAGGCTCCGCACGCGGTCGAGTTATAATTAACCCAAAAGCACAAGGAGCCGCCTATGAACCAGAAAGAAAGAATGATCGCGAACCTCCCCTACAGGTCCTGGATGGACGGGCTCAAGGAGGATCGGATGGCGTGCAAGAAGAAGCTCTATACATACAACAATCTTCCGCCCGAGCAGGAGGCCGAGCGCGAGGCACTGCTGCGCGATATCCTCGGCAAGACCTGTGAAGGCTACCTTAACATCGAGTCCCCGTTCCACTGCGATTACGGGTATAACATCGAGGTCGGGAAGGAATTCTTTGCGAACTATAATTTCATCGTGCTGGACGTCGGCAAGGTGAAGATCGGCGACAACTTCATGTGCGGTCCGAACGTGCAGATCTCGACCGCCGGCCATCCGCTGCACCCCGAGTCGCGCGCGTCCGGCTATGAGTACGGCATCGACATCACCATCGGCGATAACGTCTGGATCGGCGGCAACGTTCTGGTCTGCCCGGGCGTCACGATCGGCAGCAACGTCGTCATCGGCGGCGGCAGTGTCGTGACCAAAGACATCCCCGACAACATGCTCGCGTACGGCAATCCGTGCCGCATCATCCGCGAGATCACCGAGGCCGACAGAGACTACTATTTCCGCGACAGGAAGTTCGACGTGGAGGACTATAAGTAAGACTGCCCGCGTGCGCGCTTGTCAAAATACACTGCAGATGTACCGCTATGCAGTGTATTTTTCAGTGTATCTCAGGCCAAATCATCGAAAATACACTGCAAATGTACCGCCATGCAGTGTATTATTCAGTGTATTACGACATCGGCGCGAAAACTTCAGACCAAAACCGGACCTACATCTCCCCCTCATCCCGGGAATTCTTCACCAGCTGCTCGGGCACCGAATGCCTGCGCCCCTCATACGGGTTCACGCCGTAATCAGCGAACAGATGGTACTTGTCCGACGGCGGCACGCGGTCGTGCGAACGGATGTAATCGATCCCGCCGGCGGTGTAGTCGCGAAGCTTGGGCGGAGTATCGCCGAAGTCCGCGAACTTGTCCAGGACCTTATAGACGACAAAGGCCGTGATGCCGACTGCGGAGAACACGAACATCGCGATATATACTGCAAACATTAAGTATGCTGATCCCGGCATATCACCCCTGCCTCCTCTTGACGTATCTGAACATCGACTCGGACTGCGTGAGCTTCAGATTATTCATGACCCGCCGAATGCCATTGAAGCCGGTCGCCGTCAGCGCGAATCCGCCGGCAAGCATCGCGATCACGATATACATCGCCACGGACGCGAGGTCGTTCCCGCGGCCCAGCGCAGCCCACATCGCGAACCCTATCAGCCCGAGCAGCAGCACGAACAGCGAGATCGCGAACGCCCACACGCTCTTAGTTTTCCACGGCATCGTTCCGACGACCCTGCCGGTCTGGCCGTTGACCAGGATCGTGTAGGGCTTCTCCTCATGCCTGAAAGTAAAGAACCACACCGGCATCATCATGTATACCGGGTCGTCCTGAATGTCTGCCCAATAAAGCGAATCCACGATCTTCACGTTGTTCGCCTTGACGGACTTAACCACCTCTTCCGCGTACATCCTGTGGCAGTGCTCCGAAGCGGCCGCGCGCAGGTCGCTGTAGGTAATGTCCGACGTGTTCGAGTAGAACCCGTTCAGATAATCCTCGTCGAAAGTCCTAGCATCCTCCAGGTAGAACGGTTCGAGCCTGAAGCTGACATCGTCGCTCAGGATCTCCGACCCGTCAATCGGCAGGTTCCTCAGCCTGACCTCGCCCGCTCTCGTGTAGTAGTAGGTAACGCTGCTCTTGCCTCGTTTGACCTCGCCTTTCAGGAAGTCCGCCTCACGGAACTCCGCATTGACCACCCAGTACGGCACGTAGATGCCCCGAAGGTTCTCCGGCACGCACCGTGCCTTGACCTCCTTGGGGATAATCGGGTTATTCATGAACCTTTTCCTGATGACGCCGGCCGCCTCTTCGCGCGTGATCTTGAACGGCACGATGCCGTCGGGACGGTACTGCTTCGCCACCCTGTCGAAAACAACCGCCGGGTTGCCGCAGTACACGCAGAACGTCGAGACCTCCGTATCGCTCGTTATTACCTCTGCTCCGCACTGAGGGCAGATGTAGACTCTTGTGTCATAGTATTTGGAATGAAGCTCGGCATTCTCGTCCTCGATGTCTTCCGGCCTGTACGAATTACCGCACTTGACGCACTCGAGCGCCTGCGATGCCGGATTGAAAACAAGTCTGCCTGCGCAGCTCCTGCAGATTACAGCCAATTCCTTTTATCCCTTTCCATTATTGACTTACAACATTATATCAGTTCTTGTAACAAGATTGTTGTTTGAGAAGGGCAGTCACAGGTGTTTTAATAAGACCATGAGAAAACAACTTATCACCGCCGTTCTTGTCACGGCATCCTTACTTCTTACATCCTGCAATCTTGCAAAACACCCCGAGTTCACGCTCGGCACATCGGTCGAAGTCACCGGCCGTCAGGGCGTCTGCTCCGAAGGCGATTACTACTGGGTGAGCGGATCGAAGACCCTCGCCAAATACGACCGCGACTGGAACCTGATCGAGATCAACGAGGACCCCTTTGAAGGATACGAAACCGAGGTCAATCACATCGGCGACATCGATGTGTACGAGGGTAACCTGTATGTCGGCGCGGAGCTCTTTGTGGACGGCGTCGGCACGAACATCCAGGTGGCGGTGTACGATGCGGAGACGCTGAAGTTCAAGGAGGCGTTTCCTTTCGAGCCGGCAAGTGGGCAGCTCGAATGTTCCGGCATCACGGTCGACTCGGATACCAAGACCGTCTGGATGTGCTCGTGGGTCGGCGGTGACAGCGGCATCTACCTGTACGCATATGACCTCGAGACCGGCGATTACAAGGGCAAGTTCGAGATGGAGGATCCGCCGCGGCTGATCCAGGGCATCTCATACCACGACGGATACATCTACATTAGCGCTGACGACGGCGAAGCGGATCTGGGCGCGCCGGATCATCTGTACCGCACGAAGATCGGCTGGTGGGAGTTCTTCAATATGAAGGACGGCTTGGGCACCTGCACGGTCCAGCGTGTCAAAGCCTTTGACGATGTCATCAGGCAGGGCGAGATCGAGGGGCTGACTTTCGATGAGCAGACGGGCGATCTGCTGCTTCTGTATAACCGCGGCGCGATAATCGTGGACGGCATCAAGACCGGCCTGTACGAAGGGTACGACCGCGAGATCTCGGAAGTGTTTGTTTATAAAGTAAGCTGATAGGGCGTGGTCCGATAAGGACACCCTGTTACGGCATGTCGATCTTCCACTGAGTCCTTGTCTCAGGATCGTCCTCGCGGATCACGGCGTATGCTTTGTTGATCTTATCTATGAGGACGCAGCTCTCTCCGCGGTATTGTGTTATCAGATCTTCCTGTTGTCTTATCCTTCTTTCCCTCTCGTTATTCACGCGGGTAAGTTCGGAAGCGAAAGCAGCGGAATCTTTCCTGTTCTTTACAACGCTGACGATGATTGGAATTGCGATAATTACAGCCAAGGCGATTACTCCGGCCCATAAATCGCCGGAGTTCTCCTCAGCGCTGTGCACGATTGCAAGTATACCGCCAATAGCGACAGCGGAGATTACTACTAATCCTAACTTGAAATCAGGTGTGTCATATCCGCTTCCAAATGCCGCAGCCGTCTCGATCTCATAGTCTTCTTCGCCCGCGTTTATCTTGCGCTTGTGATCCTGCGCCTCACGCATCTTCTTTTGGGCCTGCGCATACTCTTCGCAGAGCTTGAACATATCCCTCAGTCTCTCGAAATACTCCTTATCGGTGGAGACTGCCGCCTCGAGTTCCTCTTCGATGTGGATGACACCGTAGTTGCGCATAGCCAGGCGACCGTGGTTCTCAAAATCGCGAATAGACTTCATGCGCGCCTTCGCAAGCATCCTTCCCCTGAGCGCGAGGAATTGCTTCGGGTCCTTGGCGAGCACAACATCGAAAGCATCCTTCGCCGTGTCGAACTCGCCTCTTCTCAGCGCCGTCATGCCCCGCGATAAAGCATCGTCGTCACCCCAGAAGTCATAGTCATAAGTAACGCCGCAGTAAGGGCACTTATATATCTTCGCGACATCATCAAGGACGAGACCGCTGCCGCATGACGAACAAAGATGTGTTACTTCAGCCATTGCCGCCACCTCACTTCTCAAACGATGACTTAAGTTCCGGATCTATCCTCCTGAGTTCCACGTATTCTTTCCTGACGGACTTCAGGAGTTCTATTTTCTTATCTCTGATGTCAGACAGCTTCCTGTCTGCGCCTTCGAGTTCTTCATTAAGCCCCTCTATCTGGTTCGCGTACTTTCTTTCGCTTCTCACTGAGAGGGCACCGAATATTCCGCCGACTCCGAAGACTGCCACTCCGCCCCATGCCATGGTGACGATCTCCGCGTCCTTTGAGGCCAGCGCTACCACGAGACATACCGCGCACACCAGCCATGCTATGACAGCGAACACGATCGGATTCATCATGGTCACGCCGTTTTCCGACCTGATCGGAATGCCGCTTTCCTGCCTTCTTGCCGCGACCGCATCGAAGTGTGACGCCTGTCTGCGCTTTGCAAGATCCGCATCCTTCTCGTCCTTGTCGGCCTGCGCGTATTCTTCGCCCAGGTTGAAGATGGTCATAAGCTTTGTGAAGTATGCTTTGTCTTCTTCTGCCGCTGCTTCGAGCGCGGCTTCCGCGCGAACCTTATCGTACGGGATCTGCAGGAGAACGTCGGTCTTGTTGAGTTCCTTCACGCCCGTGACTTTTGCTTTCGCCAGGAGCCTGCCGCGGAGCGCAAAAAAATCGTGCGGATCCTTTGCCAGGATGAAATCGAAGACCTCCGCCGCGGTCCTGAACTCGCCCCTTCTCAGAGCGGTCATGCCCTTGGACAGCGCGTCCTCCTCGTCGAAATACGCATAGTCGTAGGTGACGCCGCAATACGGGCACCTGTAGAGCTGTGCGTCCGTGTCGATGATGAGCGGGCCGCCGCAGGAAGAACAAAGATGTTTTAACAATTCAGCCATGCTTGAAGTATAGCACAACGCGCGGGAGACTTTTAATAGCGGGAGGCGCGAATTACGCAGGGTGTTTTGCACCGCCTGCGCGAAAAGGCCGTGCTCCGCAGGTCAGGTGCCGGAGTCCTCGTCAGCCCACCGCTTCTCGATCTTCCTGAAGAGTGCGAGGGCGATGAACATTCCGCAGAAGCCCGCGGTGATCCACGCGAACGGGTCGGATGCGACTGCGATGTAATAGTTCTGCACGTTTATCGCATAGAACGAGAGTATGATCCTCGCGACGAGCTCGACCAGGCCCAGGACCATGGTCATGCCGGCATAGCCGATCGACTGGATGGTGTGGCGGTAGATGAAGATCATGGCGAGGAAGAAGTAGCAGACCGCGCTTTCGATGATATAGATGTTGGCCCACGGGATGTATACGGACACGTCGACGTCAGCGTCGAAGAAGATCCACAGCACGTGCGGCACGGTGACGATCGCGAAGACCGCTGCCGCGAGTGAATAGACGATGAAGATCTTGAGTGCGGCCTTGACGCCCTGGCGGATGCGGAGCATGTTGCGCGCGCCGTAGTTCTGGCCGGCGTAGGCAGCCATGGTCTGGCCGACCGTGAACATTCCCTGGGTGATGATGCCCTGGAACTTGCTCGCAGCGGCGATCGCCGTGACCGCGACGTTGCCGAAGATGTTGAACGCGCTCTGCATGATGACCGTGCCGGACGAAGTGATGCAGTACTGGATGGCCATCGGGATGGCGTTGTGGAGCTGCTGCCTGATGGTGGATGTGCTGAGCTTCCAGTCGCGTACGGAAGGTCGGAGTGCCGGCATTCTCGCGTAGATGTAGATGATGCAGAGGATGGCGGATACTGCCTGCGAGATGACCGTCGCCAGAGCCGCGCCGAATGTCGCGAGGCCGAACCTGACGATGAAGAGCAGGTCGAGGCCGATGTTAAGCGCGGACGAGAACAGCAGGAAGATCAGGGGCATCTTGCTGTTGCCGATCGCCCTCATGAGCGACGCGCAGTAGTTGTACATGATCATGCAGATGAGGCCCGCGCAGATGGTCGCGATGTAATCGTACGCATAGCCGAAGATCGCATCGGGGGTGTTCATCCAGCCTAGCAGGCGGTGCATGAACGTAAGGCCCACGCCGGTGATGAGTGTGGCCGAGACGAGTGCGAGGTAGAGTCCGTTGGTGACGGAAGATTTGACGCCGGAAGGATCGTTCGCGCCGTATCGCTGGCTGGTGACTATCGAGAAACCGGTGACCAGGCCGTTGGATGTTCCGAGCATGAGGAACATGATAGTGCCGACCGCGCCGACTGCGCCCAGGGCATCGGGATTGACGAACCTGCCGACGATGATCATGTCCACGATGTTGTAGAGCTGCTGGGCGACGTTGCCCAGAAGAAGCGTCATCGTGAACTTGAATATGATCGACATCGGGTTGCCCTGAGTCATGTTGAAGTCCGTGCGTCTCGCCGACATAAGCACCTGCCTTGAAGTATTCCGAGACATTATAAGACTAAGCCCCTCCGCAGTGCTATCAAAACCTCGCCAAATCTTTGCCTTTTCCGTAGTAAAAGCAACAATTCGTTAACTCATTGTTTATTGTAAGCCCCGCCCGCAAACGCATATAATTAGGCTATAAAACGAAGGGAGATCAGACCAATGGACGATAATAAGGAACTTAACTTTGACCAGCTCGAAGAAGTTAACGGCGGCACTGGAATACAGGAGTTTCCCAATAAACTCAACATCAACCTCCGCCAGCTCAACGCGAACAAGGCTGCCGGCCAGACTGAGCCGGCTTCGCTCGACCCCATGGAAGGCGTCAACGTGAACACGGATGCCGTCGAGTGCCCCAAGTGCCACTCCATCGCGGTCAAGCTCGACCTCGAGGCCAACACCTACATGTGCCAGGACTGCGGCAACATCGTAACCCTCGGCAAGTAAGGCCTCTTCTGCAATCTGATACCTCTGCCCCCCGCTGCGCGAAAAAGTCCGCCGGGGGGCTAATCATTTTATTGCCAACATTTTGCTTTCGTGATTTAATAATTACAATCTAATAAAAGAGAATCAAATTCTATGGATTTTTGTCAGAAAGGGGCTACACACATGAGCACAATCAAGACTATCAGCGCCGGCGAGATCATCATCAAAGAGGGCGACGAGGGCAATACTTTCTTCCAGCTTCTGGAGGGTACTGCAAAGGTTTATAAGAACTACGAGGAAGACGATCAGGTTGAGGTCGCTACCCTTGAGGCAGGACAGTATTTCGGTGAGATGGCAGTAATCGAGAACTTCCCCCGTAACTCCACGGTCGTAGCAGACACCGATGTCCAGGTTGACGAGATCGCTGCAGGCGAGATGAACGACTACATGTCTCAGCACCCCGACAAGATCCTCGCCATCATGAAGGTCCTCGGAAGCAGGATCAAGAAGATGGACGACGAGTTCCTTGAAGTCAAGAAGGCTCGTGACGAAGTCCGTAAGGCTGGTTCCGACAGCAGATATGACGGATTCTGGGCAAGACAGCAGAGACTCTCGATCTGGATGTCACCCAAGAGCTCTCAGCTCGAGAAGCCCAGCGCAGAGGAGCTCCGCCAGGCAGCTGCAGCAGTCGCACAGAACAAGACAGATAAGATCGAGACATACAACTACGGTACAATCGTATTCAAGCAGGGCGAAGTCGGTAAGTGCATGTACATCCTCCACGAAGGTAATGTCGGCGTTTACAGCAACTACGGCGAGAAGGACGAGCTCAAGCTCCTGTCCGTTGAGCCTGTCGCTTGTTTCGGTGAGATCGGAATGCTCCTCGAAGAGCCCCGTAACGCTACGGCAGCTGTCGAGACCAGCGGCACCCAGGTCGAGATCATCTATCCTGAAGACCTCGAGGGTCTCTTCAAGACAAATCCCGAGAGGATCGACATGATCATGAAGAACCTCTCCTACCGCCTCAGAAGCATTACTTACGAGTACTGCAAGGCATGCCAGGAGATCGACGAAGCTGCAAAGAACGACAGAAGAAGATAAGTTGATTTAAATTGGATTCTGCGGCCCGGGGCAATGCGCTCCGGGCTTTTTTTGCGGCGCGGCGGGGTGGCGGCGGGGGCGTTGCAACCCGTGTGAGTAAAATGTGAGTTTCTGGGTCCGGTTTAGTCACTTTTTACGCATATTCCGCCAAAAGTGAGTAATTTGTGAGTGCAGGCACGCGATTTACTCACAAAAAACTCACACTCCATTAAGCGGCGCGGCGAGCCCCCTTATACCTTTACCTTTTGGTAGTAAAAACATGCGAGCTGCGTGCGGTCTCTAAGGTCGAGCTTCGCGAGCACGGAACTCATGAGGTTACGCACGGTGCCCTCGCTGAGGAACATCTTATCTGCGATCTCCTTGTTGGACAGGCCGTCGGCGACGAGCTCGATCAGCTGCTGTTCCTTCTCGGTAATGCCGTACTCGGCGTAGTCGAACTTCTCGGTGCGGTTCAGCAGATCCGGCAGCCTGTCTACGATCTTCCCGCCGAAAACGCTCTGCCCCTTGTGCACAGCTCTGACGCTGGTCGGCAGTGCCGCCGCATCCTGCTTGATTATGTAGCCGCACGCGCCGAGCTTAAGCGCGCGGTTGATGTATTCGTCGTCCAGGAACGTCGTCAGGAAGATTATCTTCGCGGCCGGGTCCTGCTTCAGCATCGCTTCGGCGGTCTCGAGGCCGTTCATGCCGTCCATGCGTATGTCCATGACGGTGACGTCGACCGTGGTGTCGGCCACAAATGCCAGCGCGTCGGCGCCGCTAGTTACGGCCGCAGCGACCTCGATGTCTTCTTCTGCCTCAAGTATTATCTTCAGCGACTCGGATACCAGCGGATCGTCGTCAACTATCATTACTTTGATCATCTTGTGCTCCCTTCTTGTGCGACGATGCCGCAAGGGCGTGCCTCCTTATGCTTCCGCCGCTTTCGGCAGTGTTGCCATTATCTCAAATCCGTCTTTGCCGCTCCTGACCGAGGCCCGGCCGCCGCAGGATGCCGCGCGCGAGGCGATGTTCTTGAGCCCGAGGCCGCCTGAGGCCATGTAGTCTCCGGTCAGCATATAATCGCGCTCCGGGTTCTCGCCGTTGTCCCTGACGAGGATGCGCCAGAAAGTGTTGTTCTCGACCACTTCGATCCGCACCTTGTCGCCACTGCTGTACTTGGAGATATTGGTAACTGCTTCCTTGATTATACCCAAGATGCAGCTCTTGGTCTTATTGTCCGCGGGCGACTCGATGGAAGTGTTTACGTCGACGTCGAACCTCTCGGGCAGCGTCTTGATGATATCGTTGACGGCTATCGATACGTCGATCGAATCGTCGTGCAGCTCGTGTACGCTCTTGCGTATGCCGGTCATCGCGAGATCCAAGGTATCGCTGACGGAATCAAGCTGGCCCGCCACTTTCTCGTCCTTATTAATGATCTTGATCGCCTGCATCTGCACGATCACGCGGGTTAGCATGTGGCCGACGTTGTCGTGGATCTCGCGCGCGATGCGGTTACGCTCCTTGAGGCGGGCGGTATAGACTTCGTTGTCGGCGTTTTTCATGATCTCCTCGCCGAGGCGCTTGGCGTTCAGCGAATCCTGGCGCGCATCGTCGAACTTGCTGAGGAGCAGAGTCTCCTTTCGGCGGGCAAGTCCGGTCTTGACCGCGAGATACCCCGCGAGTGCCATGATCAGCAGAGAATAGGCCGTTGTAACAATGTTACCCGTCAGATAATACACCTCGGAGAGCATGGCAACAGACAAGATAGCACGCACTGCGATGTCAACTCCCCGCCTCGAAGACAACGGCGACGCCGCGAGCGCATATAACGCCATCGGGAAGGCGATGAGCACTCCCGGAAAGAAAGGTGCAACCGCCATGCAGATGACAGTTGCACCTATTGACCAGCCTATATCGCGCTTAAGCTCCGTGAGGAACAGCACCGCGAGAGTCGTCAGGATCCAGGCCACGTAGAGCTCGGTCTCCGTGCTGCCGACTATGAACAGCTGCAGGATGCCTGTGACCAGTATTATCAGCTTATCCGTAAGACTCCAATTCATGCCCCAAGTATATCACACGCGGCTTGCCCGAGAGCTCTTGATGAAGGCTGCAGCAAGGGCGAGGACCACTGCGAAGAGCACCTGCACACCGAAGCACATAATGAGCTCGTTCATATCGAAAGCGACTCCGCTCGCACTGTACGTCATGTTGTTCGCATACACTGCCCAGTAGAAAGGCAGGAATCTGGCAACTCTCAGCACGCTCTCGCCGAGGAGCCACTGCGGAACGAACACGCCTGATATGAACGACATCGACAGCGTCACGATATTAGTTATCATCGACAGCGAGTTCGATGTGATATTGAATGCCGTGATGACGGATGCGATCGCACAGTTGACGAGCGTGGCGAGCAGCGAGTTGACTGCGATGACCCACCAGTATTGCGTGAACACCTGGGTGTTGTGGCCGAAGATTACATTGATGAGCATGAATATGATCCAGAGCACGATGCCGGAAGTGATGAGTCCTGCGGTGTTCGCGAAGCTTATCATCTTACGGGTCACCGGTGAAGCGTCGATCCTCTTGCCTACGTTTACTTCGTTATTAGCGATGATCGTGTGGCCAACTCCCAGGGAGAGGAAACCCAGTGAAAGATAGCAGAAGAACTGGTTCATCTGTGCAATGACGAGCTCGTCGCCTGCAGCCGTCTCGGGCTTGTCGCCGGAGATTATGCTTACCTTGGATTCGTCCTTAAGAAGCTTTACGGCCTTGTCGGCAGCTTCCTCATCAGAGTATCCGAGCGTCCTGTAATCGAGGTACGCGTTGATGTAGTTGTTGACTGAAGCATCTATCCCGTAGATCGCAGCGGACATCTCGAAGTCGGTGTTGTATCTGATCTTAGCAGGGCCTTCGGTCTCTCCTCTACCCACGGCCTCGCCGAAGCCGTCTTCTATAGTCATGTGATAGTTCGTGATGCCGAAGAAAACGATATCTAAGATAGACGACTCTGACTTGCCTTCGAGGTCGGTCAGCTCGTTATTCGCTGACAGGTATTCGATAAGTCCGCGGCTCAGCGCCGAATCGTCGTTATCAACGTAGCTGATCCTGGCGGAAGAATTGAACTCGGCTGAAGTTCCGGTATCGACCCTGGAGATCGTCATGAGGAGTACCAGCATCGCTATGAATATGCCGAGGTATATCAGGATACCCGTCGGATTACGCTTCAGAAGCCTGAAGAAACTCTTATACAGATGCATACTTTTCCCTCCTTAATACCAGTACTCCGATCGTGAGGAATACCACTGCAGCTATTACCAGCTTGCCCATGTTCATGTAGAAGTCGAACGGATCGTTGTACAGCGCCATCCTGTAGAACGCCATGTTCATGACGGTCGCAGGGTTGATGTCGTTTACTATCGGGCAGTACTGCTCGATGATGCCCGGCAGCTGCATTACCATCTCGCCGCTCAGGAAGACTGAGACCATGAGAACGCCTGTCGTCTTGTTGCCGCGGGTATTCACGCTGCCCTTGAACAGCAGGCCGCAGATGACGCCGAAGCTGATCGCGAAGATATTGCAGACCACGACGAAGAGTATCAGCCTGAAGACGTTGCTGCCGAGCGAGATCTGAAACACCAGGCGCATGAACGCGAGGTGGATGACGGATATGAGCACCGACGGGATGAGGCGCGCGATGAAGGCGTACCAGATCATCTTGGACTTGCTGCTCGGTGACAGCGACAGTCTCGCCGCTTCCTCCGAGACGTCTGCCTTCAGGTCTCCGACGAGGTTGACGCCGCTCATCGCCGTGAAGAACAGTCCCATCACGAGCGTGCTGTAGAAGTACCACACGTAGGGGTTCGGATCATCGGAGAAAGCCCCCATATCGACCTCGGTGAATGTTTTCCTCGACGCGAGATTCTCGATCATCTCCTGCGCTTTCTCGGGCGAGGTCATGTAGGCCTCCGAGATGAGCTTGAAGTTGGACCTGTATGTGTCGGCGACTGTTTTCGCGACCATGCCCGCGGTCTCGGTGTGGCTCTCTGACAGGCAGACCTCGATGTCGCTGTCTCCCGCTACGAAGAGCACCTCCGCGCCACCGTCCTTCAGGATCTCCATCGCGTCTTCCCTGCCGTCAGCTTCGACCATATCGAAATACTTAGTCTCCGCGCTCTCGTCCGCGAACTCGTCCACCAGGTCGCAGAAGCCTTCCGCGTACGCCGAATCCGACTCCGCCACGACGATCGTCTTGACCGGATCGATCGAGTTCTCGATGTTATAGATATTGCCGAAAGCCGCGTTCATGCAGGCCATTATCCCAAGCGGGAACACGAGGCACCAGAACAGGTAGATCTTGTTCCTGAGCACCTTGAGAAGATAGTACTTAAACATTTGTCTTACCCCTTTCTTCCCTTACTCGTCCCTTAAGGACTTGCCCGTCAGCTCGAGGAAAACGTCGTTCAGAGTCGGCTGCTCGGAGAAGATCTTCTTCATCTTGTATCCCTTATCCTGAAGGATGTTTACGATATCGATGACGTTGTGCTTGCCGGAGCCTGCCTCGACCTTGAGGACGTGTCCGTCGTAGCCTGCGCTGTAGACACTCGGCAGATCCTTGATCGCGGTGATCGTGCTCTCGTCCAGGCCCGCCGTCTCGATCGTGATGATCTCGCTCTTCTTGATCATAGACTTGAGCTGGTCAATGGTGCCCTCGGCGATCGTCGTGCCCTTGTCGATGATGAGCACTCTGTCGCACAACTGCTCGACCTCTTCCATGTAGTGCGAGGTGTACACGATGGTCGCACCCTGCGCGCGGAGTTGCTCGATGCCCTCGAGGATCTTGTTCCTGCTCTGGGGATCTACCGCCACCGTCGGCTCATCGAAAAATATCAACTTCGGCTTATGCGCGATCCCGCAGGCGATGTTCAGCCTTCGCTTCAGACCGCCCGAGAGCTTCTTGGGCTTGAACTTGACGAAATCATTCAGCGCTACGAAGTCTATAGCTTCCTGAACATACTTTGCTCTCGTCGCCTTGTCCTTGATGTAAAGTCCGCAGAAGAAGTCGATGTTCTCATATACCGTGAGCGCTTCGTACACTGCGACTTCCTGGGGAACGATGCCGATCTTCGACTTGATGTCGTAAGCCTTAGGGCTCATCTCCTTGCCGAAGATCGTGATCGTGCCCTTGTCGTATTCCAGGAGTGAGAGCACGCAGTTGATGCATGTGGACTTGCCCGAACCGTTGGGACCAAGAAGGCCGAAGATCTCGCCTTCGTTTACGCTCATCGAGAAATGATCGAGCGCGATCAGTTCCTTATACCTTTTGACCAGACCGTCAACCTTGAGTATCTCTGCCATTGTTTTTGCCTCCGATTTGTTATCTTGAGGCTATTATCCAAAACCTCCCGCAGACCAACAAGTGAAGCGCGTCACGACTTGGATATGACAAATGTCATGTCACACACTTGATGTTTGCTCCCGCTAAGCTGCAAGGTTATAATCTACCGGGGGTATATTACACATATGGAAAACTTAAACAAAGCAATCTCAGCAACTCTCATCGCATCCATCATGCTCTCCGTCACGGTCACGGGATGCAACGGCAAGTCTAAGGGCAAGAACGAAGTCATCGCCGAAGACACGCCGTGGTATTCGGCTAACAAGTTCGAAGTCGAAGACGGCATCGAAGACGCATCCTTCAAATCCGTTGATTACGTCGGTGCCTACGAAGATCAGGTCATCTTCCGCGCGCAGGGCATGTACAATTCCGACCCGGACACCGAGTGGGACAGCCAGAGCTTCTACGATCTGAAATTTGATTTCCTTATCAAATACGACTTAGACGGCAACATCCTTGATACCTACGACATCAAGCAGCTCTTCAACGACAACTCCGACTCGGATGCCAAGCTCTATATAGACGACGTCTCGATATCGGGCTATGAGGTCTCAGCTTATTCCACCAACTATGCCAAAGGCAACGGCATGCAGAAGAGCAGGCTCGTGATGGATATAAGAGACGGATCGGTAATAGATTTCGAGAAGGATCCGGGAGGCGTCATGTCCGGATCCCTGATACTTACCAGGTACGAAGGCGGATACTGCGCAGAGATCTACCAGGTCTTTAACGTCAACACGTCGTACAAGATAGTGATAACGGATCCGAACGGCGAGACCACATCCTACGACCTTGACGAATACCTGCCGGGGATGGAGCTGCATTTCGTGAATAACATCGTCTACACGGGCGACGGCAAGTTCGTGTTCTCGGCGGATTGCGGTGAGTTTGACATGGACGCGGTGGTCTCCAAAGTGACCTTCTCGTTCTTCACGATCGACACGAACAAAAAGACCGTCACGGAATATACGGGCGACACGTCCGCGTTCTACAAGTACTTCTTCTTTGCGTCCTATCAGGAAGGCATCGGTCCCGTGTCGATCGACATGGACGGCATCTATAAGCTCGACATTGAGCAGGGCACCAAGGACAAGATCTTCTCGTTTGACTGGTGCAACATCAACCGCTACGACGTGGAGTACCTGTCGATAATATCTTATTCGGAAGACCGTATCATCCTCGCAGGTACTGTGTACCGCGGATCGAATTATCTCGAAAATGAGGATGACTTCGATACGATGGTCTATATCCTGGACAGGCAGGAGACAAATCCCAACGTCGGCAAGAAAGTCCTCGTCGCATCTACCCTGGGCACATACAACTACTGCCTCTGTGACGCGGTCTGCACCTATAACGAGACCAATCCGGATTACTATATCCGCCTGGACGATTCCTATTCGACATACTCACAGGACTACGATCCGACGGTCGACGACCTGAACGCTCTGCTGCTGGACCAGGAAGCCGCGCTGTCCTATCAGCTCATGGTCGACCTCATGGCGGGCGAAGGTCCTGACATGATCCTGGACGCATCTTATTACGACCAGCTGAACAGCCCCGACTACCTGCTCGATCTGACATCTTATGTCGAGACGGACGGGTTGTTCTCCAACGTTATCGACGCCTCGAAAACACCCGACGGCAAGCTCTACCACTGCCCCGTTACGATCTCGATCAACGGCATCGTCGTGCACAAGGATGACGTTCCGTCTGACCTGAAGGGATTCACCTTTGACGAGTATGCAGACTTTGTCTCGGACGTTTGCAACGGCACCGACCCGATGTATATGGAGAAGACCGAGTTCTTCACGACCTGTCTGTCTGCCATGGGCGATGAGTTCGTCACGGACGGCAAAGTCGATTACAACAAGGACTCTTTCAAGCAGCTCGCTGAATACACCAAGAACAGCACGATGCAAGCCGGCTACGGCGAGTTCAGGAGCATTATGAGCGAGCCTCTGGGCAACGCCGAGTTCCTCTACTCCTGCACACTGGCGATGCTCCTTCCCAGATACGAGGGCGAACTCACTGACGTCCGTATTGTGGGCCTTCCCACCTCCGACGGCAGAGGTCCCCAGATCAGCATGGTCTCTTCCGTCGCCATCTCGGCGCAGACATCTGAGGCAGAGGCGTGCGCCGCCTTCATCTCGACGCTCCTGTCCGAGGACATCCAGACCGAGTACGGCACATACACCGACGGCATGCCCATCAGGATCAGCTCCTACGAGGCCTCTTCTGCTACCCTCCTCGAACGCTATAACACTTCCGTCGAAAAGAATCTCTCGAACTACACGTCTGAAGAACTGGTCATGTACAACTCCAACACCAAGATCCTGGATGAGTCCGTGATCGACGACTTCGAGGCCATGATCGCGAGCTGCGAAGACACGGCATCGCTGGACCCCGCAATCGAGAAAATCGTGTATGAGGAGATCCAGGCGTATTTTGCAGATCAGAAGTCTATCGATGACGTCATCGAGCTGATCAATAACCGCGTCAGTCTGTACGTCAGCGAGCGGAACGGGTGATGTGAGTTTACGCACAATCGAGCATTTAAAGTAAAGTGAGTGATCCGGTCCGGGTCGCTCACTTTTTTACATAAAGAAACCCTTGCCTGGAGGTCGGGCGGCAAGGGTCAGAAAGGAGTTTAAAATGACACAACGAAGTGCAGTTGTTTTACACCTGTATGGTATCAGGCGGCATGTGGCATTAATGGGACACATCCGCAGTTGACTTCCAAAAGCTTGACAGGCTAATTCTAATTAGCTATAATTCCGGCAGTTAGGCTAATTGTAATTAGCCGACATCTGCAGGAGGTAAATATGGACACCAGGCACCGCATCCTTGACGAAGCTCTCACACTCTTCTCCGAGAGAGGTTACGCCAACGTCTACGTCGGCGATATCGCAGAACGCGTCGGCATCAAGGCCCCTTCCCTGTATAAGCATTACAAGAGCAAGAGGGCGATTTTCGAGGCGATCGTGGATGAGATGAACGAGAATTTCGAGAAGCAGGCGAAAGCCATGCAGATCAACGGCAGGGATGCCGCGGCGGATTCCGAGATCTACCGCGAGATGTCCGAGGAGCACCTGGTCGGGCTCGGCCGGCAGCTGTTCCTGTACTACCTGCACGACGATTACAACAAGCGCTTCCGGAAGATGCTGACGATCGAGCAGTTCCACGACAAGGACCTGGCCGCGATGTACTCGAAAATGTATGTCGACGACCCGCTTTCGTATCAGGGCATGCTGCTGGGGATGATCGCGGCGTCGGGCATGCTGAAGACGGACGATGTGGAGATAATGACGCTGCATTTCTACGCGCCCATCTACTACCTGCTGACGATATGCGACCGCGACCCGGCGCGCGAACCGTGGGCGCTCGAGACTTTGGACAGGCACATCAGGCAGTTCGACCGTTTGTATGGGAGGGAAAGATAATGAAGATAACAGTGATCAACGGCACCGCCAAGAAGGGCGTTACATACCACCTCAAGGAGATATTCCTCGGTGAGTTCCGCGGCAAGGCGGAGATAACGGAGTTCTACCTGCCCAAAGACGGACCGGGATTCTGCTCCGGCTGCACGACGTGTTTCCGCGGGGGCGAGAAGCTTTGCAAGGACGCCGAGTGCGTGCAGAAGATAGAGAAAGCTCTGCTCGAGGCGGATCTGCTGGTCTTCACTTCCCCGGCGTATGTCTTCCACACGACCGGCGCGATGAAAGCCCTGCTCGACCACTTCGGTTATCGCTGGATGCCGCACCGCCCTGCCAGGGAGTTCTTCGGCAAGCGTGCGGTCATCATAACGCAGTGCCTGGGCGCCGGAGCAGCGTCAACCGCGCGTGATATCAAGGACAGTCTGGCATGGTGGGGCATGACTGATATCCGCACATGTTCGTTCAAGCTGATGAGTGAGATAGACTGGGACAAGCTGCCTGACAAGAAGCGCGCGGAGATGACCGGCAAGCTCGTCCGCCTGGCGAGGAAGATGGCTTCCGTTGACTACTCCAGGCCCGCGCGCACCGGCATTGTTGCCCGCGCCAAGTTCTACGCCGTCAGGATGCTGCAGACTGACCTCGGCAAGGCAAATCCCGAGTACACGGACTTCAAGTACTGGCGCGATAACGGCTGGATCGGCAGCGCGCGCCCGTGGAAAGCGTGAGTGGGCGGGGTTGCGACTGCGACTGAGGCTAAAACACACTGTTTTTGGCCTCGTTCGGCCCGGTTTTGAGTTGAGTTACTGACAAAGTTACTGCATGTGCAGTAACTTTTGCAGTAGTTTTGGCCCTTTTTGACCCAAAGTTACTGACATACATGCTGCATATGAAGTGGTAACGTAAAAGTAGACACCTTTGCCAAAAATATATACACCTGCATCAGTTTAAGTTACATAATTAAGTATCTAGTAAACAGAGGTGTTAATATGTACGCCAC
>JAEEGH010001103.1_pt1 | contig 80363 bp, 63 predicted proteins | sample 9134181 | NCBI WGS metagenome assembly JAEEGH01 (sample SAMN16246544, study PRJNA631951) | gut metagenome | biome: gut microbiome; feature: rumen; material: DP-attached | host: Bos | place: Iran: Karaj | collected 2018-10 | reverse complement strand
AATCTCGAAAGTCGCTGATTATGTAAAAGTTGATGGTGTAGCAAATAGTGTGCAATGGAGTGCGCTTACTAGTGGTTATTCGGGCATTTTGGGCATTACTGGAGATTGTGCCATAGCGAAAGGAGGTAATGACCCGAAGATACAAAGAATTACCTTAACATACGACATTCCTTCTACAACACAAGTTGCAGTCACTACCTCTGCTAACATGGACGGCTGGCGTGCATTCTACGATGCTTCGCAGGCATATACAGTTGATGCAAACACCACGATCTACACTATCCCCAGCACGTCGGGCTCTTCAGTAACGATGAATGCCGAAGCAGGAAATGTGATTCCTGCTGGTAGCCCAGTTATCCTGAAGACCACTGCAGCTGACCATAAAATGATACTTACAAAGACCACTGACCCTGCAACTTTGGGTTCTAATATTCTTGCTGTAACAAATGGTTCGAGTAACGTAGACGGCTATCGTCTGGGCTATAAGGCAGATCCTGGCGTTGCTTTCTTCAAGTACACCACAACAACAGCGCCCGCTGCTGGTATTGTTTACATTCCTGCAGCTAGTATGAGTCCAGTCCTGACCTTCGACTTTGGTGGCACGACTGCTATTAAGAATGTATCTGCAGAAAAGACGACTGCACCTCGCAAGGTGATGAAGGATGGCCGCATCGTTATCGAGACTGCTGAGGGCTTGTTCTCAGTGAGTGGCGCACGTGTGAAGTAAATCATATGTAGAACAATATAATCATAAGGAGTTAATATTATGAAGAAAGAATATATCCAGCCTTCTGTGAAGGAAATCAAGTTTAAAATGACTTATCTGATCGCCAGCTCTCTGCCGACTTCTGATGAAACCCCAGGAGAGTGGGGAGCACCGGAATTCAATGACGACGATATGTAGTATTGATTAAAAAAAGAAAATCAAATAAAAACTTATCCCTTAGTGAAGGGTGTTTCATAAAAATGTTAGAAAAAAAAAGTTAGTAGAGCCACTGCTTCGTGATGAAGCGGTGGACTTTTGAACAAAAAGAATTGTATCATGGGGGTAACCCCGCGAAATACGACAATATCCCTTAGCGAAGGGTGTTATTGTTATAATGTTAGAAAAATTAAAGTAATCTGGCCACTGCTTCGTGATGAAGCGGTGGTTTTTTGTCTTTGCATTCGCTGCTCAAAAATTTGCATTTTCGCTCGCTTATTCGTAACTTTGCAGCTGCAAAAATACTACGCTAAATAAAACGAAAGATATGTCACCAAAAGAACAACGAAACGAGCATTTGGCTCAGAGCATGATCAAGAATCTGAAGCGTCGTCACATCGAGGGCTTCTATTGTCCGACGGGTGGGGATGCAGTAAAGAAAGTAATGGAACTGATAGCAGACGGGAGCTCCGTGACATGGGGCGGTACGATGACGGTGCGCGACCTGGGGATTCCTGATGCGCTGAGAAGCAGGGGAACGCTCGAGGTGCTGGACCGTGACCTGGTAGAGACGCCAGAGGAGAAACAGGCCATGTATCTGAGGGCGTTTTCGACGGATGTCTATCTGACCAGTGCCAACGCCATCTCTGAGGATGGTGTCATCGTGAATATCGACGGCAACGGCAATCGCGTGGCTGCCATCACCTGGGGTCCGAAAAAGGTCATCTTCGTGATAGGCATGAACAAAGTGGCCCAGACGGCAGAAGCCGCTCTGGCAAGGGCCAGGAGTACGGCGTCACCGATTAATGCGGCACGATTCGACATCAAGACTCCTTGCCAAACGGATGGCGTGTGCCATAACTGCAACTCACCGGAATCGATCTGCAACTACGTGCACTTCCTGCGCAACTCGCCGAGAGGCCGGCATGTCGTGGTGCTGGTTGGTGAGGATCTCGGATATTAAGAAGGATTTGTCATGCGTCTTTAGCGGGTGTGCAGCGCGCTCATGCGGGCAACCTGCTCACGGATCACCGCGAGGGTAGTGGTGTCGGTGGCGAAGACGGAGTTCAGACCCTGCGCTTCCTGGGCGGGGTCGTTGGTGTAGTCGTCGCCCACCTGCCACTGCTCGTGCTGCGGACGGGCAAAACCGCCCCATCCCCAGAAATTACAGCCGGCAAAGAGTCCGCCCTGTTCGGCATTGTCGGCCACCAGCGAGAAGACGTAGCGGTAGTAGCCGTCGCGCCCCGTGGTAGGACTGCTTGTCGCGAACGAAAAACCGTCGCGCGGATAGCCGAACTCCTCCATGACCAGCGGTTTGCCCAGCCGTTGGCAGATGGCCAGGTGCTTGTCGATGTACTCCTTGGTGTTCTCGCAGGCACGCGGCAGATGCTCGATGAGTGAGTCGGGCTTGGCCCAGCCCCAGTTGTAGGGCCACAGGTGGACGTTGCAGTAGTCTACGTTCTGGTCGGCGCAGATGCGTTCCCAGCATCCGAAGTCGTTCTCGCAGCCCCAGGCGCCCTCGCTACCGATGGAGATGAGGTGGTTGGGGTCCAGTTCGCGGATGATGCCCGAGGCCTCGCTGAGCCACTTCTCGAAGGCTGGCAGTGCCTCGGTGGAGAAGGCGCGCGGCTCGTTGCCAATCTGCCACGACATGATAGCGGGATCGTCCTTGTAGGCACGGCCCGTATAGCGGTTGGTGCGGCTGACGATGAAGCGCACATAGTCGTAGAACAGCTGATGGGCCTTCTCGTTGGTGGCATACTTCGACATAGCCTCCATGAAGGCGGGATAACCGGCCTCGTCGGGACGTGGCTGACGGCCAGCCCCTGCCTGCTCCAGATAGAATCCGTAGCCGCCGCTCCATTCCCACGAATTGTTCAGGTAGAGCACAGCCACCATGTCGCGCTTGCCCATCTCCATGAGCAGGTAGTCGAGTCCTGCCAGGATGGTGTCGTTATAGACGCCCGGCTTCTCCTGCAGCGTGGGCTCGACCTTGGTCTTGACGCCACGCTCGCCGTCGCTGCCCACCAGAATGCGCAGGTTGTCGATGCCCATGCGTTTCATCTCGTCGAGCTCGCGGGCCAGACGGTCGCGGTTGCCGCCCTGTCCCTCGGAAGCGAGAATGGCACCATACCAGAAGTTCGTGCCTACATAGTAATAGGGTTTGCCCGCGCGTACGAAATGTCCGTTTTCCACGCGTACAAAGTCCTGCTCACTGGTTTGTTTCTGCTGGCAGCCCATTGCGAAGGCCGCTGTCAAGAGGAGTAAAAGTAGTTGTTTCATCGTTATTTTAGTTATTTTAATGCTGCAAAGATACTAAATAATTGATAATTGACAATTGATAATTGATAATTTTTATGTAATTTTGCACGCAAAACTTAACACAAAGATGAAAAAAACGCTCACCATACTCGTTATGCTGGTTGCCGTGCTCACCGCTGCGGCACAGATGCAAGACCCCGTTCACGTACGTTCCGAACTGAAGAAAATCAGCGATACTGAGGCCGAACTGCTGTTTTCGGCCACCATCGATGCCGGCTGGCACGTCTATTCGACGGGGCTGGGCAACGACGGTCCCATCTCTGCCACCTTCCACGCCGACAAGATGGAGGGTGCGAAGACCGTGGGTTCGCTGAAGTTCCGCGGCAAGGAACTGAAGGTGTTCGACAAGATGTTCGATATGGAGTTACGCTACTTCGAAAAGGCGGTGACCTTCGTGCAGAAGATCCAGTTCACCCAACCGCAGTACAACATCGAGTGCTACGTGGAATACGGTGCGTGCAACGACCAGATGTGCATGCCCCCGTCGACCATCGAGCTGAAAGCCAGCGGAAAGGCGCCAGTAAAGGTCGCTGAAGAACCGAAAGCCGAGGCGGATCACGGGGACGGTTCTTCTGATCCAGTTTCTGAAGGAAACGGTATCACGGTGGATCACGGGGACGGTTCTCATGATCCAGTTTCTGAAGGAAACGGTATCACGGAGAACCGTCCCCATGATCCCCTGTGGCAACCCGTTGTCAGCGAGCTCAGGACGATGAGTGCGGGTACGGACAATCTGACCGACCACTCGCTGCTTTACATCCTGCTGATGGGTTTTGTGGGCGGACTGCTGGCCGTGCTGATGCCCTGCATCTGGCCTATCATTCCCATGACGGTGTCGTTCTTCCTGAAACGCGCGAAAAACGACAAGGGACGTGGCATTCGCGATGCCCTCACCTATGGCATCAGCATCATTGTCATCTATCTGGGACTGGGTTTGCTCGTCACGGCCATCTTCGGTTCCGACACGCTGAACGCCATGTCGACGAACGCCTTCTTCAACATCTTCCTGTTCCTGTTGCTGGTGGTGTTCGCACTGTCGTTCTTCGGATGGTTCGAAATCAAGCTGCCCGACTCGTGGGCTAACAAGGTCGACCAGAAGAGCGACGAGCTGTCCTCCAAGGCAGCAGCCGACTCTAAACTCTCAACCCTCAACTCTCAACTCTCCATCTTCCTCATGGCCTTCACCCTCGTGCTGGTATCCTTCTCGTGCACGGCGCCCATCATCGGACTGCTGCTCGTAGAGACCACCACCAGCGGCAACTGGCTGGCACCCGCCATGGGTATGCTGGGCTTTGCCATCGCACTGGCACTGCCCTTCACGCTCTTTGCCCTCTTCCCCTCGTGGCTGAAGCAGGCACCGAAGTCGGGTGGATGGATGAACATCATCAAGGTGGTGCTGGGATTCATCGAACTGGCCTTTGCCCTGAAGTTCTTCTCGGTGGCCGACCTGGCCTATGGCTGGCACCTGCTGGACCGCGAAGTATTCCTGTCGCTGTGGATAGCCATCTTCACCCTGCTGGGACTCTACCTGATGGGTGTGTTCCGTTTCCAGAGCGATGTCGTCGAGGGCGAGCCGCAACGTCCCATGCCCGTCGTGTGCATCATGGGCGGACTCGTGTCGCTGGCCTTTGCCATCTATATGGTTCCTGGACTCTGGGGGGCTCCCTGCAAGGCCGTCAGCGCCTTCGCACCACCCATCAGCACGCAGGACTTCAATCTGAACACCAAGACTGTCGAGGCCCGCTTCACCGACTACGAACAGGGCATGGCAGCCGCCAAGGCTGAAGGCAAGCCCGTGCTCATCGACTTTACCGGTTTCGGCTGCGTGAACTGCCGTAAGATGGAGGCGGCGGTATGGACCGACCCGAATGTCGCCGACCTGCTGGAAAAGAAATACGTGCTCATCTCGCTCTATGTGGACGACAAGACACCGTTGGCAGAACCCATCGAGGTCACTGACGCGCAAGGCCAGCAGCGCACCCTGCGCACCGTGGGCGCCAAGTGGAGCTATCTGCAGAGCCAGAAGTTCGGTGCCAACGCACAGCCCTACTATGTCATCCTAAACAATGAGGGCCACCCGTTGATGGGTAGCCGCTCGTATGATGAGGACATCAATGCCTACGTCGATTTCCTGCGTCAGGGCCTGAAGCGCTACGCGGAGTAGGGTAGGGCTCCTGCCATTATATGGAGTGATATTTCACCAGTCCGTCGATAGGACTCTTGACGATGGTGCCTACGTGGAACTTTTCCTTCTTTGCAGCCTCCTTCAGCGCCTCGGGATAGGCGTCGGCCATAGAGCCCACGAAGTGGACGGGCAGTTCGGGATGCTGGTAGGGCACGATGTTGCAACGGAAGAACTGACGGAAATTATCGACCACCAACTGCTTCAGCAGCGGGTTGTCCATGCGCTCGGCAATGAATAGCGACGTGGTGGCCAGGAAACGGTTGGCCAGTGGTTCGCGATACACCTTATTAATAATATCGGCCTGCGTCAGCTTTTCTTTCTTCAGGTATTCGTCGCGGATGTCGGCAAATTGCGGATTCTTGAAGATGGCATTCATAAACATGCGTCCCAGCACGGCACCACCACCCTCGTCGCCCAGGATATAGCCCAGCGCAGGCGTGTTCTGAACGATGTTCTCTCCGTCGTACAGACAACTGTTCGCACCCGTTCCCAGAATGCATGCAATGCCTGCCTCGCGCTGACACAGGGCGCGCGCTGCCGCCATCAGGTCGCTGTGCACCTCGACCTGTTGGGGCGAGAACACCTCACCCAGCATCTGCGTCATCATCGGCACGTGGGCTGGCGTGCAGCCGCTGCCGTAGAAAAACACCTTCACCTTCGACAGCAGCGAGCCTTCGAGTTCGCCGGAATCGATGAGCTGCGCCCGCGGGAATGTCGACAGCTGCGACATCAGTTCCTGTCCCAGAATGTGACGGATGACGTCGGGCGTCTGGTGGATGGGGGTAATACCCTGGGTGTGAAACGTGGCGATGATTTCGCCCTTACGAAGTCCCTTGGAGTGTAGGAGCATCCAATCGGTCTTGGTGCTTCCACTGTCAGCAATCAGTATCATAGTATCATCAAATTTTTGGCAAAGATACAAAATAAAGTGAAAAGTGAATAATGAATAGTGAATAATTTGCTGCCGCCATCATCATTTTTCATTTTTTTTCTTACCTTTGCGGCAAAATTTGATAGAGAATGAAGCGATTTCTTACTATTATAGTCATTCTGCTGGCTGTGCTGAATGCCCATGCCGTGCTGAAAGAGAAGGACCTGGCCCAGACGCTGCAGATTCTGCGTGCTGAGTTGAACAACAATTATCGCGAGATGACTGAACGCAGTGCCATCGACCAGAAACGCGGTGAACAGCTGCGCAACCAGTTGATGACCACCATGCGGCGGTCGAACCAGAACTCGCTCATGCTTTACTCCCAGAAGCAGGACTACGTGTTCGACCTGACCTACGCCTGTCACGAGGCCACCGAGCAGTATCGGGAGTTCCAGCGCCAGCGCGTGCCTTTCAAGACATTCATGACACGCACCGAACACGAGATAGCACGTTACGACTCGCTGATCATCAGTCTGCAGAAGATGCCCCACGGTGTGCTCAGCGTGCAGAGCCAAAAGGACCGCGTGGCCTGTCTCGACCTGGCCCGCAAGATTCGTAGCGCGCTTGATGCGAACCGCGACAAGCTCGCCGACTTCATCGACATCTATGACCAGACGGAGCAGCGTCTCTCCAATCTCAACGACTATGCCCAGCGCCGCTATAATGACATCCAGACGGGCATCTTCCGCAATGGCGGCGACTCGTATTTCAGCATTCTGGGCAACTTCGGCCGCAACTGGCAGTTCATGACACGCACCGTTCAGAAGAAGTACCAGCCCACCGACAATTCCCAGTGGGATTCGCGCTACATCTTCGGCGTGCTCATCAGCGTCATCCTCTATGCCATCTTCGCTTCGCTGATTAACTTCCTGCTCATCCGCTATGTCGTGCCCAAGCGTCTGCGCACAGAGGAATTCATGAAGAAACGTACCTGCATCACGCTGGCCACGACGACAGTGACGTTCGCCCTCATTCTGGGCATCACGCTGGCTACCGTCCAGCAGAACTTCTTCATCATGGCCGCTAACCTGCTGGTCACCTATGCCTGGCTGCTGGGCGTCATCCTGTTCTCGTTGCTGCTGCGTGTCAAGGGCGACCAGATCAAGAGTGCCTTCCGCATCTATACGCCACTCATTGCCGTAGGATTTCTCGTCATAGCTTTCCGCATCATCCTCATCCCCAACGAACTGGTAAACATCCTCTTCCCGCCCATCCTGCTCGTTTGTGCACTGTGGCAATGGAGCGTCATCCGTCGCCACAACCGCAATATTCCACGCTCAGACATCTTCTACACCTACATATCGCTACTGGTGTTCATCGTCTCTGTCGTCTGCTCGTGGATGGGCTACACGCTGTTGGCCGTGCAGGTGCTCATCTGGTGGATCATGCAGCTAACGTGCATCCTCACCATTACCTGCGTGTCGCAGTACATCAAACGCTATGGCGAACGTCGCAATTTTGCCGAAGCCCCCGTCACACGCACATGGGCTTACGACTTGTTCTATCAGGTCATTCTGCCCTCGCTCAGCGTGGGTTCTGTCATGCTCTCTATCTGGTGGGCTGCCGATGTGTTCAACCTCAGCGACCTCTGCTGGAGAGCCTTCAAATACCATTTCATAGACCAGGACAACTTCCAACTCAGCATCATCAAACTCACCATGGTGATCTGTCTGTGGTTCCTGTTCTCATACCTCAGCAAGACGTTGCTCCGACTGCTCCGTCTGGCCTTCCAGATGCGCGATCCTGACTCCGCCGAAAGCCGCACGGTGATGTCGAAGAACGTCATCCAGATCATCATCTGGGGCACGTGGGTGCTCCTGTCGCTCAGCGTACTCCACATCAGCGTCTCCTGGCTGCTCTACATCACCGGCGGACTGTCGGCAGGTATCGGTTTTGCCTCGAAGAACATCATCGAGAACATCTTCTATGGTGCCTCGCTGATGACGGGACGCATCAAGGTCGGCGACTGGATTGAAGTGAACAATACCATGGGCCGCGTCACCAGCATCAGCTACACATCTACCGTCGTCGAGTCGCTCTACGGCGAAATCATCACGTTCCAGAATTCACAGCTGTTTACCAACAACTACAAGAACCTGACGCGCAACCACGGCTATGTGCTGGCTGTAGTGCCCTATAGCGTGGCTTACGGCTCGAATCTCCAGGAGGTTGTCCGGCTGGCCGACGATGCTGTCAACCAGATGAAGCACCGCTGGATGGACCGTTCGAAGAAGGCCAAGTCCGTCGTGGGCGAACTGGCCGATTCAGGCATCAACCTGAAGATGTTCGTCTGGGCCGACGCTCCCAAGAAGTCGTACGTCATCAGCGACGTCCTGAACTGCATCTACGACACGCTGAACCAGCACCACATCGAGATTCCGTTCCCTCAGCAGGACGTCCACATCAAACAATCCTAAAAAGAAAGCGGGCCGCAAGGCTCGCTTTCCTTTCTACTGCTGCATGTTACAATCCTGTTACGTAACCATATCGTAACAGGATTTTTTTTGCATTGTTGACAGCCGGTTGTACCTTTGCACTCGTAAACCAATTAATTCGAGAGAACAATATGGAAACAACACAAGATTATGTAATGGTGTCGCTGAAATTACTGGGTGCACTGGGACTGCTTATCTTTGGCATGAAGATGATGAGTGATGCGCTGCAGAAAATGGCGGGGCCACAGCTGAGACACATATTGGCAAAGATGACAACGAACCGATTGACGGGTATGCTGACGGGTACGCTGGTAACCAGTGCTGTGCAGTCATCATCGGCTACAACAGTGATGACGGTATCGTTCGTATCGGCAGGACTGTTGACGCTGTCGCAGGCCATCAGTGTCATCATGGGTGCCAACATCGGCACGACGCTGACGGCATGGATCATGTCGCTGGGCTACAACGTCGACCTGACCAGCGTGGTGTTCCCTGCCTTCTTTATAGGTATGATATTGATTTATAAGAAGCATCACCGCTATTTGGGAGATTTCCTCTTTGGCATTGCCTTTATGTTTCTTTCGCTGGTCATGCTGAGTTCGGCAGGACGGGAAATGGACTTGGCACACAACGAGTCGGTGGTCAACTTCTTTGCCTCGTTCGACACCAGTAGCCACCTCACCATTCTGGCTTTCCTCGCCATAGGAACTATCATCACCTGCATCGTGCAGTCGTCAGCAGCCGTGATGGCTATCACCATCCTGCTCTGTTCTACAGGCGTGCTACCCATATATTTAGGTATCGCTTTGGTGATGGGTGAGAACATCGGTACTACGGCAACGGCTAACCTTGCTGCACTGGGCGCTAACACCCAGGCACGACGGGCTGCATTGGCCCATCTGCTGTTCAACGTGTTCGGCGTCGTCTGGGTGCTCTGCGTGTTTTATCCCTTCGTCAATATGGTGTGTAGTTTTGTTGGCTACGACCCCTCGATGGCTGGTCAGACCGAGCGGCTGCCAGTAGTGCTGGCTATGTTCCACACTTGTTTTAACGTCACCAACACCGCCCTGCTTATCGGACTCATCCCACAGATGGAGCGTGTGGTGTGCTGGCTGTTGCCTGAGAAAGCACAAGCAGGCCAGGAAGAGCTACACCTTAAATATATTGAGGCCAGCTTGATTCAGACGCCCGAAATTGCCATCCTACAGGCACAGAAGGAGACGGCCCACTTCGCCCAGCGCGTTCAGCAAATGTTCGGCATGGTACGCCAACTGGTGGACGAAAAGGATGCTTCAGGGTTTAGGCTTCTCTATAGTCAGATAGAACAACAGGAAGACCTGACCGACCGCATGGAACTGGAGATAGCCCGATTCCTGGAACAAGTCAGCGAAAACCACTTGAGTAATGAAACGAAAGTAAAGGTTCGCCGCATGTTGCGTGAAGTGGGTGAACTCGAGTCTGTTGGCGATTCCTGCTACAACCTGGCTCGTACGCTGAACCGCCAGCGTGAATTGGCCAAGGCGTTTACGTCGCGCCAGCATCAGCAAATCATAGCCTTGATGGCTTTGTGCGACGATGCCCTCACGCAGATGGTGATCACCATGTCAGGCCATCGTCACGAACACGACATCCGCGAAAGCTACCGCATTGAAAACGATATCAACCAGATGCGAATGCGGCTGAAAAACGAAAACATCCGCGCCATCAATGCCCGTGAATATGACTATGCCACAGGCGCCATCTTCACCGATCTCATCAACGAATGCGAGAAACTGGGTGACTATGTTGAAAACGTCGTTCAGGCAAGATTTGGGAAATAAATTTGGTTTTTCAATCATTTTATACTAACTTTGCAGGCGATGAAACAGAAGAGGATACTTGTGGTGGACGATGAGCAGGACTTGTGCGAGATTCTGCTTTACAACCTGAAGGCTGCGGATTTCGAGGCTGAAGCGGCTAACTCTGCTGAAATAGCTTTAGATAAAGGCACATCGCAATACGATCTGCTGATACTCGACGTCATGATGCCGGGTATGTCGGGTTTCGAGCTGGCAGAAAAGCTGAAAGCAGATAGACAGACCTCGCGAATACCTATCATATTTCTGACTGCAAAAGATACGGAAGACGATACGCTACAGGGCTTCGGACTTGGAGCCGACGACTACGTGACGAAACCGTTCTCCGTACGCGAAGTGGTGGCCCGAGTGAAAGCAGTGCTTGCCAGAAGCCAGTCAAACACTATCAAGGATAGCGTCATCTCTTTCGAGGGCCTCGTGCTCGACCTCGGCAAGAAGACGACAATGGTTGACGGCGAAAACGTAGGTCTCACCAGGACAGAGTTCGAACTGTTAGGGTTGCTCCTGGGACATCGTGGACAGGTATTTTCCCGCCAACAAATCTTCGATGCCGTATGGCCAGAGGACGTAGTGGTAAGCGACCGTACGGTGGACGTGAACATCACTCGCATGAGAAAGAAGATTGGCAAATATGGATCCCTTATCGTCAGCCGGCAAGGATTCGGATATGTGTTTGAAAGTGAAGAGTGAAGAATGAAGAGTTTGAGTGAAGGCCGAAAGATGTTCGTCAGCGTGATGGTAGTGTTCGCCGTCTATGCGCTGATATTCATCCTGTTCGAGGACTACGACCGCAAGTTCCTGCAGCCCTTCGACGAGGTCAGCGACTGGCACCTGCTGCTGTTCTCGCTCGTGGTGATGGTGGGGTTGGCGTTCTTGCTCCACCGCTATGCCCGCCGGATGGACGAGCGCATCAGCCGCGAGCAGGCCGCCAAGGAGAACCAGATGCGCCGCGAACTGACGCAGAACATCGCCCACGAACTGAAGACTCCTGTGACCAGTATTCTTGGCTACACAGACACCATCCTCGACGACCCGCAGATGCCATCTCAGACGCAACGACAGTTCATCGAGCGCACCAATGCACAGGCCAAACGTCTGACTGCCCTGCTACAGGATATCTCGACGCTGAACCGTATGGACTATGCCGCCCACCAGCTGACAATGGAGCGCATAGATGTCGCGGCTATCGTAAGTGATATCGCCGAGGAAACCGCTATCGCACTCGAGAAGCGGCGCATGAAGCTTAACAACTGTCTGCCACAGGACATTGTCATTCAGGGTAACCCATCTCTCATCTATAGCATTTTCCGCAATCTTGTCGACAATGCCATCAGCTATGCTGGCGAGGGAACAACTATCGAGATAAGCGCTGAAGAGACGGATGATAACTGGGTGTTTTTTTTTAGCGACAATGGTGTGGGCATTGCCCCAAAACACCTGCCCCGTATCTTCGAGCGTTTCTATCGCATCGACAAGAGCCGCAGCCGCCAGATGGGTGGCACGGGACTCGGCCTCGCTATCGTGAAGAATGCCGTCCTCCTGCATGGCGGTACCATTACCGTCCGCCTATCAGAAAAAGGTGGTCTTGAATTTGAATTTACACTAAGAAAGGAATAGAATAATGAAGAATATACTAAAAATGTTGTTTGGCATGCTCGTTCGAACTGAACTTGGCTGCTTTCTCGTTCTTCATCATAACGGCAGTTTGAGGCACATCGTGATGACTATACGATGCCGGGTGAGGCAAAAACAACCACTATACTTTTAGAATGTATCATAAAGAAATCAATAGAGAAAACAAATGAGAATAATACGATTTACGTTTCTGCTGATGGTCATGTCTCTCATGACAAACAGCATCAGTAGTCAGACACAAAAGTTGTCCAACAACCAGGTGTTGCAACAGAAAGACAGTGCATTCTTCAAGACAGAAGAAGCCCGTCGCGTGGGAGACCAGTTGTTGCTTTATCAGCGTAATACGGGCGGATGGCCCAAGAATGTTAATATGGTCGTGTCCCTGACAGCTGCACAGAAGGACAGCGTCGTCCAGCAGAAAACTCGACAGGACGATTCTACCATCGACAACAAGGCAACCTCGATGCAAATGACCTTTCTGGCGCGCCTCTATCAGCAGACCCACGACATACGCTATCGCGATGCCTTCCGCAAGGCGATGACATTCCTGTTTAGCGGACAATATGAGAATGGCGGGTGGCCTCAGTTCTGGCCCAAGAACCGGCAGTATCAGGTGCATATCACCTACAACGACAATGCCATCGTTAACGTGCTCAAGATATTCCGCGATGTCATGAAGAGCCGTGTTCCTTACGATGGAGATTTGGTCGATGACGACATGCGCCAACAGACGGCCAAAGCATTCGACAAGGGTGTTGACTGTATCCTCGCTACGCAGATTGTAGTCGACGGACAGCCTACCGTATGGTGCCAGCAGCACGATGCCGTGACGCTGAAGCCAGCCAAAGCCCGTGCCTATGAGCTGCCGTCGTTTTGCACGCAGGAAAGTGCGGAACTCACGTTCCTGCTCATGCAGATCTCGAAGCCAGACGAGCGCATCATCCGTGCTGTCAACGGTGCAATGAAGTGGTTCGAAGCGCACAAGATTACAGGTTTTCGGCTGGAGAAATTTAAGGCCGGTGGCAAGTCCGACCTCCGCTTGATTACCGACAGTACTGCCGCCCCGATGTGGGCCCGCTACTATGACTTGGAGGAAGGCAAGCCTTTCTTCTGCGACCGCGACGGACAGCCCAAGCGCAGTCTCGCCGAGATTGGCTATGAGCGCCGTAATGGCTACAGTTGGTATAACACTGAACCGCAGGATCTGTATGCTCGATACGAGACGTGGGTCAAGAAAAATAAGATTGCAAACAGGATAACATTCGAATAATGATGGACTTAATGGGACTGCCCTTGCCGCCATCTTCGCTTTCTACCGCTGTCGATGCTGGCATCGGTCGTAGTGACTCGTTTCCGTTCTTAACTCTTCATTCTACTTTATATTCAGTATAGTCCTCTCCTCGTCCATTCATGCGGAGTGTGCGGAGCGCCTTGGTCTTGGCGTTAACGGTGAGGACGAAGGAGGTAAACAGCTGGCGCTTCTTACCCGTCGGAACGATGGTGACCGTGGTGGTGTTTCCTTTTGTCACGACAGTCATGTCGTCGCTCTGAGGAATGGCCTGTTGGTTGATCACCGCCTTCAGCACTGTGTGGAAGGTGGCAAACTGGGGATTCTTCTTGCTGTCGGTGACGTGCTGGCGTCCACCCATTGTCATGGTAAACTTGGTGCCATCCATGATGAGCTGGTCTTTGTCGCCATCGGTGGATATACAGATATATTCGGGTTTGCGAATCGTTAGCGTACCCGTTGTGACGACATCGGTCTTGACGGCCTTTTTATGGGTTGTCTTGGTAACAGTCTGAGCGCTGACGCTGGTGCACTGCATCAAGATACAAAACAGGAATAATAATAGTCTAATCATAATTTCTAATTTCTAATTTCTAATTCCACATTCCTCATTCCTCATTCCTCATGTATACAGTCCTCCGTTGATGGAAACGACTTCGCCTGTAATATAGCCGGCACGGGGCGACGCAAGGAAGGCCACCAGGTCGGCCACCTCCTCGGGGGTGCCAAACCGTTGGGCAGGGATAGTCTTCTTCAGGGTAGCCTCGTCGAGTCCTTCGGTCATGTCGGTTTTGATAAAGCCTGGAGCAACGGCATTCACCGTAACACCACGTCGGGCCACCTCCTGTGCCAGCGCCTTCGTTGCAGCGATGATACCGCCCTTGGCAGCTGAGTAGTTGGTTTGACCAGGCAATCCCTTCAATCCACTGACGCTGGCCATCGAGACGATGCGTCCGAACTTGTGCAGCTGCATGGCAGGGAGCAATGGCTGGGTGACATTGAAGAAACCAGACAGCGTGATATCCACCACGCGGTGCCAGTCGTCTTCGGGCATCAGTGCCATCACGTTGTCGCGACGGATGCCGGCATTGTTGACGACCACCTCGATGTATTCGCCATCGTGACGCTTCTGCCACTCATCCAACGCCTGACGCGTCTGCAGGCTGTCGCTTACGTCGAAGGGCAGCAGCTCGCCGTTACCCCCAGTCATTTCCAGTGTCCGCTGGGCTTCTGTCTCGTTACTGGTATAATTGATAATCACATGATAGCCCTCCTGTGCCAAACGGACACAAACGGCTCGTCCTATACCTCGGCTACCGCCGGTTACTAATGCGTATTTCATATTATTGAATGTTGAATTTTGAATTTTGATTGTTGAATGATTCTCGCTTCGCTGTGATGGTCGAATGAAGAATTCTCAATTATTCATTGATCAATCGCCGTAGGCGACAATCCCACATTCTTCATTCCACATTCCTCATTTAGGCCAATGGCCGTTAATGTATTGAATGCCGTACGGGTCACTCCCTCCAGTCCGTGCAGCACAAGGCTCTGTCCGGTCAGGAAAAGGTTAGGGATAGGAGTCTTGGGCGACAGCATGGTGAGCAACGGAGCCCGACAGTCTTTCCTAACACCGAAGGCAGAGCCGCACGGTGACAGCGTATAGTCGCGCCAAGTGAGCGGCGTACTGGTGTAACGCTTCTCCACCATCTTTGACAGACCATGAATGACGCGCTCTGCCAATCGGATGCAGTCGTCGGCTATCCGTTCTTTCTGCAGTTCGTAGATTTCTCCGCGACGTCCTATCGTCGTTTCCTCCCAGTGGCGGCACATCTCCCACGACATGGGTGCGAGCAGGTCTATCTGGCGCACGAACTCCGTCCCGTCCTCTGGCACTCTTGCACTGGCCATCACGCCACCAACGCCACCTACATCTTCGCTGAAGGTCCATACATTTGCCTTCCGATAGACGTACTTGTTGTGGTTGAAATAAGGCAGTTCGCCAGGCTTCAGTACCAATGAGACGGTAAACATTCCAAAGGTATTCTCCAAGGCATTGATGCGTCGACGGAACATGCCTTTCAACAAGGAGGAATCCTTCAGCCAACTGAATGTCAGCTGCGGATGCACGTCGCTGATAAAGAGACGCCCTTCAAACACTCTGCCATTCGGACAACGTGCCGCTACGATTTTGCCACCTTGCTCCTCCAGACGCCTGACCTCTGCGCCACAGCAGATCTCACCACCGGCAGCCTTGATGTCGTTAATGAGTGAACCCACAATCAGATTTCCACTGCCCTTCAGCCGCCAGCTGCTTTGCACATAACTGCTTAGTCCGTGGACAAAGTTAAACAGCGGCAGTGATTCGCGCCTCAGTTCCATTTTCATGGCTGCTGCCGATATGACATTGACGAGCAGTGGGTCATGGAAGAGTGTTGTCAGGTAGTCATAAGCATTCACATGACTGCTCTCCTCGAACGAAGGGAGGTTTCGCAACAGTCCGACGAACTGCTTCAGCGCATTGTGCTGCTGGGGAAAGAACGAAGCCAACGTATCGGCAAAATTCTCGAAGCCTTCTGCCAACGGATAGGTCTGACGGCCTATCGTTATCTGGTCGAAACCATTGGCGTCGAGTCGTTGCCAAGGCAGTTTCAACAATCCTATCGCCTCAAAAACATCGTGAAGCGGTTGCCCTTCAGCTAAGCCACCTACATAGTGCAACCCAGTGTCGAACTCCCAATTGCCTCGGCGATAACTCTGCAGACATCCGCCTGGCTGTCGCTGGTGTTCCAGTACCAGCACGCTCCGTCCGCTCCGTGCTAATTGTCGGGCACAAATCAGTCCGCCCAGTCCACTGCCTATAACTATTACATCGTATTTCATTGGCCTATGTGATTTAGCCATCGATAGACGGCGGGTTGTACGACATAGGAAAGGATGATGGCTGAGAGCAAACCGACCAATGTGGAGAATCCCACACTGCGGATAGCGGGATGAACGGCAAGAAGCATGCTGCCTACAGTAACAAGAAGTGTGACTGCAGAGAGCAAAATGGCGGTCTTATGAGAGGTGAGAAGTGAGAGGTGAGAGGTGAGAGACTGGCCGTTGTTGATCAGGCCGTGCATGATGAAGATGCTATAGTCGACTCCAATACCGAAGATAAAGGTGGAGATGATGATACTGATGAGATTGAACTGCTGGCCAAAGATGTTCATAGTTCCCAGAACGATGAGCCAGCTGAGCAGAATGGGCATAAAGCCCAGCAAGGTATGCTTGATATTGAAGCGGAACGACAGCCACAGCACCAGCAATACAAAAGCCATCGACAGCCATTGCAGACGGTCGAAATCGCTGCTCATCTGGAGCAGGGTGTCCGTCGTATAATAATAGGTGTCGAGAACCAGCAAATGTGGATCGCTGCTGATGGCATCGCAGATGCGGATGTAGTCGCTGTCGCTGCTGCGCACGGAGTCGTTCTGACAGCGCACGGAGGTGAAGCAGAGCCAGGTGCCGTCGTACGACTGCTCCATCATCGTCGAAAGATAGCCCTGCGGAATCAGGTTGGCTTCGTAGAGCGCATCAGCCTCATAGTCGGTCTTGGCGGCCTCGAAGAATGTCTCGAAGGCTTCAGGACGCAGGTCGGCTGCGGGAGCCGTCGCAGCAATCAACTGGCGGACAGTTGCCAGACGGCTCTCGTTCCAATAGCGGTGCCAGGCATCGATGCGTTGCTGCTGGCGGTCGAGTGACACCAACAACTCGTTGGTGGGAGTATAGCTCTTTACCAGTCCCAGCCGCTGAAGGGAGTCGAGCTTATGACGTAGCACACCAAAGTGCGTGAGGGCTTCCTCCATGGTCTGGCCCTGGCTGGCAAAATATTTGGTTTTGTCGCCTGTATAGGTCTTTTCGCGGAGCAGGTTCTCGGAGTGCTCCACCATCGGGTTGTCGTAACCCAGATTATGCATATCCGCATCAAAATGCGTGCCGCCAACAAACCATGCACCGACGCCAATGACTGTCAGTATAGCGATGACGGCAATCAACGGCTTCTTTCGGTCGAAGGGATAGGCGTTGATACGCTCAATAAATTTAGGAAATGCATGTTGGGCGGGCCTTAACAGATGGGGCAGCCAGACGAGCGAGAACAATGTGGCCCCGAGGATGGCAAAGGCGGCAAAGAGCCCGAAGTCACGCAACAGGTCGGTCTGAATGAACAGGAGACCTGAAAACGAACCGATAGTGGTGATACAGCCCAAAAGTACGGGTTTTACCTGGTCGCGCAATAGCTGTACGGGATCGCTGACATACTGATGGTGCGTCATGACGTGGAGCACATAGCTGAGTGCTACGCCAAGCACCACACCACCGATGCCTAATGCCAACAGCGAGAACTCACCCTTCAGCCAGTACATCATGGTCAGTCCGAACAGCGTACCAAAGGCCACGGGCAACAGGAGTAGGGGGATGGCGTCCCAACGACGAAAACACAGCAGCAGGAAAATGAGTACCAGGACCAATGCACCGGCAATGGTGGTGGTCAGGTCGTGCTTGATCTGTGTGGAGTTGTAGTAGCCGCTGGCTGGTGTTCCGTGATAGCTGATGTCGATGTCGGGATGCGACTCCTTGAGTTGACTGATCACGGTGTTAAGCCGTTCGAAGAGAGCGGAGCCCTGACCGGTATTGGTCGACGAGAAGTGGGGCGTCAGGAATGCCAGACACACTGTCGTGTCGGGCACGAAGAAATGGTTGTCCACCGTCTGGTAAGTGCCACCGCTCAGCAACTGTTTTAGCTGTTCGGCCAGGACGTTGCGCATACCCATCGGATCGAGCTCGATGAGTTCGGGAAACATCTCGCCGAACTCGCGTTGCAGGTCGTCACGGTTCTGCTGCATCTGCTCGGCGAAGTGTTCGCGCGTCAGTAAGGAATCGAAACGTGCATACACTGCCGTATCGATATAAGCAGGGAAATGGGCTGTCATGTAGTCGATACCATCGGGTATCAGCTCTTCATCAAGCTTGTAAAACAGGTTCTCTACCAGGGCTGTATCGCGTTGCAGAGAGTCGGCAAAGGCATCGCAGATAGCGGTGAGTGTGGAGGGTGGAGTGTGGAGTGCGGAGTGTGAAGTGCCGAAAAGCACAAACACCTTGTCCTTGATCTTCAGATCGGCAAAGGCCAGTTTTGTGGTGCCGTCCTCATTTTTCGACGATGGCATCAGCTGGTTGATGTCTTCCTCCAGATGAATCTGCGAGGAGCAATAGCCAAACAGCACAAAAAGGCTCACCATAGAGAGCCAGCAGATCATCCTATGACTGTGGAAATACTGGTAGATTTGGACAAACAGTTCTGTCATTGAATAAATATTTTCAAGTCCACTTCGCAAATGGTGTCATCACCAATGCAGGATTTTCCGTGACAGAGCGTCATGGAACCAAACGAGAAGCCCATTGTCACAGTCGTCGTGATTTGCTCATTAAGACGTGGACGACGCTGACACAGGAAATGTTTCACTTCGGCAATCATACCGACAGGCGGATTGACGGCTCCTTGCTGGGTTGCCACATGTCCGGCAAGTGCCGAGGCTGACTGAGCAATATGCTCAATCAGTCCCGACGCTGACATTTCATCATCTGGTAACATGAAATAGTTGTCCTTGCGCACAGACAATGAGGTGGTGCAGGATGCTCCCGTCAGGTTGTCAGCCGTTGCGGGGGCCTCTCCTGCCTCAAATTCATCCACCATCACAAAGGGCTTGCGCTGGGGAATCAGCCGTTCTATGTCCTTACCAACGTACTTCAATTTTCAATTATCAATTGTCAATTGTCAATTATCAAAGGTGCTGCTCAATGTAATCGTACAGGTTGTTGAAGGTCTGGATCTGCTTCAAGTCTTCAACGGGGATGGTGATTTTGTAGGTCATCTGCACCAGAGCAATGAGGTCTACCAGATTGATACTGTCCAGACTGAGTGTCTCTTTCAGATTTGCATCGGGTGCAAACTCACTCTGTTCTACTTCAAACTCTTCTTCCAGCAGGTTGTTTACCTGCGCAATGATTTCTTCTCTTGTCATTTTGATTAAAATTTAACGATTATAATTAATACTTCAATTCTTCAATTCTTAACCCTTCAGGTCTTTGACGATGAGCGTTGAATTTGTTCCGCCAAAGCCGAACGAATTGCTCAGGAATATGTCGAAATGCTGCTGGCGGGTCTCGGGGATGACATTGATACATTGTGTCACCTCGTCAGGATTCTCGAAATTCAGCGAACCGCCAATGAAGTCGTTCTTCATCATCAGCATCGAATAGACAATCTCTGAAGCTCCTGCCATCCACATCTCGTGACCCGTCTGGCTCTTCGTCGACGTGACAGGCACCTTGTAGTCGCCAAACACCTGGGCAATGGCTTCTGCCTCACGACTGTCACCAATGGGAGTAGAGGTGGCGTGGGCATTGACGTAGCCGATATCAGTGGGTTTGACACCAGCACTCTCCAGACAACGGAGCAGCGAGCGCGAGGGACCTTCTACATTAGGCGTGGAGATGTGGTCGCCATTGCCCGAGAATCCCCAGCCAAGAATCTCGGCCAAGATGGGAGCACCACGCTTCACGGCATGCTCGTAGCTCTCGATGATGAGTGTGGCGGCACCACCGCTGGGTACCAATCCGTCGCGGTCGCGGTCGAAGGGACGACTGGCTTTGGTGGGGTCGTCGATACGGGTGGAGAACGTCTGCAGGGCGTCAAAAGAAGCGATGCCATACATGTTGTTTTCTTCTGCACCGCCACAGACGATGCAGTCCTGCAAACCATTTCTGATGAGCAGGAAACCCAGTCCCAACGACTGTGAACCGCTGGCGCAGGCTGCCGATGCCGTCAGGTTGATACCCTTCAGGTGGAACAGCGTGGCCAGATTCATCGTCACCGTCGAATTCATAGACTGGAAGATGGCTCCAGAGCCACAGGCAGCGGTAGAACCAACCTGGCGGAACTTGTCCATAGCCACCATCGTCGACTCGGCTACGGAGTCGTTGCCATAGATGACTCCCACCTCGTGGCTGTCGATATAGTCTTGTGTCAGGCGTGCCTGCTCCAGGGCCTGTACAGTGGCCATATAGGCATACTGTGCCTCCTCGGGCATCATCTGACGCACGTTGCGGCTTAATACTTTCTTCAAATCAGGATGCGGCACGTTGGCACAAATGGGCGAACGGAATCCCGCATCCTTGCGCTCCTGACTGAACACAATGCCGCTGCGCCCTTCGAACAAGGACTGGCGCACCTCGTCGAGCGTCGTACCGATGCACGACCAAATGCCCATACCCGTAATAACTACTCTTCTTTCCATGTTTTCATTATATTTATCACTTATCACTTCTCGTTTATCAGTTTCTTATAGCACCGACGGCGCTTGACGTACTCGGGCTTCAGCGGTTTCCACTGCGACAGCTCGCGAACATTGTCTTCCAGTTGTGGCCCTGTCTCAGCCCACTTGAAGCCATACTGATTATAAATAGGTATCAGGTCGTCGAAGAACAAGGCATTCACACCCATTCCCTGATAGTCGGGGCGCACACCGATAAGCAGCATCTCAGCACTGTCGGCATGTTTCCATTTCAATGCCTTGATCAAATGATACCATCCCATGGGCCATAGTCGGCCATTCGCTTTCTGCATAGCCTTTGTCATACTGCCCATCGTAATGGCAACGCCCACCAGTTCGTCTTTCTCGTTCAGCACCACGGGAATCAATTTGAGGTCTATCAGCTTCAGATATTTGTCTAAGAAGTAGTCTATCTGTTGCGCTGTCAGCGATGAGAAACCGAAAATGGGTTCGTATGCCTGGTTCAGCAGTTGGAAGACGCGTTGACCATAGTTTCCCTTGTCAACATCCGAAGAGCTCAGTTTTACCACTCGCAGGCCTATCTGCTCGCGGACATACTGCGCCGTACGACTGTAGCGAAGGGGCGTCTCCTGAGGAATCTGAATGCGTATTTGCACCCAGTCTACAGCTTTCTGAAAGCCCAGAGCCTCCATATGGCGTGGATAATAGTCGGGGTTCCAAATGGTATTCATGGTACCTGTCAGATGGAAGTCCTCTATGAGCATGCCCTCTTTGTCAAAATCGGTAATGCCCATTGGACCTTGCAGGGTGTTCATACCCAACTCACGTCCCCATTGTCCTACAGCTTCGAGCAGCGCACGGCTTACGCCCAAGTCATCGATAAACTCAATTAGACCGAACCGCACCACACGCTGCTTCCAGTGTTCATTGGCTTTGCGGTTCACGATGCCTGCAATGCGACCGACGGGAACGTCGTCACGATAAGCCACGAAAAACTGAACGTTGGAAAATTCCAATCCAGGGTTGTCCTTCCGACAAATGATGCCGGCGATATCTCGCTCCAGGTCTGGCACATATTGTGTCACACCATGGTACATCATGCGTGGCAGACGCACAAAGTCATCTCTATCCTGTTGGCACGTTACCTTGCGAACTTCCACTTTCATCGGCCAGCCTTGTTTTTGTTCTTGCGCAGGTTGCTGATGAACAGCACATTTTCGCCTATCACCTGGAGTGGTTCCAAGATGTTTTTCAATGATTCCATTACACCATTGTTATAAACCCATTGCGATGCAAAATTGGGTTTGTTTCATTTTTTTTTGTTTGCAAAAGTAAACATTTTCTATCAATTTTCGATGTTCATTTCTTCTCTAATAACATTCTTTACTTCTTTTTTAGATAAAACAAGACATTTAGAGAGATGATATCAACAACATATACCATCACCGCCCGTCTGTCAGAAAAAGGTGGTTTGGAATTTGAGTTGACACTAAAAGTGGGGTAATTGGCTTGGATTTTTCGGGTTTTTAATTAGATTAACAATTAAAAGCGTGAAAAACGAACTATTTTCACTATCTTTGCAGCGATATTACTCATTTCCGAATGTAACGAATTGAACAAATCTAATATTACAGAATATGAAGAAGAAAATCAAGTTTAGTCTCGTCTACCGCGATATGTGGCAGTCGTCAGGAAAGTTTCAGCCTCGTAAGGATCAGTTAGAGCGTATAGCACCAGCCATCATCGACATGGGTTGCTTTGCCCGTGTGGAAACGAATGGTGGTGCCTTCGAACAGGTGAACCTCATGGCTGGTGAGAATCCTAACCTGGCCGTCCGCGCGTTCTGCAAGCCTTTCAACGAGGTGGGTATCCAGACCCACATGTTGGACCGCGGTCTGAACGCGCTGCGCATGTATCCCGTGCCCGACGATGTGCGCGAGTTGATGTATAAGGTGAAGAAGGCTCAGGGTGTGGACATTCCCCGTATCTTCTGTGGTCTGAACGACACGCGTAATATCATTCCCAGCATCAAGTGGGCCAAGGCCGCAGGTATGATTCCGCAGGCCACGCTGTGTATCACTACCAGCCCCGTGCACACTGTTGAGTACTACAGCGCCATTGCCGACGAGGTGATTGCTGCCGGAGCCGAGGAAATTTGTTTGAAGGATATGGCAGGCATCGGACAGCCTGCGCTGCTGGGTGCGCTGACGAAGGCCATCAAGACGAAGCACCCCGACATCATCATTCAGTATCATGGACATAGTGGTCCCGGCCTGTCGATGGCTTCGATTCTGGAGGTTTGTAACAATGGTGCCGACATCATCGATACCGCCATCGAACCGCTGTCGTGGGGTAAGGTGCATCCGGATATCATCTCCGTGCAGTCGATGCTGAAGAACGAGGGCTTCGAGGTGGCTGATATTAATATGAACGCGTATATGCAGGCGCGTTCGTTGACGCAGGAGTTCATTGACGACTGGCTGGGCTGCTTCATCAATCCTGCCAACAAGCACATGTCGAGCCTGTTGCTGGGCAGTGGTCTGCCTGGTGGCATGATGGGTTCGATGATGGCCGACCTGGGTCCCATCCAGACCATGATCAACAAGCTGCGCGAGAAGAAGGGCGAGGCCACACTGTCGATGGATGACATGCTGGTGAAGCTGTTCAACGAGGTAGAGTACGTATGGCCAAAGGTGGGTTACCCCCCACTGGTTACGCCGTTCTCGCAGTATACGAAGAACATCGCGCTGATGAATCTGCTGACGATGGAGCAGGGCAAAGGCCGCTACGTGATGATGGACGACGCCATCTGGGGCATGATCCTCGGCAAGAGCGGCAAGGTGCCTGGCACCATCGATCCCGAATTCGTTGAGCTGGCCAAGAAGCAGAACCGCGAGTTCACCGATGCCGATCCTCATACGCTGATTCCCAATGCCCTCGAAGGCTTTAAGAAGGAGATGGACGAGAACGGCTGGGACTACGGACAGGACAACGAAGAACTGTTCGAGTTGGCTATGCACCCCGAGCAGTATCGCCCGTTTAAGAGCGGTCAGGCCAAGAAGCAGTTGCTGGCCGATATTCAGAAGGCCAAGGACGCCAAGCTGGGTGGTTCGAAGATGAAGCCCGAGGAGTTGGCTGCCTTCAAGCATGCCAAGGCCGACCCGTTGACAGCACCTGTTGCCGGACAGGTGTACTACGAGTTCTCTGGCGAAGGAGCCTGCGAGCCTTGTCTGGAACCGTTCATTGGCCAGAAGTACAAGGAAGGCGACACCTACTGCTATATCCAGGCTCCTTGGGGCGAAATCGTTCCCATCCCCGCTGCGCTGGGTGGTAAGCTCGTCGAGGTAGCTGCCAAGCAGGGCGCGAAGGTGCGTCGTGGCGACAATCTGGGATGGATTGAGCGCGAGGGAAGCGATAAGTGATAAGTGATAAGTGATAAGTGATAAACGATAAGTGATAAGTGAGAAGCGATAAATTCTATCGCAAAGACTATCATGGACTATCAAGCAATTATTGACAAATATTACCCTGCGGACGATGCGCTCCGCAGGGTTTTATTGCAACATAGCCGGCAGGTGGCAGACCGTTGTTTGCAAATCGTCAGGAAGCACAAGGAACTGCCCGTCGACGTGCAATTCTTGGAGGAGGCTGCCATGCTACACGACATTGGCATCTACCAATGCGATGCACCCAGCATTCACTGTCAAGGGACGGAACCCTACATCAAACATGGTCCCATAGGCGGTGACTTGCTGCGCCAGGAGGGTTTGCCTCGTCACGCCCGCGTGGCAGAACGTCATACGGGAACAGGACTGCCGGGTTATGAGCCCGAGACGCTGGAGGAACAGATTGTGTGCTATGCTGACAAGTTCTATTCCAAGTCTAGTCCCAACCATGTGCGCACAGTGGCTGAAACCGCACAGTCGCTCGAGAAATTCGGACACGAAGGGGTGCTGAAATTCCTTTCCTGGGCAGAAAGATTCGAATAAAAAGGTAAAAGACCCCTACCAAACCTCCCCGAGGGGAGGCTTTTTCCCCTCAGGGGAGGCGGAGGGGGGTTAAAAAAATATAAGGCGGCAGCAAATTCTTCACTCTTCACTCTTCACTCTTCACTTTTTTTACTACCTTTGCAGCCGTGAGAAGAAAAACGCTCATATTTCTATCCCTTTTTGTCATCGTTTTTATGGTGGCAGAAGTACCTCGGTTGCGCTTTCCCAATGGGGGAGCGGGCAATGATTCTATTCCTGAAGATTCCGTTCCCCAGGACACGCTGCCCGTCAGAAAAGGTCCTATTCCTGCTTTACAGAATGATACGTCCAAGAACATCTCGCAGACATTGGACACTGCCGGCATGGACTCGCTACAGAAGGCCATCTGGTTGCACAACAAGCTGATTGACGACTCGTTGCGTGCAGACTCGCTGAATCGCCAGCGCAAGAATGGTATTGATGCTCCTGTAGAGTATTCTGCAGAGGACTCCATGGTGTATGTGGGTGACACGAAACTGGCCTATCTCTATGGTAAGTCGCACGTGAAATACGAAAACATGGATTTGTCGAGCGACCAGATCTACATGTCGATGGACTCCAGTCTGGTCCATGCCACTGGTTCGCGCGACACGACGGGAAAGAAGTTCGGAACCCCCGTATTCAAAATGGGTAGCGACACCTATGAGAACGATACGATGGCTTTCAACTTCAAGACGAAGAAGGGTCTTATCACCAATGTCTATACGCAACAGGACGAGGGCTACATGACGTCGGAGATATCGAAGCGCGATGCAGACGGTAACATGTATCTGTATCACGGACGCTATACGACCTGCGACCAGCCACATCCCGACTTCTATTTCGCCATGTCGCGTGCCAAGGTTCGCCCGGGCAAGGATGTAGTATTCGGTCCGGCTTATCTGGTGGTGGCCGACGTGCCGCTGCCATTTGCCATACCTTACGGCTTCTTCCCGTTTACGAAGAGCTACTCCAGCGGTTTCATCATGCCAACCTATGGTGACGAGACGTCACGAGGCTTCTATCTGCGTGATGGTGGTTACTATTTTGCCATCAACGACAAGATGGACCTGAAGCTGATTGGTGAGATTTATACCAAGGGGTCGTGGGGCGTCTCTGGAGCCTCAAACTATCGCAAACGCTATCGTTACAGTGGTTCGTTTTTTGCCAGTTACCAGAGTTCGGTGACGGGCGACAAGAATATGCCCGACTATGTGAAACAGACGAGTTTCAAGGTTCAGTGGTCGCATCGTCAAGATGCCAAGGCAAACCCGTACAGTACGCTGTCGGCCAGTGTGAACTTCGCCACGTCGAACTACGAGCCGAACAACCTGACCTCGATGTATAATCCCCAGTCGATGACGCAGTCGACGCGTACTTCGTCAGTCAGCTGGAGCACCAATTTCTCGAGCATAGGCATGAGTCTGAGTTCGACAGTGAACCTGAACCAGAATATGCGTGACTCCACCATTGCGCTGACGCTGCCCGACCTGAACATCAGCATCTCGCGTTTCTATCCCTTTAAACGTAAGAACGGGGTGGGCGAGGAACGCTGGTATGAAAAGATTGCGATGCAGTACACGGGTCATCTGACCAACAGCATTGATACGAAAGAGGATAAGCTGTTGAAGTCGAGTCTGGCCAAGGACTGGCGCAACGGTATGGATCATCGTATTCAGACCTCAGGTAGTTTTACACTGTTCGGTTATCTGAACCTGAATCCCAGTTTCAACTTCAACGACAAGATGTTGACACGAAAGCATGTCCGCTCGTGGGATGTGGACCAACAGAAGGAGAAGGTTGACACGGTACAGGGATTCTATAACATGTACGACTGGGACTTGAGCCTGTCTGCATCGACCAAGCTCTATGGTTTCTATATCCCCAATCGCAAACTTTTCGGCAACAAGATTGACCGCATTCGCCACGTGTTGACGCCGACAGTCAGTTTCAGCTATGCACCCAGCTTCGGTTCTGCCCGTTACGGTTACTACGACACGTATCTGAAGACTGATGCTGAGGGTAACACATCGCTGGTGGAGTACTCACCTTATACCGGCACGCTCTATTCACCGCCAAGCAAGGACATGAGAGGCTCGATGTCGGTATCGATATCGAATAACGTTGAGATGAAGTACCGTAACAGGGATGACTCGCTGGTGAAGGTAAGTCTGATTGACGAGTTGGGCGCTTCTATGTCATACAACTTCGCTGCCAAGGAGAAGCCCTGGAGCGACCTGAGCACGACGCTGCGCCTGAAGCTGACAAAGAGTTATACCTTCAACCTGAGTGCTGTCTTCGCCACCTATGCCTACGAAGCCGACTCCGTGGGAGCTACACCCTATATAGGCAATCGTACGGAGTATAGCAAGGGTCGTTTCGGCCGTTTCCAGGGCATGTCTCAGAACCTGAACTACACGCTCGACAATACGAAGGTCGCCAACTTCTTCAAATGGTTGCGTGGCGAGAGAGTCGACAAGAAGAAAGACAAGAACAAGGGTAAAGGTGACGAGTACGATACGGGTGTCGAGACGAATATTGACAACCAGATGGAGGCTGGTAAGCATGGTGCTGAGAGAGGGCAAAACGATATGGCCGAGACGGACGCCGACGGATACATGCAGTTCTCGATGCCTTGGTCGCTCAGTATCGGCTATGGTATCACGATGCGCGAAAACACCAGTGGCAAGTTCAATTACGACACGATGCGCTATCCCTATAGCTTTACGCAGAACCTGAATATATCAGGTAATCTCCGCCTGTCCGAAGGCTGGAACATCTCGTTCTCGTCGGGCTATGACTTCGACAACAAGAAGATCTCGATGACGACGGCTTCCCTGTCGCGCGACCTGCATTGCTTCAACATGTCGTGTCAGGTGGTGCTGGCGCCTTACACCAGTTATAACTTCTCGTTCCGATGCAATGCTGCCACGCTTACCGATGCTTTGAAATACGATAAGCGCAGCAGCTATTCAAATGCAGTACAGTGGTATTAACTGCTAAACAGTGCGTCGAGCGATTCCTGTTCACCCACAATCCAGATGATGTCACCCTCTTCGAACAAACGGTTCGGACTGACGGGGGTCAGATTCTCCTTACCTTCTTCCATTCCGATAACCATGCAGCTGTAGAGGTTGCGGATACCGCTGTCCTTCAGATTCTTGCCAATGAACGGACTGCCTTCGCCGATAATGAGCTGGCGCAGTTTCATTTCACGATTCTCCAGGTCGAAGTCTTCGCCAATCACCTCTGTTGTGATGGCATTGGCAAATTTTGCCACCTGTTCGTCACTGCCGATGACCTGCAACTTGTCGCCAGGGAAGATGACGTAGTCACCGTCTGGAATGTTCAGACGGAAGTTGGCACGCAGAATGCTGCTCACATGGATACCATACTTACGCCCCAGGTTCAGCTGTTTCAGCGTACTGCCCATCCATTGCGAGTTCATGGGTACGTCGAAGTCGGCAATATGGATATCGCGATCCAGCAGGCGTCCTTCATACAGCGGACGTTTTTTGCCATGCACCTGTGCCTCGATGTCGCGTGAACGCAGGTTCAGCATGAACAGTCGTTCCAGTTTGATGCTGTGCTGTTTCACACTGCGCGACACCACGATCAGGCCCACCACCATCAGACCGATGGTAATGATGATGGCATTGGTCAGATGACTCAGGCGGTGGCAGATGAAGAAGATGAAGGCCACGGCAATCATGACGCGCACCAGAATGGTAAACAGCAGGGGCAGGCGGTTGCGGTTGCTCTCGGCCCATAGCGCTTTCCATTCTTCCGAGCGGTTTTTCTTCATAATCATGGCACGCAGGAATGGCGAAATGAGCAGTACTGTCAATAGTCCCGTAATGAGATTTCCCCAAACATCCAGGGTCTCGCCAGGCAACAAATTGTGCATAAACGGCAGTCCGAAGGTGAACATCACGGCAATGGTGGCCGCTGTCAGAATGGAGTAGATGAGTGTGTTGACGGCCATCTGGGTCAACAGCTGTTTCCACATGCTCTTCTCCGTTGTTTCAGGACGGCTCATGCTCAGATGGTTCAGCAGTTTGATGAATCGCGAGGGCAACCGGTGTTCGATAGCATTATAAGCCGGTGTGGCAAACCGTATCATGTAAGGTGTGAGGAATGTGGTAATAACGGATACGGCCACCACGACCGGATATAGGAAATCGCTGATAACGCTTAACGACAGACCCAGCGAGGCGATGATGAACGAGAATTCACCGATCTGCGCCATCGAGAATCCGCAACGCATGGCCGACTTCAGGCTCTCGCCAGCCAGCATGAATGCAATGGAACCGAAAATGGCCTGTCCCACCAGAATGGTCAGTACCAGTATCAGGATGGGCAGGGCATAGTCGATCAGGATCTGTGGGTCGACGAGCATACCTACTGATACGAAGAAGATGGCTCCGAAGAGGTTCTTCACGGGCTCCACCAGCTTTTCGATGTGTTCCGCCTCGATGGTCTCTGCCAGGATGCTACCCATGATGAATGCTCCGAAAGCCGATGAGAAACCGACCTTCGTCGAGAATACCGCCATCGCACAGCATAGTCCCAGCGACACGATGAGCAACACCTCGTTGTTGACCAATCGTCGAATGCGGCGCAGAAATTCCGGTATGGCAAAGATGCCCACCACGAGCCACAGCACCAGGAAGAATCCTATCTTCACCACCGAGCCCAGCATCTGGCCTCCGTCGGGGCTGTTGCCACTGGCTATGGCACTCAGCATCACCATCATCACAATGGCCAGGATGTCCTCCAGAATCAGCACCGACATCACCAGTCCGGCAAACTGTTGCTGGCGCAGTCCCAAGTCGTCGAAAGCCTTATAGATAATCGTTGTTGAACTCATGGCCAGCATACCTCCGAGGAAGATGCAGTCCATCCTCGACCAATGGAACAACTGGCCCACCATGACTCCCAGCATCGACATGCAGAAAATAATGGTGATGGTCGAGATGATGGGTGATGCCCCCATCTTCAGAATCTTCTTAAACGAAAAGTCGAGACCTAATGAGAACAACAGGAACATCACACCGATGTCGGCCCACAGGTGAACATTCTCCGTGTCTACCACCGATGCGGTGTACGGCATGTGCGGGCTCACGAGGAAGCCTGCCACGATGTATCCCAGCACCAAGGGCTGTTTCAACTTCTTGAAAATCAGCGTCACGATGCCTGCCGACATCAGTATATACGCCAAGTCATTAATAAGTTCAGGAATCTCTGACATAATGATTTTTATACTTTATTCTTTTATCTGCTTCCCCGTCTTACCATTTGGTTGTAAAGATGCTAGGCGAGATTACTAGCGAGAACCAGCCCCAGCGGGCATACTTGCTGCTGTTGCCTTCTTTCAGACGCTCCATCGTTTCCGTGCCCACCATGAAGGTATATCCTGCCATGAGCGAGATGTCTTTGGTGAACTGGTAGCTGGCTTGCACATCGAAGCTATGGCCCAGCGTGCGGTTGAGGTCATGCAGGTCGGTGGCTACTGCCAGATAGTGATAGTCGACGCTGCATTTCAGCTTGTCTGTGGGATTGCCGAAGACACCGATAGAGGCGTTCTGCAAACCAGGTGTAAAGCCGTTGGTGTAAGCACTCTCGTAGAAGTAGTCCATGATGCCGTAGAATTTGTTTTTCGAACCGAACAGCGGGTTGAATCCATTTTCCTCAGCATGATATACCATTCCTATACCGCCATAGATGACGGGGACATAGTCGTCACCGCTCAAATAGTCGTAACCCAGCTTAAAGCCATAGTGCTCGGTGGGGTTGACGGTAGCTTGCACACTGGCCATCCAGGCATTAATCTTCTTACTATACATGTTGTCATTTACATCTTGGCCCGTTTGGCGGTAGTATGAACCTTCGAGTGTCAGGTACTTAGGATGGAAGTTCACGTAACCACCCCACATCTGCTGGTATTCAGTCCTGACGGGATTGTCCCTGTCGTCTTGTTTGCCAGCCTGCTGACCTATATTCATGAAGAGCAGCGAGGCACCCAGCGGGAATTTGGGCACATCGTAGTGATACCACACGGTCTGCATGTTCTTATAGGGCTGGGCACCGTCGGAGTAATAGGTCGTTGTGTATACGTTCTCTGCATTCTGGTTGTAACCCAATATGGCATGCAGCTGATGGCCGTGACCTTCGTAACCCACACGGAGCACGTCGTGCGAGAGAGCCATCGTGGCAAAGTCGTTGGGTCCGATGATGCGCTCGTCGTCGTAGGACAGGGCGATGCGTCCCAACTGTGCGAACAGTCCATTCCGGGCAGTCAGTTTCACCCAGCCCTCATACAGTTTCAATGCTGTGTTCCCGCTGGTGCCCCATACCGCTTTGTTCTGCAGCACGGCATGAGCCTGTATGCCAGGACGCTCGTAGTCCACATTCAATCGGAAACGCCCCAGAAGGAAGTTAGAACGGTCTTCCGGCTCCTTGTCTTTGAGACCAGTCCTCGGCAGTCCTCCTGCGCACATCTCACCATGCGTCAGGAAGTTCATGCCGATGCTCAGTTTGTTGACCTTGTCCAGCGAGTCGGCTTGTGCAAACACGCATTGCGATGTCGCCATCAGGACAACCATCGCAAGGCCTTTCCTCAGGTGATTGCCGCCCATCTTTTATTCGAACTCGAAGATATTGAGGAATCCTGTCAGTTTAAAGACATTCTTGATGTCGTCGTTAACGTTGCGCAACACCACGCGGTTCCCCTTGGACATCGTGGATTTCAGAATGTTGATAAGGATGCGCAAACCGCTGGAAGCAATATACTCCAGGTTCTCGCATTCGAAAACAACCTCCTTGCCTTCGTTCTGGTAGAGCTGTTTCAATACCTCCTCGGCCTCATTGGCTGCTGCGGTGTCCATTTCTCCTGCTAACGTGACGACATACTTGTCGTCGATTTCTTGAATACTTGTAGTCATAACATTAATCTTTTATTTTTTACCTTTTTACTTTTTTACCTTTTTACCTTTATATTATTTTACCTTTTTTATCAGTGTCAGTACGTTTTGCCCGTCTATGCGTTCGTAATTGATGCTGTCCATCAGTTCGCGTACCAGCAGGATGCCCAGTCCGCCAACCTGACGGTCTTGGGCCGATAGCGTGATGTCGGCTTTCTCCTGCGTGGTGGGGTCGAAGGGGATGCCCGCGTCAATGATCTGACAGTGCAGGGTCTTACCGTCAGAAGCCATCTTGACGGTGATATCGCCATCGGTGTCGTCCGGATAGGCATAGTTTATCACGTTGACGACAGCTTCTTCCACGGCCAGTCGCAACTGGCGCCCCAGCGATTTCTCAATGTCCAGTTTCTCAATCACCGATTTCATGAAACTGCTGAATCGTGTCACCTCATGGACATCGTTCTTCAGCATCAGTGTCTCCGAGAAGTTGCTCTCAAACTGCTTGGGCATATAGCGTATGGCCATCATGGTCAGGTCGTCGCTCTGTTCCATACCGTCCATAAACGAGTACACTTCCATGTTCATCTTTCCCAACAGCTGTCTCGGGGGCAGGTCTTCAGCTGTGTTCAGCAGGTTCATCATTCGCTCTGCGCCGAACAGCTTGTGCGACTTGTTCATTGCCTCCGTGAGTCCGTCGGTATAGAGGAACAGTGTTGAACCGCTTTCAAGCATGGTCTCCTGCATCTCGTAGTTGAAGTTGTCAAAGATGCCGATAGGCAGATTGGCCTTCACTTCAAGGGCGGTAGCGAATTTTTCACTTTTCACTATTCCCTTTTCACTTAATATGACGGGTGCATCGTGCCCTGCATTGCAATAGCAGAGACGGCCCGTGGGCAGGTCAAGGACTCCGATGAACAGGGTGACGAACATGTTGTTTTCATTGCGTTCGCACATGGTCTCGTTGATGGCCTGCATGATGCGGGCGGGATTGTGCTGATGGGTAGAGACGGCATGGAAACATCCGTGTGTGCCTGACATGAGCATGGCCGACGGAACACCCTTGCCGCTGACATCGCCGATACAGAAGAACAGCTTCTCGTCGCGAATGAAATAGTCGAACAGGTCGCCACCCACTTCTCGTGCTGGCAACAGTGAGCCATAGACGTCAATATCGTCGCGTTGGATGGCATCCTGTCTGGGCAGCATCTGCGTTTGGATGTTGCTGGCCACACGCAGTTCGCCGTCGATGCGCTCTTTCGCCTTCTTCGTGTCAGCCAGTTTACGGTTGTTCTTGATGAAGTAGCTGATGATGAATCCCAGCACGACAAATGCCGCCAGCGAGGTCAGCAGAATGGTGAGATGCATGCGGCGCAGCGGGCCGAAGACCTCGTCGTCGTAGCATACTACGGCAACCTGCCATTCGGGCTTTTCCTTGATGGAGGCATAATAGATATACCCCTTCTCGTGGTCTTCCTGATCGCGGAAAGTGGCTATCTTGCATCGCCCGTTCCTGCTCGTCGTCTTGGTGACGCTACTGTCGTTAATGACATTGACAATATGGCTCACGTCTCCTGCATCTACAATATCGGGATTTGGGCTGGCAATCAGCTGGCCCTCCTTGGTCAGCATCAAATCGAACGACGACTCGTAGATGTGTCTGCGATTCAGCGTGTCGCCCAGCATTCTTGTCGAGACGTCGAGTCCGAACACTGCCACCACGTTTTTCGTCTTGTCATGGATGGGAACGGCGTAGCTAACCATGTTCAGGTCGGAATAGCGGTCGTAGTACGGGTCTACCCATAATGAGACATCCTTCGAAACCACCTCTTTGAAGGCGGCGTTCTGTGAGTAGTCGTGTTCCGGACCGATAATCTGTCTTCGGATGGTCCCATGGTCCCAATAGGCATAAGGCTCAAACAGGTGTCCCTTGTCAGGATAATAGTCGGGCATGAAGGCTATCCAGCAGCCCACGAGGTTGGGATGCGACCTGAGCACTCCCTCCATGATGCCAAACATGGAATCCGGCAGGGCTATGTTCCGTTCCATCTCCCACAGGTGGCCCATCAGCGAGTTCTCCGACAGGTTCAGCGCGTTCTTCACCACCATGGCTTTCATGGTGAGCTCGGTCTCCGCGCGCTTTTCCAGCTCGTCAGACAGTATCTGCTGGAAATAGTAGAATTGCGCGCCGGAAATCAACTCCAGCACAAGGGCTGCAAGGATAATGTTCAATACAACCTTGTTCTTCAACATGAAAGTCGTAGTACGAAACGCCATCTTAACTCTCAACTCTCAACTCTCTAATCGTTTCTTGAAACGCTTTGACCTTGGTCAAAGAACTCTCAACTATTATAATTAGCCGTAATCTCACAGATCTTGACAATGACCTGCATGGCCTTCTCCATCGACTGGATGGGCACAAACTCATAAGGTCCGTGGAAATTGATGCCGCCGGCAAAGATGTTGGGGCAGGGCAGACCCTTGAACGACAGCTGGGCACCGTCCGTGCCGCCGCGAATGGGCTTCACCTTCGGAGCCACACCGCATTCCTGCATGGCGCGCAGCACCAGGTCGATGACGTGCATCTGGTCGTCAATCTTCTCCTTCATATTATAATACTGGTCCTTCACCACAGCCGTCACCGTGCCTTCACCGTACTTCTCGTTCATCTTGGCCACACACGTCTCAACGAAGCGCTTGCGGTCCTCGAAACGTTCGCGGTCGTGGTCACGGATAATGTACGACAGCGTGGCCTGCTCGATGTTACTCTGGATGCCCAGCAGGTGGTAGAATCCCTGATAGCCCTCCGTCGTCTCGGGGGTCTCGTCCTCAGGCAGCATCTTGGCAAACTCCGCTGCCAGCGCGTTGGCATTCACCATCTTGCCCTTGGCATAGCCCGGGTGTACGCTCACGCCCTTGATGGCGATCTTCGCCGAGGCAGCGTTGAAGTTCTCGAATTCCAGCTCACCCACGTCGCCGCCATCCATCGTGTAGGCCCACTGACAACCGAATTTCTCGACGTCGAAGTGGTGGGCACCCATGCCGATTTCCTCGTCGGGGTTGAAGGCGATGCGAATCTTGCCGTGCTTGATTTCCTTGTGCTCCTGCAAGTACACCATGGCCTGCACGATTTCCGCGATGCCCGCCTTGTCGTCAGCGCCCAGCAGCGTGGTGCCGTCAGTCACGATCAGGTCCTCGCCCACGTGCTGCAACAGCTCCGGAAACTTCTTCGGACTCGACACGATACCCTCCGACAGCAGAATGTCCGAGCCGTCATAGTTGCGGACTATCTGGGGCTTGATGTCGGCTCCCGAGCAGTCGGGGCTCGTGTCGTAGTGCGAGATGAAGCCTATCACGGGCACCTCGTCCTTTATGTTAGCCTTCAGCGTGGCATAGATGTAGCCCTGTTCGTCCAGCTCCACGTCGTCCAGGCCTTCGCGTTCCAGTTCCTTTTTCAAGTACTCGGCAAACACCAGTTGCTTGCTGGTCGAGGGCACCGTCGTGCTTTCTTCGCTCGACTGTGTGTCGAACTTCGTATAGTTCAAAAATCGTTCAGTAATATCCATATTTTTTCTCTTCATTTTATTTATTGGGGACAAAATTACGAAAAAAAATCGGACTGACAAAAAATCAGTCCGTTTTTTTCTCACTCCCAGCGCCCAATCGCGTCGAAACGATGACCCACCGATGGCCTCGTGCGCCTAAGTGTAAAATCTGTCGCAAAGTCAGATAAATTTGTGAAATTTATTAATATTCCTTTAATTTTTTGGTGTTTCCAATTTTATTCCTTATCTTTGCAGACAACTAAAACCAATACTATTATGAAAAAAGTGTTATTATCTTTGGTTGCCACGTTGATTGCAACCATGAGCTTAGCCCAGAACGGTCTGGTTGCTTCGCTAAGCCACGAAGGAAACGTTACGTATTACTATGGTGTCACAGCCTTAACACAGGCCGTTGAGGCAGCAGCCAGTGGCGACATCATCAACCTCTCTGGTGGATCATTTACCGCCACAAACATTACCAAAGGTATCACCATTCGTGGTGCAGGCATCGATAGCCAAGAACCAACTTACATTAACGGCGACTTCTCAATCAACATAACCGACGACACAAATCGCTTTATGATGGAGGGCATAAAATGTGCTAACGCAATGATCCTTTCGGGTTCATATACAAATCCCTTCTTCCTGAAATGTTATTTTAAACAAGTTACCTATAATAGTACGATTGATGATATAAAAAACATTATGTTTGTTAACTGTAAAATTCCCAGTGGCTTTAGTGCAGGAGCTAACAACACATTTAATTTAGTTAATTGCTACATAGGCGGTTTAAACCAACGTGACAATGCAACTCTCGCGGTCACGAATTGTATTATTAGAGATAATTATTATAACAACAATTATCTAAGGCAATGTCAGTTCTTCAATTGCATTTTTATATCTTCTAATGGAAGGGCCTACGCAAAGATACCAAGCAGCTCTCAGGCCACAGACTGCATTTCAGTTAACTTCGGTGACCATGATTTCTTCAGCGAATTATCCGTCAGAACAGGCTGCCCGACAACATCTTTAGAATTTGGAGCAGTATTCAAGACATTCACAGGCACTTATACTGACGAAGAGACCTTCGAACTGACCGAAACCGCCAAGACAACATATTTGGGTACTGACGGATTAGAGATTGGCCTCTATGGCGGTCTGCAGCCATATAACTCCACACCGTCTTATCCTCTCATTACCACGATGAACGTCGATAAGGAGACAACTCCTGAAGGCAAACTGGGGGTGACAATCGAAGTAAGCAAGTAACAATAAGTAATAACTAAAAAAGACAGGATTATGAAAAAAGTATTATTATCTTTGGTTGTCATGATGGTTGCAACCACGAGTTTTGCACAGAATACAGTTGTGGCTTCACTGAGCCACGGTACAGAAACCACCATTTTCTATGGTTCAAATGCTCTGAAGGATGCCGTTGCTGCGGCTGAGAGCGGTGATGTCATAAACCTCTCCGCTGGTACATTTTATGCTTCGGACATCTCTAAGGGTATTACCCTTCGTGGAACAGGTATAGACATAGATGAACCAACCTATATTGTCAATGACTTTGTCATTGAAATACCTGCTGAAGATACCAACCGATTCATCATGGAGGGCATTAGATGCCAAAACTGGGTGAGGACGAAAGGATCTTTTGATAATCCTTCTTTTGTAAAATGTCAATTTAACGTCGTCGGAAACGCAACTGAGTCGGATGCTGTTAAGAACATATTGTTTACCAATTGCAAGATTACAGGTGGTATTAATGTAGGAGGAGACAATTCTGTATTCTTCATCAATAGTTTTGTGTCGTATATTTCGAAGTATCAAAATGGTACTATCATGTCTAAAAATAGTATCCACAGACAGCCGATTCTATCTAGTCTCACTCAGTCTATCTGGTCAAACTGCATTTTCTATCCAGACAAATATTCAGAGCATTGCCTTCCCGCTGATGCTCAGGTTACCAACTGTGTTGCTATAGGCTATGCCTATGATATGTTCCGCGGTATGATAGAACACCCGAACTGCAAACAGTTTGGTAATTATCAGGATGTATTTAAGGAATACAATGGCGGTTATACTGATGAACAGACTTTTGAGTTGAATGATGAAGCCAAAACTACTCTCTTAGGCACCGACGGCAAAGAGGTAGGTCTCTATGGCGGTCCGCTGCCATTTGACCTCACCCTGTCCTATCCAATCATCTCGAAGATGGAAGTCGGCGAACAGACCGACGACAAGGGACAATTGAAAGTTGAGATTGGCGTGAAGTAATTAATGTAAAACCTCAAAAAGACAGAAATATGAAAAAAATAATAGTATCTATGGTTGCCATGATGGTTGCGGCCACAAGTTTCGCACAGGAAACAGTTGTGGCTTCGCTGAGCCATGAGGGAGAGACCACCATATTCTATGGCCTGACGGCCTTAGTGAAAGCAGCAGAGAAGGCCCAGAGCGGCGACATCATCAACCTCTCCAGAGGCATCTTCAATGCTACGACGATCAAGTCGGCCATCACCCTGCGCGGCGCAGGCATCGACAGTGATGATCCGACCTATCTTAATGGAAACCTGCATATCGAAATCCCCGCAGACGATGCCAACCACTTCACGATGGAAGGTATCATTTGCAATAGTGAAATGAGTATGCGCGGAACCTTCTCAACCCCCCAAATCGTGAAATGCAAGTTGAGAAGCGGATTTACTACGAAAACCACATCTGATAACATTAACATCTTAGTAGTTAATAGCAAGGTTCTAAACCATTTCAATGTGGGAGGTGTTTGCAGAGCCTCTTTAATAAACAGTTACGTAGATGGAGTCGGTTTCTATGATGATGCCCATTTTATGGGTTTAAATTGTGTAATTTGGAAAGACCGAGTGGACGGACTGCACCATTCTGTCTGGAAGAATTGCATTTTCTTTAGCGGAAACAATTATGGTTATGCATTTCCTACTGATAGTGAATGTACGAACTGCGTGGGAGTCAACTACAACAATAATCCTTTCAGAGACCTGGCAATCAAGCCAGGCTGCTCAAGCGCATCATACGCTGAAGCCTTCAAGGATTTCACAGGCACCTATACTGACGAACAGACCTTTGAATTGTCTGATGCCGCCAAGGCTAACGAAAACTTCAAGGGTACCGACGGAACGGAGGTGGGTCTCTACGGTGGTCCGCAACCGTTTAATCTCACTCTGTCCTATCCTCTGATCTCTACGATGGAGGTTGGTGAAAAGACTGACGACAAGGGGCTGTTAGAAGTAACAATTGGGGTGAAATAACTAAATACTACAGATTATGCGTAAACATCTAATATTCATCATACTGCTCTCCTGCCTATGTTTAGGCGCGAGGGGGCAATCCGACCCGGAGATAGACCTGTCGGGACTGCCAGAGACCACAACGGCTGCTTCGCTACGCTACTGGTTCGACACCGATGCCAACAGCGTCAAGACCACTGAGACTCTGAGCGGTGCCACCACCATCGATGCCTCTTCTCTCAAGGAGGGCATCCATACGGTGCATTACCAGATTGTCGATAATAAAGGCATAGCAGGCATCCCTAACTCGAAGATTTTCATCCTGCTCGACCAGAGGGTAACAGCCAAGAGCAAATCTCTCCGCTACTGGTTCGACACAGATGCCAACAGCATCAAGACCACTGAGACGTTGAGCGGTGCTACCACCATCGACGCATCAGCTCTCAAGGAGGGCATCCACACCATCCACTACCAGATCATCGACGATCAGGGCGTTGCCGGCATCACAGACTCGAAGATATTCATCCTGCTCGACCAGAGGGTAACGGCCAAGAGCAAATCTCTCCGCTACTGGTTTGATACAGATGCCAGTTCAGTCAAGACCACTGAGACGCTGAGCGGTGCCACCACCATCGACACCTCTGCTCTTGTAGAAGGTCTGCATACCTTGCACTACCAGATCCTTGACGATCAGGGCGTGGCGGGCATTACCGACTCGAAGATATTCATCAAGCTCGACCAGAGAGTAACGGCCAAGAGCAAGTCCCTGCGCTACTGGTTCGACACAGATGCCAACAGCGTTAAGACCACTGAGACGCTGAGCGGTGCCACCACCATCGATGCCTCTGCTCTCGTAGAGGGTATTCATACCTTGCACTACCAGATTGTCGATGACAAGGGAAATGCCGACATTCCCGTTTCGGCCATATTTATCAAGATGGACAAGAAGACGGCAGCCATACCCACCAAGATTCGCTACTGGTTCAATGAGGACGATGCAAACGTCAAGGAAACGGCTTTGAACCTTGAGAACCTCACGCTGACCATCGATGTCAGCGAACTGGCAAAGGGCGAACACGAGCTGCACATGCAGCTTGCGACAGCAGACGGCGAGGTTTCGCCCGTCAACTCCGGCAGCTTCGTAAGCGTCATTATCAGAAAGGGCGACGTGAATGATGACGGCGAGGTGAATGTCGGCGATGTTGTGACTGTCTGCAACGTCATGGCAGGCATAAGCACTGTTGAACTGCAAATTGCTGACGTGAATAAAGACGGAGAAGTGAATGTTGGTGACATTGTAACCATCTGTAACATCATGGCCGGAATAGATCAGTAAACGAGCCGTGAATTATGAAGAAACTAAAGATTTTGAGCATGCTGATGCTCGTGGCGATGGCCTCGTGCGGCGACAAGACGAAGGGTGTGGCAACGGAGAGCGACTCTACCCAGACAGATTCCCTGATGGTAGCCGACAGCGTGACGGCGGGCCCCACAGACCTGTGGACTACAGAGGCTGTGGAATCCCAGATCCGTGCCTGCATCGCCGAGGTCAACCAAATGGCTGCCGACGATGCCATCGACATTACGCTCCTCGACCTGAAGTATTGTTCGGAGGACTTCCTCGAGTTGAAGGAAAAGCTCTACAAGAAAGTCCGCGAGAGCAAGGGACAGCTGATGTTCGACGGCGACGAAGGTCACCACTGGGTACCTGGCATCGGGACGCCCATGATCATCGATTCCGTGAAATCCGTTTTGCTGACGGGCGATCAGGCCCAGGCCGAGGTGTGGCTCAGGGACAAGCGTGGCAGTAAGGGCTATCTGGAGATGAACCTCTATCTCGAAAACGGCGCCTGGAAAGTTCATAACTGGATCGACGACGACGTCTACCCCTTCGGCTCCCTCTGGCACTGGATGCAGAATTTCCTCGATGGCGACATGGATGCCGAAGAGCACGAAGAACCCGATCTGAACCAATACGCAGAGTAACCGTCACAGTGTGACGCGACATAACACCAAAGAGGCCCGAGCACACCGCCCGAGCCTCTTTCTTTTCTTTTGTCTACGGAGTTTTAGGAGTTTGGGGAGTTTTTTCTCCTTTTGGCTCCTTAGCTCCGTAGAATATCAGAACGGACCAAACCCCATGCACGAGGTTGTTCCCAGTGCGGTCAGCGCCGCCGTCAGCGCGGCTATCGCTATGCTAAAAAACCGGCTGCGCATTGCTTGATGTTCAATGACGAGTGCAGAATTGTTTTTAGGCTTGAAAAGCCGAGGTTTTTGCTGTTCCAGCGAACACCGGATGCACCTCGGCAGAATGAAAGCAAACTTTCTTCTGCTCTCGGTTTTTCTGGTTTTTGTCTTTAATTTTGTTTAATTTTCTAGAAGATTTTGTTAGATATTCTCACACCTGAAGGTATGAGTGTGGCGTTCTTCGACTAAAGATCGAAGTGTGGCTTCGCAATGCAATGAGGCCCTTTATGGGCCGACCCCAACTCCCGTGCTTAGTCAAATCATAATTCTCAATTCTCAATTCAAAAAGGGTTGCCTTCAGCCACCTCCTTCGCACCTCGGCCATTCAAGCAAGCTTGATGGTTCTCGGTTTGGCGTCGGTTGCGCCCGGAGGCCAAACCTTTTTAAGCTCCCTCGAATCCGCTGGGGTCGTCGCCACCGCCGTCGCTCTTCACGAACTGCTTCGTGGTCACCTCACTGGACTGGCCGTCCTTGATGGCGATGGCCTTCAGGGTTACCGACGAGCTCATGGTGATGGCCTCGGTGTACACCGTTCCGTGCTTCATGATGTGCTCGGCCATGTCCGCCAGCGACAGCGTGCCGCGGTAGATGATCTTGCCGTAGGTCTTCTTCACCTTCTGGCGATCCTCGCCCACCTTACCGGTGACTACCTTCTTTTCTACTTTCTTAATCTGAATTGTTCCCATAGTTGTTTAAATTTTTCTTAAGGTTAATATTAAAGATTGGTGCTCTCGCCCAGGGTTCCGATTTTGGCGCCTTATGTCGTTGTCTGGACGGTCTTTGAGTGACAAGGCTTCTCGCTGTCAGCGAAACGGCTTCTCTCTGCAGGCGACAAGCCTTCTTGCTCCGAGCGATAACCCTTCCCTCTCATTGACAATGCAAAGGTACGAAAAAATACAATAACTTCCAAATATTTTATGTAAAACTTTTTGATTATTTTTTTCGCCCTCGCCATTTCTTACAATCTTACAACCTTACAATCTTACAAAAGTATGTTTCCGTACCTGCGATTTGAATGCTAATTATTATATAATATATATATTATATATAATTAGAATTTCTTCCTGCCTTTTTAGGGAAACGCCCTGTGTATGAATGTAAGGTTGTAAGGTTGTAAGGTTTTGCTGAAAATTTTGGGATTATATACACCTTATTAAAAAATAATTTGTAACTTTGCACGCAAATAGTAGGACTAGTATGACTAGTAGGACTAGTATGACTAGTAGGACTAGTATGACTAGTTGGACTAGTAGGACTAGTAGGACTAGTAGGACTAGTATGACTAGTATGACTAGTTAGGCTAGGGAGACTAGAAAACAATAGACAGTAGAACTTAAAACAAAAAAACATGGAAGAAAAGTCGATTTTCAGGCGGGTGCCGAACTACAAAGGGTTGCACGTGTACCAGAAGGCTGAGGTTCTAGTGCTGCTGACGGACGTGTTCTGCAAGCGTTTTCTTCCTCTCTATGGCGACCGCCGCGTAGACCAGATGAATATGGCGGCTCGCTGTGGCAAACAGAATATCGTGGAGGGCTGCGAGGATGCCATGACCAGCAGCGCCATGGAGGTGAACTTGGTGAATGTGGGCCGCAGCAGTTTCCAAGAGCTGCGCGAGGACTATGAAGACTACATCAAGCGCAACGGTCTGCATCTGTGGGATAACAAGCATCCCCGCTTCGACAATGTGGTGAAGTTCTGCCGTCAGAACAACCATTGGGATGCCTATCAGCTGCTTGCCGATAAGCTCTCTGCCGAGGAGTTCTGTAATATGGCGCTGACGCTGTGCCATATTACCGACAAGATGTTCTGCGGCTACTTGAAACACCTGGAGAAGACTTTCACGGAGCAGGGCGGCGTAAAGGAGCGGATGCACGCCGTGCGCACCGGCTATAGGCAGGAGCAGGATGCCCGCATGAAGGCCCTGGAGGCCGAGAACGCTGCGCTGAAGCAGCGGATAGCGGAGCTGGAGCAGAAGCTAGTAGGACTAGGAGAACTAGTATGACTAGTGAGACTAGTAGGACTAGTGAGACTAGTAGGACTAGTGAGACTATCACTCCCTTTAAAAAAAAACGGATTTTTTCTTTGTATTTTGCTCGCTTATTCGTACCTTTGCAAATGATTCGCCTTCGATGGAGGCGGGTCATTTTTTTCGCTTAGAACTACAATACTAATAATAAGAATGACAAATTATGACAGATTTTAAAAATGGAAATGACGGGGATGTCCCTCTGGAAGAAGCAATAGTCTTTGCCGAGCAGTTATCAAAATTCTTGAATAGTTTTAATCAGCTAAGAGCCGAAAACGAAAAGCTGAAGGAGGAGAACCGCGCGAAGGACGCTAAGATTGATGAGCAACAAGAGACGATTGACCGGCTTCAGGACGAGCTGGAGCAGTCTAGGAAAGGTGATGAATGGGCCCAGCGTGTGACGTTTGATAACGTGGTTGATGAGATTGCTTCAAACGAGGATGCCGCTCAGCGCGACCTGCATCGCCGTTTCATTGAGCTGCTGCTGCCCCAAAAACTGGTTAAGCTGCTGCGTAAGGCCGTCAAGAAGCGCGTGAAGGAGATCAACGAGGAGAACGAGGAGTCGACGGAGCCGGGCACGATACCCGCGAAGCTGAAGACCGACGATGCCCGTGAGCTGATGCAGGACCTGATGGATGCTGGCATCCTGGACGAAAACTGGCAACCCGTCGGGCTGAGCGGTTCGGAGCGTGCACTGGTGGCCAAGGCCGTGTGCGACCGTCTGGAACTGAAGGAGGTGTGGCAGCTGTTCGGTCAGCTGTGGAACGAGAAGCCTGAGACGCTGCGCAGCTATCTGAACAAGGCGCTCGACCAGAAGAAGTCGCTGGACTTCCAAGAAAGGCTGAAAAATATTTTAGACTGATTATCAACTAGTTAACCGCATCCGTACCTGCTACGCGTACCTACTACGTAGCAGGTTTTTTTTGTGCCATTGCCGTAATTTTGCAACCGAAAATTTACTTCGAGTCGCAAAAAGGATGCGACGTTAAACAACAAACAATGGTACAAATAACTATCGAGAAAGAAAAAAGAATCGTCAGCGTGCGGAACGTGCGCGGTGTGAAGGTGAAGAACGGATTTTACGGATTAAACGGATTTATGAAGACAACGATGAGACTATTGACACAATTGATGGTGATGGAGGGCTGTCGGCTGACGGCGTACAGGGACGCGGCGGGCGTGCCCACCATCGGGTATGGACACACGGAGGGCGTGCGCATGGGCGACCACATCAGCGCCTACTGGGCACGGGAACTGCTGAAACAGGACATTGCTTACTTCGAGCGTGCGGTCAGCGAGCTCGGGGTAGCGAAGACCGAAGGTCAGCTGGACGCACTCACGTCGTTTGCATTCAACGTGGGCATTGAACGCCTGAAGTCGTCGACGCTGCTAAAGGTGATTCGCGACGGGGGTTCGAAGTCAGCCATCACACGCGAATTCAAGAAGTGGGTGTATGCCGATGGCCGTCGACTGAAGGGACTGGAACTGCGCCGCGAATGGGAAGCAAGAAGATTTTTCGAATAAATTACTAATTACTCATTAAACAATACATTATGGAAACAATGATTCAGATTTTCAAGAGTGAGGTGTTCGGTGAGATCCGCACCATGACAAACGAGAAGGGCGAAACCTTCTTTGTAGGAAAAGACGTAGCCGAGGCGCTGGGGTACGGTCAGCCCGATAAAGCAGTCATGCGACATACGGATGAGGATGACCGTATGAAATGTACGGTCATCGACAATTTAGGCCGTAAGCAGAACATGCATGTCATCAACGAGAGCGGACTGTACAGCTTGATTCTGTCGTCGAAGCTGGAGCAGGCGAAGGCCTTCAAGCGCTGGGTGACGAGCGAGGTGCTGCCCGCCATTCGCAAGACGGGACGTTACGAGTTGGGGCCGAAGGAGTTGCAGGTGCTGGCCGGAAAGGCGGAATACTGCGACGAGGTGCTGCTGTCGGTCAGCTGCTACACGATGACGCAGGTGGCCAAGGAGCTGGACATGACGGTGTGGGACCTGACGCGCATGCTGATGCGCCGCCAGATTGTCTACTGGCAGAGCGGACAGTACATGCTCTACGCCGACTACGCCCGACTGGGGTATGCCAAGACGCGCACCGACTGGTCGCGTGGGCGTGACGGACGCATCCGCACGTCGTTGCGACTGGTGTGGACCGAGCAGGGCCGCCGCTTCATCCACGGCCTCGTGGAGATGCAACGCGCCATCGACGAGCACCTGAACACCATCGAGTACTGTTAAGCGATGGGAATAATAGCAGGAAATACGCAGCATGGCGGGCGGACGAACCGCGGGTATGCAGAAAGTTGGACTCGGGAGCAGGTGGACAGCCTGCTCGCCGAAGCCTGGCTGAAGGAGCTGGTGGCAGAGATACGCGCCGGCGACGAGAAGCGGAAGGACCAGCTGCCATACATCTGTCCGCACTACGCGGCATTCCGTGACAACCACCGGGCACAGAAGGACATCATCCCCGAGGCCTTCACCTTCATGACATGCGTCGATGTGGACGACAAGTCGCTGGTGGACCAAGCCATCCGCCGGGCGCAGGAGGTGAACCAGGATGAGTATTCCGACTGGCAGGACCAGGTGCTCAGGATAGAATATTCAGCACGACGGAAGGTACACATCTATATCCGCATACCCAAGGGCATGACCATCGAGGAGGCCCAGCAGGCGTTCTGCAAGGAGATCGGCGTGCCCTACGACGAGTCGTGCATCACGCCCGAAAGGTTTATCTACGTGACAGGCCGCGACGAGGAGGTGTACCGCTCACCGCACTGGCTGGAGGCCATCCCCGACGCCGAACTGGAAGAGCGCCGCGAGGCGTATCTGCAGCGCGGACTGGATGTCGACGGCAGAAGAGCGACCCCCCTCCAACTCCCCCGAGGGGGAGAGAAAGAAGCCTCCCCTCGGGGAGGTTTGGAGGGGGTCTCGGCGAGGGCATTGGCGGCATTCGATGAAACGCTGGCCATAACGGGACTGACCCTGAAACAGCTGAACCGCGACGGGGTGAGGCATAACACGTTGAAGCTGTTGTTGCCCACGCTGTGTCAGATGATGGCACAAGGTGAACTGCTCGGGGTGCTGGCACAGAAGATGCCCGAGTACTCGCAGGAGCAGGACTGTCGTACGCTGGTCCAGAACTTCTACGACAAGTACGTCGACCAGAACCGCCCGATGAACCAGACGCAGAAGGAGGTCTTCCTGCGCTCGCTGAAGGCAACGGAAAATTACACAGCGGAACCGACCCCGTTGTGTAATTCTGCACCGTCGATCGCCATCAACATCAACCAGTTGCCGGTGGGATTGAAGGAGAGCCTGAAACCCTATCCGCAAAATATGTGGCCGGCACTGATTGTGGGAATGATGCCCGCCCTGATGGCACTGGCCGACGGCGTGTCGTACCGCTATTGCGACGGCAAGATCGGTTATCTGGGCGGTATGGCCATCATTCTGGGTGAGCAGGCGTCGAACAAGTCGGCCATCGAGGAAGCCGTAGAACGCTGGCTGGTAGACCTTCGCCGAGAGGACGAAGCCGTCAGGGAGCGCGAGGACAAGGTGCGCGAAGCCAACAAGCGCCGCAAGGCCAACGAGCGTGCCCAGGAGCCTCCGGCGGGTGTGGTCAGAGTGGTGCCCATCACCATCTCGTGTTCGAAGCTGTTGAAGCGTCTGAAGCAATCGCAGGGACACAGTCTGTATTCCATCTGTACCGAGGCTGAGACGCTGCTGAAGAGCAATGGCAGCGGTACGTGGGCGCAGAAGTGGGACATCTACCGTAATGCCTTCGGACGCGAGCGATGGGGCGTCGATTTCAACTCAGACCAGTCAGAATCGGGCGATGTGAAAGTGGCATACTCATGGACCATCCTCGGCACACCCAAAACGGTCCTGAAGATGTTTAAGGGCCGGAATGAATCGAACGCCGAAAATGGGTTGTCGAGCCGCATGATGCTCTCAGAGATGCCCGACACGATGTTTGCGAAGATCACGGTGTTCAAGGACTTGACGGATGCCGACATGGAGCGCATCAGTCAGGCCACCGCCCTACTCCGCTCAGCCTCGGGATTCTACGACACGCCCCGTCTGCGTAAGGCCGTCGACAAGTGGTTAGAGGAGAAACGCGTGGAGTCGGCACTCGACATGGATGTCGTCAAGGACCGTTTCCGTCGCCGTGCCGCCGTCATCGGTTTCCGTTGCGGTGTGGTGTATATGCTGTTGGCTGGGAAGGAAAGCGCTGCATGCATTGATTTCGCCCTGAAGATGGCTGACTATACGCTTCAGATGCAGCTCCGCGTGTTCGGACCGCTGTTGGCAAAATATTATGCCAATGACGGCGACCAGCACACCGGTGCGACGGTCAATGGCAGCATCTTCGAGCAGTTGCCCTCTACGTTTGAATTGCAGCACCTTCGTCGTCTGAAAGGTCAGGAATTCAGCGACGGAGCGCTGTACACGATTATCAGTCGCTGGAAAAGTGAGGGATGGGTCGAGAAGACCGGCAAAGGCAAATGGTGTAAGAGAACGTAGAAATTGAAGAAGCCTGAGCAATTTGCCCAGGCTTCTTTGATCATATTACGGTACCGAAAATTACTTCATGTCGGCTTCGGCAGCCTTGGTCTTGGGATCGTCCTCACCATAGCGGCCGTAGTATGCCTGGTAGCGGTTGTAGCCCCAGTTGGCCTGTGCACGGTCGGGGTCGAGCTCCTTGGCCTTGTCGAAGGCAACGATAGCCTCGTCGAAGAACTTCATGCCAGTGGCATTGTCGGTAGCGTTGGCAGCGAGCACGTTGAGGCAAACACCCAGATAGGTCCAGACGACAGCGTTGTCGGGCTTAGCCTCGCTGGCCTTGCGGAGCCACTTGGCACCCTCCTCGGCATTGTTCTCGTTCATGGCGAGCAGACCCTTGTTGGCCAGTGCGGTGAACGAGTTGGGATACTTGGCCAGGTGAGCATCGAGGAATGCCGTCTGAGCAGCCTTGTCCTTCATGCCTTCGTACATGCCGTTGATGCCGTCGATAATCATGTCGTTCTCGGGCTCGGTCTCGTAGAGCTGCTTCAGGTAGTTGACATAGCCTACAGAGTCCTCACGGGTCTTCAGGTTGTTGCGCATGGCATAGAGCTGGAAGTTGAAAGCCTCGGCCTTCTGCTCGGGGTCGCGCTTGGCAACCTCGAAATACTTGTTGGCACGATCAATCTCCTTAGCCTGCCAGGCATAGCGGCCTGCGAAGAAAGCCACCTGACCGATGTACTCTTTCTCGGCATCGTGGTTCTGGGCAGCGAAGAAGGGATCTTCGGCAGAGTCGATGAATGCACCCCAGAACTTCAGCACGTTAGCCTCCTGGCCGTTAGCAGCAGCCTGCTGGCCAATGTTCACCAGGTTGGGACGAACGGCCCATACGCGCTGGGCATTCTTCTCAGCGAAACGGGGCTTCACCTTACCCTTGGCATCGGGCAACTGGTCGTACTTGTTGCACTCGATGGCAGCCTCGATGGCATTGCAGATGCCGTTGGCCAGTCCGAGGGTGTCGTAGGCCTTCTCCTTGCCCTGTCCCATCTGGACGGCAAGCTGGTTCTCAGCGATGGTACCCGTCTCGTTCTGAACCTTGGACATAGCCAGGTCAACGAGGTGGTTATAAGCCTCTGCCTTCTCGGCATTGTCGGCCAGCTGACCGAGGCTGCTCTGTAGCAGCTGGGCTGCTTCAGCATAGTCCTTACACTTGGTGATAGCTTTCAGGGCATCACTCTTACCGGCAAAGGTCATGGTGCTTGCCATGAGTGCGATTGCCATCAACATAACTTTTTTCATAAGTCTTTCTTTATTGGTTAAACATTATTATATTTATTCTACATCGATGACGGGGGTATCGGGGGTCTCGGGATCGTCGACTTCCTCGTTGAGCACCTCGGCCTCTTCGACATCTTCATCCTCGGCCTGCGAGTGCATGACCTTGCAGACGCTGGCGATGGTGTCGTTCTTCTTGGTGAGGTTGATGAGGCGGACACCCTGCGTAGCACGACCCATGACGCGGACATCGGCCACCTTCAGACGGATGAGGATACCCGACTTATTGATGATCATGAGGTCGTTCTCGTCGGTAACCACCTTGATGGCAACCAGACGGCCCGTCTTCTCGGTGATGGCCAGCGTCTTGACACCCTTGGCACCACGAGCGGTCTTGCGATAGTCGTCGACGTCGGAGCGCTTGCCGTAGCCATTCTCAGAGACAACCATGATGGTCTCGACGTTGGGATCGTTGACGCAAACCATGCCTACCACTTCGTCGTCGCCACCGTCGAGGCGCATACCGATGACACCCGTAGAGACACGGCCCATGGAGCGGACGTCGTTCTCGTCGAAGCGTACGGCACGACCGTTGCGGTTGGCCAGCAGAATCTCGTTGTGGCCGTTGGTCAGACGAACGCCTACCACCTCGTCGCCCTCGTTGATATTGATGGCGCGAACACCGGCAGCACGCACGTTCTTATACTGGTCGAGGCGTGTTTTCTTGATGACACCCTGCTTGGTGGCAAACATGACGTAGTGCGACTTCAGGAACTCTTCGTCGTTGAAGTTCTTGATGCGCAGCACGGCATTGATGGCGTCGTCGGGCTCGATGTTCAGCATATTCTGAATGGCACGGCCCTTCGCGTTCTTGTCGCCCTCGGGAATCTCGTAGCACTTCTGCCAGTAGCAGCGTCCCTTCTGTGTGAAGAAGAGCAGCGTGTTGTGCATGGTGGCAGGATAGATATACTCGGTGAAGTCGTTGTCGCGATGACGGGCGGCCTTGGCACCGACGCCTCCCCTGCCCTGCTCGTGGAACTCGTCGAGATGGGTGCGCTTGATGTAACCCATGTGCGAGATGGTGATGACCACAGGATCGTCGGGATAGAAGTCCTCGGCGTTGAACTCGTGGTCGAAGGGGATGATCTCCGTGCGGCGCTCGTCGCCATACTTCTCCTTCACCTCGAGCAGGTCGTTCTTCATCACTTCCTTGCAGCGCTCGGGATTGTCGAGAATCTCCTGCAATTCGGCAATGAGTTTCATCAGGTCGTCGTACTCCTGGTGGAGCTGATCGACACGCAGACCTGTGAGCTGCGAGAGACGCATATCGACGATGGCCTTCGACTGCAGCTCGTCCAGATTGAAGCGAGCCTCCAAGTTACGCTGGGCGTCGCTGGGAGTCTTGCTGTTGCGGATGATGTGAACCACCTCGTCGATATTGTTCACAGCGATGATCAATCCTTCGAGGATGTGTGCACGCTCCTGGGCTTTCTTCAGGTCGTACTGCGTGCGGCGGATGGTGACGTCGTGACGGTGCTCGACGAAATATTTCACGCATTCCTTGAGTGAAAGCAGACGGGGACGGCCCTTGACCAAAGCGATGTTATTCACTGAGAATGAGCTCTGTAGGGCTGTCATCTTGAAGAGTTTGTTCAACAGCACATTGGCGTTGGCGTCGCGCTTGCAGTCGACCACGATACGCATGCCCTGACGGCCCGATTCGTCGTTGACATTGGCCACGCCCTCAATCTTGTGCTCGTTGGCCAGATCGGCGATATACTTCACGAGGTCGGCCTTGTTGACACCGTAAGGAATCTCGGTGACTACAATCTTGTCGTGGGTCTCGGTAGTCTCGATCTCAGCCTTCGCACGCATGACGATACGTCCCCTACCCGTCTCGTAGGCATCGCGTACGCCAGCGAGTCCATAGATATAGGCTCCCGTGGGGAAATCGGGACCGGGGATGTACTGCATCAGTCCGTCGGTATCGATGTCAGGATTGTCGATATAGGCACAGCAGCCGTCGATGACCTCGCTCAGGTTATGAGTGGGCATGTTCGTCGCCATACCTACGGCAATACCGTTACCACCGTTCACCAGCAGGTTGGGAATCTTCGTGGGCATCACGCTGGGCTCAACCAGCGAGTCGTCGAAGTTGTTGACCATATCGACGGTCTCCTTCTCCAGGTCGTCCATGATGTGCTCACCCATCTTCGACAGGCGGCACTCGGTGTAACGCATGGCAGCAGGCGAGTCACCGTCTACGGAACCAAAGTTACCCTGACCGTCGACCAGCGTGTAGCGCATGTTCCACTCCTGGGCCATACGCACCAAGGCACCATATACTGACGAGTCGCCGTGAGGGTGATACTTACCCAGCACCTCACCGACGACGCGGGCACACTTCTTATAAGGTTGCGTTGAAACGTTGTTGATGCCCATCATACCGTAGAGGATACGGCGATGAACGGGCTTGAAGCCGTCGCGCACATCAGGAAGTGCACGGGCCACAATCACCGACATCGAGTAGTCGATGTAAGAGGACTTCATCTCCTCTTCAATGTTGATTTTTACAATTCTGTCGTTGTCAAATGTCTGATCCATCTAATCAATTTACAATTTACAATTTACTATTTCAATTCTCCTAGCCATTTTTTGCGATTTTCGCGTTTAAGGCCATTTTTAAGCCCGTCAGCGCATTTTCGCTGTTTTCAATTAGCGTACAAAGGTACGTAAAATTGTCAAAATTACAAAATAAATTAAGTTTATTTTTGTTTTCATGTTGGTCAACTCAAATAAAATGTTTAAATTTGCAGCCATGAAGCAAATAGTCATCCTTGTCAGCCTGTTTTTGACGACCCTTGCGAGCGTGGCAGGCAACAGAATCTACGTGGAGAATGTCCGTTCGCTGACCAGCATGGTGAACGGCGACTGGAGGAATCGTCCCGTGATGGAACTGGGCAGTGGCGACAGGCTCAGAATAGGGTTCGACGAACTGTCGCACGACTACCACCGCTTCGTGTATCACCTGGAACACTGCGAGGCCGACTGGACGGTGTCCGACGACATTTTTGAGAGCGACTGGCTGGTGGGATTCAACGACAACCCTATTGACGACTATCAGAACAGCATCAACACCACCGTGATGTACACCCACTACTGGCTGACCATTCCCAACGACCGCTGCCGGCTGAAGCTGAGCGGCAACTACCGGCTGACGGTACTTGACGAGGACTTGGATAACGAACGCGTGCTGGAAGTGGAGTTCTACGTGGTAGAGCCGCTGATGAGCATCGGCCTGAACGCGACGACGAATACCGACATTGACCACAACCAAAGCCACCAACAGGTGTCGATGACGCTGAAATACAACAACGTCCGCATCAATAATGTCGACGAGGAGATACGCACCGTCGTGATGCAAAACTGGCGCGAGGACAATGCCCGCCACAACGTGCGTCCCAACTTCATCAATGCCCAGGGACTGGCGTGGGAACACAACAAGGCGCTCGTCTTCGATGCCGGCAACGAATACCATAAGTTCGAGATGCTGGACGTGAGCCACACGACGATGGGACTGGACCGCATGGAGTGGAATGGTCAGAACTACGAGGCATGGCCCTTCACCGCAACGGCCAGGAAGCACTATCTGACGGACGTTTCAGCGCAAGGGGCCTTCGTCATCCGTAACAGCGAAAACCGCGAGATAGACTATACGTGCGACTACGTGTGGGTGAACTACGAGCTGGCTGTTCCCTACGAAGGCGACATCTACATCAACGGACAGTGGACCACCGACAGCGAACGCGAACACTATCGCATGCAATACGACAACGAGACGGAGCGTTACAAGGCGCGAATCATGCAGAAACAGGGCTACTACTCGTACCAGTTTCTGGACGGCGACGGCAATTTACCGCCTTCGGAAGGCAGTTTCTTCCAGACGGTGAACCGTTACCAGGCAATGGTATATTATAAAGGAACGGGCGCGCGAACATGGCGCCTGGTGGGTTATCGGGCAGTAGAGTTACGATAATCCTGTGGAGTCTGCCGATACTGGTGATAGAATGAAGCAATGAAGTAGCTGGGACTGACAAACTTCAGTTCGTCGGCAATCTGCGCAATAGTCTTATCCGTCTTCCGTAACATCTCGGCAGCTTCCAGCACACGAAGTTTACCTACCATCAGACGGGGATTCTGATAGAAGTTCGTCGACAACAGTTCGAAGAGCTTTGCAACATCCATACCCGTCAGTTCCGCCAGTTTCTGCATGGACAACTGACCATCATGGTGTGCATGCACATAAGGAACGATAACGAGCATGGCATCTGTGAAATCCTTGTTTTCTTGTTGCAAGTCATCAGCATGATCCGAAGAAATGGTTGGCGACAACACCTCGTCATGAAGATCGTCACAGCGTTTCACATAATTACTGATACGCCGGAGGATGTCGTTTTCCTTGTTGTTGCGCAACATAGCCAAATGTGTGTTCTTACTATAGAATACCATGTTGGCAATAATCAGTAACAAGAACACCAGTCCCAATAGCAGGTAAATGCCCGTCGTGCGCCACCAAGGCTCGTCGACAAAGATGTCCCAATGGTACGGGCGCATTTCAAAGTGATCGGGGTCCATCGACACCTGAACTTCGACACAATACTTGCCAGGCTTCAGGGCTGACAGCTGCAGATGCAAGAGTCCACGGGGATCGACCATTCCGTTGGAATTGGTATAGGAGTATGTGCGCCAGTCGTTGAACAGTCCCTTCACGCGGACACGGTAGAAGGTCTGAATGGGACGTGCAAAGTTCAGACCTGAAAAGACCAGCGATAGTGTGTTCTGATCGTAGTCGACTTTGATTTCCCACAGGCGTGAGAGGGCTTTGTCGATGACCATCCTACCCTCGAGTTCCTTTCGCGGCTCTATCTGGTGACCATTGACCATCAGACGAACCAATTTGGGAGCCAACTTGAAACTGCGTAAGCTGTCTTGAAGCAGATTCTTGGGGTTGAAGACCACGATATGGTCGAGCTGTTGCATGATGATAGTGCCGTCAGCCTGCTTCATGGCGCGACCATTGACGAACGACTCGTTAGGTACATTGTCCGATTGGATGTAGGTCTCGATGTGGCCGACTTTCCCGTCTATGATTTCCAATTGCGAAACACCAAAGCTCGTACCCACCCAGATATGATGATCGTTGTCCTCGATGATGCTGTGGATCATTTCATTGCGCAAACCGTCTGTTTCAGTAATGAGAACAGTTTCTTTACCTGGACGATCCAACTGTATTCCCGTATACAATCCCGTCCACAACCAGCCGCGACTGTCGCGATACTGACAGTTGACGTGGCGCGGCAACTGGACCTGTGCGGGTACATTCTTGTTAAGCAGCGCCTCGTAGGCAATGGCCTCAGGTTGGTCCCATGTGTAGTTCTTGAAAGCCGATCGGAATGGCCGCGAATAGAGTATGCCGCGACGCTCTGTTCCAAGCCACATGCCTCCCTGACGGTCGAAGGCGATGGTGTTGATGTCGGTCTGTAGCAGGCGATTACGTGAAAGCTTGACACCTTCAATATGCTGACTGTTGCCTGTTGTCACATCATATACCCAATAACCGTATTCGGATGCGATATACAGTGCTCCGTCCTTCTTCACCATGTTGTTCAGGTGGTAAGGCAGTGTCATGAGCTGTGTCCACTGGCGCTTCTCGATGTCGAGACGCAACAGGACAGACTCCTTTTCACCATTGCGAATCTGGTAATAGATGTTGCTGTCGGGTAAGATCACCGACGAAGCATCATATCGCAAGGTGTCAGGACCCGTAAAGGCGGGAATATCGCAAAGGAAACGGTCTTTCTCCATATCGTAGACGGAGACGATGCCATTGGCATAGAACTGCAGGTGGAGCTTATGGTTATACACGTCAACATCTTGAAGTTCCGCAGCATGACGGATTTTGAATTCCTTGTGGACGTCAGTTCCGTAAAGAGTATTGCCTGACAGAAACCACATGTCGTTATTGATGTCGCCAAACATGTCATCGACCTGCTTGGTCATACCCATATCCTTGATGATAGCACCCACGTTCTTCGTAAAGCGCTCAATGGTGAGATCCACACAGGTCACCTGCCTTTTGTCCTTCACCCACAGGTGGTGATGGCGGTCAAAATAGAGATGATAATGTCCATTGTATTTGGGCAATGGGAAAGCGTTCTCCGTTCCCGGATCAATATGTACGAAGGCGTCTCCATCGTAGAAATTGATGTGTCCGATGGTCGAGATCACCATACGCCCCGTTTTGGTACACTTGATGGATTGCGCGCTGTTGTCAGCCAGTCCGTTCGAAGCATCGTATGAAATAAAAATCCTATCGGGATCACCTAATGATTTTGCTGCTATCGGCATGAGCAGACAGCAAATGAGCAAAATGCCCTGGCGGATGGGAAAACTTCGTGACACGGGCTAGGTTTCCAGTTTTAGTATTTTTACGACGCAAAGATAGGAAAAAAAACTCAATGCTCCAAATTTTTGCGTGGAAAAAGCCCGATATCAGCGGTTTTTGTGCTTAAGGAACCAATTATGAGTGTAGAAATGATACAAAACCAGGCTCAAAACGGTCAATCCGATGGCAATGCCAAACAACAGCTCACGTTCTCCGTACAACCATGCATAGCCAGTCGCCAGTCCCAGTGTGATTCCCGTTTCCCAGCTGAGGAAGAAGGTGCTGTGCGATGTGCCGCGCTTGCAATGACGACTCAGTTTGATGAAGAATAGCAGATATCGTGCTCCGATAATGCCAACGCTCAGACCCATCAAAAGAGGTGCAATGGGCGACGTGGGATAAATCAGTTGTATCAGGAGTGCGGCAATCAGCAAGAAGAGTCCACTCACTATCTCGCTCTTCAGGTCTGCATCGCGGAACACAAAGCGCTGGGCCAGCAAAGCCAACAGGAAACCGCCCATCAACATGGCATAGAACTCCACATTAAGAGGTTGCGACAACACCAGTCCTACCACCAGGGTAACCAGAAGCTGGTTGAAGAACAACACTGTGCCATTTGGCAACAGGAATCTGTCGAGCGAAGCCACGTGGACGTTCTCTTCGGGAGCCCTGAAAGGAAATGTCACGTTGCGGATGAGCAATACACTTAATAGCGCACAACCAATAGAGCCCCACAGCACCTTGTCGAAACCAAACATCTGATAACCCATTATTCCACCCATAGGAGCCAGGGACAGGGCAAAACGGGCAAACCACGCAGCGCTATGATTCGCCTCCGTTCGGTGAAATGATTCGCACGTGTCGATAATGAGCGTCGACGACAGCACCATCTGCGCTAAACCAAACGCCGCTCCCATCAGCAGACGCTGTAAAACGATCACCCAAAACTCAACGAATTCCGAGCGTAGGTCATCAATATACCATAGTAAGGCTACAGAGAGGCCGACGAAAACGATAGACCACATGCATACTACGTTACGTCGATAGCGCTGAACGAGCCACGAGCATTGTGCTCCTAACAGATAAAGGCCGATGGCATAGGCACCCATCGAGAGTCCGGTCTCGAGGGGTGAGAAGCTCTCAGTATTCATCAGCCACAACGGCATGATGGGAATCAGCACATAGACGGACATCGTCAGTAGCATGTCAGCTAAAACCAACATCCAGAAGTCCTTGTGCCACAATTTGATATGTATCGGAGTGTTCTGCGTGTTCACTGCTTAGTACGATTCGTTCTCATTCGGGAAGTCACCGCTCTTGACGTCTTCCACATAACGACCCACAGCATCGGTAATGACATTGCCGATATCCGCATAGCGACGCAGGAAACGGGGCGAGAAACCTTCGGTCATTCCCAGCATGTCGGCCACGACAAGAACCTGTCCGTCAGTACCATTACCGGCACCAATTCCGATGGTGGGACATTTTACGGCCTTGGTCACTTCGGAAGCCAGTTTGGCGGGAACCTTCTCAAGGGTAATACCGAAACAGCCGGCATCACACAAGGCAATGGCGTCGCTCATCAGCTTATCAGCCTCGGCCTGTTCCTTAGCGCGAACGGCATAGGTGCCAAACTTATTGATAGACTGTGGCGTAAGCCCCAGATGAGCCATCACAGGAATTCCTGCATCCAGAATGCGCTTCACGGTGTCCAATATCTCTACTCCACCCTCCATCTTCAGGGCGTCGCAACCGCTTTCCTTCATAATGCGAATGGCGTTGCTAACACCCTCTGCAGCATTCACCTGATACGAGCCGAAAGGCATGTCGCAAACTACCAGCGCGCGCTTTACGGCACGAACCACCGAGCGGGCGTGGTAAATCATGTAGTCCACCGTCATGGGCAGCGTCGTAGCATTACCTGCCATCACGTTTGATGCTGAATCACCGACAAGAATAGCATCAATACCAGCCTTATCGACGATGCCTGCCATCGTATAGTCGTAAGAGGTAAGCATACTGATTTTCTCACCACTCTGCTTCATTTCCATGAAACGGTGGGTGGTCACTTTCCTATTGTCATTTACTAAATATCCTGCCATAATTTACTTATGTTTATAGTTGAGTAAAATTATCTATCACTTTGTCACACAGCGACTTAATGTCTCCAGCCGTATTCGTCGTTGCCAGTCCGACGACATACATGCCTGCCGCACGGCCCGACTTCAAACCATTAAACGAATCCTCAAAAACGACGCAGTCCTTCGCATCTATACCAAAACGCTGCGCAGCCTTCAGATAACAGTCGGGATCGGGCTTAGAACGCTCAAAATCCTCCGATGTCAGAATGGCGTCGAATAACGTCTTGAATTCAGGGCGTTTCGCATAAACCGCCTCCATCTTAGGCTGATTCGAACTGGTCACCACAGCCGTCTTCACACCCTGCTGGCGCAACGAGCGGATGTAGTCCTCGAAACCCTCAATGTAGTCGTAGCTCATCTGGCGCTCAAAGTCGTCCAACCTCGCAGTAATAACAGCTTGCTGGCCTTCCAAAGGCCCTGAGAACCAGGCATCGTAAATCTGAACCAGCGTTTGCCCCTTGATTTTATTCTCCAAACCCGGTAGCTCAGGATGGAACTCACGACACTGTGCGCCCCAGAAAACAGAGTACTGAGGTTCGGTATTGAACACCACGCCGTCGAGGTCAAAAAGAGCGGCCTTCATCATCATATTCTTCATTTGCGGCTGCAAAGGTAGTGCAAAATTTCAATTAAGCGAAGAAAAATTGGGTTTTTCTTTGTATTTTGCTCGCTTTTTCGTACTTGACCTAACGATCGAGGTACTTTTCGCTCGAAAATAAAAGAAAAATTCTATTTTTCTTTGTATTTTGCTCGCTTTTTCGTACCTTCGCAGGCATGAACGCAGAAATCATTGAGAAATACTTCCCGCAACTGACGGATGAACAGCGACAACAGTTTGCGATGCTCGACGGACTGTATCGCGAATGGAACGCTAAGATTAACGTCATTTCGCGCAAAGACATCGACAACCTCTACGAGCATCATGTGCTACACTCTTTGGGCATTGCCAAAATGCTTCGTTTCCGTTCAGGGACGCGCATTCTGGACTTCGGTACGGGAGGCGGTTTTCCTGGTATTCCCTTGGCCATTCTCTTCCCAGAATGTCAGTTTAAACTGATAGACGGCACAGGCAAGAAAATCCGTGTGGCTCAGGAAGTGGTGAATGCCATCGGACTGAAGAACTGCGAGCCGTGTCATCTGCGCGGAGAAGAGGAGAAGGGCAAGTACGACTTCATCGTGAGCCGTGCGGTGATGCCCCTACCCGACCTTGTAAAGATTGTGCGCAAGAACATATCCAAAGAGAATCGAAATGCACTGCCTAACGGCATTCTCTGTCTGAAAGGTGGTAATCTTGAGGGCGAGTTGCAGCCGTTCCGTAAAATCGTTGACACCGCGGAACTGTCGCAGTGGTTCAGCGAAGAATGGTTTAAGGAAAAGAACGTCATTTATCTACCTATCTAATGTTCAAAGTTCAAAGAATAGAGTGTAACCCGTTGCAGGAGAACTGCTACGTGGTAAGCGACGAGAGCCGCGAATGCGTCATCATCGACTGTGGTGCCTACTACGACGAAGAGTGTGAAGCCGTTCGCCAGTATATCAGCGACAATGGGCTGAAACCCGTTCATCTGCTGGCCACCCACGGGCATTTGGATCATAACTTCGGCAATGCCTACATCTGGCGCACCTATGGTTTGAACCCCGAGATATGTGCTGAGGATGGGGAGTTGCTGGAGAACATGCCCCAGCATGCCAAAGAACTGTTTGGTATGGAGATTGGTGACGAACAGGCCCCAATAGGCCGTCTGCTACAGGATGGCGACACCATCAGTTTCGGAATCCATCAGCTTGTTGTGATACATACCCCAGGACATTCGCACGGTTCGGCGCTGTTCTATTGTGAGGCAGAAAAGACGGTATTTTCGGGTGACACACTGTTCTGGATGAGCATTGGGCGTACTGATTTCCCAGAAGGCAGCTGGGGCGAGATGGAGCAAAGCCTGCGCCGTATTGCGACCTTTTTACCTCAGGAGACAGTTGTCTTGCCTGGTCATGGGCCACAGACAACGATAGCTGACGAAGTGAAATATAATCCCTATCTTAGATAGAAGTTAACGAAGTTAGAGAAGTTAACGAAGTTAGTCGTTGTAGGCATCTTCGCCGATTTGCTCGCGAGCACCAATGGTCATCTTGCGCAAATCGTAGAAGGAACCGTTATAGATATTGAAGTCGACGTAGCCCTTGATGCCAGGCAGACGGCCCACATCGGTATGCTGCCAGAACTTCCAACGGCCTTTATACTCTACCTTCTCTACGTAATAATGGGCTATCCAGTAGGGATAGTCGTTGAAGATGGAATCGCTGAGATAGCGTGTCTTAAATTTATAATAGGTATAGATAATCGGTTTGACGCCGTAGTGACGCTCCACGATATCGAGCCATAGCTTCACACTCGCCTTAAACTCCTGATCAGTCTGGTTTTTCGGTTTGTGTTCAACGTCGAGGACTGGCGGCAAGTCGCCGTTTTCCAACTTGACATTCTTGATGAAGAACGCAGCCTGCTCCTTGGCGGGCGAATGTACGCTATAGAAATGGTAAGCGCCACGGGTAAAACCGTACTCGCGCGACTGATAGAAATTGTCGATAAAGTTCTCGTCAATCTTGGTGGCACCTTCGGTAGCCTTAATCATGACGAAGCGCACGGGGAACTTATCGATGGTACCTTCGTCTTTCAGCATCTGCCAGTCGATAGACCCTTGGTGATGGCTGACATCAATGCCGTGAATCTCGTAGCCTTCCGGGTAGCTAATGTCGCCGTAGAGGGCACGAAAACGGAAACCGAAAGGACTGACGAAGAAATAGTAGAAGAAATAGACGTAAGCCGCTAAGACAGCCACTCCGCCCAGCCACCACGCCCATCCGGGCATGTGTTGCAACAGACGGATGATGATGTTCGGACGATGACGACCCGGTCCCCGATAGGTTCGAGTGGTGTTGACGCCCTTGTAGCTGACGACCTTTCTCTTCTTTTTCGGCATAACATAAAGACTGCGAGTTTCACGAAAAGTCTCGTAAAACTCGCAGTGAATCATTTCGTTTATTTAGCCTGTTCAAGCGCGAGGGTGCGGGTTGGCTGATCGCAAACCTCCGTGGGTCCCCAGTACTGGATAGGACCAGGATAGACGTAAGCGGTCTGGCGAGCCCACTCGTCACGATGAGCAGCGAACTCCTTGAAGGGAGCACCGTCGAGTTCGACGAGGGCCTTGCGGATGACGGGTTTCATTTCACCGGCACGACGCTCCATATTCATCATCATCGTGATGGGCACACCACCGGCAATCCACTGGTCAGCGGGAGCAGTAGTGTTCTTCACGATAGCCATGTAACCGGTCTTGCCGTTGGCGATGAGCTGGGCAGCAGAGGTTCCGAGGGCATAGCAATAGTCAGCATCGAAGTTAGAAGGAGCAGCGCAGCGTCCCTCATAACCGAAGAAATGGTGCTGAGTGCCGAACTTGCCAGTGTACTTGCCGACCTTCTTACGACGCTCCAGCTTCTGGGCAACCATCGTAGAGAGCAGCTTCTCAGTCTCGATGAGCGATACCTGAACGTTTCCATGAGGGTCGCGGTCGAGGGCCAGCTGACGGGCTACATTGGTAGGCAGAGAGTTGAACACCTCCAGATTGGTTTCTGACAGGTGGCTCTTGGCAAAGTCAATAATCTCGCTACGACCCAGATCCTTGGCCTCTGGCTGAGCCAGCACGTCATTCAGCTGAGCAATGAGCTTCTTGATAGCGGGAATGAACTCGATGACGCCCTCAGGAATAATAACGGTACCGAAGTTGTTACCATCTGCTGCACGCTTGCAAACCACATCGGCAATGTAAGTAACGATGTCGTCCAAGCTCTGCTTCTTGGCTTCCACCTCCTCAGAAACGAGGCAGATGTTAGGCTGAGTCTGCAGGGCACACTCCAAAGCGATATGAGAAGCCGAGCGACCCATCACCTTGATAAAGTGCCAGTATTTACGGGCTGAGTTACAGTCGCGCTCGATGTTACCAATCAACTCTGAGTAAGTCTTACAAGCGGTATCAAAACCGAACGAGGTCTCAATCTGGTCATTCTTCAGGTCGCCATCGATGGTCTTAGGACAACCGATAACCTGTACACCATAGTTTTTGGCAGCATAGTACTCAGCCAGCACGCAAGCGTTGGTATTTGAGTCGTCACCACCGATAATAACGATAGCCTTGATATCGAGCTCGCGGATAATCTCGAGACCCTTCTCGAACTGATCGACCTTCTCGAGCTTCGTACGACCAGAACCGATCATGTCGAAACCACCGGTATTACGGTATTCATCGATAATCTCAGGGGTCAACTCCATGTAGTTGTGATCTACCAGACCGCCAGGACCCAGAATGAAGCCAAAGAGACGGTTCTCAGGGTTCAGCTTCTTAATCTGGTCGAAAAGACCGGTAATCACATTGTGACCGCCAGGAGCCTGGCCTCCAGAGAGGATGATACCTACGTTCATCTTCTTGTGGTTAGCCTCGGTAGCGGGCTCAAACTCTACGATAGGCATACCATAGGTATTGGGGAAGAGCTTCTTGATTTCCTCCTGATCTCCTACACTCTGGGTTGCTGCACCCTCCTTTACTTTCACTGCACCCTGAAGTGCCTTAGGCAACTTCGGCTGATAAGCGGCTCTCGCCAACTGCAATGCACTTTTTTCCATAAATTGAATACGTATTATAATGAATATTGAACTTTCGGAATGCAAAAATACTCTTTTTCTGGGAGAAAAGAGAAATATTTCAGCCTTTTTAATGTTTTTTTTCGTTGAAAGGCTTGCATTATGGAAATATTTTCGTATCTTTGACCATTGAAACAACAAAATCAAAAAATATAGGAGGGTTTATTTATGACAAACAAAAGAACATTGAAGAAGTCAATAGCTCAGATTTGCGAGGCTATGTTCACAGAATGCTTAGCAACATCTATTTCTGCTCGGAAGTCGAGTCAGGAGAACATCGAGGCACTTATTTTCAGCATTGCCCGGATGCAGAATGATTATATCTCCCGGATCTCGCATCCTGAACCTGGCATGCCCGCAAAGCAGTATTTCAAGGTACTGCGCGAGAAATTCGCTGCACAGGCCAGCGAGTTGATTGACCAGATTAATAATATGTATTAAACCGATATGTGGAAATCATTTTGCCGCTGGCTGTTGTTCAAACAGCTAGGTTGGACGCTTGATATAACAGAAGAGCATCCCGATAAGTTTATTATCTGTCTGGCACCGCACACCAGCAATTGGGACTTTGTGTTAGGGCAACTATATAGTGGAGCAGAGGGACTGAAAAGCAATTTTCTGATGAAGAAAGAATGGTTCTTCTGGCCGTTAGGACCTATTTTCCGTAAACTGGGCGGTATCCCCGTGTTCCGTTCCAAGAAGATGAGCATGACCGATAGTCTGGCAGAGGCTGCACGACAGGCCGACCATTTCATGCTTTGCATCACCCCGGAGGGAACCCGTTCACTAAACCCCGAATGGAAGAAAGGTTTCTATTTTATCGCCCATAAAGCAGAGATTCCCATTCTGCTTTATGGCGTAGACTACGAGAAACGGCTCATTCGCTGCACCAAGACCATCGTTCCCAATGGGGACGTCGATAGCCAGATGCGCGACATCAAACTCTATTTTAAGGATTTCAAGGGAAAGAATCCTGATCAGTTTACGATTGGTGAAGTATAATATGCGAAACATCTTCTTATATATTTTCCTATGGTTATCAACACTATGCGCTGTGGCTCAAACCGCCAAAGACGAGGCTAAGCTGGCCGATAACCTGAAGGATTATTTTGCTCATTATAAACCTAAGGGAACGCGACTGCGACAAGCGCCGCGAATGCTTGATTATCAGTTGGACAACGAAGCCAAGACGCTGACCATTACCGCTGACGAGTTCTTTGCGGCACAGGAGTTTACACCCGAAATCACCGAGCGCATCTACAAGAAAATACATGGAGCCGTCCCCAAGGTATTCCGCGACTATCAGATTACGGTTGTTACCTTGGGAATGACCATCGACGATCTGATACCCAACCGTCTCTCGCATAATGCTGACAAGTCGCGCCTGTGGGGCGATATTGACTATGACGGCGAGCCGTGGGTAAAGAACGTTTCCACGCCTTTCCAACCCACTCATGGACTACAGGGACGCCACCTGTCGCTATGGGCCAGTCACGGCATGTACTATGATCAGAAGAAAGCCTGTTGGCGCTGGCAACGTCCTAAGTTGTTTGCCACTACCGAGGATCTGTTCACACAAACCATCGTCGTTCCCTACCTCATTCCCATGCTGGAGAATGCCGGAGCCGTTGTGTTCACCCCTCGAGAGCGTGACTGGCAGACTGAAGAAATCATTGTCGACAACGATGGTTCCCGTCGCAATTACTTCGAAGTGACTGCCCACGGCAAGTGGCAGACGACTGCGGCACCAGGCTTTGCCTGGCATAGCGGTACCTACTCGGATGGCGAGAATCCCTTCGAAGCAGGCAGTGTGCGAATGACGAAAACCACGAGCAGCAAGTCAAAATTCTCTCTGGCCACCTACCAGCCTGATTTCAAAAAGGCAGGACGATATGCCGTGTATGTGAGTTATCAGACACTCCCCAACAGCATCGACGATGCGCTATATACTGTTTGGCATAAAGGTGAGCGCACACAATTCCATGTGAACCAACAGATGGGAGGTTCCACGTGGGTTTATCTGGGCACTTTTGATTTCGATGCCGGCTATAATGAATTCAATCGCGTCACCATTTCGAACCAAAGCGACCATAATGGCGTAGTGACGACCGATGCAGTGCGATTCGGTGGCGGCATGGGAAACATCGAACGATTTGGTGAAACCAGCGGTATGCCCAGGGCTTTGGAGGGAGCACGTTATTACGGACAGTGGGCCGGTATGCCTTACAATGTCTATAGCAGCAAGGAAGGTAACGACGACTATGGCGACGACATCAATGTCCGTTCGTTGATGACGAACCTGCTGGGTGGTGGCTCGTGCTATATGCCAACCATCGAGGGTCGCAAGGTACCTATCGAATTGTCGTTGGCCGTGCATAGTGACGCCGGATACGCAAAGGACGGAGCAGGACTCATTGGCTCGTTGTCCATCTGCACTACCAAATTCAATGATGGCAAACTGAATGCTGGCATTTCACGTATGGCCTCGCGCGACTTTGCCGATGCACTGCTTTCCAACGAAGTGCTCGATATTAAATATAAGTATAAGGACTGGAACCGCCGTGAACTGTTCGACCGCAACTATTCAGAGACCCGTGTTCCCGAAGTGCCCAGTGCCATTTTGGAAACCATGTCGCATCAGAACTTCCCTGACATGCGCTACGGACAAGACCCAAATTTCCGCTTCACGCTGGCTCGGTCTATCTACAAAACCATTCTGCGCTATGTGAACGACCAGCACGGCACATCATTCATGGTGGCTCCATTGGCACCCAACTGTTTCCGGATAGAACATACCGGAAAGGAAACGTTTAAGCTGAGTTGGAATCCGGTGGACGACATGCAGGAACTGACATCCAAACCAACAGGATTCATCGTCTACACAGCTATCGGTGATGCCGATTTCGACAACGGCACCTATATCCGTTCGAAAAACAGTTACGAGCTGGAACTGGAACCCAACCAGCTCTATCATTTCAAGGTCACTGCCGTCAACCGCGGTGGAGAGAGTTTCCCCACAGAGGTGCTCTCGGCATTGTATAATCCCAAGGCAACGCATACCGTCATAGTGGTAAATGGTTTCCACCGTCTCTCCTCGCCTGCCATTCGCAATACACCGACAGAGCAGGGCTTCGACCTGGACGAAGATCCGGGCGTGACCTATGGTCCTACGTTCGGCTGGGTAGGCAGACAAATTAATTTCGATCGGACGCTGATGGGCAAAGAAGTTGGAGGACTGGGCGATAGCGGTGAAGAACTGGCAGGACGACTCATTGCCGGCAATGACTTCAACTATGTGAAGACCCACGCAGAAGCCATCGAGAAAGCCGGACGGTACCATATCGTCAGTTGCTCGAGCGACGCCTTCGAGACCATGCTACCCAATCCGGCACATTATGCTGTCGTGGATCTTGTCCTTGGATTGGAGCGCGACGACCAGCACAGTCTCAGCTACTATAAGACGTTTACTTCTACGATGCAAAACACGCTGAAGCACTATACTTCCCAAGGTGGAGCACTGTTGGTAAGCGGAGCCTATGTGGGCAGTGACATGCAGGGAACCGAGGAACGGCAATTCCTGGCTAACACGCTGAAGTGTCAATATGCCGGTCGTTATACAGATACCAGCAGCACGGTCACCGGATTAGGAACGGCCATACAATATTGGAACCGACTCAACGCTGAACACTATGCCGCTGTTTCTGCCGACGTCCTGTTGCCTGTTAGCTCAGCCTATATCGCCATGCAATATGCGGATGGGCAGGATGCCGCCGTCGCGTATAAAGGCTCAGACTACAGGGCATTCACGATGGGCTTCCCCTTTGAGTGCATCAAGGACGAAAAGAAGCGCAGTTCCATCATGCAAGGAATCTTAAACTATTTAATCAAATAACTTAAAAACTACAGCATTATGTACAAAATTCAAACCAATTCAAGCGGAACCCGTAGCATTGAGCTATCGGAAGAGCACCTGCAAACCATCGAAAAGTATCAACTATTCCGCGACCTGATTGACTCTAGCGGCTATGTCGACGAAGAAGTACTGAACAAACTGAAGCTGAACATCCGTTCGCTGTTGGAGTCGGAGGCTGGCTTAGACAAGCAACTGCTGGATCTTTGTCTGGATGTCATCTATCATCCGAACATGAAGGCTTTTGGATTACAGCAACTGGTTCTGTTATTCATCAACTGGAAGAATCGTGGCAACGACAATCTGGGCATGACCACACGAGCATTCCAAGGAACACCGTTCAATTAGAGGTAAGAGGTTAGAAGTAAGAGGTTAGAGGTAAGAGAATGGAATATAGGCTGACGGATTTTCTGCCAACGACGAAAAAGGAGTTAGAGTTGCGGGGATGGGATGAACTGGATGTCATCTTGTTCTCGGGCGACGCTTACGTCGATCATCCGTCATTCGGTGTTGCCGTCATCGGACGAACGCTCGAAGCCGCTGGTTACCGTGTGGCCATTGTGCCACAGCCCGACTGGCACGGAGACTATCGTGATTTCAAAAAACTGGGCAGGCCACGTTTGTTTTTCGGCATCTCACCCGGTTGTATGGACTCAATGGTCAACAAATACACCGCCAACCGCAGACTGCGTTCCGAGGATGCCTATAGTCCTGACGGGCGCCACGACCTGCGGCCGGAATATCCCACCATTGTCTATTCCAAGATCCTGCGCGAGCTATACCCCGACGTTCCCATCGTCTTAGGGGGTATCGAGGCGTCGTTGCGCCGACTGGCACATTACGACTACTGGCAGGATCGTCTGCGCCCCAGCATCCTGTGTGATGCTCCTGCCGACATCATCATGTACGGCATGGGCGAAAAGCCTATTCTCGAACTGGCCCGCCGACTCGAAGCAGGAGAACCTATCTCTCAGATCCACGACATTCCCCAGACGGTATATCTCTCCGCTGACATCACTCCTACAGATCAAGACATTGTACTGCATTCCTACGAGGAGTGCCTGAAAGACAAACGCTCGCAGGCCGAAAACTTCCGTCATATCGAGGAACAGTCAAACATGATGCATGCCCAGCGCCTTTTGCAAAAGACGGGGCGTAGCTATGTAGCTGTGAATCCGCCCTACCCTCCCATGACGACAGAAGAACTGGACGCTTCGTTCGACCTGCCTTACACGCGCGTACCTCATTTAAAATATAAAGGCAAACGCATTCCTGCCTACGACATGATCCGCCACTCGGTGAACATCCATCGTGGCTGCTTCGGAGGTTGTTCGTTCTGTACCATCTCGGCTCACCAGGGTAAATTCATCACCTGCCGTTCGAAGGAAAGCATCCTGAAAGAGGTGAAGCAGGTGACACAGATGGACGATTTCAAGGGTTATCTCTCTGACCTTGGCGGACCGTCTGCCAACATGTATGGCATGCATGGACGCAACCTCAACGCCTGCGAGAAATGCAAGCGCCCCAGTTGCATACAACCTCAGATATGCCCGAATCTGAACACCGATCATTCCAAACTGCTCGACATCTATCACGCAGTCGACGCCCTGCCGGAAATCAAGAAGAGCTTCATCGGTAGTGGTGTGCGTTACGACTTGCTGCTCTATAAGAGCAAGGACGAGAAGGCCAACCGTTCTGCGATGGAATACACGCGAGAACTGATTACCCGTCATGTCAGCGGACGCCTGAAAGTGGCGCCGGAACATACCAGCGACCGTGTGTTGCACCTGATGCGAAAACCGTCGTTCCAGCAATTCTATGAATTCAAGCGCATCTTCGACCGCATCAATCGCGAAGAAGGCCTACGCCAACAGCTCATCCCGTATTTTATCAGCAGTCATCCCGGTTGCACGGAAGGCGATATGGCTGAATTGGCTAATCTGACGCGAAAGATGGGCTACAAACTGGAGCAGGTGCAGGACTTCACACCAACCCCAATGACCGTTTCTACCGAGATGTTCTATACGGGCTACGATCCCTACACACTGGAACCCGTTGTAACGGCAAAGACCCAGAAAGAAAAGCTTGCCCAGCGCGACTATTTCTTCTGGTATAAAGACAAACAACAGCATGGAGATCATCGAACAAAACATCGTCGCGAAGAACCCAAAGAAGAAAAGCGAGGACGGAATCGTCGTCGCAAATGACTTCATTGCCGTTATCGACGGCAGCACGTCCAAGTCTGACTATCGCCACAGCATGTTTCGCAGCAACGGACGATATGCCATGCAACTGGTTTCGCGTTACATCAAATCGATGCCTAAGAACACCACTTGCGAAATGTTCCTGCGTGGCGTTACTGCCTACGTCCGCAAGCATTACAAGAAATCCATGCTACCCCGACTGACTGAACATCCGGAAGACCGCCTGACCTGTTCTGCCGTCATTTTCAGCAGACTCTGTCGCGAAATATGGCTCGTGGGCGATTGCCAATGTCTGGTGGGAGAACAGTACTACGACAATCCCAAACCTGCAGAAGCCGTACTTGCCGCCCAGCGTGCAGAAGAGATGAAACGCCTGTTGGCACAAGGCACGCCACAGGATGAATTGCTGCGCAACGATACGGCACGTCCTCTCATCATTCCACGCATGATTCAGACCATGAAAGAACAGAATATCACCTACAGTGTGATTGACGGATTCCACATTCCCCGCCAGCATGTAGTCACCATTTCACTCGACTACCGCCCTTGGGATATCGTGCTGGCATCCGACGGCTATCCCTTCCTGCGTCCTACGCTGGCAGAAAGCGAACGCCTGTTGCAACAGCAACGCGAAAAAGATCCGTTGAACATCGGCCCTGACTTTCAGGCCACCAAGGGATTCCACCCTGACTACAATTCCTTCGACGACCGTTCTTATATCCGTTTCCGCGTGTGAAGCGGCCACAGACACTGGTCGAAAAGCAGATAGCGATTCAGCAACTGGCAACGCGGTCTGAGGTTCTTGATTCGTGCATCGCGCACGCCCAGAACCGTGAAATCGTATTGCGACTGGTTGCCCTGATAGTCGCGAAGGATATAGGTCAGATGATAAGGGCGCTCCTCGTTGAAATTGACGATTCCCCGGCTGAAATCTGTATGTAGTATGGGCAGGCGCATACCTGGTTCACGATACGATTTCATATACCAAATGTGCGTATGACGCCAATGCTCGTAATCACCCCATTGGTTTACTTCCGGCTGACAACTCACGGGAATACCCGAAACATCCGAGCGAAACACCTCACGCCCGTCAACGAGCAACTGCGTATAGCGCACGCCATAGTGGTTATAAGTGGCTTCCGAATAGTCGTCAGCCCATAGGGCAAACCCTACCCTGCCCCATGCGGTAAATTCTCTTTGAACTTTAAACTTTGAACTTTGAACTTTTGTGTCGGGTTGTCCGAAACCAAACGTCTGTTTCGTATATCCACCGTTAAACAGTCCCTCGCCATCTTGCGGCACAGCCATGAAGGAATGTGCCTGCGGTGCCACCGTATCAGGAATAAACCGCGCCAGCTTCTCCATCGGATCCACCATCACCCACGTCTCTGTATCGTGCAGTTCCAGATGCAGATGCGGCCCTGTGGAATGGCCCGTATTACCACTGATGGCTATCAAGTCGCCGCCCTTGACTGGAAACTGATCCGGTGGGAAAACCACAGACAGCGTGTCGCGCCAACCAGTGCGGTTCAGCTGTTCTTCATACTTGTCGGCAAAACGTTTCAGATGGCAATACACGCTGGTCATTCCGTCAGGATGACTCACATAGATGGCATTACCGAAACCATACATATTCACCGTCAGGCGACTCACATAGCCGTCGGCAATCGAAAAGATCTGCTTGCCCTCGACATTCCCGGTCTTGACATCCAGTCCGCCATGAAAATGCCAAGGGCGAGGCTCACCGAAATTTCCCGCCAAGACAATATCGTAATCTACTGGCGGAACATAGTCTACGTCATAAGTACTGACAGGCTCAGTCTCTTGACCACAGCCTGCCAGTAATAGAAAACAGCATGATAGGAACGCGAGTCTTAGCATGCCTTAAAGCTCATATCCAGTCCCTTCACCGAGTGAGTCAGCGCACCCACCGAGATGAAGTCGACACCCTGCTCGGCATAGTCGCGAATGGTATCGAACGTGATGCCACCGCTGGATTCTGTTTCGTAACGTCCGGCAATGATATCCACAGCCTTCTTCGTATCGGGCACACTGAAGTTGTCGAGCATGATACGGTCTACGCCACCGTGATCCAGCACCTGCTGCAACTCATCGAACGAGCGAACCTCTATTTCAATCTTCAGCTTCAAACCCTTCTCGTCCAGGTACTTATGGCAACGGTCGATGGCATTGACGATACCTCCTGCAAAGTCCACATGGTTGTCCTTCAGCAGAATCATGTCGAAGAGTCCGATGCGATGGTTGCAACCGCCACCAATCTTCACTGCCTGCTTCTCCAGCATACGCATACCGGGAGTGGTCTTGCGCGTATCCAGCACACGGGTCTTGGTACCTTTCAGGTGCTGCACATACTTGTCGGTCATGGTGGCAATACCACTCATGCGCTGCATGATGTTCAGCATCAGGCGCTCCGTCTGCAACAACGAGCGAACCTTACCCGTCACCACCATTGCAATGTCGCCCTTCTTCACGCGCGTTCCGTCACCCATCAACACCTCGACTTGCATCTCGGGGTCGAAACGGTGGAACACTTCCTTGGCAACCTCTACACCTGCCAAGATGCCGTCTTCCTTGATCAGCAAGTGGCTCTTGCCCATAGCACTCTCGGGAATACAGCACAATGTGGTGTGGTCACCATCGCCGATATCTTCGGCAAACGACAAGTCAATCAGTCTGTCAACCAGCTCTTTGACATCCATGTCGTAATTGGGTCTGTAGAAATCAATACTTAACATAAGCCCTTATCTTTTAACTCTAAACTCTCAACTATTTCTTGTACTGACTCTTAAACAGATACACACCGATTCCCACACGCAGGCCATAGCACGTGTAGTCGAACTTCTTGGTCGACAGGTCGAAATAGATCTCGGGTTCAAGGGTCACCGTGCGTCCCAGGAAGAAAGCATAGCCCAACTGCACACCAGGCAACAGGTCGTCGTAGTGATCAGCGTGCTTATACTTCAATCCAGCACCCAGATACAGGCCGTTCTGCTCGATATAGTAACGGGCTCCGGCACCAAGCACGAAGCTGTCGCCGCTCTTGTCCCAATGATCCCAGCCCACCTGGCCAAGAGCCATCAGGTCGTCCTGAAACATATAACCCAACTGACCGTTCAGACCCAGATGGAATTCCTTGGTCTGGTTGCTGATGTCAATACCCGACATCGACGCACCGATATAACCCTTACCTTTTTCAAACTGTGCGTTGGCAGCAACAGCCATCACCAGCGCCATGATAATGAATGCAATTCTCTTCATATGAATATGTTTAATGTTTATTGTTTAATCTTTAACGTTTAATGCTTTTTTGTACCACAGACAGAACCATACTATGGCCACTACACCCGTAGCAGCAGCAATCATCAACGCATACTGCAGTTCGAGGCTGAACACCTGCTCGCTCAGCAGGAATGTAGTGCAGACTATCGTCATAAAGATGGCAGGAATCAGGGTGATGAAGTATGGTTTCTTCTGGCGGACCAGATATACCGTTACAGCCCACAGCATAAATACTGAGAGCGTCTGGTTGCTCCAGCCAAACCAGCTCCAAATCTTACCGAAGCCCTCTTTGTCGGACATCTGCCAAATGAGCAGGGCGATGACAGCAGCAAACAGCGGGATACAGATATACAGGCGCTTGCGGATAGACTTCTGCTCCAGCTTCACAAAGTCGGCAATGATGAGTCGGCATGAGCGTAAAGCCGTATCGCCGCTGGTGATAGGTGCTGCAACAACGCCCAGCAGCGCCAGGATACCACCAAACACACCCAGCCAGTCGTTACATATCACGTTGACGATAGAGGGTGCATCCTTCACAACAGCCTCTCCTCCAGCTACCAGCTGATAGCCTGGCGTGGGATCGTTATAGAAGAAATACATGGCTACCGTAGCCCAAATCAGCGCAACGATACCCTCGGTAATCATAGCACCGTAGAAGATAGGACGACCCATCTTCTCACTCTTCAGACAACGGGCCATCAACGGGCTCTGCGTGGCGTGGAAACCACTGATAGCGCCACAGGCAATGGTGATAAACAGACATGGGAAGATATTCTTCGGCGTCATGGCTTCTGTGCTCAATCCCTCCCAAACCTCAGGGATAGAAGGCCACTTCACGAACAACACCACCGTCAGGGCGGCAGCCATGAAGAGCAGCGAGAAGGCAAACAAGGGATATATCTTACCGATAATCTTGTCGATAGGCAGCATCGTGGCAACGATGTAGTAGATGAAGATGACTACAATCCAGAAGGTATATTTTCCTGCACTCTCCACAACGGCAGCAGGTTCCCACATATCGCCAAGAATCTTGGCGGGACTGAACACAAACACCGCACCAACCATCATCAGCAGGAAAACCGTAAACACCAGCATCACCTGCTTGGTGGTGTTACCCAGATAGCTACCGATAATCTCAGGCTGGTTGGCACCATCGTGGCGCATCGACAACATGCCTGAGAAATAATCGTGAACCGAACCGGCGAAGATACAGCCCAACACTATCCAGAGATAAGCTGCAGGACCAAACATCGCACCCATGATGGCACCGAAGATAGGACCCGTGCCGGCAATGTTCAGAAACTGGATCATGAAGATCTTCCAGGAAGGAAGCACCAAGTAGTCGACACCGTCGGCTTTGGCTACGGCGGGTGTCACACGGTCATCGGGCGCAAAAACACGCTCCACAAAGCGACCGTAAAGCAGATAACCTAAAACGAGAGCCACCAGGCTCAATACAAATGAAATCATTTCTTATCTTTTTATTAATCTATATCCCTATCCACCAATCACCGGCTGGCTTTTCAGCGTTTTCTGCGAGCCAGCATGAAGCCGATTTTCAGGCCTTTGATGTTCTTCGCAAGTTTAAATAAAGTCTTATTTGTCTTCGTGTCCGAGTAACCGCCAAGTTCCTGGATTTCCCCTAAGGTCTTCGACAAATCTGCGACAAGTATCAGCGTGTCTTTTTCCAAATGCGACGTCATGGCCGAAATCTGCACATTCTTTACCGCCAGCATGACCTGTTCTCCAGATGTCATCCAAGTTCCGGAAACCGATTTCCCTGCCAGGGAACGGCTGAAGGTACCATTGCTGTTAAACGTGTAGAAAGTATTTTGCGAGTTCAAATTGGCACGTTCGTAATTGTCGCGTATCATTTTCTCCACTTTCCCGGCAACAGCGTTACCAGCCATCTTGCGCAGCATCCTGTTCGACGTGGAAAGCACGGCGGGCTCTACATACACCCACGTGTCGACGAGCTGTTCAGCCTCTGCCGACTTGGCAGCAAAGGCACCCTTTACCGTCGAGGCCATTTTCTTGATGCTACCTGCTTTCGTGGCAGCTTTCACGCTGTCCCTCACCTCTTTCACCGTCTGTGCACGACCTGTCGTCACCACCAACACAGCAAAAAACAATAACAGAATCTTTCTCATATTCTCAAATTTTTATGCAAAGGTACGAATAAGCGAGCAAAAAGCCAAATTTATTTGGAATTTTCTGAACGGGAGTGTAATGCCTCTTACTCGGCGTTGTTCTTTCCCGCCATGATGTTACAGATGGTGACGATGTCGCCGACGTTCACTTCGCCGTCTTTATTCACGTCAGCCAGCTGCGGGTCGACGGTGCTGTTACCGGCCATGACGTTGCAGACCGTCACGATGTCGCCGACATTCGTCTCGCTGTCGCCGTTTACGTCGCCAGGAGTCGTGGGAGCCAACTCCACGATGCTACCGAAATCGCTCCAGGGTTTTGTTACCTTATAGCTTTCGATTGCCGATGCCGGAACGTGCAATGTGGCGTTTTCCTGGTTAGACCAAGAGAAGACATAATCCCATGTTTGTGTCGCCGGAATTTGCTCTGCATAACAATAGACATCTGACAGGTTGCACCCTGCGAAAGCCATCATTCCGATGGAGGTGACAGTACTAGGAATAATCACTTTAGCCAGGCTGGTACATGAATTGAAAGTTAACGCGTTAATAACAGTTACACCTTCAGGAATGGCTATGGAGGTCAGACCGCTACATCCAATGAAAGCATTGTCACCGATGGATGTCACGGTGTTGGGAATGGTTACGGTTATCAGATTGATGCAGCCCCCAAAAGCAGAGCTTGCTATGCTTGTTACTCCGTTAGGAATGGAGAATTCTGTGGCGGTCTTGCCACCGGGATATACGATGAGTGTCGTTCCGTCCTTGCTCATCAGCACGCCCTCGACACTCTTGTATGCCGTATTGGCGTTGTCCACCGTAATAGCGGTCAAGCTGTTACACCAATTGAAGGCGTTCTGACCGATTAAAGTCGTGCTGCTGGGGATGTCAATGGAGGTTAAGCTTCTGCAACTAGCGAAGGCACCTTCACCGATGACAATCACGCCGTTGGGGATGGTGACGGAGGTTAGGTTAATACAACTAACGAAAGCATAATCGCCGATGAGAGTCACACTGTTGGGGATAGAGTAAGATGTTTCGGTCTTGCCTGCGGGATATACCATGAGTGCCCTTTCGTCCTTACTCATCAGTATGCCGTCGACGCTCTTTAAATACGGGTTGGCTTCATCCACCGTAATGGATATAAGATTTTTGCAATCTCCGAAAGCATAACTGCCGACGGAGATCAAGCCGCTGCCGATTGTTGCGGTTGTCAGGCTGGTGCAGCCAGCAAAAGCAGAGTCTCCTATTTTGCTCACTCCATCAGGAATGTCAATAGAAGTCAGGCTGGTGCACTCAAAGAAAGCCTGATTACCGATGGTTGTCACTCTGCTGCCTAAAGCAACAGAGGTCAGACCACTACACTGGTTGAAGGCATAATTGGCAATGGAAGTCACGCTGTTCGGGATGGTGATGGAGGTCAGACCGATGCAGTATTCGAAAGATTGATAGCCGATGGAAGTCACGCCATCAGGAATGTCAATGGATGTCAGGCCGGTGCAATGTCCGAAAACTGCGTCGCTGATGACAGTCACACCATCGGGGATGTCAATGGTGGTCAGGCCAGTGCATCCCATGAAGGCACCGGTACTAATAGAAGTCACACTGTTGGGAATGTTAATGGAAGTCATACCGCTGCAATTCACGAAAGCATAGTCGCCTATGCCCGTCACGCTATAGGTTTGTCCATCGAAAACGACGGTTTCAGGGATCGTGACATCACCCTGACAATAGTCTGTTTGACCATAATTCGGATTCCTTGATACTTCGGCAGTCTTTGCCTCATTGTACAAGAAATAATAGATGCCGTCAATCAGTACAGCATCTGCACTTGCCACCAGCGGCAGTAGCATCATCACGAATAATAGCAATAGTTTTTTCATCTTCGTATAAGTTTTAGTTCGTAATATCTGGCTGCAAAATTACAAAATAAAACCGAAAACTCCAAATTTTCGAGCAGCGAATACAAAGAGGAGTTGACCAAACCTCACAGGGTGACAGGCACGCTGTGATAGAACACAAAAGGGACGGTTCTTTTTGTGTACTTTTATCCCCGAGATTCATGGCGAGTCCCGGGGATGGTTGTCATTTGTAGTAGCCGATGCGGACATCGTGGCGGGGCGGGCGGAAGGGAGCCCACGAGATGTGGAGCCAGCCCCGTCCGGTTAGGAGCTGGTCGGTGAGGGCATGGGCCTTCAGGAATGCGACCAATAGTTGGAACTTTGCGGGGTTCTTGGGGCGGATGTCGGCAGCCTGACCAACGAGGTGCTGGGAACCGGCGACGCCACCCACGAGGGCATTGACGCGGGGATTGCGGAAGCCGCTGTTCACGATAATGGGACTGCCGATGGCCTCGCGGGCGGGTTCTAACAACATCAGGCAGCCATAGGTTAGACTAGCCACGACCTGCAGCGAGGGTTTGTTGTCGGGATACTTTTTGCTGTTAATGAATTCTTCCAGCGTGAAATGATTACTGAGTCTTGTGTTTTCCATTGATTTTTCGGGTGATGAGTTTTACGTAATAGTCGAGGCCGAAGATGCTGGCAACGAGCAGGAAGGCCTGGGCGATATATACCAGCAGACCGTTTGACACGTCGTCGATCATGACGACCTGATAAGCCACCAGGGCAATGCTGCTCACGATGAGCAGCACCGCACAGGCGTACTGAGAGATTTTAAAGCGTGTGTTTTCCATAGTTCTTCTGACTTTTGTTCTTTTCACCTTTGCCACTCAGAAGAATGGCGATGACGTGACCCAGAATCTTGAGCAATGTTCTAACTGTTTTGTTCATAACGTTGTGTGTTTTTTAAGTGTGAATAAATAGGGTTAATTGTGTGTGTGTCATGGTATTAGATTACCTTTCAACTACATTGCAAAGTTACTAAAAAATATCGAGATATGCAAGTTTTTCGGCTACTTTTTTCGTACCTTTGTAGGGTAATTAAGAGGTAATCTAATACCATGATACACACACAATTAACCCTATTTATTAACATTTTAAAAACACACAAAAAAGTATGATTGAACTTTATTTGAGTAAGGTCGCCGAGAATTCGGAAACCGAGCAGGCGGGCAAGCTTTACGCCCGCGTGAGTTACAAACAGACGATGAGCGTGCAGGACATGGCTCACCACATGGCGGAACACAACACGATGTTCTCCGAGGGCAGCATCTGCGGTATCCTCATCGACTTCGTGAAGTGCGTGCGCGAGCAGGTGTTGAACGGCAACACGGTGAAGATCGACAACCTGGCCATCTTCAAGGCCACCGTCGAGGCCAACGCCCTGGAGACGCTTTACGACGCCAGCGCCGACAAGGTGGCCCTGGCCTCGATCGGCACGCTGCCTGAGGGTCAGAAGACCGGTGCCGCCGTGAAGGTCATCAAGCTGCTGGCACAGTCGACCGGCGAGTTCACCCGCGACGAACTGAAGAAGGACGTCAAGATGGGCTGGACGGACAAGACCAAGGCCGAGATTGCCGCTGCCAAGGGTGGTGCGAACACGGATGGCACGGAGAATGGCCAGAACGGTGGTGGAACGAACACGAATCCCACGAATGGCACGAATGAGGGTGGAGGTTCGAACACCGGAGGCGGCACCAACAACGGCGGTGGTGGCGGCAGCAACGACGCTCCGCTGGATGAAGGGTAATGTATATAAACATTAAACATTAAATTCGCTTCGCTCAGATGCATTCTTGGCGAGAAAAGCGTCGCAAGGCGCCGAGTGAAGCATTAATGATGCTATGAAAAAGAAGGAAGGGGACAAGTACCTGCCATCTGATTTCAAAGAAACGGCAGATGCTCTGACTAATAAACCAGAATAGTATATCCGTTGGAAAAACCTTAATTCTCCGCAGCCCAACGCCGCGGAGATTTTTTTGCACAAATATTTGGAACTTTCAATTTTATTTCTTATCTTTGCCGCCGAGTGAGAAGGACTCGCTCGGCAGAAGTAGCGTTATGCTCCAAACTTGCGGAACGAAAACGTAGGAAATTTTCAAAGCAAGGCTGAAATAAGCAGGAGAGCACAACGGCTTCCACGCATAGTGCGTGGGGCTGTGCTCCATTTTCTTATTTCGGGTTTTCCTACGACCCTCGTTCCGGAACTGGCAAAGGCAGTCCCGCGCTTCTGCTATGTAGTAAAGTCAATAACGAATAACCTGATGATAATAACCAAAACTATAGAGCTTATGAAACGAATTCAACTCGTAATGGGTATGATGCTGCTGATGGCAGGTTATACTATGAACACCAATGCGCAGGTTGTAAACGACGACAACGAGGATGGTGTTGTGAAATTGAATGCCAACCAGTCGAAGTATGATTATGTACAAGGACAGGTGCTGGTCAAGTTTAAGGATGAAAATCGGGTACAGGTTAATGCAGCTCGCGGAATGTTCCGCTCCTCCAGTGTCAGCCGTCTGACGCAAGTGCTAAAGAAATATGGTACGGAGGAAATGGAGCAGTTGCTGCCCAACGAGAAACCCAATCGTAGTTTGAGCCGTTCTACGGCATATAGCGGTGAAACGATTCAGGAAAAAGACCTCTCACAACTCTATCGGGTAAAGCTCTCTGAAGAGCATGCACAGGAGGCCCTACAATTAGTTGATGAATTGAAAAGGCTCGACGAGGTGGAGTTTGCTGAGCCCAACTACCTGCTGCATACGCTCGACGAAGTCCTCGTCGAAGGCTCCCCCGTACAAAATCCGCTCTTTAACAATCAAAATCAGTGGTATCTCTCTGAGTATGGCGTCACCACACTATGGAACAAGAAAATCCTCTTTCCCACCCGTCCAGTCATCGCCATCATCGACACGGGCGTTGATATGACACACCCTGACCTTGCGCCCAATCTTTGGACCAACCCAGGAGAGGTAAATGGAGAAAAAGGCTACGACAACGACCATAACGGCTTTGCCAACGACCTGCACGGCTGGGACTTCGTGAACAACACCCCGAATGTTCGTGACTTCAATATGCACGGCACCCACGTGGCTGGTATTGCTGCGGCTGCCAATAATAATATAGGTATAGTCGGTGCCAACCCCCGTGCCCTCATCATGCCAGTTTCTGTGATGCAGAGCGATGGAACGGGCGATGTGGCAACGATAGTAAAGGGTATCAACTATGCTGTTGCCAATGGCGCTACGGTGCTCAACCTTTCATTGGGTACGTATGCCAACAGTCGTGCTTTACGTCAAGCGTTGGAGAGTGCTTATACCAAAGCTGTGATTGTAGCTGCAGCAGGTAACGATCATAGATGCATCAATCGTCCACACGATCCTATACCGTGTAATGGTGCTGCTCCGATGTTCCCTGCTGCCTATTCCTTTGTACTGGGTGTGCAGGCAACGGCGCAAGGTGGTGACTTGGCAAGATTCAGCAACTATGATGATGACGGCAAACTTTTCTCTACGGTTACCACTCTGCAAGATCCTGATGGCTTCAACTACGAGTTGAAAGCCCCTGGCACCGATATGTATAGCACCATTCCTGGTGGAAGCTATAAGGTACTGAATGGAACCTCGATGGCAGCGCCGCTGGTCGCTGGTGCTATCTCTGCTTTGACAATGGTGAAAGATTATCGCAAAGAAGATGGTATTAATCAGGAAATCCTTTGGGGCGATCTGCTGCATACCAATAATATTGCTGAAGCATACGCCATTACCAACCGTCCAGCGGAACTCGACCTGCAAAAGATTTTGTATCGTGAAAAAGAGGAAAATACAGATGAGAAGGAAGAAGATTACGGTAACGATGGACGTATAGACGCAGGCGAAACCGTCTATCTCTATCCCGTTATCCGCACCACCTTTGGTAAAGCCAGTAACATCACGATGCATCTTGAGATGGGTGATTTTGAGGATTCCAATACTGTGGAAATTGTTTCCGACGAAGAGCACAAGGTTAACTTTGGAATCCCCCTAGATGCGTATGCTAAGGCAGTATCGCTGAACCCACTTGTTCTCAAAGTTGCTGAAGGTATAGCAAATGGACGGCATATCAAGATGAAAGTTATTATTACTTGTGATGAAAGTAATGTAATCTATGTCGGAAATTTTACAATGGTGGTAGATAATATTATTAAGATTGGTGGAGCTATCACATCTGATATTACATTAACAGAAGACCATGAATATGCGGTATATAAAACTTTATTAGTTACCAATGGAGCAACATTAACAATAAAGCCTGGCGTAACTTTGAAGTTTATGGATTATGCAGGTATCTCAGTAGATCAAGGTTCTCATCTTGTTGCGAATGGGGAACCTGGCAAAATGATTACTTTTACAAAAAATGATGGCGATATCGGATATTTGTCAGGAATCAAACAACGTTCAGATGAGACGATTGAGTATGCTGTATTTGAGAATTTTATGTATTTTAATTACAGTTTTGGGGGATTATTTTCTGGCACTTTAAATAACTGCATTATTAGAAATAATTTTGACGGAGCATCGTCAGGTGGATATCCTTATATTTTCTCTAATGTAAAACTCATAAATTCTGTATGTACTGAAAATGATTTCCATTGTGGTATGAATGCAATCGGATGGGAAAACTCTAATATTGTAAACAATTGGGGAGATAATATCTATAACAAAGATTACTTTACTTTTTCAAAGAATCGCGATCTTTCAAATTGCAATGTTATAAACCTCAATTACATGAATAGCCAATTTTATTGGTCGGGACAAGAAACGGGTTATTATAGGAATGAATATCCAAATTATTATGGATCATCTCGTGAAGATATTGTAAGACAAGGAATATGGGATGTTGAACGTGGTGAAGGATTCATGTTCT